>OFTX01000252.1_pt1 | contig 32236 bp, 28 predicted proteins | sample 1775051 | NCBI WGS metagenome assembly OFTX01 (sample SAMN08195772, study PRJEB24354) | sludge metagenome | isolation source: sludge from phenol fed wastewater aerobic bioreactor A | place: India: Nagpur | collected 2016-09-15
GACGACCGCTCCCGATACGTGCTCGGCTGGCCGAACGACGCGAAGATCTCGACGCTCGAGCGACAAGCGCACGATCTCGAAATGCGGATGCAGAGCGTGGCGGAGGGCTTCGCGCGGCGGCAGCAGGAAGAGAGCGCCCTCGTCGACCGCATCAGCCAGCTCCGTGAGCTCGGAGGCATCGACAGCTTCCGGACGCTCGATTGGCGCCCACTGGCGATGCAGATCGACGAGCTCGGCGTGATCGAGGCGCCGGTAGCGCTCACCAACACCTTTTCCGTCAGTCATCTGGTGCTCGGCCAGTTGCGCGAGGCCATCTCCGCCAATCCGGAAATCGGGCGCGGTGGTCCGTCGCTCAATCCGACCGTGCTCGAGTGCAACGACGGTTACCTCAATGACATGCAGGCGCTTGCCGTGACCGAGGCGCACTATGCGCAGGCGCGCGCGAGCGCGCAAGCCGACTTCGCGCAGGGCGCGGTCGGTGCGGGGCGCGGCATGTCCAGCTTCGGGCTCAAGGGCGGCATCGGGTCCGCATCGCGTGTCGTCGAGACGGCCGGGGCGACCTTCACCGTCGGTGTACTCGTGCTGTCGAATTTCGGGCGCCCATCGCAGTTGACGATCGCCGGCCGCCACGTCGGGCCGGTGCTCGACGAGCGGCTCGCACAACCGGCGCAGCATGCGGCGCCAGAGCGGGGGTCGATCATCATGCTGGTGGCGACCGACGCGCCGCTCGACGCGCGCCAGTTGCGCCGTGTGGCCACGCGCACCGGCGCCGGGCTGGCGCGTACCGGGTCGGTCTACGGACACGGCAGCGGCGACGTGGCGCTGGCGTTTACCACCGGCTACACCGTGCCGCACGATGCCATGGGGCGTGTCGCCCCGGCCGCGCTCGTGCCCGACCCCCTTCTCGATCCGATTTTTCAGGCCACGGCCGACGCCACCGAACAGGCGATTCTGCACGCGCTCTTCGCGGCGGAATCGGTGCTCGGGCGTGACGGGCACGTGCGGCGCGCGCTTGCCGACGTGCTGCCCGACTGGGCGACGCTGTGAGCCTTTCCCGACATGGCTGACATCATGCGAATCCTGATCTCCACCGATATCGAAGGCGTCGCCGGCGTATTCCACGCCGAGCAGACCCGCGCTGGCAACGGCGAGTACGAACGTGCGCGCCGCTGGATGACGCGCGAAGCGAACGCGGCCGTCGAAGGGGCCTTCGCTGGCGGGGCTACCGAAGTGATGGTGAACGACTCGCACGGCGGCTTTCGCAACCTGCTGCCCGACGAACTCGATCCGCGCGCCCGCCTCGTGCTGGGCAAGCCGCGTTATCTCGGCATGGCCGCCGGGGTCGAGGCCGGATGTGACGCCATGTTCATGATCGGTTATCACGGCAAGTCGCAAAGTGCGGGAATTCTGGCGCACACGATCAACAGCTTCGCCTTCGCACGTGTCTGGCTGGGCGGCGTCGAAGCCAGCGAGGCCGCGCTCTACGGCGCGCTCGCGGGCGAGCGCGGGGTGCCGGTGGTCATGGCCAGCGGCGACGATGTTTTCTGCGAAGAAACGCAACTGATCTTCCCGCACGCGCGCTTCGTGCAGACGAAAGCTGCCTGGGGGCAGGGCAGCGGCATGACGCTCAGCCCCAGCCAGTCCTGCGACCTGATCCGCGACGCGGCCAGCGAAGCGCTCGCCGATCCGCGCAAATGGCATGCGTTCAAGGTGGAGACGCCGGTGGAAGTGCGTTTGCAGGCGCAGACCACGGCACTGGCCGATCTCTTTTGCCAATGGCCGACGCTGGAGCGGATCGACGGCGTGACGCTGCAGTTCGCCGCACCGAGCGTCGAAGCGGCCGTGCGCATGCTCAATTGCCTCTCGGCCATGTCGTTCATGCTGCGCTGAACGATGCGGCGGCTGGGGGAGTCCGCGCGGTCGGGCCTTCGTGATTTCCCTGACAACCGCGTCGGCGCCACGCGCGAACCCGCGCCGATGCTGGGCCGCCTCCGGCTTGTTGTTAAGGCGCCACTGAATTAGGGTTCCCCGCGTCGGAACGTCAAGGGGCGGCGTGCGATAATCCGTAATATTTTGTAACAGCAGCACCGTATGATCGGTGCCAAGAGCGGATCATCGAGCGCCGGGACGTGCCGGCGAGGAATCATGGATATCAAAAACGCCCGACGCTGGGCGGAACCCGGCGCGAAACGATACGTCGGCGCATTAATGGTGGTACTGGCAGCGTTCCTTGTTCGCAGCCTTTTGCATCCGGTGCTCGACCACGCGATGCCAGGCATATTTTTCGCCTGTGCGGTCATCATCGTCGAATTTCTCTGGGGACTCGGGCCGGCGGTCATGGCGATGATCGTCAGCATTCCCATCTTCGATTTCTTCTTCGTGCCACCGTTTCGCGACGTGACCCAACTGGACCGTCGCGACGCGATGATCGTCGCGGGCTTCCTGATGGTCACGCCGCTCGCGGTTGTCCTGATCGAGCGTTTGCGCCGCGCCCAGTATCGCGCGGAGTTGTTCGCGGAGGTGGCCCAGACGCGCTATGAAATGCTGCTGCGCGCCGAGAACGAGCGCATGGTGCTGTCCGATTCCGTGCAGTTGGGCAATGCGCTCATGACGTATCTGACCCGGCACCTCGACACGATCTTCTATCTGGCCAATCCGGCCACGCATTACGAATTCCTTGACGAGCACTTCCGCCGCGCGACAGGCGTTGCCGCGGACGTCGCCAGGCGCGACGGCTTGCGCGCCTTGCTCCACCCGGACGATGCGGTGCGACTGGCAGGGCTTTTTTCGGCGGACGGCGAGCGCCCGCAACACGGTGCGCACAATCTGCGCATCCGCACGCGCGAAGGCGGCTACGAGACGTTCCATTGCGAATTGCAGTATTTTCGCGCCCACGTCGGCACGTACGTGATTCTGCGTCTGCACGCGGGGCCAGCCGTGCGTCCCGTCACGCCGCTGCATGCGCTTGCGCCGGCGGCCAATGCGCGCGATGTCCATGAGACGCCGGTCGTCTCCGGCGGGGTTTGACGATGTTCCAGGAAGATATCTTCTACAAGGGCGGTGAGCACGCCGTACTGCTGTTGCCGGGGCTCTCCAGCACGCCGCTCGAGATGCGTCCGGTGGCCAAGGCGTTGCAGCGTGATGGCTATACCGTATCGGTGCCGCATATTGCCGGTTACGGACTCGGCTCGCCGTGCACGGACTGGCGCGCCTGGATCGAAGCCGCCCGCGCGAAGTTTCGCGCGCTGCGTGAGACGCACGAGACGGTATCGATCTGCGGTCTGAGCATGGGGGCCACGCTGAGCCTGGCGGTCGCGCAGGCGGAGCCGGACGTGACGGCGCTGTCGCTGCTGGCCGTCACGCTGGTGTATGACGGCTGGACCATCCCCTGGTATTACCCGCTCATCGATCTGGTGTTTCACACGCCGCTGCGCCATCGCTATCGCTATCAGGAAAAGGCGCCGTACGGGCTGAAGAACGAGGCCCTGCGCGCGCGCGTCGCGAAGTCGATGTCGTTGCACGACGCCTCCGAGATCGGATCGGCCTCGTTGCCCCTCGCGCATCTCTACAACGCGCGGCGGCTTGCCGCGCACGTTCGTGCGCGCCTCGAACGCGTGACGGCGGACTGTCTGATCGTGCACGCGGTCGACGACGATACGGCCAGCCCGCACAATGCGCGCATCGTGTACGACGGCGTGTCGTCCGAAGTGAAGCAGAAGTGCCTGCTCGGCGAGAGTTATCACATCCTCACGATGGACAACGAGCGCGAGACCGTGGCGGACGAAACACGTCGGTTCTTCCGCGACGCCATTGCCCGGCACACCGGGACCGCGAGCCCGGAGACCCGCATCATTTCCAAGGCGCTGCTGCGCGCCAAACGCCGTCAGGCCGTGGCCTGACAGCCGCCCGCACGGACCAGCCCATCGCCCGCGGCACATGTCTTCGGACGGCGCCGCTCGACTGCGATCTCCTCGGATTTTCCCAGCCCCCGAGACAGGCAAGGCGTCCGTGCGCCCTACCGGCGGCCTTCATCGGTGCGCGCGCGACGCCAATGTCATCAAACTGCCATCGATCGGCGGTTAATGTCGGGCTTTTCCGATTTCGCCGTCTCCGAACGGCCGCCGCGCGCCTTCCATGTCATCGCTCGTCATCGAATCCGTCAGCAAGCAGTGGGGCAACACACACGCGCTCGACGACGTGAGTTTCACCGCCGACGCCGGCACGCTCGTCGTTCTGCTCGGCCCGTCGGGTTGCGGTAAATCGACGCTGCTGCGCATGATCGCCGGGCTCGAGACACCGAGCGCCGGACGCATCCTGATCGGCGGCAACGACGTGACCGGACTGCCGCCCGCACGCCGCAAGCTCTCGATGGTGTTTCAGTCCTACGCGTTGTTTCCGCATCTGTCGGTGCGCGAGAACCTGCTGTTCGGGTTGCGCGTGCGCGGCGAGCCGGCACGGGACTATCCCCGGCGTCTGGCGCGCGTGGCATCGTTGCTCGGCCTGGAACCCTATCTCGAGCGCAAGCCGTCCCAGCTCTCGGGCGGTCAGCAGCAGCGCGTGGCGCTTGGCCGGGCCGTGATCGCCGAAACGTCGGTCTGCCTCATGGACGAACCGCTCTCGAATCTCGACGCGCAATTGCGCCAGGAAATGCGCCGCGAGATTCGCGCGCTGCAACAGCAGCTTGGCATGACGCTCATCTACGTCACGCACGATCAGACCGAGGCAATGAGCATGGCCGACCGGGTCGTGCTGCTGCGCCATGGCCGCATCGAGCAGAACGACGCACCGCACGCGCTCTACAGCACGCCGGCCACGCGCTTTGCCGCGAGCTTCATCGGTACGCCGCCGATGCACCTGCTCGAGCTCGTGCGTCACGGCGATGCGCTCGTGCCCGCCGGGCAGACCGGCCCGGCGCTGGCGCCGGCCGGCGCGCTCGACGCCGCGTTGCTCGGCCTGCGTCCGGAGGATGTGCGTGCGGTGTCGCCGACTTCGATGGGGGCGGTGCTCGCCACGGTGAGCGCTGTCGAATACCTCGGGGCGGACACGCTTGTCGCCTGCAGGCTGGGCGCGGCGGGAGAGGTCGCCACACGCGTGCCGGGGCATCGTCCATTCGTGCCGGGCGACGCCATCGGGTTGCAGTGGCGTACCGAGGACCAGCATCTGTTCGACGTAGCGACCGGCGCGCGCATGGCCCTCGACGCGCCGCATGAAAAGCTCGCGCCGCCCGGTGCGCGGACGAACGGCGCGCAGGCCACGTTCCCGGCGGCGTTCGCGCTCGCCCCGACGGTCGCGTCGGCGTGTGCGCCGGAACCGCACGCCTGAGCCAGGACCTCGGACCGACGGGCCATCGTGGCCCACATCGATTTCAGTCACACCACCACAACGCTTACATGGGGAACCAAGCGATATGCGACGCACGATTCTGAAAACGTTTGCAGCCACTCTGGCCACGCTGGCATTGGGCGGCCTGACGGGCACGGCCGTGGCACAACAGAAGCCGGTCGAACTGACGTTCTATTACCCGGTCGCGGTGGGCGGGCCCGTCACGAAGATCATCAACGATCTGGTGGCGGACTTCGAGAAGACGCATCCGACGATCAAGGTCAAGCCGGTGTACGCCGGGACGTATCAGGATTCCGTCGTCAAGGCATTGACGGCGGCAAAGGCGGGTACGCCGCCGCAGGTCGCCGTGCTCGCCGCCGCCGACGTGTTTACGCTGATCGACGAAGACGCCGTGGTGCCGATCGACAGCATTGCGAACACGCCGGCCGACAAGCAGTGGCTCGACAGCTTCTACCCGGCGCTGATGATGAATTCGCGCATCGACGGTCACACCTGGGGCGTGCCGTTCCAGCGCTCGACCATCGTGATGTACTGGAACAAGGACATGTTCCGCGAAGCCGGGCTCGACCCCGAGCGCGCGCCGGCGAACTGGACCGAGCTCGCCAGCTACGCGCAGAAGCTCACCCGGCGCGATGCTTCGGGCAACGTGACGCAGTGGGGCATCAAGGTGCCGTCGACGGGCTTCGGCTACTGGCTGTTCCAGGCGTTCACCACGCCGGCCGGGATCGAGCTGATGAACGCGTCGGGCAACAAGACGTTCCTCAACGCGCCGCAGGCCGTGGAGTCGCTGCAGTTCTGGGTGGATCTCGCGGCGAAGTACAAGGCCATGCCGACGGGATCGATCGAATGGGGCACCACGCCGAAGGACTTCCTGGAGAAGAAGGCGGCCATCATCTACACGACGACCGGCAACCTGACCAACATTCGCACCAACGCGACGTTCCCGTTCGGCGTGGGCAAGATGCCGTCGAAGGTGCGGGGCGGCAGTCCGACCGGTGGCGGCAACTTCTACGTGTTCAAGAAGAGCACGCCGCAGGAGAAGGAGGCGGCGATGACGTTCATCAAGTGGGCCACCACGCCGGAGCGTGCCGCGCAGTTCGGCATCGACACGGGCTACGTGGCGGTCACGCCGGCCGCGTGGGAGACGCCGGCGATGAAGGACTACGTGCGGAAGGTGCCTGCCGCCGCGGTGGCGCGCGACCAGCTCGGCAGCAGCGTGGCGGAGTTCTCGACGCACGACAACCAGCGCGTGACGAAGGCCCTCAACGACGCGCTTCAGGCGGCGTTGACCGGCACCAAGTCGCCGAAGCAGGCGCTCGACGACGCGCAGCGCGAAGCGGATCGCATCTTGCGTCCGTACGCACGCTGATCGCCGCCGCCATGCCCTGACATGTGGGGCCGGCGTCGTGCGGCAGACGTCGCTCGTGCACCGGTCCCACGCATCGATTCGATGGACCGTTCCGTGAACCGTACCGTGACTCGCGCCGATCTGCGCCACTCGTCATGGGTGCCGTGGCTGCTGCTGGCGCCGGCGCTCGTGCTGCTCGTTGCCTTTACGCACTATCCGGCCCTCGCCACGGTGTGGCACAGCGTCTTTTCGACCGCGCGCGCCGGCGCGCCGTCGATCTTCGTCGGCACTGAGAACTATCAATTGCTGCTCGATGACCCGGTGTTCTGGCAGGCGCTGCGCAACAACGTGCTGTTTGCACTGGTCACCGTGCCCGTGGCGATCGGGCTGTCGATCGTCATGGCCTTGTGGGTGCATCGCGAGGTGCCCGGGCGCGCGCTGCTGCGTCTGGCGTATTTCACGCCGGCGATCCTGCCGATGATCGCCGTGGCGAACATCTGGCTCTTCTTCTACACACCGCAGTACGGACTGATTGCGCAGATCTCGCAGGCGCTGGGCTGGGGCGATCACAACTGGCTCGGCCAGCCCGGCACGGCGCTCCCGGCGCTCATGGTCGTGACGATCTGGAAGGAAGCCGGCTTCTTCATGATCTTCTATCTGGCTGCGCTGCAACAGATCTCGCCCACGCTTGCCGAAGCCGCCGCGCTCGAGGGCGCCTCGCGCTGGCAGTTTTTCCGCCGGGTGCAATGGCCGCTGCTCATGCCCACGACCGTCTTCGTGGTGATCAATGCCCTCATCAATGCGTTCCGCCTCGTCGATCATGTGGTGGTGATGACGCGCGGCGGGCCGGACAACGCCACGCAACTGCTGCTGTATTACATCTATCAGGTGGCCTTCAGCTTCTGGGACACCGCATATGCGGCGGCGCTCACCGTCGTGTTGCTGACGCTGCTCGCCATCGTGGCCCTTGTGAAATTTCGTCTGCTCGACTCACGCACGCACTATCAATGACGACTTCCGCCAATCCCGGCGCCGCGAGCGGCACATCGGCCAACGCCCGCGCGGCGCTGCCCGCGTTTTCCTCGACCGGCCACACCGGTTTTCCCGACGTGGCAGGAGCCTGGCTGCTCGGCCTGCTGTGGCTGCTGCCATTGCTCTATGCGCTGTGGAGCGCGTTTCATCCGTCGGCCTATGCCACGAGGTTCTCCCTGGACGCGCCGCTCACGCTCGAGAACTTCGTGCACGCATGGCAGGCCGCGCCTTTCGGGCGTTATCTGGTCAACACGTTCGTGCTCGTGACGGTAATCCTGGCGGCGCAGCTGGTACTCGCCACGCTCGCGGCCTATGCGTTCGCTCGCTTCACGTTCCGTGGCAGCGAGGTCGCGTTCATGGTGGTACTGCTGCAATTGATGGTGATGCCCGACGTGCTGATCGTGGAGAACTACCGCACGATCGCCTGGATGGGACTGCGCGACACGATCCTCGGCATTGCGCTGCCGTACTTCGCCTCGGCGTTCGGCATATTCCTGTTGCGTCAGGCTTTCAAGACGGTGCCGCGCGAGCTCGACGATGCCGCGCGCGTGGAAGGGGCCAGTGCGTGGCAAGTGCTTTGGCGGGTGTATGTGCCGCTCGCACGTCCGGTCTACGTGGCCTACGCGCTGGTGTCGATCAGTCACCATTGGAACAACTTCCTGTGGCCGCTCATCGTGACGAACTCGGTCGAGACGCGTCCGCTCACGGTTGGACTGCAGGTGTTTTCGTCGACCGATCAGGGTATCGACTGGTCGCTGATCACGGCGGCGACGTTGATGACGGCAGCGCCCCTGTTCATCGCATTTCTGCTGTTTCAGCGTCAATTCGTGCAGTCGTTCATGCGTGCCGGCATTCGCTGACGGCGCGGTGCAGGCGCCACGCAAAAACGGCACGCGCGCGGCGTGCCGTTTTCATTTGCGCCGGACATACCGGCCGGCGCATGGGTGCCTGGGCGTGCGAAGTTACTTGTCGCTGGCCTTCACGAGCAGCACGGGCAAGGTGGTGATGCGCAGCAGCGTTTCCGCCACGCTGCCGAGCAGCAGACGGTTGATGCCGCGTCGGCCATGGGTGCCCAGCACGATCACGTCGGCATTCCATTCCTGCGCTTCGCGCAATACGGCGTCGGCGATTTCGTCAGTGCCGGCTTCGAGCGTGATCATCTTTGTCTCGGCATCGACACCGCGCTTCTTCAGGTCGGCCTGAGCGGTGGCGAGAATCTCGTGCGTTTCCTTCTCGAACGACTCCTGGCTTTCCAGCGGCACGAAACCGCTGTAGGCGCCGGCGGCGTAGGCGTTGGCGAGCGACGGCACAACCGATACCAGGCGGATCTTGCCCTGGCTGAGCGCGACGAGTTTGACCGCTTCGTCGATGGCACGGTTCGAGGGCGTGCTGCCGTCGATCGAAACCAGAATGCGTTCGTACATGATGGTGTCCTCTTTGGGCTGGGATTGCGTGAAATGCCTGCCTGACGTGATGCCGCTTGCGACGTCGCTCCCCAACAGGGAAATGGGAGGGGCGGTGGCCGGAGGCTTTCGTGGCCGGATGGCCGGCGGGAACGCTTCAGGACTCTTTCATTCTCGCACCGCGCGTGGCCAAAGTCATCCCGCGCAACGAGTGGGAGTTGACCGCGCGCAATAACGCATCGTAATGCCAACCGCCGGCGTGTGCACGCCAGAGGTGTGTGGTCCCCTCAGCGCGATGCCCCGGCGCCGGGTGATGGCGCGCCCACGATCGGCATCAGCCCGGCTGGCAGGCAATCACGATATTGGCCACGCCGCCGCTCACGTCGCGCGTAAGCACGTCGTAGCCCTTTTGCTGGCATTGGGTACGCGCGCGCTGGTCGCAATCGCCGGCCACGGTGGCCGAGCACTGGATTTGCTGGGTCGGACGACCGTCCGAAGTGAACAGCGGCGCAGACGAGCCGCAAGCGGACAGGGTGACGGCGAGAAGCCCCGGGGACAGCAGAATGGCGATCTTGGCGAGATTTTTCATAAGGGTCGTCTTACAAGCTCTCGCGAGTATAACGCGGCGATTCGGCATTGCACGCCGGGCCACCGGCGGCCTTCGCCGCGCCGGCTTCCCGGTACGGCGGCGGATCGTCGGATCGCCGGATCGCCGGTCCCCCGGGTCAGGCCGACGGCGGCGATTTCCCAAAGGCGCCGACGATGCGCTGGCGGCGCAGCGTGCGCAGGCTGTCGAAGACGATCAATGCCACGCCGACCCAGATGGGGGCATACGTCCATAGGCCGCGTTCGGTGAAAGGCTCTCCCAACAGGAAGACGGAAACGGCGAACAGCAGCACCGGTTCCACGTAGCTGAGAATGCCGTACACCCCGATGGGCAGCATGCGCGCGGCGGCCAGCGTGCTCGCGAGGGCACTGGCACTGAGCAGCCCGAGCGCGGGCAGCCAGAACCAGAAGCGCGGCTCGGCGATCACCCGCGCATTGTCCGGCCATGCCTGCCACAGCACGACCGCGGCCACGGGCGTCATGGCGAGCAACTCCATGATGAACGCGCTCAGCGCGTCGAGTCGCAAGCGGCGGCGCAGCATGAAATATGGCGGATAGCCGAACATGATGAGCGCGGTGACCCAGGACAAGGCGCGCGTTGCCCAGAGTTCGTGGGCGACGCCCAGCGCGGCGGCAATGACCGCGGCCGTCTGTAGCGGTGAGAGCCGTTCCTGGTAGACGGTGCGGCCCGCCAGCACCATGGTCAGCGGCAAGAGGAAGTAGCCCAGGGAGACGTCCAGCATGCGTTGCTGCAGCGGCGCCCAGACGAAAAGCCACAACTGGACGCTCAGCATGGCGGCGCAAAGCAGCACGGCGCCAAGCAGGCCGGGGCGATGCAAGACGTGGGAAAACGTGCTGGCCAGCACGTTCGTGCGGCACAGCGCGGCCACGATGACCAGCGTGCCCGGCAGCGTGAGCAGGATGCGCCAGGCGAAAACGTCCAGCCCGGACAGGGGCGCCAACTGCGCAACGAGCGCCGGCATGATCGAAAACATGACCGACGCCGAGACAGAGAGCATGACGCCGCGACCGGAAAGCATGGGAATCCTGTGAGATGAGGTCAAGCGGGGCCTGGCACCCCCGGAATCAGGCCGCGAGCATAGCAAATTTGCACCAGATTCGGGCGCTTGTCATACGTCGGGTGCAGAATGACGCATCCACACGCGCGTATGATCGCGCTTGATCGAACGTTTTACGGAACGTTTCCCATTGTTGCCGCCTTGCGTGGCTTCCCAGCAGGAGAATCGTGTATGTCGTCCGCCCCCGCCACCCCTGCCGTCGCCGAATATGCGGCGTTTGCCGCCTCGCTCGCCGACGCCGTGCGGCCGCTGTCGCTGGGTTGGTTCCGCCGTCGTCTTGCCGTGGACGACAAAGCGGACGAGAGTCCGGTCACGATCGCCGACCGCGAGGTCGAGACCGCGCTTCGCGACAGGATCGCGGCGCGCTATCCGTCGCACGGCATCTGGGGCGAGGAGTTCGGCAAGACCGGGCTCGATGCGGAGTACGTTTGGTCGGTCGACCCGATCGACGGCACGCGCAGTTTCATCACGGGGCATCCGTTGTGGGGCACGCTGCTCGCGCTGCTGCACCGCGGCAAGCCGGTCGTCGGCGTGATCGACATTCCGGCAACGGGGGAGCGCTGGATCGGCATCAACGATGCCGCAGCGGGGCTGCGCGAAGCCCGTTTCGGTGGCGAGGTGTGCACCACCAGTCCGGTCCGGACGCTTGCCGATGCGACCGTGTACGCCACGTCGCCCGACATTTTCGATGCCGCCGAATACGCGCGCTTCGAGCGGTTGACGAAGGCGGTCAGTCGGCGCCGTTTCGGAGGCGATTGCTACGCCTATGGTCTGCTCGCCAGCGGGCACATCGAGTTGGTCATGGAGGCGGGGCTGCAAACTTACGACTATCTGGCCGTGGCACCCGTCATCGAGGCGGCCGGCGGCGTGATCACCGACTGGGACGGCAAGCCGCTCACGCTCACCTCGCAGGGGCGCGTGCTCGCCGCGGCCAACGCGGACTTGCACGCCGCCGCACTGGCGTGCATTGGCGGCGACTGACTCCGCAGCCGACGCCACCCCGCCGCGCCAAGGCAGGCGCCGCGCGTGCTTGCGGCATTGCGACCGGTCAGGCGGACCGATGCGGCAGGCCGCGCCAGATGCGCGGCAGCAGCGCGCCGAGCACGATGCCGCGCGTGGCGAGAAACGCCATGAGCGCGACCCACAGGCCGTGATTGCCCCAGACGTCGAGCGTGAAAGGCATGACCGCACCGAACACCAGCAAGCCGACCAGCGACGAAGTGAGCAGCTCGCGGGTTCGGGTCGCACCGATGAACACGCCGTCGAGCTGAAAGCACCACACGGCGACGATCGGCGAGAGCACGGCCCACGGCAGGAATTCGCGCGCGGTCTCGCGCAGCACCGGTTGGTCGGTGAGGGCGTCGATGATCGCACCGCCCGCTACGGCATAGACCAGTGCGAAACCGCTCGCGCACGCCAGCGCCCAACCCAGCGACAGCCGGATCGCGTGCAGCAATGCCTGTCGTTCGCGCGCGCCCACGTAGGCGCCGACCAGCGCTTCGGCCGCATGCGCGAAGCCGTCGAGACCGTAGGCCATGAACGTCTGGAAGTTCAGCAACAGGGCGTTGGCCGCCAGGGTGGTGTCGCCGAGCCGGGCGCCGACCCGGGCGAACCAGGCGAACGCCAGTTGCAGGAACAGCGTTCGCAGGAAGATATCGACATTCAGGCGCAACAGACGCCACAGGGCGCTGCGCTCCGTGAGCGTGGCCAGGCGCAGCGGCGCCAGTCCGGGCGTGCGCGAGCGCCACAGCAACCAGGCGCCCAGGGCGAAGCCCAGGACATCGGCCAGCGCCGTGGCCGTGGCAATGCCTGCCACGCCCTGATCGAAGCCGCGCACCAGGACCAGCACGGCCGCGACGTTCACCAGATTGATGAATACCTGCACTGCCAGGCCCTGGCGCACGCGCTGGCACGCCAGCAGGTAGCCGAGCACGACGTAGTTGCCCAGGGCGAGCGGTGCGGCGACGATGCGGATGCTCGCATATTCGCGTGCGAGCGACTGGACCTGCTCGCTGCCGCCGAGCCACGACACGCCGAGCGATACGAGCGGATGACGCAGCAGGAGCAGCGCCGCGCCGATGAGGAACGCGAGCGCCAGCGCGCGGGCGAGGGTGTCGCGCAGTCCCTGGGCGTCGCGTGCGCCGAATGCCTGCGCGGCGAGGCCGGTGGTGCCCATGCGCAGAAACGAGAAGCCCCAGAAGATCAGGTTCAGCAGCAGTGCCCCGAGCGCAACGCCGCCCAGATAGGCCGGCCCCGGCAGATGACCGGCGACCGCCGTGTCGACGGCCGAAAGCAGGGGCTGGGTGAGGTTGGCGAGCACGATCGGCAGCGCCAGGCGAAGCAATTGCCGGTGACCGGCGGCCGCGGGGGCAGGGTTCATGGGATGTCGGTGCGGCGACCGTTCATGGCGGCCCCGTCGGAAGCCGCGCGCGGCGGCAGGTTGTGCGTGCGCCCGATTATAAAGTCCGGGCGGTACAATGCATAACTTCCTCGCCATCATTGACCGTGTGCGTATGTCGTCTGCGTCGCTCCCCACCGTGTGTGCGTCTTCGTCCGCCTCTGCACCCACAGCGTCCCCCGCGTCTACCCTGTCTACCGTGTTCCCCCTGCGCTCCTCGTTCCAGACATTGTCGATACGCGTCCTGCGCGCCGCGACGTCACGCGTGCATCGTCGCCACGCGCTGGCTGTCGTATTGTGTCTGGCGAGCCTGCCCGTGCTCGCCGATGTCACGTTGCAGCGAGGCCCGCCGCCGCCGCGCTTCGAGAATCCCCCCGCCGCACCGAAAGGGCAGTTCTGGGTGCCGGGGTATTGGCAATGGAAAGACGGCCGCTACGACTGGGTCGACGGTCACATGGAAGCCAGGCGTCCCGGCATGCGCTACACCGCCCCGCACTGGGAAGAAACCGGCGAGCATCAATGGACGTTGCGTGAGGGCAAGTGGGATCGCAGCGGCTGGGGCCCGGGCACGATCCACGAAATTCGCGCACCCGAATGATGTGCCTCCCGCTGGCTTCCGACGCGCATTCGATGCGTGCGTGACAAGGCTGTGACAGGGCGTCGCAGTCAGTCGCCTGTTTGAAGCGTTTTCACCCTCGCGGACGACGCCCCCGGACCGCCGACCGAACTTTCCGATACCGCTGTGCCGCGACTTCATCGACTTCATCGACATCTCGGCGCGGTCCTATGGGGGCACGAATATTAGTCAGTATTCCAATTCAACGCGATGCGTACAGCAATCGACACGCACGCGGCGCGCTTGTTACGCGAAACATATTGACACGTCCAGAGCGTTGAACAACACTATGCCGACACCGCGTCGCCACGAAACGCGGAACAGTCGCAGATCGCGTAATTTTTATTACTGATGTGTTCCGTTGCGCGAATCGCGCATGTGCGCAAAGTACTGAAATGGGTCGCATGTGACTGGAGGTGTATCGCCTGAAGGCTTCCGGGAGGGGGCGAGCGTCATCGATTATCGGGTTGTCTCAACGTCTTGGGATCCGCTATGAACGTCGTACGCTTTGACCGAAGTGTCCTTTGCCGGACACGCCTCGTCTCCCGGTATCTCGTGGTTCCCACAACATTGCCCGGCGGATTCACGCCGAGGTGCAATGCTCAAGCTGGTTAGGCCGGAGATACCGGTCTGCTGTCTCGATCCGCATGTCGCGCGACATGGGGTCTGTCGTCTTCTGAATTTTCCCTGACCCGACCCGCACCAGGAAGCCCGGTGTGAGCCGGTTGCGTTGCGAAGCTCGTCGTATCGTCGGTTGTGGATCCCCCGGGGATTCATCGTGCACCTTAGGCAGGAGCCTGTATGCAGTGTTCGATTCCGCTGTTCGATGCCGTGCCGTTGATCACCGTGTTCGTCTGTGTGGTGCTGGGCCAGTGGCTCGGACGCATCAGGCTTGGCCCGATTCAGCTCGGTGGCGTGTGCGGTGCGTTGCTCGTTGCGCTGCTTGTCGGGCAGACCGGCTGCATGGCAGAGGGGTCGCTCAAGGATTTTGCATTCGCCCTTTTCATTTTCGCGATGGGTTTTTCCGCCGGGCCTCAGTTCGTGGAGAACCTGAACCTGCGCGGGCTGCGCTTCGGCGTGCTCTCCATTATCGAAGTGGTGTTCGTGTTCGGCATCGTGATGATCGCGGTGAAGGTGCTGGGGCTCGATCCGGGCACGGCCGGCGGTCTCGCGGCGGGTGCCGCGACCGAGTCGGCGATGGTGGGCACGGCCATCGAAGCGCTCAACCGCCTCGGCCTCGCGCCGGACAATTTCAGCACCTGGCAGGCGAACGTGGTGACGGCCTACACGCTTACCTACGTTTTCGGTCTGATCACGATCGTGCTCTTCACCAATTTGCTGGCGCCGAAGTTGCTGGGTATCGATCTCAAGCAGGACAGCGCGCGGCTCGCGCGCGAGATGGACGAGGACAACGGCGACACGCTCGGGGCGCCTGCCGCTCCCGATCTGGTGGGGCGCAGCTATCGCGTCGCGCATCCCGGCCTGACCGTGGCGTCCGTCGAGGGCGCGTTCGAAGGGCGCGTGGCGGTCGAGCGCGTGTGGCGCGCCGCGTCGGCGGTGGCGGTCGCCCAGCCGCTCGTGCTGGAGGTGGACGACGAACTGCTTCTCGTCGGGCGCCGCGACGCCATGCTCGAAGCGCATGCGCTCGTGGGCCCGGAAGTGGCGGGTACGCAGACCAACGAGATCGTGCTCGTCGAGCGCGACTATGTCATGACGAACAAGGCCGCCGAGGGACGTACGGTCGCCGAATTGCGCCGCGAAGCGCCGCTGGAGGTGCGCCACGGCGTCTTCGTCAAGTCCGTGAAGCGCATGGGCCTGCAATTGCCCTCGCTCGGAAAGATCGCGCTGCAGATTGGCGACGTCGTGACGCTGCAGGGGCTGCAAAGCGATGTCGAGCGCGCCGGCGAGGTGCTCGGCAAGCCGGTGCCGCACGGCAACAAGACGAGTCTCGTGTTCGTGGGCCTCGCGTTGATCGTGGGCCTGTGCATCGGCCACCTGTCGGTGCGCATCGGCGGTGTGCCGATGACCCTGGGCTCGGGCGGGGGCGCGTTGCTCAGCGGACTGGCCAGTGGCTGGCTGCTCTCGCGGCGTCCGACATGGGGCACATTTCCGCCGGCAGCCTACGAATTGCTCAAGGATCTCGGACTGGCCGTATTCGTGGTGTGCGTCGGCTTGTCGGCGGGCCCCCAGGCTGCCGTACTGCTTCGCGAACACGGGTTGGCGTTGCCGGTCGTCGGGATCTGCGTGTCGCTCTTGCCGGCGCTGGTGTCGCTCTGGGTCGGACACAAGTTGCTGCGCATCGATGGGCCGATCCTGATCGGTGCGATTGCGGGGCAGCAGGCGAGCACGCCCGCGATCAGCGCGGTGGTGCAAACGGCGGACAGCGCATTGCCGGTGGTGGGATACACGGTGACCTATGCCCTGTCGAATGTGCTGCTGCCGCTCATGGGGCCGGCGGTGGTATTCGTGGCCCATCAGTTCGCGCGTTGATCGTCGGCCGCGTCGCACGGTTCAAGCCTCGACAACGCATCCCGGTGTGCGGGGCAAGCAGGGAAGGGCGCAAGAATTCATCGGCAAACGACGGCCTCACGGACACGATCCGGGGCGCGCCGCGCGCCGCCCCCATTTCTTGACGGAGGTTCTGCGGTGGAACTAGTACATTCGATTCTCAATCATGTCCCGGAGGTCGCGATCTTTCTGTCGCTCGCCCTCGGGTACGCCATCGGGGCGATCAAATTCGGCTCGTTCCAGTTGGGAGGCGTTGGCGGCTCGCTGCTGGTGGCCGTCGTCGTCTCCCAGATCGGCATTTCGGTGGACGCGGGCGTGAAGAGCATCATGTTCGCGCTGTTCATCTACGCCGTGGGCTACGAGAGCGGCCCGCAGTTCTTCAGCTCGCTCTCGCGCAAGACGCTGCGCGAGATCGCCATGGCGGTGTTCCTCGCGGCGTCGGGCCTCGTCACGGTGCTCATCTGCGCGAAGCTCTTCGGCTTCGACAAGGGGCTTGCCGCAGGCGTGGCCGGGGGAGGACTTACGCAATCGGCCATCATCGGCACGGCGGGCGATGCCATCTCGCGCCTCGGCCTGCCGGTCGACGAAGTCAAGCGGCTGCAGTCGGAGGTGGCCATCGGCTACGCCGTGACGTACATCTTCGGCAGCCTGGGGGCGATCATTGTGTGCGCGTCGCTTGTGCCCAGGCTCATGGGCCGAACGCTCAAGGAAGACGCGAAGAAGGCCGAGCTCGCGATGGCCGGCGGACGTGCCGTGCTGTCGGCCGATCAGGTCGATTCGCTGCCGGCGCTCGTCGGTCGCGTGTATCGGGTGACGACCGGCGCGGGCAAGCGGGTGATCGACGTCGAGAAGCAGCTGACCGACGGCGTGACCATCGAGCGCCTGCGGCGCAAGGGCAAGATCATCATCGCGACCGACGATCTGGTGCTCGAGGCGGGCGACGACGTGATGCTCATCGGGCGCCGCGAGGCCGCCACCGACGCGTGGCGCCTGCTCGGCGACGAGCAGCGCCCGTCGCAGGACCTCGATATCGCGCTGCGCATGCAGGAGGTGGTGTTCGCCCGAAAGGGCGGCAACGGCAAGACGCTGGGCGAACTCAAGGCGGGCGTCGAGCGCGACGTCAAGCACGGCGTGTACATCGCGAAGATCATGCGCATGGGACAGCCCGTGCCCGTGCTCGACGACACCGTTGTGTACCACGGCGACGTGGTGACCCTATACGGCGCCGACAGCGACGTGCAACGCGCCGCGAAGGAGGCCGGCTATCCCGTGGCCTATTCCGTGAAGACCGACTATGTGTACATGGGCATCGGCATCGTGGTCGGTTTGCTCATCGGCTACATCGTCGTCAAGGTCGGCGGTATTCCGCTCACGCTCGGCAGCGGTGGTGGGGCGCTGCTCGCGGGGCTGGTGTTCGGATGGCTGCGCGGCAAGCACCCGACGTTCGGCGCCATGCCGCTCGCGGCGAGTTCGTTGCTCAAGGAACTAGGTCTGGCCACGTTCGTGACCTGCGTGGGGCTTTCCGCCGGCGCGCAGGCGTGGCAGACGCTGCAGCAAAGCGGTGTGTCGATCTTTATCGCCGGCGTCATCGTCACCATCGTGCCGCTGTTGCTCACGTACCTGTTCGGGCGCTACGTGCTGCGCTACGACAACGTCGCCATTCTGGCCGGCGCATTGTCGGGGTCGCGCAGTGCGAACCCCGCCTTCGGCGAGATTCTCGACAAAGCCGAGAGCAACATACCGACGGTGCCGTTCGCCATTACGTATGCCATTGCCAACGTGCTGCTCACGCTGCTCGGACCGCTGGTCGTGTCGCTCGCCTAGCGGCGGGCCCAAGGCCGGATGCCGTGAGGACATTCGCCCGGATCGTCCGTCGTCTTCCCCCGGCCTGACGCACGCGTCAGGCCCTTGCGACGGATTCGTCATCGGTTGTTACTGGTTGTTCATGGAGAAATCGCTATGAAATCGAAGGAACTCGACGCACTCGCCAAACTCAGCCCGTTCGAATTCAAGGACACGCTGATCGAACTCGCGCAGGACAACGGCGCGCAGCGCTCGATGCTGAACGCCGGCCGCGGCAACCCGAATTTCCTCGCGCTCGAACCGCGTCACGGCTTCTTCCAACTGGGCCTGTTCGCGCTGTCGGAGGCGCAGCGCCAGTTCACCTACATGCCCGAAGGCGTCGGCGGCATTCCGCCGGGCAAGGGCGTCGAGGCCCGTTGGCTGGACTTCGCGCGCGAGAATCAGCACGCGCCGGGCGTGAAGTTTCTCGAGAAGGCGATCTCGTATGTCCGCGACCAGATGGGGCTCGTCGTCGAAGACTTCCTCACGGAGATGGTGCACGGCATTCTCGGCTGCAACTACCCGGTGCCTGACCGCATGCTTCGCAACACCGAGAAGATCGCCGCGAAATACCTGCGCCGGGAGATGGTCGGCAAGCACCCGTTCGTGGGCAACTTCGACGTGTTCGCGGTCGAAGGCGGCACGGCGGCCATGACGTACCTGTTCAACACACTCAAGACGAACCATCTGCTGCAGGCGGGCGACGCCATCGCGCTGGGCATGCCGATCTTCACGCCGTACATCGAGATTCCGGAGTTGGCGGACTATCAGTTGCACGAGGTGAACCTGAACGCCGATCCGGCGCTGGGCTGGCAATACTCGAAGAAGGAGCTCGACAAGCTGCTCGACCCGAAGATCAAGGCATTCTTCCTGGTGAATCCGAGCAACCCGCCGTCGGTCAAGCTCGACGACGCCTCGCTCGAACATCTGGCCGGCATCGTCAAGAAGCGCCCGGATCTCATCATCCTTACCGACGACGTTTACGGCACGTTTGCAGACGACTTCCGCTCGCTGTTCGCCATCGCGCCTTACAACACCATTCTCGTCTACTCGTATTCAAAGTATTTCGGTGCGACGGGCTGGCGCCTGGGCGCGATCGCCACCCACGAGAAGAATCTGCTCGACGACAAGATCGCCAAGCTGCCCAAGGGGCAGCGCGAGGGCCTCAACGCCCGCTACTCATCGATCACGACCGAACCCGAAAAGCTCAAGTTCATCGACCGTCTGGTGGCTGACAGCCGCGCCGTGGCGCTCAACCACACCGCCGGACTGTCGACGCCGCAGCAGGTGCAGATGGCGCTGTTCTCGCTGTTCTGCCTGATGGACGAGCCGGAAGCCTACAAGCACGCCGTCAAGCGCATCATCCGCCGGCGCAAGGCCGTGATGTATCGCGCGGCCGGCATCACGGAGGAGACCGGGCCGAACGCAGTCGACTACTACAACATTCTCGATCTCGAGGTATTGGGCACGAAGATCTACAGCAAGGGCTTCGTCGATTGGTTCATGAAGACGATCGATCCGTCGGAGGTGCTGTTCCGCCTCGCCAAGGAAAGTGGCGTGGTACTGCTGCCCGGGAGAGGCTTCGGCACACTCCACCCGTCGGGCCGCGTGTCGCTTGCCAACCTGAACGAGCCCGACTACATCCAGATCGGCGCGACGGTGCGCAAACTCATGGATGAGTACAACGAGCGGTATCTGGCGGGCGGCAGCAAGGGCGGCAAGAAGAAGTAAGCCGCGCCGGGCGACGTCCCGAAGATTTCGGTGCCGCGCGACCTTGGCGAGGCACCCGTCGGCCCCCCTCGATCGTCCCTCCATGACGATCGACCATTGCCCGGGAATCATTTCCCGGGCTTTTTTAATAAAAATGCCCGCGCGGGGCGGGCAAAAATCACTACAGGGGAAGTCACGCGATATGAGTGGCAATATGGAGAAAGAGTTCCCGGCGATTTCTGATGTTTTCTGGCTGGCGGGGCGATAGGCGATCGACGTAAAATACCGGCTTGTTGCTATATCGCCTCTCGTGTCGGAACCGGTGCACAACGCCGAGGGACGGCGCCAGCGTGGGGCGGGATTTTCAGGTGTCGAATGTCGGTAAAGCCGGTCGTGCGGAGTCGCCTCCTGCTGGCCGCGTGCCTGGTTGCCGGACTCCCGGTGGGCGCGCACGCACAATCCTTGTTTTCGGATCCCAATCCGCCGTGTTTCACTGAGCGGAATGCCGTGTCCTACGGATTGTGGGATCGCGGCCTGTCGCCTCAGTATCTCGTGCCGCCCCCGCCGCCACCCGAGCCGGTGACACCGGACCCGGGCGCCGCCACCGATCCGATTGCCCTGTTCGCAGGCGCCGACCCGGGTGCCGTCGCCGCCACGGTCGATCGCGAGGCGGCGTCGCGTGCCGCCGCTTCCACCACTTCCACCACCTCCGACGCCACGGGCACACCTGCTTCCGCTTCCTCCCGGTCGACGTCTTCGGCCCCTTCCGCGGCGCCGGCGGATGCGATAGCCCAAGCGCCGCAACCCGCGTCGGCAGCATCGGCCGCCGATGCGTCGTCAGCGGACGCGCAAGTTGGCGCGGGCGCCGCGCTCGCGGATGGCGGCGCGCAGGCCATACCGGCGTCGCCACCGCTGCCGGCCGCGGATTTCGCCGTCGCGCCGGAGTTGAGTGCCGACGGTACCGCGATTTCCGCCGTGGACATCGACGCCGCTTCGGCTCCCGCGGCGGCGGCCGAGCCGGCACCGCTGCCCGACGTCGCGCCGCCGAACGCATTTCTCGCGCGCGCGTCGTGCTGGCGCGGCATGCCGCGCCACGAGAGCCTCGCGAACCGCAACATCCGCATGCTCATGCGTCGCGGACTCGTGGTGCGCGACGAGCAATTGCCGTTGATCGTGACGCGCAGTCGCACGAGCGGGGAGGGTGCTGTCGGTTTGCAGGTGCTCAACGAGCAGCCCTACAAGTTCAACGTCGGCGTGAACAACAGCGGCATGACCACCACGGGCAAGATGCAGGGCACCGCGAACCTGCTGATGAAAAACCCGCTAGGCATGTACGGACAGTTCAATACCACGGTGAGTCAGGATTTGCAGAACGCGCGTCGCGACGCCATGAACCGCGATCTGACGGCCAATTATTCCGTGCCGCTCGACTCGGACTGGACTGTCGGAATCCGGGGCTCGACCAATGCGGCCACCGACCAGATCGCCGCCGGCACTACACAGACGCAGACGTTGCAATGGCGCGTGCGCCGTGCGTTCGATGTCACCTCCAATGGCACGACCGGGATCGAGTTGCGTTACAACCGCAGCCGCACCGAGGATCCGAACGCGATCCACACGTACGACAGCTACGCCGAGGTGGGCCTGAGCCACACGCACTACCTTGGCACGTCGAAGCTCGACCTGTCGGTCATGCAGCGCCTGAACGCTCCATGGATGCCCTCGTCGGCCGGCCCGCCCGGGTGGTCCTACCGCTTCCAGTCGATCGACGCGAAGCTCACCGTGCCGTTCTGACAAACGCCATCACGGCATCGAGCGACATCGTTCGCACGAGCATTGCCGGCATGTCCGCGAAGTGCGCGTTATCCCCGAAGAGAATCACGGGTTTTCCGAAGCGAACGGCGAGCCCGACCTCGTCGCGGGTGCCGTGCGCGCCCGGGAGTGCGACGATGACGTCGCTCAAGAGCACGTTGATGTGATTGCGCGAGAGGGTACCCGCAGGCGCATCGGTTTGATGGCGTGGCAACGGGCTCACGATGGGAATTTCGACGAACGGATTCGGATAGCCGGGCAATGGCCGGTACGTGCCGTCGTCGCCCGTGGGCTCGGTCGGCACGACGCCGATGCTGCGTCCGGCGCGCTGCGGCACCGCGCAGAAGGCTTCGCTCACACTCGTCATCACGCCCCGGCCGCCGCCGGTCAGCAAGTGACAACCGGCCAGCGCGAGGGCGCGGCCCAGTGGTGCGGCGAGCTCGATCCACGGCTGTTTGCCGGAACCCATGACACCGACGGTTTGCATACGTAGGACAGTGGACATGGCGATAAGCGGAGTGAGGGCGGTGCCGATGATAAACGAATCGGCATGACCGGATGAGGCGGATGGCGGCGCCGGGCCGTTTGCGTGGACGAGGGGCAAAAAAAACCCGCCGGGTCGGCGGGCTGAGGAAGCAGGCCTCCCACGGGGAAGTGAAAGCCTGGCCTCGCGAGGTGTGTGCGAGACCCGTGTAGTATCGTGATCCTGACGGCGCTTGGCTATGGGCTAAGTCCTAAACTGCGTGTAAGACGCTTTCCAATTCCGTTTCCTAACCTTTCTGACGCTCCAGGGGCGAGAGATGACCGAACCGATTGATACCCTCCCGGCCGATGCCGCCCAGATTGCCGCGATGAAGACGCTTCGCGGCGCGCTGCTTGCACAACACAAGGTGCTCATCGACAACGATCGTCAGCAATACGAAGCAGTATTCGGACCGGTGCCGACGGGGCGTTTCGTGCAGTTGCTCACGGAAGATCCGTGGTTCCGCTGGCTCGATCCGCTCTCACGCCTGATCGTCGCGATCGACGAGTGGATGGAGCAGACGCCGCCCGTTGCGGACGCGGGCATCGCGCTCGCCGACGAAGCCGCGAAGCTGTTCCGCAACGCCGACGCCGAGTTTGGCGAGCGCTATCGTCTGGCATTGCAGCAGGCGCCGGACGCCGTGCTCGGCCAAAGTCAGGTCGTTGCCGCATTGCGCGCCGTGCCGCAGTCGCCGGCCGGCGGATCGCGGCCCGCGGCCTCGTCCGCGTCCGACAAAACGGTCCCGAATGCTTAAGCAGGAGGCCGATATGTCGGCAAGCCAGGGGGAGGGCGCTTGAGCAGGGAGGGGGCAGACCGTCAAGCCTAATATTTGTTCCAGTGCTGATCGTTTTTTGAGCAAGGCTCTTGACAGCCCCTGTTCACGGGGCATCCGGAAAGGTGGTGGCAGGTTATCCAGTGGGTTATCCACAAAGGGTGTGGACAACTTTTGCGTGCCCTGGCCTCCACGGGTGTCTGGCTCCGTGGGAATCCGCCCTGTTGGCTCTATGTCGAAAATTTGGCTGCTGCGACAATGGCCGTTTTCCCCCGTGCCGGAGCGCTACGCTGCCGTGCGTTTTCCGACACGCTCCCGCCACCTCCCATCGACATGACCACTTCGCCCGTCGTGCTGCTGGTGCTGCTCTCGGCACTCATGCATGCCACCTGGAACGCATTTCTCCACGCAAGTCCCGATCGTCTCTGGCAGGTGGGCATGATGGCGGTGCCCCAGTTGATCGCGGCGGTGGTGGGCATCTGCTGGCTGCCCATGCCCCCGATGCAGGTGTGGCCGCTCATCGTGCTCTCGGCGTGCGCGCAGGTGGCCTACACGGCGGCGCTGATCCGGGCGTATCGGGTCGGCGAGTTCGGGCAGATCTACCCGATCGCGCGCGGCATCTCGCCGCTGCTCATCTCGGGGGCGGCGCTGCTGCTCGCGGGGGAATGGCCGACCTGGATGGCGGTGGCGGGCATCGCCTGCATTTGTTCGGGCATTCTCTCGCTGGCGTTGCGCGGCCGTCGCTTCTCGGGCGACAGCGTGCCGGCGGCTTTGAATGAGGCGGCGTCCACCGCGACCTACACGATCATCGACGGATTCGGTGTGCGTCTGTCGAGCGGCAACGGCTTCGGCTATATCGCGTGGGCGTATCTGTTCGCGAGCGTGCCACTCGTCGGGGCGGTCTGGCGATTGCGGGGCGGATGGCGAGGCATGTGGCTCGCGCCGCCGCGCCGGGTGAGCGAAGCGCTCGGGGCGGGTGTCGTGGCGCAGTGCGCCTACGGCATGGTGGTGTTCGCGCTGCAATACCTGCCGATGGGTGTGGTCTCGGCGTTGCGCGAATCGAGCGCGATCTTCGCGGTCTTGCTGGGCTGGTTGTTCCTGCGTGAAAAGCTCAACGCCCGTCGCGTCGTGGCATGCGGCCTCGTCGTGGGCGGTGCGATTCTGATCAAGCTGGGCGCGTAGGGCACCTACCGCAACCGGAGTGCCCGGTGCAGCGGTTGCATTGGCCGCATCGGGTGAATCGGGTGCATCGGATGCCTCAGGCGCGACGAGCGCGCGAGCCGTCGCCCGCCGCCCGGCTTTTGCGAGTCCGTCTCGATGTCGGCATCAGCCGCGCGGCCAAAGCTCGGCGCGATGCGCGTTGATCGCGGCCACGACGATTTCACGCATCCCGTGACCGTCGGTGGCTTCGAGGTGTTCGAGAATCGTCATGCGCATGCGCGGTGCCCAGAAGCGCCGCAGGTGCCCGGCGATGTTCTCGAGCGCTTCGGTGCGATCGGGCATCGTCTCGAAAAAGTCCCCGATCTGATTGGCCATCTTGACCAGGTTGTCGGTGTCCATGATGTTTCTGTCCCCTGAAATCGTTCTCTGTTCGAGTGGTGCGAACCGGCCAATGCCGGCAGGTGTTGCTTGTGCTGTGCGTCGCGACGCGGCCGATGGCCAATCTCGCGTCCGCCGCACCGTCTGTGGCAATAGACGGCGAGGCTCGCCGGCGCTTTCGTCAGCCGGCATTGGACGCGGATTGTCCATGTCCGCGCGCCGCCCGGCATCCTCCTGCCGGGCGGGCCCTCGCCTCAGTTGGTACTGGCCTGCGCCGCCGCGACCGCATGATCGTGGAACGCTTCCTGCTGGCGATTGAAGTCCGAATACTGGCGCTGCCACTCCGACGGCTGCGCTACCGGCGAGACCTGCACCGCCGTGACCTTGTACTCAGGGCAATTCGTCGCCCAGTCGGAGTTGTCGGTGGTAATGACGTTCGCCCCCGATTCCGGGAAGTGGAACGTCGTGTACACCACGCCCGGCTGCATGCGGTCGCTCACCACGGCGCGCAGTACCGTCTCGCCCGCCCGGCTCTGGATCCCGACCCAGTCACCGTCCTTCACGCCGCGCTCCTCGGCATCGTGCGGATGGATCTCGAGTCGGTCCTCGTCGTGCCAGTGGTTGTTGGCCGTGCGGCGGGTCTGTGCCCCCACGTTGTACTGCGACAGGATGCGGCCGGTCGTGAGGATCAACGGGAACCGCTTGGTCACTTTCTCGTCGGTCGGCACGTACTGCGTGATCAGGAACTTGCCCTTGCCGCGCACGAATTCGTCGATGTGCATGACGGGTGTGCCGTCGGGCGCGTTCTCGTTGCAAGGCCACTGGACGCTGCCCACGCGATCGAGCTTTTCGTAGCTCACGCCGGTGAACGTGGGGGTAAGGCGAGCGATCTCGTCCATGATCTCCGACGGGTGCGAGTAGTTCATCTCGTAGCCCAGGCGCTTGGCGAGCTGAATCGTCACTTCCCAGTCGGCGTAACCGGCGCGAGGCGGCATGACCTGACGCACGCGCGAGATGCGGCGCTCGGCGTTGGTGAACGTGCCGTCCTTCTCGAGGAACGACGAGCCCGGCAGCAGTACGTGCGCATACTTGGCGGTTTCGTTCAGGAAGATGTCCTGAACGACGATGCACTCCATGTGCTCGAGCGCGTGCGTGACGTGTTGCGTGTTCGGGTCGGACTGCACGATGTCCTCGCCCTGGCAGTACAGGCCCATGAAGGTGCCCGCGAGCGCGGCGTCGAACATGTTCGGAATCCGCAGCCCCGGCTCGGCTTGCAGCTCGACGCCCCATTCGGCCTCGAACAGCGCCCGCGCGGTCGAATCCGACACGTGACGATAGCCCGGCAATTCGTGCGGGAAGGCGCCCATGTCGCACGAGCCCTGCACGTTGTTCTGGCCGCGCAACGGATTCACGCCCACGCCTTCGCGGCCGATGTTACCCGTGGCCATGGCCAGGTTGGCGATGCCGATCACGGTCGTCGACCCCTGCGCGTGCTCGGTCACACCGAGGCCGTAGTAGATCGCCGCGTTGCCGCCGGTGGCGTAAAGGCGTGCGGCGCCGCGCACGAGATGCGCGGGCACGCCGGTATGCGCTTCGGTGGCTTCGGGCGAATTCTCGGCGCGCGCAATGAAGTCGCGCCACTGGTTGAACGCGCGATCTTCGCAGCGCTCGGCGATGAACTCGTCGGCCATGAGCCCTTCGGTGACGATCACGTGCGCCAGGGCATTGATCATCGCCACGTTGGTGCCGGGGCGCAGTTGCAGATGGTAGTCGGCCTTGATGTGCGGGCTTTGGACCAGATCGATGCGACGCGGGTCGATCACGATCAGCTTGGCGCCCTGACGCAGACGCTTCTTCATGCGCGAGCCGAATACCGGGTGACCATCCGTCGGGTTCGCACCCATCACGAGGATCACGTCCGAATGCTCGACGGACTTGAATGTCTGCGTGCCGGCCGACTCGCCCAGCGTGGCCTTCAGGCCATAGCCGGTGGGCGAGTGACAAACGCGTGCGCAGGTGTCGACGTTGTTGTTGCCGAACGCCGCGCGCACCAGCTTCTGCACGAGGTAGTCCTCCTCGTTCGTGCAGCGCGAGGACACCAGGCCGCCGATGGAGTCGCGGCCGTACTTGGCCTGAATGCGCTTGAATTCGGACGCCGCGTAGTCGAGTGCCTCGTCCCACGACACTTCCTGCCACGGATCGGTGATCTTCTTGCGAATCTTGGGCGTGAGAATGCGGTCCTTGTGCGTGGCGTAGCCCCAGGCGAAGCGGCCTTTCACGCAGGCGTGGCCCTCATTGGCCTGACCGTCCTTGTGCGGCACCATGCGCACGACCTCATTGCCCTTCATTTCTGCCTTGAACGAGCAGCCCACGCCGCAATAGGCGCAGGTCGTGATCTTGGCGTGCTCGGCCTGGCCGAGATGAATGACGGACTTTTCCTGGAGTGTGGCGGTCGGGCAGGCGGCCACGCACGCGCCGCACGACACGCACTCCGACTCCATGAACGGCTGGTCCTGACCCGCCGACACGCGCGCTTCGAAGCCACGACCCGAGATTGTCAGGGCGAAGGTGCCCTGGGTCTCTTCGCAGGCCCGCACGCAGCGGTTGCAGACGATGCACTTGGAGGCGTCGTAAGTGAAGTAGGGGTTCGACTCGTCCTTCTCGCTGTCGAAGTGATTGGCGCCGTCGAAGCCGTAGCGCACCTCGCGCAGGCCTGTCACGCCGGCCATGTCCTGCAGTTCGCAATCGCCGTTGGCCGCGCAGGTCAGACAGTCGAGCGGGTGATCGGAGATGTACAGCTCCATCACGCCCTTGCGCAATTCCTGGAGCTTCGGCGATTGCGTGCGCACCTTCATTCCGGGCTCGACCGGCGTGGTGCACGACGCGGGGAAGCCGCGGCGGCCTTCGATTTCCACGAGGCACAGGCGGCACGAGCCGAACGGCTCGAGCGAGTCGGTGGCGCACAGCTTCGGAACGTTGACGCCGCCTTCGGCGGCGGCACGCATGATCGAGGTGCCGGCGGGCACGGTGACCTGCTCGCCGTCGATCTCCAGCGTGACTTCCTGCGTCGATTCGCGGCGCGGGGTGCCGTAATCCTTCTCAAACATCGGGTCCATCATGATGGGCGGTCTCCTAGGCGGCCTTGGTCGGCAGATTCGACGGTTCGGCCGCGCCGAAGTCTTCCGGGAAATGGTTCAGCGCGGACAGCACGGGGTAGGGCGTCATGCCGCCCATTGCGCACAGCGAACCGGCGAGCATGGTGTCGCACAGGTCGCGCAGCAACTTGATTTGTTTCGGGCGGTCGCGTCCGTCGATGATCCGGTCCATCACTTCGACGCCGCGTGTCGAGCCGATGCGGCACGGCGTGCACTTGCCGCACGATTCGATTGTGCAGAACTCCATCGCGTAACGGGCGAGTTTGGCCAGGTCCACGGTGTCGTCGTGGGCCACGATGCCGCCGTGTCCGAGCACCGCCCACAGCGCCGCGAACGCTTCATAGTCGAGCGGCGTGTCCCATTGCGATTCCGGCAGGTAGGAGCCGAGCGGGCCTCCGACCTGGACAGCGCGCAGCGGGCGCCCGGTGATGGCGCCGCCGCCGTAGTCGTAAAGGATCTCGCGCAGCGTCACGCCGAAGGCCTTTTCGATGAGGCCACCGTACTTGATGTTGCCGGCGAGCTGAATCGGCAGCGTGCCGCGCGAGCGTCCCATGCCGAAGTTTTTGTAGAACTCGGCGCCGCGATCCATGATGATCGGCACCGACGCGAGCGAGATCACGTTGTTGATGACCGTCGGTCGACCGAACAGCCCCTCGATGGCGGGCAGCGGCGGCTTGGCGCGAACCACGCCGCGCTTGCCTTCCAGGCTCTCGAGCAGCGCCGTTTCCTCGCCGCAGACGTACGCGCCTGCGGCCTTGCGAACTTCGAGATGGAAGGTCTGGCCCGAGCCCAGGATGTTCTCGCCGAGGTAACCCGCGCTCACGGCATTGGCAATCGCCTCGTTGAGCACTTCGATGGAATGCGGATACTCGCTGCGCACGTAGATGTAGCCGCGCGTGGCGCCCACGGCGATGCCCGCGATCGTCATGCCCTCGACGAGCACGAGCGGGTCGCCCTCCATGAGCATGCGATCGGCGAACGTGCCCGAGTCGCCTTCGTCCGCATTGCAGACGATGTACTTCTGGTCGGCGGGCGTGTTGAGCACGGTCTTCCACTTGATGCCGGTCGGGAACGCCGCGCCGCCACGGCCGCGCAGCCCCGATTCGGTGACTTGCGCGACGATGGCCGCGCCGTCCATGGCGAGTGCGTTGCGCAGTCCCTTGTAGCCGTCGTGGGCGACGTAGTCGTCGACAGAAACCGGATCGGTCACGCCCACGCGGGCGAACGTCAGGCGTTCCTGCTTCTTGAGATAGGGAATCGCTTCGGTCAGACCCAGCGCGAGCGGATGATCGCCGCCGGCGGTGGCGTTGGCGTCGAACAGGCCGGCGACGTCATCGACTTCCACCGGACCGTAGGCAACGCGTCCGGCCGGCGTCTCGACTTCGAGCAACGGTTCGAGCCAGAGCATGCCGCGCGTGCCGTTGCGCACGAGTTCGATCTCGATGCCGCGCTTGGCGGCCTGCGCACGGATGGCGTCGGCGACTTCGTCGGCGCCTAGTGCGAGGGCGGCGGAGTCACGCGGGAGATAAAGGCGCACCGGGGCCTTGGCGGAACGGGTGGCTTGGCTCATACAGCATCCTTGGCGCGGGCGACCAGACGGTCGAATTTCTCGGGAGTGACGCGCGCGTGCAGCTTGTCGTCGATCGTGATGGCCGGCGACGTGGCGCACTGGCCCAGGCAGAACACAGGCTCGAGCGCAACATCGCCGCTGTGGCCGTGCATCGCGCAGCCGAGCACGCGTTCGGCGTGCGCGACCAGGGCGTCGGCCCCCATGCTCTGGCACGCCTCGGCGCGGCAAATCTGCACGACGTGGCGCGGCGGCGGGCTGGTGCGGAAGTGGTGATAGAACGTGATCACGCCATGCACTTCGGCGCGGGACAGGTTCAGGGCGTTGGCAATGACGGGCACGGCATCGGGGGGAACGAAGCCGAAAGCTTCCTGAACGTCATGGAGGATCGGCAGAAGGGGGCCTTCCTGAGCTGCATGGGCGTCCAGAATCGCTTGTACCGTCGCGACGGAAAAAGCCTCGCGCATGGCTGATGTCTCCTGTTTGGCACGCCGTGGGGAACGGTGCGCCCTAGGGTGTTGGGTTATCTGTTCTTGTCCTGCCCCGGGGCGAGAGACCCAATGGTCACATCCGGCGACGCTGCTCGGGTCTAGCGATCAGCGCGGCGCCGGACGAGCGTGCGGCACATAGCCCCCACCATATGCCGCACGGGTTCGGTCTCTCGCCCGTTGCTTACTTCGTCAACTCTTGGTACCGGTGCCGAAGCGTCAGTATGTGAAACACGATATATGATATACGGTATACGTGCAATAGATTCGGACCGGCTTTGGCGGGATCGTTTACCCGTAATTCGGCGTCGCCATGCATATGTGCCGGGTGAGGGTGCCGCGCCGGCTACCGCAGTTCGGGAAACGCGGGAGTGGACAGGCGGGATGCCGGGCAGGGGCGGGGGACAAGCGCAGGCGCAGCGGCGAGAAGGCCGAGGACGGACGTCGGGAACGAAAAGGAGACGGAAAAGGAAAAGGCCGGCGACATGTGCATGTCGCCGGCCTTTTGTCGAACGGACGTCGCCGGAAGCCTGGCGGCGTACGTCGGCAGCATTACTCGAGGAAGTCGCAGTGCTCTTCGACGAACGCGGCCAGCCCCAGCGTGTGATCGCGTGCGAGCTCCTCGGCCAGTTCGGTGTCCCGCTTCTCGAGCGCCGTGATGATTTTCAGGTGGTCGACAATGGAGCGGGCGGCCCGGTCATTCTGTGCAATCGTCACCTTGCGAATGGCGCGCACGTGAATGAACAGGTTCTTGATCGTATTGGCGATGGCCTGCGAACCGCCGAGATTGATCAGCGCCTGGTGGAAGTCGATGTTCGCGTCCGAATACTCTTCAATGTGGTCGGTCGGCGGTGCGTTCACGAACTCGTCGAAGAGATGGCGCAGCTTGGCGATCTCCTCGTCGCTCGCGTTCAGCGTGGCGAGCCGCGCGGACATGCCCTCCAGGGCTGCCCACATCTGGATCATTTCGACGATTTCGCGTTTGGTCTTGCGGATGATGAAGATGCCGCGTCGCGGGACCGTGCGGAGAAAGCCTTCCTGCTCCAGCAACGTCATGGCTTCGCGAATCGGTGTGCGCGAAACGCCGAGCACCTGGATGAGCTGACGCTCATCCAGGCGAATTTCTTCTTTCTGGTTATAGATATCGGCATCGGCGATCGCTTTTTTCAGCAGCGCATATGCCTGATTGCGAAAGCTCGTGGTCGTGTCGATCGGCTCCAGCACGAGCGGAGTCACGCGTGCCGGAGTTGGGGTGATCAGGGACATGCAATAGTCTCCTAGGTATTACGGCCCCTTCAGAGGCGCAATGCTTGCTGCCCCACGATGGTTGCCGGCTTCGTGACGAGTTTACCCGATTCGTTTGCCTGCGTGGTTTCCGGCAGGTACGCGAAACGACCGTTGGTTTCGGCCTTTTCGAGCATCGAGGCCGGCAGCGCGACGTAGAGGTGAACCATCGCAACACCGGCGGCGAGGGCGGAAGCCAAGGCAAGCAGAGTAAGTACAGTGACCAACATGATGAAGCTCCTGATGAACGTTGAACGGTAAGCCAATGTGGGGGAGAACTTGCTTTGCATTGTATGTCGCAACGCAACAAGTCTCAAGATATACCACATACCGAATATCAAAATTCATCATTTTTCGGGACGTTCTTCAGGTCACTGGACGTTCCTGCCGTCCAAATTTGTCTCTTTTTCCGATAGTCATCAGTGACTCGATAATGGCAGCTAACCTCCTTGGATCTCCGTCCGGCTTGCGTTGGTGCAAATTTCGGGACGCGGTGCTCGCGCGCGGTTTCCTTCATGCGAGGCGAAACGTCCGGGGTGGTGCAAACGTACGTTATTGCGTTGCCGCGAAGCCACATCGTGGCGTCCCACTTCTTGTTCGCGTCCGCCCGCGTCGAGGATGGGCCGATTGTGTGGCGCTGGGCTATCGATCGGGCAAAAAAGTGCCGGTGTCAAGTCTTTCGCGCAAATCACGCAGGGCTTGAAACCGTATATGGGGCAGTAGGTTAGCTCTTTTCGGGGCCGCTTTGCAGAACCGCGGCTTCGTCGGCTAGGAGCCACATAAGAGCGTCGGGAGAGAAAGCCGCATCGCACTGTGTCGTGCTGGATTGCCGAGGAACGGCGGGCCTGTCGCGTCATCATAGCCCAAGAGGCTTGGCGGCCTCCAGAATGAAGAACGCGCAGCTGAGGGCTGCGCGTTCGATGGATGCCGTTGGAATGCGATGCCATCATGTAGGCTTTGATGGCGCGCTCCGGGTCGTCGTGCCCTTCCTGAATCCCCGATCCCCCGCCATGAACGCCTCCAGCATGTGCGGGATCAACTTCTCTGCATCGACTGCTTCGCCATATGCCTGCGCGTGCAGCGCGGCGTAGCGGTCGAGGTCGGCTTTCAAGCTGGCCGGGCAGGCAAAGGTCAGCTTGACGTTCTCGGTCTTGGGCAGCGGCCCGAGCCGCAGCTTCTTGGTCGCGCTCATTGCGAAGCTCCCCGATTGA
>OFTX01000253.1_pt1 | contig 32232 bp, 30 predicted proteins | sample 1775051 | NCBI WGS metagenome assembly OFTX01 (sample SAMN08195772, study PRJEB24354) | sludge metagenome | isolation source: sludge from phenol fed wastewater aerobic bioreactor A | place: India: Nagpur | collected 2016-09-15
TCTCTTTGGTTCCTTTCTCTTTGGCCACGCAAAGAGAAAGGAACTCGGGCGCCGGCAGGCGCACGAAACCGCTTTGTCGCTCGCGATAACGCAGAAGCAAGAGCCCCCTCTCCCGGAGGGAAAGGGATTCACCAACCAGCACCTTCCCGAATGCGAGTCGCTCGGCTTCGTCGTTCAAGGCGAGAGCCTGCGGCGCTTGGAGTCTGCGAACTGCAACATCGAATATTCCGGACACCAGTGCTGCGCAAGCGGGAATGACGACATGATCGTCCTTGTCCAGGATCGCGGCTTCGCATCAGAGCCGGTTCGGCCGCGCCGGCGTGCCGGGAAACTCGTGCGGAAAGGCCGCGTGCATGTGCGCCATCAGCTCCGCGACCGGCAGCGCGGCGAGGTCGTTGCCCAGCTCGCCGGCGATGCCGGCATCGCCCAGCTGCTCGCGCAGCACGCCCAGGAAATGCGGCGGCGCCACCAGGAACAGGCGTTCGTAGCGATGGTGTGCGTTCGCTTCGAGCAGGTCGGCGGCCAGCGTGTGCGCGAACGCCTGCGTGCTCTTGTCCCTGCGGCTCGTGTGCGGCTCGATCACGTGCCGCGCCGCGCCGACGCTTTCGTGCGTGCGCGGCACGCTGCGGCCCGAGCCGCCTTGCGCGGGGAGTCCGCGCAGTTCGGGATTGGCGTAGGTGGCCAGTTCCGTCCAGCCGGCGGGCGTGCCGGATGCTTCGAACAGGCGACCGCGTGCGGCGTCGCTTACCAGGATCCAGGTGGTTGGCATGATGGGCCTCCCGCTTGCAGGCGGATTCAGTGGCGCATGAAAACCGGCATGTCGATGTGCTCGAGCACGCTGCGCGTGGCGCCGCCGAGCATCCATTCGCTGAGGCGCGTGTGCCCGTAGGCGCCCATCACCAGCATGTCGGCCCTGGCCTGCTTCGCCGCGTCCAGCAGCAGGGCGCCCTCGGAATCCGCGGGTTTGGACAGGAACATCGTCTCGCTGTGGATGCCGTGCGCAGCGAGGTACGCGGCGAGCTCGAACGGTGGCCGCCAGTACGCGAGGCTGGCAGGTGACCGCTGTTCGCCTTCGAGTATCGTCACCCAGCGCGCGCGGCGCAGCAGGGGCAGTGCGGCATGCGTGGCGCGGATCGCTTCGACGGAGCCGTTCCAGGCGATGGCCATGCCTTCCGGCAGGCTTTCCCCGGCATGGCTTTCGGGCACCACGAGGCAGGGCAGGCCGGCGCCCAGCACCATGCCGCCCACCGCGGACACCGAGCCTCCGGGCGTCTGCTGCGTGCGGCCGACCACCAGCAGGTCGTGCCAGCTGCCCGCCAGCTTCAGGGCGCGGGGCAGCTCTTCCTCCGCCACCTGCCAGGCAACCCGGGTCGCGCCGCGCGCACGCACGAAGGCCTCGAACGACGGCGCGCTGGCGATCGCCTCGTCTTCGAGCTGGCGCGCGACATCGAGCAGGCTGGCCATCAGCTCCGGCGTGTCGTAGGGATACGACACGACGCTGGGCGGCGGGCAGGCGTGGATTCCCGTCACGCGGCCGTCGAACGCCGCGGCCAGGCGGGCGGCGTAGGCCACGCTGGCGGGCCAGTTCCCGATGCTCTCGCAGTAGGCAAGGATGTCGTGCATGGCTGCCTCGGCTTCAATGGCCTGGAAACAGGCTATGCCGCCGCCCGTCCGTCCTTGTTGATGGAAATCAACAAGGACGCGGCGGACGCAGCGCGTTCACTTCGCGGCGCGGGTGCCACACCCGGCGCGGTCGCCGGCGCCGTCCGCCGAGGCCGGCGGGTCGGCGCGCAGTTGCTCGGGAGCGGCCGCGCCCTCGCCGTCGTCGCGCATGGCCTGCTTGAAGCCGCGCACCGCGTTGCCGAGGTCGGCGCCGACGTTGCCGATCTTCCTGGTGCCGAACACCAGCAGCACGATCAGGAGCAGCAGGCCCCAGTGCCAGAGACTGTCGAAACCCATGGTGATGCCTCGCTTGGTGGGAGTGGGGGGAACTACTTTTCGACGAAGGCGTGCTCGATCACGTAGTCGCCCGGTTCGCGCGTGCGCGGCGAGCCGCGGAAACCGCGCGCGACGAGCAGCGCGGCGAGGTCCTTCAGCATCTCCGGGCTGCCGCAGAGCATCACGCGGTCGCTGGCCGGATCGAGCTGCGGCAGGCCGATGTCCGCGGCCAGCGTGCCGCTCTCGATGAGCGCGGGGATGCGGCCCTGGTGGCGGAACGGCTCGCGCGTCACCGTGGGGTAGTAGATCAGCTTCTCGCGCACCATGTCGCCGAGGTATTCGTGCTGCGGCAGCTCGTGTTCGAGGTAGTGCGCGTAGGCGAGGTCGTCGACGTGGCGCACGCCGTGGGCCAGCACGATCTTCTCGTAGCGCTCGTAGGTGTCCGGGTCGCGGACGATGCTCATGAACGGCGCCAGCCCGGTGCCGGTGCCGAGCAGGTAGAGGTGCTTGCCGGGGTTGAGGTCGGTGAGCACCAGGGTGCCGGTGGGCTTGTGCGTGACGATGATCGGGTCGCCCGGCTTCATGTGCATCAGGCGCGAGGTGAGCTTGCCGTTCGGCACCTTGATCGAGAGGAACTCCAGGTGCTCCTCCCAGCTCGCGCTGGCGATCGAGTAGGCGCGCAGCAGCGGCTTGTCGTCCACCAGCATGCCCATCATCACGAACTGCCCGCTGGTGAAGCGGAAGCCCGGGTCGCGCGTGATGCGGAACGAGAACAGCGTGTCGTTCCAGTGCTGCACGTCGATCACCCGCTCGGTGGTGCTGGTGGTCGCGGTGATGCGCGGCTTGGCGGGTGCGGAAGGTGGCGGATCGAGGGCTTCGAGGCTGGCGTTCATCGGGATACTCGTTGGCGACGGGCGCGGGGCGGCCGTCAGGGCATGGGGGTGTGGTCGTGGGCCATGGCGGCGGACATCGGGTCGTCGCCTTGCGCGTGCGCCGCGCCCGCCGGCGGCGCGTGGCAGGCGGGCGCCGCGGTGGGGCAGTGGTCGTCGAGATTGGCCACGAGGTCGGACGTCACCTGCGCGAACGTGAGCACGGCGCCGCCCTCCCTGGCCACGAAGGCCTCGGCATCGGCGCGGGTGGCGAACGGCGCCAGCGTGGCGCCCATCGAGCCGGGCAGCGGCTGCCACGCCACGTAGTACGCACGGCGCGCGTCGATGAAGCTGTTGGCGGCGCCGGTGGGGTGCTGCCAGTCGATCAGCGCACTGTTCTGCACATACAGCGACTCCACGTTGGCCTGGTGCTCGGGCTGCAGCACCCAGGCGAAGAAATCGCGGATGGAGTCGAACACCTGCGGCTTGCCCTGGCCCGCGACCCAGGCCTGCGCGCGCGGGCCGGGCGAGCCGCGCAGGTACATGCCGCACACAGCGCAGACGTCGCCGTCGTGCACGTCGACGGCCGCCTCGCTGGCCGGCGGCGCCTTGCCGCAGGCGGCGAACAGGGCGAGCAGCAGCACGGCCAGGAAACTCGGGGCAGGGTTGCGCGGCATCTCAGATCTCCTTGCGCCGGAACGCGAGCATCGCCCAGCCGAACGGCAGCGCGATCCACGCGAGCTGCATGCCCACCAGCAGCGCCATCGGGTAGGCGTAGCCCGCGGTCATGCCGGTCAGGAGGTCGTTGCCGGCGCCGTCGCCGAGCGCGCTGAGGTTCACCAGCCGGAACGTGTCCACCGGGTTGAGCAGCAGCAGGTAGGGGTAGAGCGTGCGCTCGAGCGGGTTGCCGCCGCTCACCACCAAGAGCGCGAGCAGGGCGAGGTCGAACAGCACCACGCTGGCGAGCCAGCCGATCAGCGCGAGTCCGGCGGCGCGGGATTTGTCGGTGGTGCCCACGCTGACGAGGCAGGCGATGGCGACGAAGCTCGCGCCGAGCAGCGCCGCGCTCGCAATGAAGCGCGCGATGTTCCACAGGTCGGCGCCGGTGAGGTTGTCGTGCTGCATCGCCAGCATCACCGCCACGGCGCCGCCGAAGCCCGCCAGGGTGGCCACGCCCAGCGCGCTGCAATGGCCGAGGAACTTGCCGGCCACCAGTTGCCCGCGCCCCAGCGGATAGCTGAGCAGGAGCAGCAACGTGCCGTCGTTGCGTTCGCCGACGATGGCGTCGTAGGCGATCAGCAGGCCGATCAGCGGGATCACGAACGCGCCCAGCGTGGTGAGGCTGGCCAGGGTGGCATCGAACGAGGTGAAGCCCACGCGCCCCGCGGCGGCGCTGCCGAACCAGGCGATGCCCAGCGCGAGCAGGGCGAACACCACGCTGATCGCGATCGTCCAGCGGCTGCGGAAATCGTCGCGGAATTCCTTCCACGCGATGCTGAGGATGGTGTTCATGCGGGTTCCTCCACCGCCGGCGCGCGGTTGCCGAGGTGGTCGTAGAGCTGGGCCAGCGTGGGCGCGCGCACGTCGAGGTCGGCCACCGCCGGATCGGCGAGCAGTTCGCGCAGGGCGTCGAGCTTCTCCGCGCGCGCCACCTCCACCGCGAGCCGGCCGTCCGGTCGCGGCGTGGCGGCGAGGCCGCGCAGGCCCAGCCGCGCGATCAGCGCACCGGCCTCGTCGCGGGGTTTCAGCAGCACGCGCGCCGGCAGCGCGGCCAGTGCGTCGAGCTCGGCGAGGCTGCCGGCGGCGAGCAGGCGGCCCTGGCGCAGGATCAGCGCGCCGTCGATGTGCGGTTCGAGTTCGGCCAGCAGATGCGAGCAGATCAGCACCGTGTGCCCGCCCGCGCGCAGCTCGCCGACGATGCGGTACAGCTCGCGCGTGGCCTGCGGGTCGAGGCCGGTGGTGGGTTCGTCCAGCAGCACCAGCTCCGGCGCGCCGAGCAGCGCCTGGGCCAGGCCAAGGCGCTGGCGCATGCCCTTGGACCAGGTGCCCACGCGGCGCTCGGCGGCGTGGGCGAGGCCCACGCGTTCGAGCAGCGCATCGACCTGCCGCGGGTCGGCGCGCTTCAGCCGGGCGAAGTAGTGCAGCAGCTCGCGCCCGCTGAGGTTGGCGTAGAAGGTGGCGTTCTCCGGCAGGTAGCCGATCCGCGCGCGCAGCGCGGGCGCGCCCCACGGCGCATGGCCGAGCACGCGCAGCTGGCCGCTGCTGGGGCGGATCAGGCCGAGGATCAGCTTGATGAGGGTGGACTTGCCGGCGCCGTTGTGGCCGAGCAGGCCGACCACCTGGCCTTGCGGCACGCCGGCGCTGACGCCATCGAGCGCGGCGAAATCGCCGTAGCGCTTGCCGAGGGCTTCGAAGCGGATCGCATCATTCATGGGGCAGCCTCGGCAGGGCGGGGGCGCGCATCAAGGGGTGACTGTCCACCACCGCGGGCGGCATGAACACCGGGAACGCGCGCTGCACGTAACGCATCAGCAGGATCGAAGGGCTGGACATCAGGCTGCGCGCGGCCGGGTATTTCCACAGCAGCACGTCGACGCCGTCGTTCGGGCGGAACGGCACGTCGCCGATGCCGTTGCCGTCGAGGTCCCAGCCGAGGTAGTCGCTCCAGTAGTTGCCGCGGCCGTCCTTCGACCACTCCTGGGCCAGGCTCTGCGCGTACTTCACCTGCACGCGGTTGCCGATGAAGCTGTTGTCCCACACCGCGTTGTGCTCGGAGCCGGCGGTCATGTGGATGCCGATTTGCGAATCGAGCACGCGGTTGTCGTGGATGGTGTTGTACTGCGAGAGGTAGACGAACAGGCCCTTGCCTTCGCCGCCCTCGATCGCGCCGCCCGCGGCGCCGCGCTGGCCGGCGATGCCGCTGACGGTGTTGCCGACGATCTCGCTGTGCTGCACGTAGTTGAGCAGGAAGCCGTAGGACTGGTCGCGCTCGGAGCTGTTGCCGGCCACCACCAGGTCGTTGGAGTTCATCAGCGCGTAGCCGGCGAGGTTGTCGCGGCTCACGTTGCCGATCAGCCGGTTGTGGTGCGAGTACATGTAGTGCACGCCGTAGCGCACGTCGTGCATGGTGTTGCGGGCGATGGTGTTGCCGTTGCTGACGTAGACGTAGATGCCGTCGCGCGACCAGCCCACGTCGTTGCCCTCTATCGTGCAGCCGCTGTCGCTCCACAGGTGGATGCCGTCGCCGCGGTCGGCCACGTTCAGGGTGCGCAGGCCGCGCACGGTGTTGCCGACCACGCGCACGTTCGCGGCGCCGTCGAGGTAGATGCCGAACAGGCTGTCGCTCACCAGGTTGCCTTCCACGCTCACGTTCGCGGCCTTGCGCTCGACGAAGATGCCGGCGTTGGTGTTGGTGAGGTCGGTACCGCTGCCGCGGATCGCGAGGCCGCGCACGATGACGTCGCTGGCGGCGATGCGCAGCACGTCGCCGTGGCCGCCGCCGTCCAGCACCGCACCGGGTTCGCCGACCAGCGTCACCGGCTGGTCCAGGCGCAGGTTCACCCGATGCACGCCGGCGGGCACCGCGATCGCGGCGCCGGGCGGCGCCGCGGCGATGCGCGCGGCGAGATCGTCCCCGGCCATGGCCGGCATGGCCAGCGTGGCGGCGAGCAGGGCGGCGGCGAGTCGAAAGGGGATCATGCCGATGCGAGCCTTGCCGCGCCACCGCGTCCTGCGATGGCGCGGCGCCGCCTCACGCTTCCACGAACATCCGGCCCTGCATCTCCATGTGCATGGCGTGGCAGAAGAACGTGCAGTAGTACCAGTACAGGCCGGCCTTGTCGGCGGTGAAGGTCACCGACGAGGTGGCGCCGGGGCTGATCTCCATGTTGATGCCGTAGTTGGCGACGCAGAAGCCGTGGGTGACGTTCTCCACCGCGTCGATGTTGGTCACCGTGACGGTGACCTCGTCGCCCTTCTTCACCTTGAAGTTGTTGATGCCGAAGATCGGCGCGGCCGAGGTCATGTACACGTAGACCTTGCGGCCTTCGCGGATCACCTTGTTGTCGGCGAGGATGTTGATGCCGTGCTTCTTCGCCCGTGCCACCGCCGCGGCGAAGTAGGGGTCGTCGCGGTCCCACATCTTCTTGACCTTGTCCATCAGCACGCGGCGGTGCACGAGGCACGCGTCGTGCGGCTCCTGGAACGCGGCGCAGTCGGCCACCAGCTTCATGGTGTCGCCGGAGATGTCGATCAGCTGGTCGTTGTCCGGGTGCATCGGGCCGGTGGGGATGAAGCGGTCCTTGGAGAACTTGTTCAGCGACACCAGCCACTTGCCGTCGGCGTCGCGCGTCTCGCCCATGGTGGTGTGGTTGTGGCCGGGCTGGTAGGCCACGTCCAGCTTCTGGCGGATGTAGTTCACCTTCTTGCCGCCGTGCGCGGCGATCGCGTCGGCGATGTTCCACTTCACCACCTGGCTGTCGATGAACAGCGTGGTGTAGGCGTTGCCGCGGCCGTCGTAGGCGGTGTGCAGCGGCCCCAGGCCCAGCTCGGGCTCGGCCACCACGGCGTCGCGCGGGTCCTTCAGCTTGCCGTCGAACAGGTCGTCGATCTTCGCCCACTCGATGATCGAGACGGTGGGCGAGAGCTTGCCGTTGGCCACCACGTACTTGCCGTCGGGGCTGGCGTTGATGCCGTGCGGGTTCTTCGGGATCGGGATGTACAGCGTGAGGTCGGAGCCGTGGCGGCCGTCCACCACCGGCACCTTCGACTTGCCGATGGTCTTGAACTTGCCCGCCTTCACCGCCGCCTCGATGCGCGGGATGTTGAACACCACCACCCAGTCGCGCTCGGCGCGCATGGTCTCGGACAGGTCCATGCCCTTTTCGCTGTTGTAGCAGGTGGAGACCGCGTACTTGCCCGCGTAGTCGGCCTCGGTGTTGTCGAGGTTGCCGTCCACCAGCACCTGCCACGCCACTTCCATGGTGTCGCCGTCGAGCGCGCTGAACATGGTCTGGTAGCCGTCGACGTCCTCCAGCCCGTGGCCGTCGTTCGGCGCCGGCACAATGAACTCGCCGTTCGCGAACACGTAGCCGGTGCGCGGGCGGCGCTGCACGCGCAGGCCGTGGATGGACTGCACGTTGGGGATCTCGGTGATGCGGTCGGTGCGCATCACGTCGCAGCGGATGCGCGCCACGCGGGTGTGCGCCTTGTCGTTGATGAACACGTAGCGGCCGTCGTACTGGGCGTCGGTCTGGCTCATGTGCGGGTGGTGGCAGTCGCCGCCCGGCGGGAAGTTCGGGCCGAGCACGGCCTTGCTTTCGTTGGTGATGCCGTAGCCGATGGCGAATTCCGGGTTGAACACCGGGATGCGCATCAGCTCGCGCATCGACGGCAGGCCGAGGATGCGCACCTCGCCGGACTGGCCGCCGCTCCAGAAGCCGTAGTACTCGTCGAGCTGACCCGGCGGCACCACGTCCTTGGCGGCTTCCTTCGCGGACGCGGCCGTGCCGGCGCTCGCGGGCGCGGCGGACTTGCCGGCGGCGCCGGCCGCCGGCGCGGCGGTTTCCTTGCCGCAGGCGGACAGCGCGAGGCTGGCGGCGCCGGCGAGGCCGGCCAGCGCGCTGGTCTTCATGAACTGGCGGCGCGTCGCGTTGTTCGGCGCGTCGGCCTGGTCGTGCTGCAGAGACTGGTTGTCGGTTTCATCATGCATGGCAGTCATCCCTCGCTCAGGGTGGCAGTGGTGGTGGCAGTGGTTGTCGCTGCGCTTGTTTCGCCGCTCGGCATGCCGGCAAGCACGACCGGGGTGGGCAAGGGGCGCGCCGCGCGCTCGCGCTTCTTGCGCCGTTCGACCAGGGGCGGGCACTTCTGGTCGTTGGCGTAGGTGACCTGGCAATCCAGGCAGTAATGGCATTCGTTGAAGTTGATCTGGCCGATCTGGTTGATCGCGCGCACCTCGCACTCGTTCGCGCAGATCTGGCACGGACGGCCGCATTCCTTGCGCCGGCGCAGCCACTCGAACAGGTGGAAGCGGCCGGACACCGCCAGCCCCGCGCCCAGCGGGCACACGTAGCGGCAGTAGAACTTGTTGTTGAACGCCGACACCGCGATCAGCGCGACGGCGTAGAGCACGTAGCCCCAGGAGCGCGCGAAGTGCAGGTTGATCGCGGTCTTGAACGGCTCCACCTCGGCGTAGTGCTCGGCGGCGGCCACCGACTGCAGCGAGAGCCCGAACAGCATCAACAGGATGATGTACTTGATCGCCCACAGCCGCTCGTGCACGTACTGCGGGAACTCGAACTGCGGCACCTTGAACCGGCGCGCGATCTTGTTCACCAGCACCTGCAGCGCGCCGAACGGGCACAGCCAGCCGCAGTAGATGCCGCGCCCGAGCAGCAGCAGCGTGCCCGCCACGAACACCCACAGGATGAACACCAGCGGATCCATCAGGAAGGTGGACCAGCGGAAGCCGTTCAGCACCGAGTGGATGAAGGTGAAGATGTTCACCACCGACAGCTGCGCGAGGCTGTACCAGCCGATGTACACCAGGGTGTAGACGAGGTAGCCGGTGCGGATGCGTTCGAGCAGGTGCGGGTACTGCACCAGCCAGTCCTGGAACGCGAGGATCAGCGTGAGCACGCCGAGGCCGGCCAGCAGCAGGATGATGTCGAGCTTGCGGCCCTGCCAGATCTGCTCCCACAACGCCTTGGGTGCGGCGGGCGCATTGCTGCCGGCGGCGGCCGACTGCGGCGCGGTGGTGTACGCCGCCGGCATGCGGTAGTCGGTGGTGAAGGTGTGGTAGATGCTCTGCACCGGACCGACCTGGCGGTTCACCATCAGCTGCAGCGTCCACGGCTTCACCGCGTCGAAGCCGCTGGCCGCGGCCGCGTGGTGCACGATGAAGATCGCCTGCTCGGCGAAGTCCGGCTTGCCGGCGAGCGGGCTGTCGCCCATCTGCACCAGGTCGGTGTCGTGGAACAGCACCAGCTTGCCGTGCTGGATCACGTGCACGCGGTCGAAGATGCCGCCGCGCACGTAGCCCAGGCCCTTGAACGAGTAGATGCCGTTCGCCATCACCGCCACCGCGCTGTCGCCCTCGCCGAGGTGCTTCATCAGGTCGGCGTAGGCGGCCTCGCCGAGCAGGTTGCGGCCCACGGTGGGCGGGGTGACGTCGGCGAACCACAGGTCGATGAAGTTGTCGCCGGCGTGGCCGGCGGTGGGCGGCGCGGTGGGGTCGTCCACCAGCCCGCTTTCCGGCTGGCCCTTGAACGCGTCGCCGACCTGGCCGCGCGTGAGGTGCAGGTGGCCGATCGCGCCGTTGCCGACCAGCGTGGCCCAGTCGGCCTTCTGGTAGTAGTCGCGGCGCACCGTGACTGCCTTGCCGGCCTCCGTGCCGCTGTCGCCGGCGATGATGTGGCGCGAGGCCGCCACCCGCAGCGCGGCGTTCATGATCGTCTCGTTGGCGACCATCGCGGTCACCGTGGCGCTGGAGATCGCGTCGATGTGGGTGCCGCTGCCGCCGCCGTTGCCGACCACGATCTCGTCGGTCACGTGGTGGCCGATGTAGCGGGCGACGAAGTCGTAGAGCTTCTGCACCGGGATGCCGACCAGCAGGATCGGTTCCTCCTGGTGCAGCACGCGCGCGGAACGGATCGCGCCGTCGGTGCCGATCGACACCAGAATGTTGATCGGCTTGCCGGAGTAGGCCGGCACCGGCGCCACCATCACCGTCTCGAACACGTAGCCGACCACCTTGTCGCCCTGGTACACGGCGGCGGCCGGCGGGGTGCCGTCGAGGTCGCCGAAGCGGGTGGCCTCGGGGAAGGCCTGGTGCAGTTCGGGATACTTGGCGTCGATGCCGGCGAACGCGGGCAGCGCCACGAGCATCAGCAGGGCCAGCAGCAGCGTGCGCAGGGAGAGGCGGAAGCTCATGCGCGGCGGGCCTCCCCCGCGATCATCGGCAGTTCGCGCGAGCGCCAGCGCGCGTCGCCGTCGCGCGAGATCGCCAGCCACTGCAGGTTCTGCGCGGCGGCGTGCGCGGCCATGTCGGGCAGCGCCAGCGAGAACGCCGCCGTGCTCATGCCGTCGGCGAGCACCGAGCGCTCGGCCATCATCGTCATGCTCGACCAGCCCTGCGGCGAGAACCCGGTGCGCGGATCGACGATGTGGAACAGGCGCCGGTCGGCGGAGAAGAAGATGCGGTAGTTGCCCGAGGTGGACAGCGCCGCGTTGCGCACCTGCACCACCGCGGCCACGCGCGCGGTGTCGCGCGGATCGACGATGCCGACATTCCAGTGCCGCTGCGGGTCGCTGCCGCTGAACGCCTGCACGTCGCCGCCGGCGTCGACGAGGCCGTACTCGATGCCGTGCGCCTTCAGCGCGGCCACGCCCTGGTCGACCACGTAGCCCTTGGCGATGCCGTCCAGCGTCACCGCCATGCCGGGCTGGCCGAGGCGGATGCCGAGCGCGTCCACGTGGATCGCGCGGTAGTCCACCAGGCGCTCGCGCTGCTCGATGTGCGCACCTTGCTGGCCGTCCAGACGGCCGATGCCGCGCAGCGTCTCGAAGTAGCGCAGCACCGGCAGCACGGTGGCGTCGAACGCGCCCTGGGTCTGCACGGAGAGCGCCAGCGCCTCGCGCAACACCGCGTGCAGGTGGTGCGGCACCACGTGCAGCTGGCCGTCGCGGTTCAGGCGCGCGAGCGGGCTGGCCGGATCGAAGCGGGTCAGCTCGGCGGCCGCCCGCGCCATCTGCGCAAACGCCGCCTCGATCGCCGCGCCGGCCGCTTCCTTGTCGTCGGCCAGCGCCACCACCGACACCGAGGTGCCCATCAGCGTGCGCTCGCGGCGCACCTGCCACAGGTTCGCCTTGAGCTTGGCCAGCGTCCAGCCGCCGCCGGCGAACAGGCCGCCGAGCAGGGCGAACTTGCCCGCTCGCCGCAGCCAGTCGCGGCGCGCCGATGAAGAAGGATCGGAAAGAGGTGCGTGATCGGATGAAGGGTTCATGGCCCGCCTCGCGTCGCTGCAAATGGCATGGAGCGTCGCCGAGGAATGGGCGTGCCGCACGTCTGCCGATGGCGGGGATTCTGGGCGCACGGGCCATGCGGCTTTTGACTGGTGTCAATTTCCACATGCGCCATTCGTGTGACCGAATGCCGCAGCGCCGTGGCGCGATGCATGCAGGCAGGTATACCCGCGCGGCGGCCGCGTGCCGGCCAGGCGCTGCCGGCATGCGCCGCTCACGCAATGGGATGGGGTGCCGCGCGCCGACCGGCGCGGCCATCGCCGACGTTGGCGCGGTTACACACCGTTACGCGACGTTGCCGCGCCGACATCGCGGCAGGCCGCCGGCGGCTTATCGTTGCCGCCATGCCATACCGCATCAATGCCGAGTTGCCTGCCGGGGTGCGCCGGCATCTGCCCCCGCACGCGCAGGACATCTATCGCGAGGCGTTCAACCACGCCTACGCCGCCTATGCCGACGATCCGCGGCAGGAGGAGATCGCGCGCCGGGTCGCCTGGGCGGCGGTCAAGCGCTCGTACGCAAAGGCCGACCACGCATGGCAGGTGAAGGACGCCTGAGCATTCGTGGATTTTTCAAACCCGAAGCCTGGCCATGGACGGCCGCTGCGACCGCCCGGCGGGAGCGCCGGGCGTGCGGCGATCACGGCTTGCTGAAGCCCATGTGCAGGGTGATCTTGTCGCCGGCCTTCAGCTGCGCCACGGAGGAGGGCGGGAAATGCAGCACGAGGCTCATGCCGGCGGCATCCGCCTTCACGATGCCGGTCTTCGCATCGACGGACGCCACGGTGGCCGGCATGGTGTGCATGCCCATCATGCCGCCCATGTGGCCGTGCATGCCGTGTATGTTGCCGTGCATGCCGCCCATCGGGCCCATGCTCGACATGGAGCTGCCGGGCGCGGTGTCCTGCGCCAGCGCGGTACCGCCCAGGGCCAGCGCAGCGAGTGCCGATACCAGGACTTTGGAAAGCGTGTTCATGGGACCCTCCTCTGTGCATGGGGCAAGGTGGCGGCCGAAGTATGCGCCGGCCGAATGCGATGGCGGCGTGTTCCTGCCGCGCAGGAAGCGTTCGGGGATGGCGACGCGCCGCCGCCGCTGCCCGCTCCATGCCGCCGGCAAGCCGCCCGGTCCGTCGCCGGCACTGGCCGGGACGATCCTGGCCGCGAGGCGACGCGTTTGATGGAGATCAACCGGTGGCGCGGCAGCGGTGGTTAGCTTTCCCGTGCCCGGGACGGGAAGCGGTGCGCAAGCCGCCATTGCCCGTGCAGGAAATTCGGCAGGGTCGATCTCGGAGGCGACGCGATGGCCAGCACGCTCTTCATCCTCAACGACGCGCCGTACGGCAACGAGCGCGCCTACAACGCGCTGCGCCTGGCCGGCGCGATGGCGGGCCGCAACGGGCACGAGGTGCTGGTGTTCCTGCTGGCCGATGCGGTGAGCTGCGCCAGGGCAGGGCAGAAGGTGCCGGAGGGCTACTACAACGTCGAGCACATGCTCGGCAAGGTGCTGCGCCACGGCAGCGTCGCCCTGTGCGGCACCTGCATGGACGCGCGCGGCATGCAGGAGGCGGACGTGATCGCGGGCGCGATGCGCTCGAACCTGGCCAAGCTCGCGGATTGGGCCGTGTCTGCGGACAAGGTGCTGGTGTTCTGACGGCTTCGGCCACGCCGCCGCGCAAGGGGCCACGTCGAGGATGCGCAGGTGATCCGCCTGCTGCAGCGCCCGTCCAAGCCTGCGGCAATCGGCAGCGAGGCGGTGCGGATCGACGCCGACGGCGTGGTGCTGGACGGCGACCTGGAGCTGCCGGAGCAGGCCGCCGGCCTGGTGATCTTTGCGCACGGCAGCGGCAGCAGCCGCATGAGTTCGCGCAATCGCCGCGTGGCCCGGGCGCTGCATGCGAAGCGGCTCGCCACGCTGCTGTTCGACCTGCTCGGCGAGGACGAGGCGCGCGAGACCGCGGCGCGCTTCGACATTCCCCGGCTGACGGCGCGGCTCGACGGCGCCCTGCAATGGGCGACCAAGCACGCCGGCACGGCGGCCTTGCCGGTGGGCCTGTTCGGGGCGAGCACGGGCGCCGCGGCGGCGCTGGCGCTGGCGTCGCGCCAGCCCGCGCGGGTCGCGGCGGTGGTTTCGCGCGGCGGTCGGCCCGACTTGGCCGGCGACCGCCTGCTCGCCAGGGTGCAGGCGCCCACGCTGCTGATCGTGGGCGGCGCCGATACCGAAGTGATCGCGCTCAACCGCGTGGCGCTGGCGGTGTTGAGCTGCCCCGCGAAGATGGTGCTGGTGCCCCATGCGACCCATCTGTTCGAGGAACCCGGCGCACTGGAAACGGTGACGGAGCTGGCCGCCGACTGGTTCGGCCGCTGGCTGCGGCACGACGAAGGGAAGCTCTGATCTTGCTCGTCATCCCAGCGAGGCGCTTTTCAACAGCCGAAGGCTGGTCAAGCGCACTGGTGTCCGGAATATTCGATGTCCCAGTTCGCAGGCTCCAAGCACCGCAGGCTCTCGCCTTGGACAACGAAGCCGAGCGACTTGAATTCGGGAAGGTGCTGGTTGGTGAATCCCTCTCCCTCCGGGAGAGGGGGGCTTGCTTCTGCGTTATCGCGAGCGACGAAGCGGTTTCGAGCGCCTGCCGGCGCCCGAGTTCCTTTCTCTTTGCGTGCCCAAAGAGAAAGGAACCAAAGAGAAAGGGCACCCCGCGGCGACGCTCTCCGGGCATTCCCGGATCAAGTCCGGGACAGGCTCTGCCCTGCGAGTCCGTGAGTCGGGGCCGGGCTTTTCGAGCGGGCTCCTGCCCGCGCGAAAAGGCAAGCCCATCCATGGGCTTGCCCGCTGCGCGGCCTCCTCGTCCCCGCCTCACCGCCGCCGAGGGGCCCCGGGAAAAGCAGCGCGCTCCTGCGCGCAGAAGCAACAGCCAGAGCAAAGCACCAGCAAAGCGAAGGAAAGGCACTGGGCCCCAGCTTTTGCTGGGGCGACGAGCGTTGAGTTCCTCAGTTTCCAGATACGTCGCGGAGTGGCCGCTGTAGGGCGACGTGTCGACGAACGTTGGTCCAACCCCCTCGACACAGCCGGCTTGTAGGGTCGGCGGATTGAACCAGGCCATTTCTCTTGGTTACTTCTCTTTGGGCCAGCAAAGAGAAGTGACTCGGGCGCCGGCAGGCGACCGAAACCGCTTTGTTCCTTGCGGAGGCGCGAGGGCAAAAGCCCCTCTCCCCAACCCCTCTCCCACAAGTGTGCGAGGGGAGGAGCACGTCTCGACGGAGAGGCGCACGCACACGCATCCTTCATCGAAGCAACACCACTGCACATGCAGACTGGGCCACCCCCACCAAGGAGCTCCCACCCATGTCCCACCACGGCAGCTGTCATTGCGGACGCATCGCGTTCGAAGTCGAAGGCGAGTTCGATGCGGTGATGGAGTGCAACTGTTCGCACTGCAGCCGCAAGGGTTATCTGCTGTGGTTCGTGCCGCGCGAGCGCTTGCACATCGGCACGCCGGAAACCGACATGGCGAGCTACCGCTTCAACAAGCACGCGATCGACCATCGCTTCTGCTCGCACTGCGGCTGCGCGCCGTTCGGTCTGGGCAGCGGCCCGGACGGCAAGCCGATGGCGGCGATCAATGTGCGCTGTCTCGAGGGCGTGGCGCTGGAAACACTCAAGCGCACGCCGTTCGACGGGCGCAGCCTCTGAACCGCGCAGGATTCGCTTAGGCGCGGCGAAAGAGCGGCCTAAGCGCCTCGACGTAGCGTATGGGTGTCGCCCGCGATGCAGGCATCGTGCGGCGATTCATCCCACTCCCAAGGAGCAATCCATGCGCAAGTCCATCGTCCTCGCCCTGCCGTTCGCGCTGTGCGGTCTCGCGTTCGCCGCCGCCCATGCCGAGGAAACGCCCGCCCAGCTCGTCGCCCAGGCCAAGATCGGCATGGCGCAGGCAAAGGCCATCGCGCTCAAGGCCCAGCCCGGCAAGATCGTCAAGCAGGAACTGGAAAAGGAAGCGGGCGGCAGCGGCCTGCGCTATTCCTTCGACATCAGCAACGGCAAGCACACTTACGAGGTCGGTGTGGACGCGAAGACCGGCAAGATCCTGGAGAACTCGCTGGACGACAACGCCAACGACTGATGCGTTGCCGCTGCCGAAGCCGGGTGCGAGCCCGGCTTTTGCGTGTCCGCTTCAGCGCAGCGGCTTCGCCAGCCGCAGCAGGTCGGTACCGTAGCCGGCTGCCTCGTACACCTTGCGCGCGCGCTCGTTGCCGGGGAACACCGCCAGCGTCACCAGCTGGCACTGGTGCTCGCGCGCCCACTGCTCGGCGTGCGCCAGCAGCGCCCGGCCCACGCCGCGGCCCTCGTGCGCGGGCACCACCGCGAGGTCGGAGATGTGGCAGTTGCCGCGGCCGGTGAAGAAATCCTCGGTGCGTTGCAGGTGGATGAAGCCCACCCGCGTGCCGTCGGCGTCCTCGGCCACGAACAGGTGGCTGTTCGCGGGTTGATCCTCGAGGTGGCGCAGCAGCTCGTCCCGGATGCCCTCGATGCATTCGTGCCGGCGCCGCCAGGCGGGCAGCGGGAAGTCCACGAAACGCGGCACCAGGGCCAGGATGAAGTCGTCGTCGTCTTCGGCCAGACGGATCAGCAGGGACGGGTCGCTCATGGTCGTCGCGGAGCTGCAGGAAACTGCGCCGGTTCTACACCGATGCGGCGTGCGGCGGAAGTGCGTCGGCCGCGGCGGCGCGGCTATAGTGCGGGCTCCGTGCGCCGTCGCACCCGTGTCAGGGACGCCCCATGCCGCCCACCCGCATTCGCCTCCAAACCGGCGAAGACGCCACGCTCGCGCAGGGCATCGCCGAAATCCAGCGCGAGATGAAGCTGCCCGCCGCGTTCCCGCCCGAGGTCGAGGCCGCGGCGGCGCAGGCGGCGCAGACGCCACGCCTGCCGGATCTGGATCGCACCGACGTGCCGCTGGTCACGATCGACCCGCCCGGTTCGATGGACCTGGACCAGGCCCTGCACCTGGAGCGTCGCGGCGACGGCTACCGGGTGTTCTACGCGATCGCCGACGTGGCCGCGTTCGTGGCGAGCGGCGACGCGGTGGACGCCGAGGCGCACCGCCGCGGTGAGACGCTGTACGGCGCCGACTCGCGCATCCCGCTGCATCCGCAGCGGCTTTCCGAAGGCGCCGCCTCGCTGCTGCCGGAGCAGCTGCGGCCTGCGCTGCTGTGGACGATCGATCTCGACGCGCAGGGCGAGATCGCCGCGATCGACGTGCGCCGCGCGCGGGTGAAGAGCCGCGCCCGGCTCGACTACACCGGCGTGCAGCAGCAGCTCGACGCCGGCACCGCCGATCCGCTGTGGTCGCTGCTGCGCGAGGTGGGCGAGCTGCGCCAGCGGCGCGAGCAGGCGCGCGGCGGCATCAGCCTCGCGCTGCCCGAGCAGGAAATCAGCGTGACGGACGGCCAGTGGCGGCTGGAGTACCGCGTCAACCATCCGGTGGAGGACTGGAACGCGCAGATCTCGCTGCTCACCGGCATGGCCGCGGCGCAGCTGATGGTGCAGGGCAGGGTGGGCCTGCTGCGCACGCTGCCGCCGCCCGAGCCGCAGGCGATCGCGCGGCTCAAGCTCACCGCGCAAGTGCTCGGCATCGCCTGGCCGGCCACGCTGGGCTATCCCGATTTCATCCGCTCGCTCGATCCGACGCAGGACGCGCACGTCGCCATGCTCACCGCCTGCACCACCGTGCTGCGCGGCGCCGGCTACGTGGCGTTCGACGGCGAGCTGCCGGCGCAGCCGCAGCAATCCGCGCTGGCGGCGGAATACAGCCACGCCACCGCGCCGCTGCGCCGGCTGGTGGACCGCTACGTGGGCGAGGTCTGCGTGGCGCTGTGCGCGAAGCAGCCGGTGCCGGACTGGGCGCGCGCCGCGCTGCCGGCGCTGCCCGAGCTGATGGCCGAGGCCGACCGCCGCGCGCACCAGTACGAGCGCCAGGTGATCGACCTGGTCGAGACGGTGCTGCTGGCGCCGCGCGTGGGCGAAACCTTCCACGGCGCGATCGTCGAGGCGAACGGCGCGGAGCGCGAGCATGGCAACGGCCATGGCAACGGCAACGGCAACGGCAACGGCGCGTCCGCGCACAGCGGCGTGGTGATGCTGCGCGATCCCGCGATCGAGGCCCGCGTCGGCTCCGCCGCGCCGCTGCCGCTGGGGCAGGAGGTGACGGTGCGGCTGGTCGAGGCCGATCCGCTGAAACGGATGGTGCGCTTCGAGCTGGTGCCCGCAAGTTCGTAGGCGGGCGCGCGCGGCACCGACGAAAACGCCCGGACCGGCCGGGCGTTTTCGTGTCCTGCGGTAGCGAACGTCAGGAGGCGGCCGGTGCCGCGGCCACCGCGCCGGCGCCGGTGGAATCCACCGTCAGCGAGACGCGGCGGTTGTCGGCGCCGCGCTCGTGGCTGGCGCCCTTCACCACCTGGCGGTTCACGTCCTTGCCGTAGCTCACCGCGCGCACCTGGTCGGCGTTGATGCCGTTCTGCACCAGGAAGTCGCGCACGGCGTTGGCGCGCTGCATGCCGAGCTTGCGGTTGTAGGCGCGCGAGCCGGCCGGGTCGGCGAAGCCTTCCACCGTGATCAGCGCGTTTGGGTGGTATTTGCCGATCGTCTGCGCGAAGTTCTGCAGCGCCGGCTTGTCCTGTTCGTCCAGCGTGGCGCTGTTGAAGGCAAAGTGCGCCACGGTGTCCACGCTGACGCGGCCCTGCATCGCGGTGATCTGCGCGTCGTACTTGGAGAACTGCGACTGCATCTGCTGCTTGAGCGCGTCGATCTGCTGCTGCTGGTCCTGCTGCTTCTGCTGCAGCTGCTGGATTGCGGCGTTGAGTTCGTCCTTCTTCACGTACTGCGAGCAGCCGGCCAGTCCCACGGCCAGCATGCCCGCGGCCAGCATGGCGATTCGGGGGGAGGGATGGTTCATCGCGTGTCTCCTGGGTGCGTGCCCTGCGACGCGCGGACGGCTGCGTGCAGGTCGTTCGAGGAAGCGAGTGGTGTTGCCTCGTCGAACCTAACCCAAGTGGCGCGTGCCGGCGCATTTCACGACATCGCCGCTGCGCTGGTGTTCATCTACCTGTGCGTGCGGTGAAGATTCCATTACGACATCGCACGGCGACGTCGCACGCCGTCAGCGTCGCGGTGCGCGGATCGCCGCGGAGAAATCCTCGCCCGGCCGGCTCGCGCGCGCCCGCTCGGTGATGCGCGCTTGCGCGTTCCACTGCTGCAGCGTGAGGCGATGATCCAGCGCACCGATCTTGTACAGGTAACCGGGCAGGTAGCCGGTGAACAGCAGGCGCGGGTCCAGCGGCAGGCCGGGATCGAGTTGGCGCGCCATGCGGTACACCATCGAGGCGCAGTTCGAGGTGACCGTGTTGTAGAACGCGGGCCTGGCCGCCAGCCGGTTCGCCTTGTCCACGTAGGACAGGAACAGCGCGCGCATCGTCGTGCGGCTGATCGCCAGCGGGTAGAGGTAGTCGTACTCGCCGCGCACGTTGGTGCGCACGCGGATCAGGTCGCTTTCCGGCGCGGCGATCAGGATCGCCTCGAAGTCCTTGAAGAAGCCGCCGATCGATGAGAACTGCTGGCCGCGCCGCTTGCGGATCTCCACCGAGAACACCAGGTGGCGGCCGTCGTCGAAGCCGAACGAGATCATCGCGTGGGCGATCGCCGCGCTGCCCCAGTGCGAGAGCACCGCGTCGGCGGAGACCAGGCGGTCGAGGTCGTAGCGCTGCGTGTCCCAGTGCGCGTCGTAGTCGTTGTCGCTGCGCCAGGCGAAGTCGCGCACGTTGTGCAGGGTCACCACGCTGCCGCGCACCTCGCCGGTGAGCAGGCGCGCGACGTCGTCGGCCCACGCGTGGTCGCCGCGCGGCGCGATGCTGGACCACCACGCGAGCAGCAGTGCGTACAGCAGCGCGTAGCCGCCCAGCGGCCACCACGCGCGGCGCAGGAGCGCCAGCGCGAACAGCGCCAGTACCGCCGCGGCCCACAGCGCGGCGCCGAGGCTGCGCAGCGCGACGCCGCCGGGCAGCTGGTACCACAGGGCCAGTGCGCCCCAGGCGCCGGAGCCGAACGCGATCAACGCGCCCAGCAGCAGCGCCAGGCCGCGTCCGATCGCGCGCAGGAAGTTCCTCATGCTCGTCCCTGTCCTTGCCGGAGGCCACCAGCCTGCCGCGATGCGCGGGGGAAGACAACGGGGCGCCGGCGGCCGTGGCTACAATCGCCGCAGATCTCAAGGTGGAGGCGGCCGTGCATGCGGGGTTATCGGATCGGGTTTGGCTGGCTGCCGCGGCTGCTGGTGCTGCTGTCGCTGCTGGGCCTCAACGCCTGCGCGATGGTGGGCGTGAGCCGGGTCAAGCCGGTCGACGTGGTAAGCGAGCGGCGCGCCGACGTGATCGGCAGCAAGCAGCTCAGCGACGGCACCGTGCAGGCACTGAACGTGCTGGCGCTGAACCCGAAGCAGTGCACGAAAGCCTTCGGCGAATGCGCCGGGATCGTGGAGCACGCCAGCGGCCTCGACGAGGAGCGGCGGCTGTCCGCGCTGTCCGAGCTGTGGCTGGGGCGTGCGCTGCGCGGCGACCGCCAGGGCGCGATCGACGACGCCACGCTGGACGCCTACCTGCAGTGCGCGCGCTACGCCTACGCCTACCTGTTCTACACGCAGCGCACGCCGGCCGAGCGCGTGTTCGACCAGCGCCAGGCCAAGGTACTGGCGTTCTACGACTACGCGGTGGCGCGCGTGGTGGGGCGCTGGTTCCAGGAGCTGCCCAAGCTCAGCACCGATTGGACGCAGACCGCGCTGGCCGGCTGGACCGTGCTGCGGCCGGACACCGACCTGCACCTGCGCGCCGTGCCGAACGAGCTGATCTCCGCCTCGGCGCTGCGCTTCAAGGGCCTGCGCAACGTCTACCGGCGCGACGGTTTCGGTTCGGACTTCGTGGCGGTGACGCCGCCGTCCGCGGCGGACGCGCCGGCGGTGCCGTGGCGCGAGCCGCGCTACGTGGCGATGAGCGGCGTGCTGGTGTTCGGCGGGCACACGCTGGACGAAGTGCTGGCCACGCACCAGGTGCAGCTGCTGGCGCGCAATCCCTACCGCGACGCGGACGTCACCATCGCCGGCCGCAGCGTGCCGCTGGGCGCGAACTTCACCGCGCCCTATGGCCTGTGGCTGGCGCGTTCGGGCTTCGCGATGCAGTCGATCCGCTCGCTGCTCGGCCGCGAGGGCGGCATCAGCGAACCGCGCGTGCTGCTGATGCAGCCGTACGACCCGGACCGCCTCACCGTGGTGATGCTGCACGGCCTGGCCAGCAGCCCCGAGGCCTGGGTCAACGTGGCGAACGAGGTGCTGGGCGACGAGGAGCTGCGCCGCCACTACCAGGTGTGGCAGGTCTACTACCCCACCAACGCGCCGATCGCGGTGAACCTGATGCAGATCCGCCGCGCGCTGGATGCCACCATCCGCCACTTCGACCCCGGCGGCAGCGCGCGCGCCACGCGGCACATGATGCTGGTGGGGCACAGCATGGGCGGGGTGATCGCGCGCCTGCTGGTCTCGTCCAGCGGCGACAAGCTGTGGAGCCTGCTGCCCGAGGATCATCTCTCCGCGGCCAGGCGCGCGCGCCTGCGCCAGCAGCTCGCGCCCTACCTGCAGTTCACGCCGATGCCGCAGGTGGACGCGGCGGTGTTCCTCGCCGCGCCGCATCGCGGCACGCCCACGGCGCGGCATCGCATCGCGCGCTGGGTCGCCGAGCTGATCCGCCTGCCGCTGGGCGTGCTCAAGGAAATGGCCAGCCTCGCCGACGTGGTCGGGGAGGAGGGCGGCAAGGGCGCGCCGCTGCACGTGGGCAACAGCGTGGACAACCTCTCCGACACCGACCCCTTCATCGTCGCCACCGAGAACCTGCCGATCGCACCGGGCGTGCGCTACCACTCGATCATCGGCCTGTACAAGCCGCACGGCGACCTGGCGCACAGCAGCGACGGCGTGGTGCCCTACGCCAGCGCACACCTGGAGGGCGCGGCGTCCGAAGTGGTGATCCCCTCCTGGCACAGCGTGCAGGAAACCCCCGCGGCCACGCTCGAACTGCGCCGCATCATGCGGCTGCATTTGCACCGGGTGGGGGGCGAGGCCCAGATGTAGGAGCGCACCCTGTGCGCGAAAGCGAGAAGCGAGTGAAGAGGGGTGAGCAAATAGAGAAAGCGTAAGCGGCGGTGCGCTGCTCCTCTCTCACTTCTCACTCCTCTTCACTCACTCCTACCCAGTTCGCGCACAGGGTGCGCTCCTACAGGGTGTGCAAGCGTCAGGCGATCTCGGGCAGCGTCGCCACGCCGGCTTCGATCGCGGCCTTGTGGGTCAGCGTGCGCGGCAGGATGCGGGCGAAGTAGAACGCGGCGGTGTCGCGCTTGGCCTGCTTGAACGCTTCGCTCTGCGCGCTCGCCTCGGCGGCGGCCACGGCGCGCGCCTGGAAGTAGGCGAGGGTGACGTAGCCCGAGTACCACAGGTAGTCCACCGCGGCGGCGCCCAGTTCCTCCGGGTTCGCCTGCACGCGCTGCGCCAGCGCGAGGGTGAGCTCGCCCCATTGCTTCAGCGCGGCGCCGAGCGGGCCGACGAACGCGGCCAGCTTGGCGTCGCCCGCGTGCGCCTTGCAGAACGCGCCGATTTCGGCCGCGAAGTGCTTGAAGCCCACGCCCTGCAGCTGCAGGATCTTGCGGCCCAAGAGGTCGGCGGCCTGGATGCCGGTGGTGCCTTCGTACAGCGTGATGATGCGCGCGTCGCGCACGAACTGCTCCATGCCGTTCTCGCCGATGAAGCCGTGGCCGCCGTAGACCTGCAGCGCCTCCTTGGTGCACTCCTGCGCGAGTTCCGTCACCACGCCCTTGGCGATCGGGATCAGGAAGGCGACCAGCTCGCCGGCGGCCTTGCGCGTGGCTTCGTCCACGCCGCGCGCCTCGATGTCGGTCTGCAGCGCGGTGTAGTACAGCAGCGCGCGCGAGCCTTCCACGAAGGCGCGCTGGGTCAGCAGCATGCGGCGCACGTCGGGCTGCACGATCAGGTTGTCGGCGGGCTTCTCCGGCAGCTTGGCGCCGGACAGCGCGCGGCCCTGCAGGCGCTCGCGCGCGTAGTTGAGCGCGTTCTGGTACGCGCGCTCGGACAGCGCCAGGCCCTGCACGCCCACCGACAGGCGCGCCGCATTCATCATGGTGAACATCGCGGCCAGGCCCTTGTGCGGCTGGCCGATCAGGAAGCCTTGCGCGCCGTCGAAGTTCATCACGCAGGTGGCCGAGCCCTTGATGCCCATCTTGTGTTCGATCGCGCCGGCGTAGGCGGCGTTGCGCGCGCCCAGCGAGCCGTCCGCGTTCACCTTGAACTTCGGCACGATGAACATCGAGATGCCGCGGCTGCCGGCCGGCGCGTCGGGCAGGCGCGCCAGCACCAGGTGCACGATGTTCTCGGCGAGGTCGTGCTCGCCCGCGCTGATGAAGATCTTGGTGCCGGTGATCGCGTAGCTGCCGTCGGCGTTGGGCTCGGCGCGGGTCTTCAGCAGGCCCAGGTCGGAGCCGGCCTGCGGCTCGGTCAGGCACATCGTGCCGGTCCAGCGGCCTTCCACGATCGGCTTCAGGTAGGTGTGCTGCTGCTCGGCGGTGCCGTGCAGCTCCATCGCGTGGCAGGCGCCCTCGCTGAGCAGCGGGTACAGGCTCCACGACAGGTTGCCGGACTGGAACAGCTCGGTGGTGGCGATGCCCAGCACGCCCGGCAGCGCCTGGCCGCCGAACTCCTCCTTCGCGGTGAGGCCGGCCCAGCCGCCTTCGGCGAAAGCCTTGAACGCCTCCTTGAAGCCCTTCGGCGTGGTCACCGCGTGGGTGGCCTTGTCGTAGTGGCAGCCCTCGGCGTCGCCCGATTCGTTGGTGGGCGCCAGCACCTGCTCGGCGAGCTTGCCGGCTTCCTCCAGCACCGCGTCGAGCAGCTCGCGGCCGTGTTCGGTGCCGCCCTGCAGCCGGGTGAGCACGGCCTCGGCGCCGAGCAGGTCGAAGAGGACGAAGCGCTGGTCGTCGAGCGGGGCCTTGTAGATGGTCATGGGGTTTGTCTCCGGGACTGCGGCATGGAAGGGGTTAGCGGAAGGTGTGGGCGATGCCCGGCACCGGCGAGAGCCAGTCATGGCTGTTGAAATCGAAGCTGCGCGGCTGCTTCTCCTGCTCGGGCCGGGCCAGCGTGCTGCCGCTGATGCGGTAGCCCAGCGCGCCGGCGCTGCCCTTGGCCGCCGCCGCGGCCAGCGCCTTCGCCATCTCCGGCGTGGGCAGCACGTCCAGCGGCAGCACGTCGCCGGCGAAGGCGGGGATGTCGCGCTCGAACGTGGCGTGCAGGCGCAGCGGGATCAGCTCGGCGATCTGCAGCTGGCCGTCCAGCGACTTGAAGTCCATGCCGCCGTAGCTGTTGTTCTGGATGCGCACGGTGAGGTGCCACATGCCGTCCGGGCGCACTTCCAGCTGCTGCACCGACAGCGTGGGCGGGAACACGCTCTTGCGCGGCTGGCCGCAGGCCGCCAGGCCGGCGGCGAGGGCGAGCAGGGCGAGGCAGCGGAGCAGTCGTTTCATGGGCAGCCCTCAAACGATTGTTTGAATCTTGACCCGTGGCCGGTGGCCGCGTCAATGGCGGCGGTTTCAAACGTCGCGGACTCGCGGCATCATCGGCGGTTCCACTCCAACGCCAAACGCCATGACCCGTCGCATCGTCGCCCGCCGCTCCCCCATCCACGGCAATGGCGTGTTCGCCGTCGCCCCGATCAAGAAGGGCGAGGAAATCATCCAGTACAAGGGCACGCTGATGACCCACGCCGAGGCCGACGACATGTATGGCGACGGCGGCGAAACCGGCCACACCTTCCTGTTCACGCTCAACGACCACTACATCGTCGACGCCAACCGCCACGGCAACAGCGCGCGCTGGATCAACCACAGCTGCGCGCCGAACTGCCGCGCGGTGGTGGAGGAAAGCGCCGACGGCAACCCGCGCCACGACAAGGTGCTGATCGAGGCGATCCGCAACATCAAGCCCGGCGAGGAACTCACCTACGACTACGGCATCACCCTCGACGTGCCGCATACCGCGCGCCTGAAGAAGCTGTGGAAGTGCCTGTGCGGCGCGAAGAACTGCACGGGGACGTTGCTCAAGCCCAAGCGGTGAGGGTGGGGGCGATGTTTCGCGAGAGCGCTTGCCTGAGGTCGAAAACGGGCTGTCCTGCCCGTTTTCGACTCGCCGAGCCCGGCCAAGGCCGGACTCGGCTCCGCCGGATCAAACGCCAAGGCGTTTGATCCGCGAGCGGCCCATCCATGGGCCGCTAGTCCTCCTCGACCTTCGGTTTCCACGCTTCGCTGAGCTGCTTTCTGCCGCGGCGAGGGGACCGGCGCGTAGTGGTCGAAGTCGAGGCTGCAGCGGCTATCGAAAAGCCGCCGCATGGACTGGAACCGCGGCCGCATGGTTCTGGACGGTTGGTCGGGATTTTTGGTATCGCTGGCGCCTGCCCTCTTGCCGTTGTGCCCGGCATGGGAGGTATGGTTGGGCAGTAATCCGGGCAGGTATGCCCATCGCAATGGAGGCGACGACGTGTTTGACCGGCGGCAGGCTGCAGACGAAACGATCCATTTCTACATTCACCCGGAGTTCTGGCCGCGGGTAGCGCCTCCGCAGTCGCCGGATGCCCACTGGCCGGGCTTCGGCTTCGGGATATACACGTGGACGATCCAGACTTTCCTCCGCTTGCGCGAAGCCGGGGTCGCCTGCGATCTCGGATGCGAGCTGCCGGAGCGGGGCGTGGTGGTGGCCCATCGCGAGTGCCTGTCGGCCATCGACGGCAAGTACCGCGGCCGCGTCGCGTCGACGAAGGACCGTTTCGTCGTCGATATCTGCGCCGATCTTTATCCGTATGCATCGGCCAACCTGCATATCGTGCAGAACATGCACATGACCCGCTTCGGGCCGACCTTCCTGTACGTGAGGCATTGGCCGCAGCCGGGGCTGGTCGCGCGAGCGAGTGATCGATTGGACACCTTTCGCAACATCGCCTATTACGGCAACGAGAAGAATCTCGCCGACGGCCTGCGGTCGCCGCAATGGGAGCGCGAGCTCGACCGGCGGGGATTGGCTTGGCTCAGGCAATACCAAGCGTTCGACTACGCCGACCCGGCAACCTATGCGCTCGCGTCGTCTTGGAGCGACTACAGCGAGGTCGATGCGGTGGTGGCCGTGCGGCGATCGCCGCAGGGCGTGTCGATCGGACACGACCAGAAGCCGGCCTCCAAGCTCTACAACGCCTGGATCGCCGGTGTGCCGGCGATCCTCGGCCGCGAATCGGCCTACCGCATCGAGCGCCGATCCGATCTGGATTACATGGAGGCGGATGACGCCGAGGAGGCGCTCGCATGCATCGATCGCCTGCGTGCGAGCCCGGATCTGCGCCGCGCGATGGCGGAGAATGCACGCCGGCGCGCCACCGAGGTGTGCGCAGACGCAACGCTCGATGCCTGGATCGCGCTTGTCTTCGACCATGTACTTCCGGCGTATCGGGAGTGGAGAAGCGCAGGGGCGTTTGCCAGGCACTGGGCCATGTCCAGCCAGCAGGCGCACTACCACGCGGTGCGGGTGCGGCGTGCATTGGCGCGCAAATTCGGCCGGTGAGTGAACGGTCTCGGCTTTGCGCGAAGCGCCGCATCGCCCTCCGCCGTTTCATCCCGGCTCATTCCTCCTCGACCTTCGGCTTCCACGCTTCGCTGAGCTGCTTCTGCACCGGCGCGGGCACGGGTTCGTAGTGGCTGAGGTCGAGGCTGTAGCGGCCGCGGCCGCCGGTCATGGCTTTCAGTTCGGTGGGGTAGTCGGTGAGTTCGGCGAGCGGGGCCTGGGCCTTGATCAACAGTTCGCCGCCGCGCCGGCTGTCGGTGCCGAGGATGCGCGCGCGCTTGCCGGCGAGGCCGCCGGTGACATCGCCGACGTCGCTCTCGGGGATCGCCACCTCCACGTCCACGATCGGTTCCAGCACGATCGGGCGCGCCTTGCCCACGGCGTCGAGGAAGGCTTTCTTGCCGGCGCTGACGAAGGCCACTTCCTTGGAGTCGACCGGGTGGTACTTGCCGTCGTAGACGGTGACGCGCAGGTCCTGCAGCGGGTAGCCGGCCACCGCGCCGCGTTCCATCGCCTGGCGCACGCCCTTCTCGATCGCGGGCAGGAACACGCCGGGGATCACGCCGCCCTTCACCGCGTCGACGAACTCGAAGCCGGCACCGCGCTCCAGCGGTTCCACGCGCAGGAACACTTCGCCGAACTGGCCGGCGCCGCCGGTCTGCTTCTTGTGGCGGTGGTGGCCTTCGGCGGGCACAGCGATGGTCTCGCGGTAGGCGATGCGCGGCGGATGGGTGACGACTTCCACGCCGTAGCGTTCGCGCATGCGTTCCAGCGTCACCTTGAGGTGCAGTTCGGAAAGGCCGCGCAGCACGGTCTCGTTCAATTCCTTGTGGTGCTCCATGTGCAGGCAGGGATCTTCCTCGGCCAGCCGCGCCAGCGCCTGCGACAGCTTCTGCTCCTGGCCCTTGTGCTTCGGCTCCAGCGCGAGGCCGAACATCGGCTGCGGGAAGCGCATCGGCGCGAGGCGGATGCGGTCCTCCTCGTGCGCGTCGTGCAGCACGGCGTCGTAGTGGATCTCCTCCACCTTGGCCACCGCGGCGATGTCGCCGGGCACGGCCTGCTCGATCTCCTCGTGCCGGTTCGCGTTGAGGCGGAACAGGTGGCCCACCTTGAACGGCTTGCGGCCGTCGTCGACCAGCAGCTGCGCGTCGCGGCGCACCGTGCCCTGCCACACGCGGAAGATGCCGAGCTTGCCCACGAAGGGGTCGTTGATGATCTTGAACACGTCGGCGATCACGTGCTGCGCCGGGTCGGCGTTGACGGTGATCGCCTCGCCCTCGCCGTTGACGAAGGGCGGCGGATTGCCTTCCGCGGGATTCGGCAGCAGGCGTTCGGCAAGGTCCAGCAGCTCGGCTACGCCGATGCCGTTGCGCGCGCTGACGAAGCAGATCGGCACCAGGTGGCCTTCGCGCAGGCACTGCTCGAACGCGTCGTGCAGCTGCTGCGGCGAGAGCGCGGCCTCGCCGTGGTCGAGGTAGGCGCCCATGGTCGCCTCGTTGATCTCCACCACCTGGTCGAGGATGCGCTGGTGCGCGGCGGCCAGCGAGGAGAAGTCGGTGGCGCCCGCGGTGTGGAAGAAGCAGTCCAGCACCTGCTTGCCGCCCTGCGCGGGCAGGTTCACCGGCAGGCACTCGGCGCCGAACTCGTCGCGCAGCGCCTCCACCAGCGCGCCGAGGCGGGCGCCCTCGAAGTCGATCTTGTTGACCACCAGCACGCGGGCGAGGCCGCGCGTACGCGCGTGCTCCATCATGCGGCGGGTGCCGTGCTCGATGCCGTTGACGGCGTTCACCACCACCATCACGGTTTCCACCGCGGCGAACGCGGAGAGGGTGCCGCCGCGGAAGTCGTCGTAGCCGGCGGTGTCGATCAGGTTGATATGGCAGCCGCCGCGGTCGATGCCGGCGATGCAGCTGTCGATGGAATGGCCGCGCGCCTTCTCCTGCGCGTCGGTGTCCGACTGCGTGGTGCCGCGCTCCACCGAACCGGGCGTCTGGATCGCGCCGCCGGCGTGCAGCAAGGCCTCGAACAGCGTGGTCTTGCCGGCGCCGGCGTGGCCGGCGAGCGCGATGTTGCGGATGCTTTCCGTGTGGTAGGACACGATGCGACCCTCCTCTTGCAGAGGCACGGACTCGCAAGGCATGAACGGCGCCGCACGAGGCCGCGCATGGCGGCTGACGGGCCGTCATGGTCGTCCGGGCGCGGACGCGGGGGCGGTCATGGCGGGTGAGTTCGGCGATGGTACGCCGCGGCGGGGTTAGGCCTGCGTCAATGCCGGCGGCGTCGCGGTGTGGGAACCGCAGCGGCGAGTAGTGGTCCTAGAGCCTGTTCAGTATCTCCACGTGGCCCGCGCCGGGAGCTGTTTGCGCGCAGGCCAAGGAAGAACGAGGAAGTGGACGTCCGTCCACGACCGAGTGATGACGCAGGCATGTGGGCAAACAGACCCAGCCCGCCGGGTTGCCCTCGCATGGCCGCCATGCGCCAGCGCGCGGCTGGGCCTGACAGCCAGTCAGGCCTGCGCCACGCACTGCCACTTGACGGCCATGCGAGGGCAACGCGAGCTACGTGGGGATACTGAACAGGCTCTCAAGGATACGGTTCAATCAGCGCCGTCCATACTTCTCCATTCCCACGGCGCAAAGGCATTCCCATCGTCCACCGCACGCAGGCCGCAACCCGCGCTACGCCGCCGCCCGGCACCGACCGGGACGGCACGCGCGCGCTCGACCGGGCGACCGTCGCGCGCCTGCGCCAGTCGCGCTGGCGCGAGCCGTCGCGCGGCTACCGGCTGGCCTGGCTGGTGCTCGCCGTGGTGGTGCTGCTGCACCTGCTGTTCGCGCTGATGGTGTGGTGGGCGATGCGCCCGCCGCCCACGCGCGAGGGCAGGGCGGTGCCGGCCGGCGAGGTGCTGGAGGTGCGCTTCATCCCCGCCGCCCGCGCACCGGCTGCGAAAACGCCGCCACCCGTGCCGCTACCGCCGCCGCGCGCGCCGTCGCGGCAGGCCGTCGTGCCCGCGGCGAACAACGCGCTCAGCGTGCAGCTGCCCGCGCCCGCGCCCGCGGCCAGCACGGCGCCGCCGCGGCTGTTCGACCGCAACGGCCAGGCGATCCTGCCGGCTGCCACCGCCAGCGCGCCCGTGCCGGACTACGTGCAACGCCTGCCGCAGGGCGACACGCGGATCATGCAGCACAGCAGCCCGGTGAAATACCGGGCCACCCGCTTCGACAAGGACTGGGGCAACGGCAGCACCAACGCGATCGACGACGTGCTGCAGAAGGCAGTGGACAAGACCACGGTGAAGCACACCTTCCACCTGCCCAACGGCATCCACATCCACTGCGGCCTCTCGCTGGCGATGCTGGCCGGCGGCTGCGGCGGCGACCCGCCGCCCCCGCCCTCGCCGAAGGACGGCGACGTGCGCCTGAACATGGCGCCGGCGCCGCTGGCGCCGAACCCGAACGCGCCGAAGCCGCCGCCGTTGTCCGAGTGCATCGCGCTGTACCGCGCCGGCAAGCCGCTGGCCAGCGGCTGCCCCAGCGACACGCCGCTCCGCGCGGTGGACGAGGAGTTGCGCGAGCAGCGCGCGAAGCAGCACTGAAGTTTCGGGGCGCCCGCTACACTTCCCGCATGCCGCTGCCCACGGACCCGAACACGCCACCACCGCCCGCTCCGCGGCCGGCACAAGTGCTGCTGAACTCGCCACTGGCCGCCTCCTCGCGCATGCGCGACACGCGTGCACGGCGGCGGTCGCGGCCGCCCGTGCTGTGGCGGCGCGTGTTCGCGCTCGCCGGCAGCCTGCTGCTGCATCTGGTGTTCCTGTTCGCCTTCATCCTGGGGCCGGCGTGGGAACCGCCGCCGCCCGGCATGGCGCCGCCGGCAAAACTGCAGGCGCGCTTCATCGAGTTGCCCGACCTCGCGCCGCCACCGCCGCCGAAGGGCGAGCCGCCGCGCCAGGCGGGGCCGGTGCACCAGGGCCATGCGGCGGCGAACCCGAGCGTGCAGCGCAGCGCGAGTGCCGCCGCCCAGCCTGCGCCGAAGCCGCCCGCGGTCGCCGCGCAGGCGGTGGCCGTGCCGCGCGCGAAAGCGGCGGCGGCCCCGGCGCCGCCGCCCAGCCTGCCGCAGCCGGCACCCACGCCGCAGCTGCAGCCGGTGCCGCTGGCGAACCAGCCGCCGCCGGTGCACCTGCCCAAGCCCACACTGCAGCCGCCGGTGCCGCCGAAGTTCCAGCCGCAGCCGGTGCGTGCGCCGCAGGCCGAAGGCAACCAGCCGATGCCGCCGCCGCCTTCGCTGGCGCTGCCGACACTGCCGCCGCAGGCGCCGCCCGCGATCGTGCCGCCCAACGTGGCGCTGGATCGCGTGGCGCCGAACAGTGCGGCGCCGGCCATCGCGCAGCCGATGCACGTGGACCTGCCCGCGGCGCCGCCCGCGCCCGAGCTGCAGGCCGTGCCGCTGCCGGCGCAGGTCGCGCCGCAGGTGAGCCTGCAAGCCACGCTGAAAGCGCCTGCGCCGAACGCGCCGCAGCACCTGCCGCAGGTGCAGGCCCCCGCAGCGGTGCCGGCCGAGGAAGCGCCGCTGGCCGCGATCCCGCAAACCGCAACCGCCGTATCCAGCGTGACGCCGGCGCCCAAGGCCGCGCTCGAGATCGCCAACGACCAGGCGCTGACCCGGATCAGCCAGCCCGTGCCGGTCGCCGTGTCGCCGGGTGAGAACGCGCCGAGCACGGCCGCCGCATCGGCAACGACCAGCGCATCGAACGAGGCCGCCGCCAAGTCGGGTGAAACGACCGCGGCGGACGTCAGCACCGCACCGAACGCGAACCCGCAAGGCAACGACAACGCGCATCCCGGCGAGCCGCAGGGCAGCAGCAACGCCAGCGAGACGGCCACCGTGCACGGCAACGGCCCGCCGGCCTCGCACGGGCTGGGCCACGCGACGACGGGCGCCGCCGACAAGGGCGCGGGCGAGCAGGCGGGCGCGCACGAAGGCAGCGCGGCGGGCACCATCGGCAACGGCGCGCCGCCATCCGGCCAGGCGCCGACCGGCGTGCCGGAGTACGTGCAGCTCAAGCCCACCGGCGACACCAACGTGATGCGCCACAAGATCCCCGGCATCAGCTACAAGCCCACCCGCTTCGATCCGTACTGGACGCCGCCGGGCGAAAGCTCGATCGACACCGCGCTGCGCCACGCGGCGGAAAAGACCACGCTGCAGCACACCTTCCACCTGCCGCGCGGCATCCGCATCAAGTGCACGGCGATGCCGCTGGTGCCGGTGGCGCTGCTGGGCTGCAGCGACGCCGACTCGCCGCCGCCGGCCGCCGCGCAGCAGGTCTACGACCGGCTCAACCTGCCCGCCACACCCGGCGGCAGCGTGCCCAGCACACCGCCGCCCGCACCGGCGGCGAGCGTGGCGGCACCCGCGCATGTGGTGCTCGACAACAGCGTGCAATGCGCCGAGGCGCGCGTCACCGGCAGCCTGATGCCGCCGGGGTGTCCGCCGACGGAGCCGGTGGTGAAGCGCTACGTGCCCGCGGCTTCGTCAAGTTCGTGGGTGCCGGCGAGCGATCAGTTTCATTGAGTTGGTCGCTTGCGTATTGGATGGAGTGGGCTTGCTGGTCTGCCGCAAGGAACAGAGCGGTTTCGAGCCGCTGCCGCGGCCCGAGCTACTTCTCTTTTGCTTGTCCAAAAGAGAAGTAGCCAAGAGAAAACG
>OFTX01000254.1_pt1 | contig 32167 bp, 33 predicted proteins | sample 1775051 | NCBI WGS metagenome assembly OFTX01 (sample SAMN08195772, study PRJEB24354) | sludge metagenome | isolation source: sludge from phenol fed wastewater aerobic bioreactor A | place: India: Nagpur | collected 2016-09-15
GTCACGCCGGCGATGCCCTGCTGCTGCGTGTAGTGCATCACCGCCTTGCGCGCGGCGAAGATGCCCTTGCTGTCCGAGTAGCCGGCCGATTCGGGCAGGTTGCGGATCATGTCCTGCACGATCTCGTCGGGCGGCTCGAAGCCGAACGGCGCCAGATTGCCGATGTTCAGCTTGATGATGCGATGACCTTCGTCTTCCATGCGCTTGGCATGTTCGAGCACGGGCCCACGAATGTCATAGCAGACATTCTGCAATTTCTGCGATTTGAGGATCGGTTTCACGGCGGTTGTGGTCTTGGCGGGCGACGCAGGGGCCGGTCGGGCCGGCAGCAGGCGGGACGCACGACGCACCGGCGGCGGCGCAAACCGGCGCGCAAAGCGCACGGGACACCGCTTTTCCCCGATTTCGGCGTGGCAAATGCCGCACTGCAACGGTTTTGCCGTGCTGCGTACGGCAAAAAGCTATAATTTAGCCAATTATGACAGAGTTCGGCAATGCATCATTGACGGTTTGCAAGACGCGAGGCAAGATGCCCGGCCGTTGTACACCGCGCCGACGCTCATCCACCACCGGGCAACCCCTGGTAGGGAATCTTTCGAAAGTGAAACTGCATCAAGACCCGTCGCAAGCCCTGAACACGGTGACCGGCTACGGCCGCGGCTATGTCGAAGTCAACAAGATTCGCCACGACCAGAGCGTGATCATTGCGCCCGAGGGCGAGATCCAGCACTGGCCGGTGTCGCGCTTCGACGCGCTCACGCCCGCCGACTTCGACCTGTTGCGCCGCCTCGACCCCGAGGTCGTCATCTTCGGCAGCGGCTCGCGCCTGCGCTTCGCCCATCCCAGACTGACCACGTCGCTGACGAGCGCACGCATCGGCGTGGACTCCATGGACACGCAAGCCGCCTGCCGCACCTATAACATCCTGATGAGCGAGGGGCGGCGCGTCGTGCTCGCCCTGCTCATCGAGCCCGAGGCGACTGAGTGAGTCGCCGCCCGCTCGCACCCGGCCTGCCGGGCACGGACCCACTCGCTGCGCCCGCCTTGCCGCCCGCGTCCCCTCGCGACGCAACGCCGTCCGCCTATCCCCTGTCGCCCGCCGCCTTCTGGCTGCTGCTTCTGGGCTTCGCCCTGGTCTGGTTCGGCGTGCTCGACTATCGCCACCTGATCGCGAGCGACGAGGGCCGCTATGCGGAAATGGCGCGCGAGATGTGGGTGACCGGCGACTGGATCACGCCACGCTACAACGGCTACAAGTACTTCGAGAAGCCGCCGCTGCAAACCTGGATGAACGCGCTCACCTTTGCCGCCTTCGGGCTCGGCGAGTGGCAGGCACGGCTTTGGACGGCGCTCACCGGCTTTGCCGGCGTGCTGACGGTGGGCTACACCGGCCGCCGCGTGTTCAATGCGCGCGTCGGCCTGTTCGCCGCAGCCGCGCTGGCCAGCGCGCCGCTGTGGTCGCTGCTCGGACACTTCAACGTGCTCGACATGGGCCTGTCGTTCTTCATGGGGCTGTCGTTGTGCGCGCTGCTGCTGGCCCAGCGCCCCGGGCTCGATCGCGGCGCGGTGCGCGGCTGGATGTGGTTGTGCTGGGCGGCCATGGCGCTTGCCGTGCTGAGCAAGGGCCTCGTCGGCGTCGTGCTGCCCGGCGCCGTGCTGGTGATCTACACACTCGTGGCTCGGGACTGGGCCTTGTGGCGGCGACTGTATCTGGGCAGCGGCCTGATCGTCTTTCTCGCAATCGCCGCGCCGTGGTTCGTGCTGGTGCAGTTGCGCAACCCCGAATTCTTCGATTTCTTCTTCATCAACGAGCACTTCCGCCGCTTCGCGATGGAAGGCCATAACCGCGACGGCGCCCCCTGGTACTTCGTGCCGGTGTTCCTCGTCGGCTTCCTGCCGTGGCTGTCGGTGCTGCCGGGCACCGTGCGCGCCACGCTACGCATGCCCCGCCAACCGAACGGCTTCGCGCCGGCGCTAATGCTCTGGGTCTGGTCGGCGTTCATTTTCCTGTTCTTCAGCGCGTCGCATTCCAAGCTGATTTCCTACCTGCTGCCGATCGCGCCGGCCATGGCGCTGCTCTTCGGACTGTATCTCGCGCAGTTGCGTCGCGACACCGTTCGCCTGCACATGGCCGGCTATGCGATTTTCCTGATCGCGGCGCTCGTGATGGTAGCGATCTTCGTCGGCCGCGCCGGCAGCGTGCGCAATCCGAACGAGCTCTACAAGGCCTTCCAGGTCTGGTTGTACGTGGCCGTGGGCCTCGGCCTGGCGGGAACGCTCGTGGCGTGGCGGCTCGCGCGTCACAGCGCGCGGCGTGCCCTGCTCGCCTTCTCGGGCGCCATGCTGCTGCTCGTGACCGTGGGCGGCATGGGACACGAGGTGTTCGGCCGCCAGAGTTCGGGGGTGCTGCTGGTGCCGGCCGTCCAGGCCGAGATGGCCCGCCTCGGGCCGAACGTCCCCTTCTATTCCGTGAACGTGCTCGATCACACCATGCCCTACTACCTCGGGCACACGATGATCATGGTGCAGCATCCGGATGAGCTCGAATTCGGCGTGAAGCAGGAGCCGCAGAAATGGCTGCCCACGCTCGCCGACTTCTATGCGCGGTGGCGGTCCGACCCGAAGGCGCTCGCGCTGGTCGATCCGGGTACGTTCGGCAAGCTGGAGGCCGAACGCCTGCCCATGCGCGTCGTCGCGCGCGACACGCGGCGGATCGTGATCTCGAAACCTCAGCCGGAAGACGACGTAAAATAGCGCGCTAATTGTTTCGGCCGGCGCCACACGCATGAATACCGCCGGCAATGACAAGATCGGGGAAAGGGCCTCGCGCCGCACGACGGCGCCAGGACTGGCCAATTTGCAGCGTCCATAATTATTCACAAACGTTCACAAACGTTCCATGAATCTCGCTACGTTTTCACTTATTCTCACGGGCGTGCTGCTCAATGCATGCGCTCAGTTGCTGCTCAAGGCCGGCGCGAACGCCATCGGCGCCATGGAATTCACCCGCGCGAACATCGTGCCGATCGGCATCAAGCTCGCAACGCAGGTGCCGATCATGGGCGGCCTCGTCTGCTACGCGATCAGTGTGGTTGTCTGGATTCTGGCACTCTCGCGCGTCGAGGTCTCGATCGCCTATCCGATGCTCTCGCTCGGGTACGTCGTCAACGCGATCGCCGCGTGGTACCTGTTTGGCGAGACGCTGTCGATGCAGCGGCTCGTGGCCATCGGCATCATTCTGGTCGGTGTTTATATTCTGGCCCGCAGCTGACGCTGCGCGCCTTCGTGGGTTCGACGCCATCGCCTGCCCCCGGGCGCACGCGTTGCTCCACGCTTACCTGAGGCTTCGTCTTACATCATGAGCGACTCGGCAACCCCTCAATCGAATCAACCGTTCCTGCCGTTCACGCGGCCGAGCATCGACGACGCCACCATCGCCGGCGTGACCGAGGTGCTGCGCTCGGGCTGGATCACCTCGGGCCCGCAGGTGCAGGCCTTCGAGAAGGCGCTGTCCGAATATTTCGGCAACCGCCCCGTGCGCGTCTTCAATTCGGGCACCGCAACGCTTGAAATCGGGCTGCGCATCGCGGGCGTCAAGGGTGGCGACGAAGTCATCACCACGCCGCTGTCGTGGGTTGCCACGTCCAACGTCATTCTCGAAGTGGGCGCCACGCCCGTGTTCGTCGACGTGGATCCCGTCACGCGCAATCTGGATCTCGATCTGCTCGAAAAGGCAATCACGCCCCGCACGCGCGCGATCATCCCCGTCTATCTGGCGGGACTGCCCCTCGACATGGATCGTCTGTACGACATCGCGCGCCGGCACGGGCTGCGCGTGATCGAGGACGCCGCGCAGGCCATGGGCTCGACGTGGCGCGGCGAGCGCATTGGCGCCATCGGCGACCTGGTGTCGTTCAGCTTTCACGCCAACAAGAACCTGACCTCGATCGAGGGCGGCGCACTCGTGTTCAACAATGAAGACGAAGCGCGTCTGGCGGAAAAGTACCGCCTGCAGGGTGTGACCCGTACGGGCTTCGACGGCATGGACGTGGACGTGCTTGGCGGAAAATACAACCTGACGGACGTTGCCGCACGCGTGGGACTTGGCCAGATGCCGCATCTGGCGCAGTTCAACCGCCGCCGCACGGCGCTGGCACAGTGCTATTTCGACACGCTCGCGGGCGGACCGGCCGTGGCGCTCGGGCTCGGCCTGCCGCCGGCCGACTTCACGAATTCGAACTGGCACATGTTCCAGATCGAACTGCCGCTCGACAAGCTCACGATCGACCGCGCCGGCTTCATGGAAAAGCTCAAATCACGCGGCATCGGCAGCGGCGTTCACTACCCGGCCATCCACCTGTTTACAATGTACCGGGCGCTTGGCTTCCATGAGGGGCAGTTCCCGAACGCGGAACGTCTCGGCCGCGCGATTCTCACGCTGCCGCTTTTCCCCGCCATGACGAATGCCGACGTCGCTCGCGTCTGCGAAGCCGTTAACGCCATTTGCGCTGATCATCAAAAATGAATTGTCCACAACTCTCCGTCGTCATCCCGGTTTATAACGAAGAGGCCGGCCTCGCCGCGCTCTTCGCCCGGCTGTACCCGGCCCTCGACCAGTTGGGTGTGACTTACGAAGTGGTGTTCGTCAACGACGGCAGCCGCGACCGCTCGGCCGCGCTGCTTGCCGAACAATATCGCGCGCGTCCCGACGTCACGCGCGTGGTGCTGTTCAACGGCAACTACGGCCAGCACATGGCCATCCTGGCCGGCTTCGAACATACCCGCGGCGAATGGGTCGTCACGCTCGACGCCGACCTGCAGAACCCGCCCGAGGAAATCGGCAAACTCGTCGCGCAACTGGCGGCCGGTCACGACTACGTCGGCACCGTGCGCATGAATCGTCAGGACACCTGGTTCCGCCGCAATGCCTCGCGCGCCATGAACCGTCTTCGCGAGCGCATCACCCGCATTCGCATGACCGACCAGGGTTGCATGCTGCGCGGCTACAGCCGCCACATCGTCGACACGGTCAATCAGTGTCGCGAAATCAACACGTTCATTCCGGCGCTGGCGTACACCTTCGCGCAGAACCCCACCGAAGTGGACGTCGCCCACGAGGAGCGCTTTGCGGGCGAGTCGAAGTACTCGCTCTACAGTCTGATCCGCCTGAATTTCGACCTCGTCACCGGCTTCTCGGTCGTACCGCTGCAATGGCTGTCGGGCGTGGGCATCACGTTGTCGGTGGCCTCGGGCCTGCTGTTCGTCGTGCTCATCGCGCGACGCTTCATTTTCGGCTCCGAAGTCCAGGGCGTGTTCACGCTGTTCGCCGTCACGTTCTGCCTGCTGGGTGTGATTCTGTTCGGCATGGGCCTGCTCGGCGAGTACATCGGTCGCATCTACCAGCAAGTCCGCCAGCGCCCGCGCTATCTGGTGCAGGCCGTGCTCGAGGCTCCGCCGGCCGGTCGTACGGGCAGCGGCGCGAACACGGCCGAGCCGGGCGTCGCCCAGGCGCAGGCCGCCAGTGCCGCCGAGCTGGGATCGCAAACGTCATGAGCGCTCAGACGCCCAACACCGCCCGCGCCGTCGTCTTCGCCTATCACAACGTTGGTGTTCGCTGCCTGCAAGTGCTGCTCGCACGCGGCGTCGATGTCGCCCTCGTGGTCACGCATCAGGACAATCCGAACGAGAACATCTGGTTCGGCAGCGTTGCCGGCGTCGCCGCCGAGCATGGCATCCCGGTCGTCACCCCCGACGACCCCGCCGATCCCGCGCTCGCCGCGCGCATCCGCGAGGCTGCACCGGATTACATCTTTTCCTTCTACTACCGCCACATGATCCCGGTGACGGTGCTGGAGATCGCCCCGCGCGGCGCCTTCAACATGCACGGTTCGCTGCTGCCGAAGTACCGGGGACGCGTGCCGGTGAACTGGGCGGTTTTGCGCGGCGAAACGGAAACCGGCGCCACGTTGCACGAAATGGCCGCAAAACCCGATGCCGGCGCGATTATCGACCAGACGGCCGTGCCCATCCTGCCAGACGATACGGCGGGCATGGTGTTCGAGAAGGTCACCGTGGCCGCCGAGCAAACCCTCTGGCGCTGCCTGCCGGGCCTGATGGCGGGCACGGCGCCGCGTCACGTCAACGAGCTCGCCTCGGGCAGCTACTTTGGCGGACGCAAGCCGGAGGACGGCCGGATCGACTGGTCGCAACCCGCGCAGCATGTCTACAACCTGGTTCGCGCCGTCGCCCCCCCCTATCCGGGAGCATTCACCGATCTGGCAGGCCGCCGCTGGGTGGTCGCACAGGCCCGTCTGTCACGCGCGCCGGCACCGGCCGGTTTGCCCTGCGGACTGCAAGTAGTGGATAATGCGCTTCTCGGCATTTGCGGCGACGGAAATGCCATCGCCATTCATGAACTAACGCTGGACGGCAAGCCTGTCACGCCGGAACAGTTTTCCCAGCTCAATCACTGACCGCAATATGAAAAAAGTCCTGATTCTCGGTGTCAACGGGTTCATCGGCCACCATCTGTCGAAGCGCATCCTGGAGACGACCGACTGGGAAGTTTATGGCATGGACATGCTCACCGATCGCCTCGGCGATCTGGTCAACCACGAGCGCATGCACTTCTTCGAAGGCGACATCACGATCAACAAGGAGTGGGTCGAGTATCACATCCGCAAGTGCGACGTGATCCTGCCGCTCGTCGCCATCGCCACGCCGGCCACGTATGTGAAGGCGCCGCTGCGCGTGTTCGAACTCGACTTCGAGGCGAACCTGCCGATCGTGCGCTCGGCCGTGAAGTACGGCAAGCACCTGGTGTTCCCGTCGACCTCCGAGGTCTACGGCATGTGCACCGACAGCGAATTCGATCCGGAAAACTCGCCGCTGATCTACGGCCCCATCAACAAGCCGCGCTGGATCTACGCCTGCTCCAAGCAACTCATGGACCGCGTGATCTGGGGCTATGGCATGCAGGAAGGCCTGAACTTCTCGCTGTTCCGCCCGTTCAACTGGATCGGCGCCGGCCTGGACTCGATCTACACGCCGAAGGAAGGTTCGTCGCGCGTGGTCACGCAGTTCCTCGGTCACATCGCCCGCGGCGAGAACATCAGTCTGGTCGACGGTGGCCATCAGAAGCGCGCCTTTACCGACATCGACGACGGTATCGACGCCCTGGTGCGCATCATCGACAACAAGGACAACGTTGCCAGCGGCAAGATCTACAACATCGGCAACCCGAAGAACAACTTCTCGGTGCGCGAGCTGGCCAACATGATGCTCAAACTCGCGGCCGAATTCCCGGAATACGCCGAGACCGCCAAGAAGGTGCAGCTCGTCGAAACGTCGTCGGGCGCCTACTACGGTAACGGCTACCAGGACGTGCAGAACCGCGTGCCGAAGATCGACAACACGATGCAGGAACTTGGCTGGGCGCCGACCACGTCGATGGACGACGCGCTGCGCAAGATTTTCGAAGCGTATCGCGGTCACGTTGCCGAAGCTCGCCGTCTGGTCGAGGGCGAATAACGCGATATTGCGCGCCATTCCGCCTCATTCCGCGCTATCTCACGATATTCGCGAATGACCGCGGCAACGGTCCGGCCCGCCACTCAGGTGTTGCAGGCCGCGACGGTGGCACACGCACTGCACGCCCGGTGCGCCCTTGGCGCATCGGGCGTTTTTCCATCGGCAATGGAATTCGACATTCCCGGCATCGCGTCGCATGCCTGCGATGCCCCACACAAGGGCGGCTATGGCCAAGATTGTCCTGAAGATCGACGTCGACACGCTGCGCGGCACGCGTGAAGGCGTGCCCAACCTGCTCGCCGCGCTGGCGGAGCACCATGCGCAGGCGACGTTCCTGTTCAGCCTCGGACCGGATCACACCGGGTGGGCGCTCAAGCGCGTCTTTCGCCCCGGTTTCCTGAAGAAAGTCTCGCGTACGTCCGTCGTCGAACACTATGGATTCAAGACGCTGATGTACGGCACGCTCCTGCCCGGCCCGGACATCGGCCGCCGTGCGGCGGATGTGATGCGCACGGTGCAAGGCGCCGGCCACGAGACCGGCATCCACACGTGGGACCACACCTATTGGCAGGACAACGTGCGCACCCGAGACGCCGCCTGGACCCAGCGACAAATGTCGCAGGCATACGCGCGCTTCATGCAGATCTTTGGCACGCCGCCACTTACGCATGGTGCCGCGGGCTGGCAGATGAACAACGATGCCTTTCGCCAGATCGATGCATGGGGCATGAAGTATGCGTCGGATGGTCGTGGACGTGCGCCGCACTATCCCATCGTCGACGGCGTGCGTCTGAATCACGTGCAAATGCCGACGACGCTGCCCACCGTCGACGAGCTGCTGGGCGTCGACGGCCGTGACATCAACGGTGTGGCCGAGCATCTGCTTGCCCTGACTCGCGATCCGGCGCAAGATCACGTGTTCACGTTGCATGCGGAGCTCGAAGGCCAGAAGCTGGCCCCGCTGTTCCGTCAGGTGCTGGCCGGATGGCGTCGCCAGGGGCACGATCTGGTGACCATGGGCCAGTATTACGAGACGCTCGACCTCGCCGCGCTGCCCGCGCATCCGGTCGTCTGGGGTGAAATCCCGGGCCGCTCCGGCGATCTGATTCTCGAAGGCCGGGCGGCGAGCGCCTGAGCCCCGATCCACTTCCCCGTTCCGGCCTCGCAAGGCCACCCAAGGAGACCATAGTGACGGTAGCCATCGACACCCTCGTGCCCGATTTCACCGCACCGGCCACCGGCGGCGATTTTTCGCTCAACGCGCATCGCGGCCAGAAAGTCGTGATCTATTTCTACCCGAAGGACAACACGCCCGGCTGCACCACGGAGGGCATGAACTTCCGTGACATGTACGACCAGTTTCAGGCAGCGGGTGCGCAGATCGTCGGCGTGTCGCGAGACAGCCTGCGCTCGCACGAGAACTTCCAGAAGAAGCTCGGGCTGCCCTTCCCGCTGATTTCGGACGCGGATGAAGCGGTGTGCCAGTTGTTCGGTGTCATCAAGTTGAAAAAACTGTATGGCAAGGAACACATGGGCATCGAGCGCAGCACATTCCTGATCGACGAGAAAGGGGTATTGCGCCAGGAATGGCGTGGCGTGCGCGTGCCCGATCACGTCGCGGAAGTCCTGGCCGCCGTCCAGGCGCTCTGATCGGTCGCGTCCGGCGACGGCGTTGTCCCGTGCCTGTTGCAACCAGGCCGGTGGCGCCCGCCGGCAAGGGCATTCAACGCTATACAAGCACGGCGAGAGACGATATAGTCAGCCGTAATGATCAAGCGCATTGAACGAGACTATTGCAGGCGTCGCCAAGGCGGCGCCTTCAGCCAAGCCGCCTCTCCGGTGCGTCCGGGCAGGCGGCTTTTTTGTTGCCGGGACGTGTTGCACCGCCGTCTGTCCCGGCCGAGTTGTGTTGTGTTTTCTTGAACGGGAAATCTATGCCATTGCCATCGGCGCCGACCAAACCGGGCTCGCTGCTTGCCCCGGAACAATTCCCCACTCGCCTCAAACCTTCGCGCACGGAGGCCAAGAAACCGATCCCCTCGTCTGAACAACATGCACTGGGCGAGACGTCCGGTGCAGCGGGTACCGCCGGATCCCCCGGCACGGCCGAACTGAAGGTTGTCCCCAAGACACCCCCAGCGACGCAGACTGCACCACAACCGTCGCCCGTCGCACGCTCGCCCCAGTCGCCGCCGTCGACAGACTCTGCCGGCGCGTCCACCTCGCTCAAGGCGGTGAAGCCGTCGGTGGCGGGCCCGGGCTCGAAGCGCGCACGCAACAAGGATATGGAACCGGCCAAGCTCTTCGTGCTCGACACGAACGTGCTCATGCACGATCCGAGCAGCCTGTTCCGCTTCGAAGAGCACGACGTCTATCTTCCGATGATGACGTTGGAAGAGCTCGACAATCACAAGAAGGGTATGTCGGAAGTGGCGCGCAATGCGCGTCAGGTGAGCCGCACGCTCGACGGGCTGGTCGCGGAAAGCGGCACGAAGTCGATGTCCGAAGGCATTCCGCTTTCGCGCCTCGGCAACAAGGACGCCACCGGACGCCTGTACTTCCAGACCGACCTGCCCGAGGTACCGCCGCTCGAAGGACTGCCGCAGGGCAAAGCCGACAACCAGATTCTGGGCGTCGTGCGTGCCTTGCAGGACAAGTTCCACGATCGACAGGTCGTGCTGGTGTCGAAAGACATCAACATGCGCGTCAAGGCGCACGCGCTCGGCCTGCCCGCGGAAGATTACTTCAACGACAAGGTGCTCGAAGACAGCGATCTGCTGTACTCGGGCGTGATGGCCCTGCCGCCGGATTTCTGGACCAAGCACGGCAAGGGCATGGAAAGCTGGCAGGACAACCGGACCGGCACCACCTTCTACCGCATTACCGGCCCGCTGTGCGCCAATTTCCTCATCAACCAGTTCGTCTACCTGGAGACGAACAACGGCGAGGCGCCCTTCTACGCGCAAGTCAGGGAAATCAACGGCAAGACAGCGCTGCTCCAAACGCTGCGCGACTACGGACACCACAAGAACAACGTGTGGGGTATCACGGCGCGCAATCGCGAACAGAACTTCGCGCTGAACCTGCTGATGAATCCCGAGGTCGACTTCATCACGCTGCTCGGCCAGGCAGGCACGGGCAAGACACTGCTCGCCCTGGCCGCCGGGCTGGCGCAGACACTCGACGAGAAGCGCTACAACGAGATCATCATCACGCGCGCCACCGTGCCTGTCGGTGAAGACATCGGTTTCCTGCCGGGTACCGAGGAAGAGAAGATGCAACCGTGGATGGGCGCGTTCGACGACAACCTCGAAGTGCTGCAGAAGACCGACGACTCCGCCGGTGAATGGGGTCGCGCGGCCACGCAGGAGCTGATTCGCTCGCGACTCAAGGTCAAGAGCATGAACTTCATGCGCGGTCGCACGTTCGTGAACAAGTTCGTCATCATCGACGAGGCGCAGAACCTCACGCCAAAGCAGATGAAGACGCTCGTCACGCGCGCCGGCCCCGGCACCAAGCTGATCTGCCTGGGCAACATCGCGCAGATCGATACGCCGTACCTCACCGAAGGCAGCTCGGGGCTCACCTACGTGGTGGACCGCTTCAAGGGCTGGGGACACAGCGGACATGTCACGCTCGCTCGCGGCGAACGCTCTCGCCTGGCCGATTACGCCGCCGAGATTCTCTGACGACGTTACGCGGTAAGCGAGCTGCCATGCTCGAGACGACGGCGCCTTCGGGCGCCGTTTTTTTGCATCCTGTCAGCACCGCCGCCTCCCCGGCGGCATCCCGTCAGCAGGGCGCGTGGACGACGAAATCGCCCCGGAAGTGGTGAATTTGTGACATCGATGCCACAGAATGTCCATGATTCGGCACTTATGCGATGCATTCGCGCAGCAAGCATCGTAAACTCGGCGCATGCGAAACCAGCGCTCACTCAGCCCATCTCGCTTTGCGGCTCGCCACGCAACGTCGTTGGCGACGCTGCCCGGTGCGTCCTGGCGAAGTGTCGCCGTGCTGGCGCTCACGCTGCTGGTTGCGGCTTGTTCGTCCGGTCCTGCGATCAGATCGGGCAGCAGTGCCAACTATGGCAACCGCACGATGGGCCCCGAGCACAGCGCCGGCCAGGAGGAGATCACGCTCGAAGCGATGAGTCTCGTCGGCATTCCCTATCGCTACGGCGGCAACACCCCCGATTCCGGATTCGATTGCAGCGGTCTCGTGCGTTATGTGGTGGCGCGCGCCGCCGGCGTCAATCTGCCGCGCACCACGGCTGACATGAGCGGTGTCGGCACGGTGCTCGATCGCGACGAGCTCGCCTCCGGCGATCTTATCTTTTTCAATACGACCGGACGCGCGCACTCGCACGTCGGCATTTACGTCGGTCAGGGAAAATTCGTGCACGCACCGAACACAGGCGGGACAGTGCGTCTGGAGAGTCTCTACATCCCGTATTGGGCGAGACGGATCGACGGTGTGCGCCGCGTTGCAGCCAACAAGGCGCCCGCGGGGAATACAACCTATGTGAACCGGACGCCGTCGCCCGCGCCTGTCGAGACGCAAAAGCCGAACGCGCCCGCCAGCATCGCTGCCTACACCGCCGGCACCCCCGTATCGCCGACGACTGCCGCACCGGCAAACCGGCCGCTCACGGCCTCGACATCCTCGCCGATGGATACCCCGCAGGTGTCGCCGCCGAGCAGCACAGCCAATCTCTCGACGCCGCCGTCGCAGGACGACGACCCCATCGCCCGATTCGCCAACAGTTCGATGTAGTTCACCTGCGGCCGACGAGGTACATCACCCCTGTCGGTCCGTAGCGCTCGGCGTGCGGTTCGTTGGCGCACAAGTGAAAGACGTCGCCCTCGCGGTAGACACGCTCGTGCGCGCCGACACGAATCGCTATCTCGCCCGACAGAATCAGCGCCTTTGCCTCGAAGGGATGCACGTGCACATCCAGATCGCCGGCGTCGCGCGTTACCGTCACCCGTTGCGTGAAGCCCTCGCGGTCCAGTTCTCGTTCGAATACGTCCCGTTGCATCACTGCCTCCTTGCGGCGCAGGCGAGTGGGTCAGCGCAGATGTGCGAGCAAGGTTGCCGCACCACCCATGTTGATCGCTACGCCCATGAGCATGCTCAGTGGGCGGTTGCGCAGCGAGCGGTGGATCAATGCAGCCATGGTAGCCTCCTCGAGAAATATAAAACACTATGGATAAATAATATTCAATCGCAATAAACTATTGAAATTGATTATCCCGATCGAGGCGATACGCGGTCTCAATGCCGGCATGGCGCGTTGCGCGACAGACCGACGCAAAAAAAGCGGCCGAAGCCGCTTTTCTCGCCGTCTGGCGGGGCGCTCCGCGATCGCCGCGGCGCGCATCCCCGCTCAGGGATTACAGGATCTGCTTGCCGACCCACCAGGCGATAGCGGCGATGAACGCCGAGGCAGGAATCGTCAGGACCCAGGCCCAAACGATGTTGCCGGCCACGCCCCAGCGAACAGCGGAGAGCTTGCGCGTGGCGCCCACGCCGACGATGGCGCCGGTGATCGTGTGCGTGGTCGAGACCGGCACACCGAGCCACGACGCGAAGAACAGCGTGAAAGCGCCGCCCGTTTCCGCGCAGAAGCCCCCCACCGGCTTGAGCTTGGTAATCTTCTGGCCCATCGTTCGCACGATGCGCCAGCCACCGAACATCGTCCCCAGACCGATGGCGAGGTAGCAGCCGACGATCACCCACAGCGGAGGCTCGGCCGCTTCCTGCGGCCACAAGCCCGCCGCGATCAGCAACATCCAGATAATGCCGATGGTCTTCTGGGCGTCGTTACCGCCGTGCCCCAGGCTGTACATGCCGGCCGAGACCAATTGCAGGCGACGGAACCACCGGTCCACGCGCGCGGGCGGCGTTCGGAAGAACAGCCACGACACCAGCAGCATGAAGAACGAACCGAGCACGAAGCCGAGCAGCGGCGAAAGAAAGATGAAGGCCACGGTCTGGAGCAGACCGCTCGCCACGAGCGATCCCGTGCCGGCCTTGGCCACCGCGGCGCCGACCAGACCACCGATCAGCGCGTGCGACGAACTCGACGGGATGCCGTAGTACCACGTGATGATGTTCCAGGCGATGGCCCCGACGAGCGCGCCGAAGATCACGTAGTGATCGACGATCTCGGGATGCACCGTGCCCTTGCCCACCGTCGCCGCCACCTTCAGGTGGAAGATGAACAGCGCGATGATGTTGAACATGGCGGCGAAGGCCACCGCCTGATGCGGCTTGAGCACGCCCGTCGACACCACCGTGGCGATGGAGTTGGCGGCATCGTGAAAGCCATTCATGAAATCGAACAGGAGCGCGAGTGCGATCAGTAGTCCGACCAGCCAGAGGCTGATGTGCAGCGTTGCCATCGACAGTCTCCGCTCAGGCGTTTTCCAGCACAATGCCTTCGATGATGTTGGCAACGTCTTCGCACTTGTCGGTCACCGACTCGAGCAGTTCCGACACGGCCTTCTGCTTGATGAGCTCCTTCACGTCGGACTCTTCGCGGAACAGCTTCGACAGCGACGCACGTAGCAGCCGGTCGGCCTCGGATTCCAGGCCGTCGATTTCCTCGCACAGCTTGAGAATCTAGCTCGCGCGATCCATGTCGCTGAGCAGCGCCACGGTGCTTTGCACACGCTCGCAGCATTTCACGCAGATTTCGCCCAGCGTACGCGCCTCGGCGGGCACGCTCTTGACGTCGTACATCCACACGGCCGTCGCCACGTCTTCCATCAGATCCAGGATGTCGTCCATGGTGCTGATCAGCTTGTGGATCTCATCGCGGTCGAAAGGCGTGATGAACGTCTTGTGCATCAGATCGATGGTCTCGTGCGTGATGCGATCCGCTTTCTTCTCGCTGTTCTGCACGGCAACGGTGCGTGCCTCCGCATTGGGCAGGTCGTTGAGCATGGCGGACAGCTCGCGGCTGCCGGCAACCATGCACTCGGCGTGCTGGTTGAACAGGTCAAAGAACTTGCCCTCGGTGGGCATGAAGCGACCGAACATTATTGGAAAACTCCGGGTATTGATTGGGGACGGGTCGACACAAAAACGTCACATTCTACCTCGTCGCGGGCGCGCTTCACCGCACGCCCTTTCACACGAGGGGAAATCGGGGCGTCAGTACTGCGGTCCCGCCAGATTGTCGAACTTGGTATAGGCACCGATGAACGCCAGACGCACGTGCCCGATCGGACCGTTACGCTGCTTCGCGATGATGATCTCGGCAGTGCCCTTGTCAGGCGTGTCAGGGTTGTACACTTCGTCGCGATAGATGAACAGGATGATGTCGGCATCCTGTTCGATGGCGCCCGATTCACGCAAATCCGACATGACCGGACGCTTGTTCGGGCGTTGTTCGAGGCTTCGGTTGAGCTGCGAGAGCGCAATCACCGGCACGTTCAGCTCTTTGGCGAGCCCCTTGAGCGAGCGCGAGATTTCGGAGATCTCGGTCGCCCGGTTTTCGCCGCCGCCCGAGCCGCTCATGAGCTGCAGGTAATCGATGATGATCAGCCCGAGCTTGCCGCACTGACGCGCCAGTCGACGCGCCCGCGCCCGCAATTCCATCGGGTTCAACGCCGGCGTTTCATCGACGAACAGTTGCGTCTCGTTCATCTTCTGCATCGCGTGCGTGAGCTTGGGCCAGTCCTCGTCGACCAGCTTGCCGGTGCGCAACCGATGCTGGTCGAGGCGCCCGACCGAACCCAACATACGCATGGCGAGCTGCGTGCCCGGCATTTCCATCGAAAACACCGCGACAGGCAACCCCTCCTCCACGGCGATGTGCTCGCCGATGTTCATCGAGAAGGTGGTCTTGCCCATCGACGGACGACCGGCCACGATGATCAGGTCGCCGCCATTGAAACCCGACGTCATGCGATCCAGATCGACGAAGCCCGTCGGAATGCCCGTGATGTCGCTGCCGCCCTCGCGGTGATACAACTCGTCGATGCGCTCGACCACCTGGGTGAGCAGCGGTTGCAGCTCGAGAAACCCACTCGTGCTTCGCGAGCCCTCTTCCGCGATGGCAAAGACTTTCGCCTCGGCCTCGTCGAGCATCTGACGCACTTCCTTGCCCTGAGGGTTGAAGGCGTCGGACGCGATCTCGTCGGCCACCGTCACGAGCTTGCGCAGCACGGCCCGGTCGCGCACGATCTCCGCATAGCGACGGATGTTCGCGGCGCTCGGCGTGTTCTGCGCGAGGGCGTTCAGGTAGGCGAGACCGCCCACCTCTTCGCCCTTGCCGGCGGAACTGAGCGATTCGAAGACGGTAATGACGTCGGCGGGACGGTCGCTCGCAATCAGACGACCGATGTGCTGGTAGATGATCCGGTGATCGTAGCGATAGAAGTCGGATTCGGCCACGAAGTCGCCGATACGATCCCATGCGCTGTTATCGAGCAGCAACCCGCCGAGCACGGATTGCTCCGCCTCGATGGAGTGCGGCGGCACCTTGAGCGAATCGAGCTGGGGATCGGGCGCGTTCATGCCGGGCATTATACCGTTCCCGCGATCCCGGTCCGACCCGGCGAAATCCCGCTTGCGCGACGACTTTTCCGAGCGGGGTTTGTTCAGCAGTTTCCCTGGAGGCAGCATAAGACGGAGCTATCGAGCGGTGACAAACGTGCAAGGGGAAGGCGCGGCCGGGAGTCGATCGGCAGAGACAACAGCGCATGACCGGCAACCGGGCGTTCCGGCAGCCTACACGACAGAACGGACAGACATAAAAAAACGGAAGCCGGCGGGACCGACTTCCGTCTTTTGTTCGCGTCGGAAGCTGACGCGGGTACGACTTAGGCGTGCTCGCCGAGCACCGACACGTTCACGTCGACGAGGACGTCCGTGTGCAATGCCACCTGGACCGGGAAATCGCCCACGGTCTTGAGCGGGCCGTTCGGCAGACGCACTTGCATCTTCTCGACCTTGAAACCTTGGGTGCCCAGGGCTTCTGCGATGTCGAAGTTGGTGACCGAGCCGAACAGACGACCGTCAACGCCGGCCTTCTGCGAGATTTGCACGGTCAGGCCAGCCAGCTTCTCGCCTTCGGCTTGTGCGGCGGCCAGCTTCTCGGCGGCGGCCTTTTCCAGTTCGGCGCGGCGAACTTCGAATTCGGCGATCGCGTCCTTGGTGGCGCGGCGAGCCATCTTGCTCGGGATCAGGAAGTTACGTGCGAAACCGTCCTTGACCTTCACGATGTCGCCCAGGTTACCCAGGTTGACGACCTTTTCCAGCAGAATCACTTGCATTATCTATTCTCCTTCGTCGACTGGCGATTAAGCACCGTGCAGGTCGGTGTACGGCAGCAGCGCCAGGAAACGCGCGCGCTTGATGGCCGTATCGAGCTGGCGCTGGTAGTGCGCCTTGGTACCCGTCAGGCGAGCCGGGGTGATCTTGCCGTTGTCGCCGATGAAGTCCTTCAGCGTTTCGACATCCTTGTAATCGATCTGCTCGACACCGGCGACGGTGAAGCGGCAGAACTTCTTGCGCTTGAACAGCGGGTTTTGCTGTTGACGGCGGCGATCAAACTTCTTGTTTTTACCGTTAGGACGCGGCATGTTCAACAATCCTTTTCAAATGCTTGCAATGCAGTGATGTGAAACACCAGGGTGCGGCTATTGCGATGCTTCTTGGCGAGGAACCCTGCCCACTGAGCCGGTTTCTCGAGTCCCAACGCCATGACGTTGGCGCTGATGGGACCGATCGCAACTGCCGGTATCGAGAATTCCACCTGACGGGCCACGCCCGCCTCTTCGGTGGTTCCCGCATGGGCCAATGTCACATCGATCACGGGGAGCCCGGCCGGGGTATGGCGCAGCGTGCCGATTTCGACGATGCTGGCCTCGAGCCGTAAGCGATTCACGCGGTCGACGGTTCCGTTGGCGCCCTGATGCGTTCCGGTGCGCTAATTACGAAGCGGCGGCTTCGGTAGCGGGCGTCGCGGCAGCCTTCTTGGCTTCTTCGCGGGCCACTTCCTTCATCATCGGCGACGGTGCCGTCTCGGCCTTCTTCATGCGGACCACGAGGTGGCGCAGAACGGCGTCGTTGAACTTGAATGCGTGTTCCAGCTCGTCCAGGGTTTCCTGGTCGCACTCGATGTTCATGCACACGTAGTGAGCCTTCGCCAGCTTCTCGATCATGTAGGCCAGTTGACGACGGCCCCAGTCTTCGACGCGGTGAATCGCGCCCTGACGGCCTTCGACCGTGCTGCGGTAGCGTTCGATCATCGCAGGCACCTGCTCGCTTTGATCGGGGTGAACGATAAATACGATTTCATAATGACGCATATGAGCTCCTTATGGACAAAGCCGCCTGGGCGTCAGAACCAGTGCAGCAAGGTTGCAGAACCCGCGATTCTAGCGGATTTCATGTCGATCATCAACTCCCGCCCTATCGGTACCATCCGGCCGCCCCCTGGCGGCAGCCCCGAGGGACCCGCCGTCGCGCCGTCCGGCGGCCCTGTCGCCACTGTCAGCCCCGCCCTCGAACCGCCCGGGTCGCGGGGCCGACCGGGTTGCGGTCGCCGCCTCAGACGTTTTCCAGCCAGTAGTTCGGACGTGCGTAGATCTGACGCAACTGGTCAATGAAGAGCCGCACCCGGGCCGGTTGGAATCGCTGCTGGGGATAGACCGCGAGAATGTCGTAGTCGGGCAGCGCATATTCGTCGAGCACCGTTTCGAGCTCGCCGGAGAGCAGCTCGCGCTGGATTTCCCAGGTCGAGCGCCAGCCGAGGCCCAGGCCCTCCAGCGCCCAGCGGTGCAGCAACTCCCCGTCGTTGCAGTCCAGGCTGCCCGCCACGCGAATCGTCACCAGCTTGCCCTGGCGCTTGAAGTACCAGCCTCGCTGCTGTCCCCCCTGAAGGTTGAATGCGAGGCAATTGTGCTTCGACAGGTCTTCGAGCGTCTTCGGGCGGCCGTGCCGTGCGAAATACGCCGGAGTGCCGCAAACCACGCGCCGGTTCTGGGCGAGCTTGACCGCCACGAAGTTCGGGTCGACCGATCCGCCGATGCGGATGCCCATGTCGTAGCCCTCGCGCACGATGTCGACCACGCGATCGGTCAGGTTGAACGAGATCTGGACCTCGGGATGCTGGCGCAAAAACGCCGGCGCGTGCGGCGCCACGTGTTTGCGCCCGAAGGCCGCCGGCGCCGAGACGATCAGGTGTCCCGAGACCGCGTGGCGCCCCGCGCTGATTTCGTTCTCGGCCATCTCCCAGTCGCCCAGCAACTGCTTGCAGCGCTCCAGGAACGCGCCCCCCTCTTCCGAGAGCGCGAGCCGCCGCGTCGAGCGATACATGAGCTTGATCCCGAGGCGCTTCTCGAGCGCATCGATGCGCCGCCCGAGAATCACCGGCGAGACGCCCTCCTTCAGTGCGGCGGCGGCCAGACTGCCGGCCTCGGCCACCTGCACAAAGGTTTCGATCTGTTTGTAGCGATCCATCACGTCTCCATTCGATACTTTTTGTTCTTAAAAAAACGATCTTTTGTGATCTTATCAAACAAATCGTACCGGCTTAAAGTGACCTCCAAGCTCAATACTCATTACCCATTGGAGGAGTCACATGGCCAAGATGACCGCCGTAGAGGCCGCCGTCCGCGTGCTGGAGAAGGAAGGCATCACCACCGCGTTCGGTGTGCCCGGTGCTGCCATCAACCCGTTCTATTCGGCGCTGCGCAAGGCAGGCAGCGTGGAGCACGTGCTCGCGCGCCACGTCGAGGGCGCATCGCACATGGCCGAAGGCTACACTCGCGCCGAGGCGGGCAACATCGGCGTGTGCATCGGCACCTCGGGCCCGGCGGGCACCGACATGATCACCGGATTGTATTCGGCATGGGCCGACTCGATCCCCATCCTGTGCATCACGGGTCAGGCGCCGCGCGCCCGTCTGTACAAGGAAGACTTCCAGGCCGTCGACATCGAGTCGATCGCCAAGCCGGTCACCAAGTGGGCCGTGACGGTGCGCGAACCGGCCCTCGTGCCGCGCGTGTTCCAGCAAGCGTTCCACCTGATGCGCTCGGGCCGTCCGGGTCCGGTGCTCATCGATCTGCCGTTCGACGTGCAGGTCGCCGAGATCGATTTCGATCCAGAGACGTATGAGCCGCTGCCGGTGTACAAGCCTGCGGCCACGCGCGCGCAGATCGAGAAGGCGATCCAGATGCTGGTCGCCTCCGAGCGTCCGCTGATCGTCTCGGGCGGGGGCGTGATCAATGCCGACGCGGCCGACCTGCTCGTCGAGTTCGCCGAAACCGTCAATGTGCCGGTCGTGCCCACGCTCATGGGCTGGGGCACCATCGCCGACGATCACCCGCTCATGGCGGGCATGGTCGGCCTGCAGACGTCGCACCGCTTCGGCAACGCCACGATGCTCGCGTCCGACTTCGTGATGGGCATCGGCAACCGTTGGGCCAACCGCCACACGGGCAGCGTCGACGTCTTCACCAAGGGCCGCAAGTTCGTCCACGTCGATATCGAGCCGACGCAAATCGGTCGCGTGTTCGGCCCGGATTACGGCATCGTCTCCGACGCCAAGGCCGCGCTCAAGCTGTTCGTCGAGGTGGCACGCGAGCTCAAGGCGGCCGGTCGCCTGCCGGATCGCTCGCAGTGGGTGGCGGACTGCCAGAAGCGCAAGCGCACCATGCTGCGACGCACCGACTTCGACCAGGTGCCGATCAAGCCGCAGCGCGTGTATCAGGAAATGAACGCCTTCTTCGGCCGCGACGTGCGCTACGTCTCGACCATCGGCCTGTCGCAGATCGCGGCCGCCCAGTTCCTGCACGTGAACAAGCCGCGCCACTGGATCAACTGCGGCCAGGCGGGCCCGCTCGGCTGGACCGTGCCGGCCGCCATCGGCGCAAAGGTCGCGTCGCCGTCGTCGGACGTCGTGGCAATCTCGGGCGACTACGACTTCCAGTTCATGATCGAGGAACTGGCGGTGGCCGCGCAGTTCAAGGTGCCCTACATCCACGTGGTGGTGAACAACTCGTATCTGGGCCTGATCCGTCAGGCGCAGCGCAACTTCGACATGGACTACTGCGTGCAGCTCGCGTTCGAGAACGTGAACTCGCCGGAAGTGAACGGTTATGGCGTCGATCACGTGAAGGTGGCCGAAGGCCTCGGCGTGAAGGCGATCCGCGTGTTCCAGCCGAACGACATCCAGCCCGCGTTCGAACAGGCCCGCAAGCTGATGGCCGAGTTCTCGGTGCCGGTCATCGTGGAAGTGATTCTCGAGCGCGTGACGAACATCGCCATGGGCACGGAAATCAACAACGTCAATGAATTCGAGGAAATCATCGACGTCGTGGAGGAAGACAACACGGTCACGGCGTAAGCCGCGCACGTGAAAGGAATTGCGGGGCGCGCGCGTCCCCTCCGCTTTCGGCTAGACCCCGTGAACGGCCCAGGCGCGCGCTCCGCAACCCGGCATCACCCTTGCATCGAAATCGTCGAAACCACCCCCTGAAAAGAGAAAGAGAGGAGTCAGCGCAATGCCGAAATTTGCCGCCAACCTGACCATGCTGTTCAACGAGGTGCCGTTCCTCGACCGCTTCAAGGCGGCCGCCGCAGCGGGCTTTCGCGGCGTGGAGTTCCTGTTCCCGTACGCATTCCATCGCGACCAGATCGCCGACAAGCTCAACCAGTACCAGCTCGACCTCGTGCTGCACAACCTGCCTGCGGGCAACTGGGACGCCGGCGAGCGCGGCATCGCCATCTTCCCCGAGCGCGTTGCCGAATTCCGCGACGGCGTGGGCGAAGCGATCACCTACGCCAAGGCGCTCGGCGTGAAGCAGCTGAACTGCCTCGTGGGCAAGCAAGGTGCCGATCTGTCGACGCAAACCGCACAGGAAACGCTCGTGGGCAATCTGCGCTTCGCGGCCGACGCCCTGAAGGCCGAGGGCATTCGCTTGCTGGTCGAGCCGATCAACACGTTCGACATCCCGGGCTTCTTCGTGAACCGCACGAAGCAGGCGCTGGAAATTTTCGATGCCGTCGGCTCGGACAACCTGTTCCTGCAGTACGACATCTATCACATGCAGCGCATGGAAGGCGAACTCGCCAAGACCATCGAAACGAACCTGGCGCGCATCGCCCACGTGCAACTGGCCGACAACCCGGGACGCAACGAGCCGGGCACGGGCGAAATCAACTACGCGTACCTGTTCGCATTCCTCGACCGCATTGGCTACAACGGCTGGATCGGCTGCGAGTACAAGCCCGCCACGACGACCGCCGAAGGCCTCGGCTGGTTCAAGGCAGCGGGCCTTCGCGAAGCGGCGTGATCGACCTGGGCATGGTCGCGCCGCATGTCGGATAGACAGCGACGCGACATTGCCGGCAATCCCCCCATAGCCGCGCGTCGCCTCCCCCGGCGGCGTGCAGACGAACGACGGAGCGCCCACCCCATCCGGCGAGGGCGCTCCGGCTGACCGGGTTTCGACGAGGAAGGGCCCCGCCGGCCGCATGCAGGGGGCATGCGGCCGGAGTCCGGGGCGCGCACGCGCATCACGACGCGCGCGACGGCCTCACCCGTTCCGGCATCAGCGACAACACTTCAAACTTTGGCAACAAGGAGTCTCGAAATGGCACAACTCGGTTTCATTGGTCTGGGCATCATGGGCGCGCCGATGGCAAAGCATCTGCAAAACGCCGGTCACAAGCTGTTCCTGTACGAGCGCCGCACGCCCCCGCAAGACCTGATCGACGGCCAGGCAACGGTTTGCACGTCGGCCAAGGAAGTCGCCAAGCGCGCCGATATCGTGTTCGTGATGGTGCCGGATACCCCTGACGTGGGCGCCGTGCTGTTCGGTCAGGACGGTCTGGCCGAAGGCCTGTCGGCCGGCAAGATCGTGGTCGACATGAGCTCGATCTCGCCGATCGAAACGAAGGAATATGCCAAGAAGATCAAGGCACTTGGCTGCGAATACCTCGACGCTCCGGTCTCGGGCGGCGAAGTGGGCGCGAAGGCCGCGACGCTGTCGATCATGGTCGGCGGCTCGCAAGCCGCGTTCGACGACGTGAAGCCGTTCTTCGAACTGATGGGCAAGAACATCACCCTCGTGGGCGAGAACGGTGCGGGCCAGACCTGCAAGGTCGCCAACCAGATCGTCGTCGCCCTGACGATCGAAGCCGTGGGCGAAGCCCTGCTGTTCGCCTCGAAGGCCGGCGCCGATCCCGCCAAGGTGCGCGCCGCGCTCATGGGCGGCTTCGCGTCGTCGCGCATTCTCGAAGTGCACGGCGAGCGCATGGTCAAGCGCAACTTCGAACCGGGCTTCCGCATCGCGCTGCACCAGAAGGATCTGAACCTGGCGCTGCAAACGGCGAAGACCCTGGGCGTGTCGCTGCCGAACACGGCCACGGCACAGGAACTGTTCAACGCATGCGCCGCCAATGGTGGCGCTGCGTGGGATCACTCGGGCATGGTGCGCGCGCTGGAAATGCTCGCCAACCATACCGTCGCGTAACCGGGGCGTTAGCGAGAAGACGAAGGAAGCGGCTGTCAGAGCCGTGTGCAGGAAGTCTGAAGACGTACCGGAGTGGACTGGCAGCGGTGCCGACCGGCACCCTGCCAAGCATCACGGCGCAGGTCGGCGAACGCCCGACGGCGCCGTATTTTTTTGTGCGCAGCGCGCGAAACGCGCAGCCTCGGGCAGGTGCGCGCGGCGCCGCCGACGGCGACTCAATACTCGTCGAACACGCTCTGCATGCGCTCGCAGGGCACACCCGCCTGCAACGCCAGCATGAGCAGCACCCGCGCCTTGAAAGGGTGCAGATTCCCGGCGCTCACGAAACCGTACTGATCGTCGGGCGCCGCACCGTTGCGCATGACGTGTCCGCTGCCCACTCTCGCCGAGCGCACCACGGTCACACCGCGCTGCACGGCCTCGGCCAGCGCCTGCTGCAACAGCGCATGCAGCGAACCGTTGCCCGTGCCCGCCACCACGATGCCCTGCACGCCGGCCTCAACGAGGGCATCCACGGCAATGCGCGAGACGCCGGCGTAGCTCGACACCACCTCCACCGCCGGCAACTCGCCCGAGAGACCCACGAACTCGCTCTCCACGGTGTGGTACTGCAACGGGGCGCGCTGAAAGGCCACGCGTTCGTCCTGAACCCAGCCCAGCACGCCGATCTCCGGCGATTGGAACGCATCGACCTTGTAGGTGCTGGTCTTGATGACGTCGCGCGCGCAGTGGATCTGATTGTTGATGGCGACCATCACGCCGCGTCCGGCGGAAATCGGATCGGTCGCCACGCGCACGGCGTTGAGCAGATTGAGCGGGCCATCCGCCGAGAGTGCCGTGGCGGGCCGCATGGCCGCCGTGAGCACCACGGGCTTGCGGCTGTTGACCGTCAGATGCAGGTAATACGCGGTTTCCTCGAGCGTGTCGGTCCCGTGCGTGATGACCGCGCCTGCGACGTCCGGCTGCGAGAGCAACGCGTTCACGCGGGCGGCAAGCTTCTGCCAGAGCGCCACGCTCATGTCCTTGCTGTCGATCTGCGCGACCTGTTCCGCATGGATGTGCGCCACACTGCCCAACGCCGGCACTGCCGCGAGCAGGTCCTGAACACCGAGCGCCCCGGCCTGATACCCGGCCGTGCGCGTGGCATCGGGCGCGCTGCCCGCGATCGTGCCGCCGGTGGCGAGCACGGCCACGCGTGGCAGGTCGCCCGACGACACGGTGTAATGAGGAATGGGGTTGAATGAGGTCAGGGTCATGCCAGCGATTGTATCCAATACTGCGGCGCTTCCCAATCGCTGAAAATATCGATCCCCCGGCCGCGCCGGATCGATAATGCACCGTGGCGAGGTGCGACCGCGCCGGTACCCGCCCTCCCCCCGGCACGAGCCACTGACGCGTCACGCCCCCATCAGGCGGCGAATTCCAGCGCTTCGCGCAGCTGCGTCGAAATTTCCCGCTCCTTGAGCGCGGGTGCGAGCATCTCGATGAACCGGTAGGCGTAGGACCGCAGGAACGCGCCACGGCGCAGGCCAATGCGCGTGGTGCTGGGCTCGAAGGCGTTATCGAGCGCCAGCACCGACAGATCCTGGTCCTTGCGGGGATCGACGGCCATTGCCGCCACGATGCCCACCCCCAGCCCGAGTTCGACGTACGTCTTGATCACGTCCGTATCGAGCGCGGTCAGCACGATATCCGGCACCAGCCCCTGCTCGGCAAACGCCTTGTCCACGTGTGAGCGCCCCGTGAAGTCGCCGTCATAAGTAATGATGGGATATTCGGCAATGTCGGCGAGCGTGACATTCTCGCGGCCAACCAGCGGATGCGCCTTCGGCACGACTGCCACGTGATGCCACGAGTAGCACGGGAACGTGACGATGTCGGGAAAGCGGTCGAGCGCCTCGGTGGTGATGCCGATGTCGGCCTCGCCGTCGATGACCATCTGCGCGATCTGCCGCGGGCTGCCCTGGCGCAGCGCGAGGTGCACCTTCGGGTACACACTCGTGAACTGCTTGATGACCTGCGGCAGCGCGTAACGCGCCTGCGTGTGCGTGGTTGCGACGACCAGATGACCGCTGTCCTGGTCGGCGAATTGCCGCGCCACCCGGCGCAGATTCTCCGCGTCGAGCAGCATGCGCTCGATCACCTGCAGCACCGCCTTGCCCGGCTCCGTCAGCCCCGTGAGGCGCTTGCCCCGTCGCACGAACACGTCGACCCCGAGTTCATCCTCCAGGTCCTTGATCTGCTTGCTCACCCCCGACTGCGACGTGTAAAGCGCGCTTGCCGCTTCCGTCAGGTTGAGGTTCTGGCGCACCGCTTCACGCACGTAACGCAATTGCTGAAAATTCATGATGTCACTCCGCCCTGTGGCTTTCCTGTCCCGGCGCCGGGCAACGCCCGGCGCACGACGTATCCTGTCTTGTTCGCGACGCGACGCGGAGTCGCTTCCGCTTGTTCCGCTTGTTCCGCTTGTTCCGCTTCACGGCTGTGCGCAGAACACCCGTAGTTGACGCGGCACGGCCCTGAGCGCCGCGCCGTCGTGCGCGCCAAGCGCCTGCCAGCCGGCCCGCGTCAGCTCGGCCTCCCAAACGACGTTGCCGGGCGCGGCAAGCTCGACGCGCACAGTGCCTCCGAGCGGGATCGCGCGGCGCACCGCGACATCGATGCCCGGGCTGCGGTCGCTCGACGGCAGCAGCGCGAGGTCATGGGGGCGCACATAGGCGATCGCCCGTCCGTCGCGCGGGGTTGCAGGCAAATCCTGTACGGGCACCGTTACGCGATACGCCCCGGCGTCCGCGATGAAATCGCTCGTGCGCAGTTCGCCCGGCAGACGATTCGCCGAACCGAGAAACTCGTAGACGAAGGCACTTCGCGGCGTGTCGTAGACGTCCTGCGGCGCGCCGATCTGCTCGATCGCGCCGCGATTCATCAGCACGATGCGGTCGGCCACGTCGAGCGCTTCTTCCTGATCGTGCGTGACGAAGATCGTGGTGATGTGCAGCTCGTCATGCAGCCGGCGCAGCCAGCTGCGCAATTCCTTGCGAACCTTGGCGTCGAGCGCGCCGAACGGCTCGTCGAGCAGCAACACCTTCGGCTCGACGGCCAGCGCGCGCGCGAGTGCGATGCGCTGGCGCTGCCCCCCCGAGAGTTCCGCCGGGTAGTGATCGGCCAGCCAGTCGAGTTGCACCAGGCCGAGCAACTCATGCACCTTGCGGCGAATCTGCGTGTCCGGCAGCCGCTCGCGGCGTGACTTCACACGCAGCCCGAACGCCACGTTCTCGAACACCGTCATGTGGCGAAACAACGCGTAGTGCTGGAACACGAAACCGACTTCGCGCTCGCGGGTGCCCACTGACGCCACGTCCTCGCCGTTGAGCACCACGCGCCCCGCGTCGGCAAATTCCAGGCCCGCCACGATGCGCAGCAAGGTGGTCTTGCCGCATCCCGACGGCCCGAGCAGCGCGACCAGCTCGCCAGTGGGGAATTCGAGACTGACGTCGTCCAGCGCCGCGAATTCGCCGAAGCGCTTCGAAACATGTTGTACCTGAATGCTCATCTGTCCTGCTCCTCGATGCGATGTCCGGGTGTGGCCGCTCAGGCCGACAAGGCGTCTTCGCGACGCGCCGCCTTGTCCTGCGCCAGCTTGCGCTCGGCCCACAGCTTCAATGCCAGCGTGGCCAGGGCGAGCAGCGCGAGCACCGACGCGGCCGCGAACGCGCCGACCGTGTGATAGTCGTTGTATTCGATCTCCACATGCAGCGGCAGCGTGTTCGTATCGCCGCGAATGTGGCCGGAGACCACCGACACCGCACCGAACTCGCCCATGGCGCGCGCGTTGCAAAGGATCACGCCGTACAGCAACCCCCATTTGATCTTGGGCAGCGTCACGCGTGTGAACACCTGCCATCCGCTCGCCCCCAGCACGCGGGCGGCCTCCTCCTCCTCGCCGCCCTGCGCCTGCATCAGCGGAATCAGCTCGCGCGCAACGAACGGGAACGTGACGAACACCGTCGCCAGCACCAGTCCCGGGAGCGCGAAGACGATCTTCAGGTCGTGCGCCTCAAGGAAATCCCACAGCGGTCCCTGACGACCGAAGATCAGCAGAAACGTCATGCCGGCGATCACGGGCGAGACCGAGAACGGCAAGTCGATGAGCGTGGTCAGCACGCTCTTGCCCTTGAATTCGAAACGCGCGATCGCCCAGGAGGCCGCCACGCCGAACACCAGGTTCAGGGGCACGGCGATCGCCGCGATCGACAGCGTCAGGCGCATGGCGCCAAGCGCATCGTCGTTCGTCAGCCCTGCCCAGTACGCCGTCGCGCCCTTGCCCAGCGCGGTCACGAAGACCGACGCGAGCGGCAACACCAGAAACAGCGCGAAGAACACGAGCGCCACCGCGATGAGCAACACCTTGACGAGCGCGGGCTCGTCGGTCGGATCGGCCTTGCGCGTGTGTGCCGAACGCGGCATGGCGCGCGAAATTGCGAGGGAATCGGACATGCTCTGGACATTCTCCGAAGTCATGCGCCGCCGACGCGGCGTCCCGAATGACGGCGTTGCAGCCACCATTGCAGGGTATTGATCAGAAGCAGCAATACGAACGAGATCGCCAGCATCACCACGGCCAGCGCGGCAGCGCCCGCATAGTCGAATTGCTCGAGCTTGGTGACGATGAGCAGCGACGTGATTTCCGAAACCATCGGGATGTTGCCCGCGATGAAGATCACCGAGCCATACTCGCCAACGGCGCGCGCGAAGGCCAGCGCGAAACCGGTCAGCAAGGCAGGCAGCACCGCCGGCAGGATCACGCGACGCAACGTTTGCCAACGCGTGGCGCCCAGGCACGCGGCCGCCTCCTCCTGTTCGCGCTCGAACGCTTCGAGCACCGGTTGGAGCGTACGCACCACGAACGGCAGCCCGATGAACGTGAGCGCCACGAAGATGCCCAGCGGCGTGAACGCGATCCTGAAGCCGAGCGGCTCGAACCAGCGTCCGATCCAGCCGTTGGGGGCATAAATTGCGGCCAGTACGATACCGGCCACGGACGTCGGCAGCGCGAACGGCAGGTCGACCAATGCATCGACGAAGCGCTTGCCGGGAAAGGTGTAACGCACCAATACCCATGCCAGGACGAAGCCGAACACGGCGTTGAGCACGGCGGCCGCGAGCGAGATGCCGAACGTGAGGCGGTACGACGCCAGCACGCGCGGCGAGCTCACGGCGGCCACGAAACTCGCCGCGTCGAGCGAACTCGCCTTGACGAAGATCATCAGCAACGGCACCAGCACCACGAGGCTCAGATATGCCACGGTGTAGCCCATCGTCAGGCCGAAGCCGGGCAAGGCGCTGGGCTTTCGCCAAACCGGAAACCATGCGGTACTCATGCGAGGATCCTCAAGCGCGCGTCGCTCACTTCCTGGTGTAGATCTGGTCGAAGATGCCGCCGTCGGCAAAATGCTTCGCCTGCGTCTTCGTCCAGCCGCCCAGGTCGGCGTCGACGGTGTAGAGCCGCAGCTTCGGATACTGCGCCTCGTACTTCCTTGCAATTTCCGGCGAACGCGGACGATAGAAGTGTCTGGCGGCAATCTCCTGCCCCTGCGCAGAGTAGAGCCACTGCAGATACGCCTCGGCGACCTTGCGGGTACCGTGCTTGTCCACGTTCCTGTCGACCACGGCGACCGGCGGTTCGGTCAGAATCGACGACGACGGCACGACGATGTCGAACTTGTCCGGGCCAAGATCCTTCACCGAGAGCAGTGCCTCGTTCTCCCACGCGATCAGCACGTCGCCGATACCGCGCTCGACAAAGGTGGTCGTGGCGCCGCGCGCGCCCGAATCGAGCACGCCGACATTCTTGTAGAGCGCCTTGACGAAGTCCTGCGCCTTCTGCTCGTTGCCGCCCGGCTGCTTGAGGGCGTAGAGCCACGCGGCGAGGTAGTTCCAGCGCGCGCCGGCCGACGTCTTGGGGTTCGGCGTGACAACGCTGATGCCCGGCTTGACGAGATCGCCCCAATCCTTGATCTGCTTGGGATTGCCCTTGCGCACGAGCAGCACGATGGTCGACGTGTAGGGCGTGGCGTTGTCGGGCAAGCGCTTCTGCCAGTCCTTGCCCACCAGTCCGGCCTGCGCCAGTTCATCGATGTCGGCCGAAATGCCGAGCGTGACTACGTCGGCCGGTGCGCCGTCGAGCACGGTGCGGGCCTGCTTGCCCGAGCCCCCGTGCGACGCCTTGACCGTGACCGTGTCGCCGGTGGCCTGCTTGTAATGGGCTTCGAATGCCTTGTTGTAGTCCGCGTAAAGCTCGCGCGTCGGGTCATACGATACGTTGAGCAGCGAGAGACTCGCCGCATGCGCCTGCGCCGTCATCGTCGCGGCAAGCGCCAGTGCGCCCATCGCGACTGCCAGCCTGTTAGCTTTCCATCCCCGTGCTGCATTGCTCATGACTTGCACTCCTTGTTTGCTTCTCGTGTGTAGGAGGCCAGTCTATGAGGGCGTCTAAATAATTAAAAATAATATTTTTGCTTTTGTTTATACCGGAATATGGATTAGAGATTTTGTGCTGAAGACGATCGCCACGCGGGGCGCGTGACGTTGGGGAACGGTGCAATCGGTCGGAGAGATGGCAAAAGCGCGCGAACCTCATGCACTACATGAAGTTTTCCCTTGCCTTTTTGCAAACACTGTACAAAAATACAGCCACCTGTGCTTCCATACAGTGATGCCATGATCAAACTTACCGCCCGTCAACAGCAGGTCTACGAACTGGTTCAGCAAGCCATCGAGCGCACCGGCTTTCCGCCAACGCGTGCGGAGATTGCCGCCGAACTCGGCTTCTCTTCCGCCAACGCCGCGGAGGAGCACCTGCGGGCATTGGCGCGCAAAGGCGTGATCGAACTGGCCGCCGGTCAATCGCGCGGCATCCGCCTCAAGCGTCTGGACGAAGCCGGCGGTTCGCATCAGTTCACGTTGCCGCACATGGGCCTGATGCAACTGTCGCTGCCGCTCGTGGGTCGAGTCGCGGCGGGTAGCCCGATTCTGGCGCAGGAGCACATCGAGCGCAATTTCCAGTGCGATCCGAACATGTTCGCGCGCCAGCCCGACTACCTGCTGAAGGTGCGCGGGATGTCGATGCGCGACGCCGGCATTCTCGACGGCGATCTGCTGGCCGTGCAGAAGGCGGCCGACGCCCGCGAGGGACAGATCGTGGTGGCGCGTATCGGCGACGACGTCACCGTCAAACGTTTCCATCGCGTGCCTGGCGGTGTCGAGTTGATTGCCGAGAACCCCGACTTCGAGAATATCAACGTCGACGAAGGCAGCGGCGACTTTGCGCTGGAAGGAATTGCGGTCGGCCTGATTCGCAACAACGACCTCTAAGCGCGATCACGGGATCGGCGTTACCTGACGCCGCCCCCGACTCCCAGAAGACTTTGCTTTTCCGACTGCGCCGGGCTGGGTCCGGCGCCCGTGCCCTGCTGCGCTCGCGATTCGTCAAAACCGCGGCAGGACGCGCCCCTCAGACCCACATTGGAAGAAGGATTGCATCATGGCTCGACTCTTTGGTTTGCTGCGTACGTCGTTTGGTCAACCGCGCGTTCGTGCGACATCGCAGACCCGGTTGTCGGCGGTCTACGGCCTCTCCGCACTCTCCGGCCCCTACGCTTCGGCACCCGCCGTCGCCCGTTCCTACACCGTGCCTGCCCGAACGCGCACGACCGCCCTGCCCCGCACGCTCGTGGCGGCGACGTCGTCCGCAACACGTCGCACCTGCCCTGCGGGCAAGGCCGCCAAGGCATCGCGCGACGTGCGCGAGTTGCCGCGGCGCGATCTCGCCGCATCGGCCGAAGCCCACGATGTCCGCGTGTACCGCGACGTGTCGCATATCGTGATGGTCGGCAGCATCGCCGATATCTGCCGCAAACTCGATCAGGCCGTGGGCGAGCAATTCTGTCAGGCCGCCGTGTGACGCATCACCCCGGCGAGCGCGGTGCTGCCGGCTATTGCCCGAGGTCGCGCAACGGATGGTCCGCGCCTTGGCGCTCGCCGTCGAAAAATCGCGCGATGTCCGCGGGCTTCACGTCCTCGATGCGCTCATGCTGCCAGCGCGGCTTGTGATCCTTGTCGACGACCATCGCGCGGATCCCTTCCACACCCTCGGCCCCGCTGCGGCCGTCGAGGTTGAAGACACTACGCATCATCAACCACTCTTCTCGCAAATCGTCCGCCAGCGACATGTGTCGTGCGCGGCGAACTTGCTCGAGCGTCACGCATACCATCAGCGGCGAACGTTTGGCGCGCAACAGGTCTTCCGTTTCCTGCGCCCAGCCAGAATACTCGCAGCGCGCCTCGCGCTGGAGCGATTTCAGTATTGTCGGCATGTCGGCCAGACCGAAGTGGCTGTCGATGACATCGCGCAACGGGGCGAGCTTGCCCGGTGCGAGCCCCGCGGGCGGCAGGCTTTCGCGCACGAACGTGCGAGCCGCATCGAGTACGGCGTCGCTGTCGCCCCATGCCCCGTTCGCCAACCGGTCACACAACACAGGCAGCAACGCGCGCGGCAGCACGACATCGGCCAGACCGATTTCGCAGGCATCGACGGCGCCGAATACGATCCCCGTGGTACCGAGATACTCCCCGAGATGACCGGCGAGATTCGCGAGGAAGTAGCCTCCGCCGACATCGGGAAACAGGCCGATCGCCGTTTCCGGCATTGCCATGCGCGTGGCCTCGGTCACGATACGCAGTGCGGCCCCTTGCGAGATTCCCATGCCACCGCCCATCACCACACCGTCCATCAGCGCGATATACGGTTTGGGATAGGTGGCGATCGCGTAGTTCAGCCGGTATTCGTCGGTGAAGAAGTCCATGATGTCGGTACGGCCCGCGCTCACGGCTTCGTGGAAGTAGCGAATGTCGCCGCCCGCGCACAAACCCTTTTCGCCCTCCCCTTGCAGGACGACACCCAGCACCTTTGGGTCGTCGCGCCAGGCGTCGAGTGCCGACGCCATCGCCCGAATCATGTCGTGCGACAACGCATTGAGCGCCTTCGGGCGAGTCAGGGTGATGAAGCCGATACGGAGTTGAGCACGCGCAGCAGCATCGGCAGGTTGAGGCCGGAGACGCAGCGCAGGCGCACGCCCAGC
>OFTX01000255.1_pt1 | contig 32114 bp, 38 predicted proteins | sample 1775051 | NCBI WGS metagenome assembly OFTX01 (sample SAMN08195772, study PRJEB24354) | sludge metagenome | isolation source: sludge from phenol fed wastewater aerobic bioreactor A | place: India: Nagpur | collected 2016-09-15
CCGCAAACCGTTGTCACTATTGACCTTCTGGCTCGGCAGTTCTAGCAGGAAGGACTTGACAAAACAGATTTTAAGTCCGCAGTGTCTACCAATTTCACCACCGGGGCGAGACAGCGATGCCGAAGGTCTGGACCAAACCGATGTGCAATGCCTGCGACTGTAAACCCGTTCGGGCGAAATCCAGCGCCGCGGTCATCCGCATCAACCGAAATTCCGGACCGGGATGGCAGAAAAACTGGAGCGGGAAACGAGTCTCGAACTCGCGACCTCAACCTTGGCAAGGTTGCGCTCTACCAACTGAGCTATTCCCGCATCGGCGTGCCACGCATGGCGGCAACACCCTGATTTTGGAGGCGCGGCCCGGAGTCGAACCGGGCTCTACGGATTTGCAATCCGGTGCATAACCGCTTTGCTACCGCGCCACACGCAAGTTCAGAAAAAAGGGGAAGCTCGTGCCTCCCCTTCGTTTCAGGATCCTGGAGCGGGAAACGAGACGTTTACTAGGCGCGTAAGTCGTTGTTTCCCGAACACTTTCTTCGCCGAGGTGGCCAGCGAAGACCTAGATTGTAGCCTAGTTTTTCACCCCCGCCAACAAGATCGTCCAAAGAGTTCCACTGGCGTCCATAGACCCGCACTCAGCACACCGGCCCCACACTCGTCACAACGTCGTCAGCGACGGTCTCGAACTGGCGCCTGTCCCTGCTCTCGGCACCCGCACCAGTACCGCGATGACGTCCAGGCCGATTCTCTCGGTGCTGGCTCAGTTCGGATGTCAGCTACGAGCCGCATGCGCCGCGCATTGCGTAGCTCGTCCGCACAAGTCGTGCGGGAAGAACGCACACCCTAGCCGTGGCGCGTCAGCGCGCGATTCTTTGTCGCTATATCAGGATGCTGGACAAGCATGACAGGCTGGGGTTTCACCGCGTCCTTGTGGACGTCGGGTAGCGATTGCGAGCCCTTCGCGCCTCGTGAAACCGCTGGCATATCAGGCCATACCCAAACGGTTTTGCGAAGATCGCCGCTACTTATGACGCTGCTACTGTGCGCGTCGCTTTCGAGCCTGCCAGCGAAGGCTCGACCATCTTGCGACTCACTGGATTCTTGCATATCGAGCACACGACGGCTACCTGCAACACAAGCCGGTGAGAAGTACTCAGGCCCCATGACGAAGCGGACCTCGGGACCCGCTTCATGCACAGACAACACGCCGACCTTCAGGTTGGCACCAAAGGAGTCGGCCATGTAGTTCTCCTGGAAGGAGATAGGAGCATGAACAACAATGCACCAACATCAAAGGTGTTCTACCGCCCGATCGAAGCCTCCATACGCTGGGCCGGGCTGCTGCGATTCGAGCACGTCATCCTGGCCTCGATCTCGTCGCCGAGAGACCTGCCACAGTCGTTGGACTGCCCGCGCTGGGGCGAACTGCGGCTGTATACCGACCGCATCTACGACGGCATCCTCAATGGGGAACTGCCCTTCGGGCAGAACGGCATCACGATGCGCGACATCGAACTGATCGACTCCCCTGATATCACCGTTCGCCACGTCGATCTGAAGCGCTGGATGCGCCAGCACTACCCCGAGCAGCGGCCCGCCTTTCTCTTCTCCCGCAGCGAGCGCATCGCCCATCCCTTCATCTCGCTGGAGACCGGGCAAGCCATGCTGGTCGAAAGGCTGGCCCTCAAATCCGCCTTGGAGCAGTCCAAGCGTCAGCTTCGCGAGTTGCAGGAAAAGCACGACGCGCTGCTCAAGCAGTCCTCGGTGATCCCCGCATGCGCGCAATGCTCGATCAGCGATCGGGCCGAGACCACCTACCTGAACATCATCGGGGGCATGCTGGAGTTGATACTCGGCCAGTCGCCCTCGGGCACGCCGTACTCCAGCTTCAAGACGCAGGAGGCCGTGGTCAGCGCATTGGTCGCCCATCACCACGGCGTCATGGGGATCGCGGAGCGGACATTGAACGGCAAGTTCGCCACAGCCAGGCGCCGGCTACATAGCGCCATCCTCTAAGGTTTTCCAGCTTGTTTAGGCAGCCGCGGAGATTGCATTGGCAATGTCTTTCCGCAGCCGCGTCTATTGAATAGAGGTCACGCCAACAAACGCCACTGAGCGTTCAGGAGTGACCGCCATGTCGCCAACACCTGCACTGCCGCCCAACGAGCGCCGCATCCTGCGCCTGGAAGAAGTCGAAGCGAAGTCCGGCTTCAAGCGTGCCCACCTCTACAACTTGATGCGCGCCGGCAAGTTCCCCAAGGCGCTGCGCCTGGGCGTGCGCGCCGTCGGCTGGGATTCCATCGAAATCGACCAGTGGATCGCCGAGCGCGTCAACAACCGGGCCTGACCCGTTCTCCCACGGACTTCCCATCCTCACCCGGAGAACGCCATGCAGGTTGTATCCATTGTCTCGACCAAAGGGGGCGTCGGTAAAACGACCACGGCCGCCAACCTGGGCGGGCTAGCCGCCGATGCGGGACTGCGCGTGCTGCTGCTCGATCTCGACGTGCAGCCCACCTTGTCCTCTTACTACGAGCTGGCCCACCGCGCGCCCGGCGGCATCTATGAATTGCTGGCCTTCAACGAGCGCGACCTCGGCCAGCTCGTGTCCCGCACGATCATCACAGGCCTGGACCTGGTGCTGTCCAACGACCATCGGGGCGAGCTGAACACCTTGCTGCTGCACGCGCCGGATGGGCGCCTGCGGTTGCGGCACCTGCTGCCGATGCTGGCTCCCCTTTATGACCTGGTGCTGATCGACACCCAGGGCGCGCGCAGCGTGACCTTGGAGATGGCAGTACTGGCCTCCGACTTGGCGCTGTCGCCTGTCACCCCGGAAATCCTCGCCGCCCGCGAGCTGCGGCGCGGCACCATGCAGTTGCTGGAAGACATCGCGCCGTACCGGCACCTGGGCATCGAGCCGCCGCCGCTGCATCTGCTCATCAACCGGGTCCACCCGGTGTCGGCGAACGCCCGGCTGATCCAGCAAGCCCTGCGTGACCTGTTCCAGGACCACACCGGCATCCGCGTGCTGGCCGCCGACGTGCCGGCCATCGAAGCCTATCCACGCGCCGCGACGCGCGGCCTGCCCGTGCATCGCGTCGAGTACCGCCAGCCACCGGGCAGAGTCGCCCCCGCCGCGCTCGACACCATGCGCGGCCTCGCCGGCGAACTGTTCCCGCAATGGCAGCACCGACTGGCTCGCGTGTCCGGCCGCCCGCCATTTCCTCTTGATACCGGGAGGCCCCATGGCGAACGCACATGAACTGGCCCGAGGCCACAAGCGGCTGCGCGCCCTGATCGAGTTCGCCGTCGGCGAGGGCTGGCACGTCAAGCGCACGCCAGGCGGCCACCTCAAATTCACGAAGGCAGGCTGCGCCGCGATCTACACCAGTTCGACGGCCAGCGACCACCGGGCCGCCCTCAACGCCCGCGCGCAGATCCGCCGCGCCGAGCGCGAGTCCCGGTCCCCAGCGCAGGGAGGCCGCCATGGCTGAAATGACCTCCCAGCAGATGGCCGGCAAGCTGCTCGCGGCCGGGTTCGAGCGCAGCGGCCCGTCCACCTCGGCCTTGAGCGACCCGATCGCCGACACGCCCATGGTCGTGACCCTGGACCAGTTGCGCCCCTACGACCACGATCCCAGGAAGAAGCGCAACCCAGCCTACGAGGACATCAAGGCGTCCATCCGTGAGCGCGGCCTGGACGCAGCGCCGGCGATCACCCGGCGCCCGGGCGAGGACCACTACATCATCCGCAACGGCGGCAACACGCGCCTGGCGATCCTGCGCGAACTGTGGTCGGAGACCAAGGACGAGCGGTTCTTCCGCATATCGTGCCTGTTCCGCCCGTGGCCCAGCCGCGGCGAAGTCGTGATGCTGACCGGCCACCTGGCCGAGAACGAATTGCGCGGGGGCCTGACGTTCATCGAGCGCGCCCTCGGCGTCGAGAAAGTCCGCGAGTTCTACGAGCAGGAAAGCGGCGCCGCCCTCAGCCAGTCGGAGCTGGCGCGCCGGCTCGCTGCCGACGGCTTCCCAGTCCAGCAGTCGCACATCAGCCGCATGAACGACGCGGTGCGCTACCTCCTGCCGGCGATCCCGACCGTGCTCTATGGCGGGCTCGGCCGCCACCAAGTCGAACGCCTGTCGGTCACGCGCAAGGCCTGCATGCTCGCGTGGGAGCGCTACGCCAAGGGCCGCACGCTGGTGCAGGACTTCGACGACTTCTTTCAGGAGGTGCTGTCGCAGTTCGACACGCAGGCCGACGAGTTCGCCCCCCAGCGCGTGCAGGACGAGTTGATCGGCCAGATGTCCGAACTGCTCGGCATCGACTACGACGTACTGGCGCTCGACCTCACCGAATCCGAAAGCCGCCATCGCGCCCTGATCAGCGACCCGACCCCACCATCGGCACCGCCCGCGCTGCCTGAGCCCGGCACCGTGGCACGCCCGCCCGCCGCGCCGGCCCCATCGGCCCCGACGCCGGCGACCACACCTGGGTCGCGCGAGCGCGAGGGCGGCTCGGGGACGGACGGCTCGCCCGCAGGAAGCCCCGTGGCTGCTCCTGGTGATCTGCTGCAGGGGCACATCGTTTCGCCTGCACCGACGACGGAGCGGCTGCAATCCATTCAGCGGATGGTCGCCGACGAGCTGGGGGATGCGCTGCCCGATTTTTCGGCCAACGTCTTGCAGTCCATTCCCGTCCAGGCGGGCGGTCTCTACCCGATTTCCGACGTCTGGCACATCGACGCGGGCCTGGACACGCCCGATCGCCTGCGCATCCACATCGCGCAGTTCGCACGCGAGATCGCGGGCGAGGCAGGCCTCGATCAGTGCATCGAGGACCGCGCGGACGGTGTGGGCTTCGCATGCCATCCCAACGCACAGCCCCCATCACCGCAGGGCCGCGTCGTGCTGGCATTGCTGGCGAGCCTGGCAGGCCAGAGCTTCACCGATGCCGATCTGGACGGCGGGCAGCTTGCCGCCGAACTGCCGGCGCTGCTGCACGGCCAAGGCGATGCGACCCGCCGCTTGAGCGACACCGCGCTGGTCAAGCTGTTCCGATTGCTGCGCCTGGCCCGGCGCCTGCTGGACCTGGAGTCCGGTGCCGCAGGCCCTGGGGCATGAAGGAAGGAGACCCGCATGGCCGCCCCGCACCCGCTCAATCAGGCCGTCATCGCCCAGGCGCTCTACGACCTGCGCAACGGCCAACTGCGCCGCTGCAAGGCGATGGGCTTCAGCGAGGCCGAGCTGGATGCGCTCAAGCATCCCGCCATGGTGAGCGTGCTGGCCAACGCCAATGTCTCGTGGTGTTCCGTGTCCGTGAACCGCGAGGTGCTCCGGCGTCTGCTCTCGCAGGCGCAGGACGTGGAGAAGGAAATCGCGACCGTCGATCGCATGTTGCGCCTGGGGGCCAGCACGGAGATGGTCAGCCGCTTCTATGGCCTGACCCATCAGGAAGTCGCCCTGCGCCGTGAGGTGCTGGGCCTGCCCAAGCGCAAGGGTCGTCACCCTGTCCTGGACGAGAAGCAGGACGTCGAACTGTGGCGGCGCTGGAAAGCCATCACCAGCAGCAGGAATGTGGACCTGGAGGACGAGACCTCGATTCTCGACGCGGCCATGGACCTCGCCGAAGGCATGGATTTGCCGTTGTCGGTGGTCTGGGCCGCGATCAAGTCGTGGGTCGATCAGGGACTGGGTTGAGCCATGGCCGTGGACGATACCGCGCCACGCCATGGCCCCGTCGCACTCGCTGACCTGTTCGATGCGGCGCTGAAGAACTTTGCGCCCAAGCCCAACCCCAACCCGCCAACACCCGCTCCCGAGCGCATACCCGTGCCGTCACCTGCGACACCGGCCGCGACCGGCGATGCGTTCCTCTTCAGCGGCAATCGGCACGAGACCGTACCGCGGCGGCTGTTCCTCGACCGCCGCCTGACGCCGCTGGAGCGCAACGCCTGGCAGGTGTTCCGGCTGATGCTCAACGACGACGGCGTGACCGCATTCCCCACCTATGAGCAGTTGCGGCCCTGGCTGGCCTCGATGCCCTGCGCCGGCCAGGCCTCGCATGAAACCGTGGCGCGAGCCCTGACGCTGCTGCGACTGACCCGGTGGCTGAGCCTGGTGCGGCGACGGCGCGACGCCAGGACCGGCCGCATCCTCGGCAATCTGTACGTGCTGCACGACGAACCCCTGACGCCGTTCGAGGCCATGCAGCTCGACCCGGACTACCTGCAACTGGTCAGCCACGCGCTCGGCCACTCGGCCAAAACCGTTCAGATCGTGGGCCTGCACACCCTCAAGGAAATCGGCGAAGACCCGATGCTGGCCGGGCGCACCCTGCCGTCGAGGCTGCAAGTCCTGGCCGAGCGCCTCGCCAGCCAGGGCGTTGGGGCGCACGAAGGTTATCCACAGGAGGACGCCACGCACGAATCCGAAGAAGGGGCGACGAGCCTTCTTCGGAATCCTGACGACCCCACTTCGGAATCCGAAGCAGGGTCGAAACCCGCGCCAGACGCCTCTCTTCGGAATCCGAAGCAGGCCCGTACAGTACGTAGTACTCGTATTAATGAAGTACGTACTACCGCGCACGCACAAGCGCAGGCGCGCGCGCTGGGCGACCTCCAATGGCCCAAACGCTTCGCGGAACTGAAGGCAGAGCAGCAGACAGGTGCGCGGGTGGCGTTGCAGCAGGTCGATGCCTCGCTGAGGCAGGCCGTGCTGGACGAATGGGCCACGCGATGCAGCAGCCACGGCATCCGCAATCCTGCGGGGTATCTGTTCGGCATCATCCAACGGGCCATCCATGGCGAGTTCAACGCCTGGGCCAAGAAAGACGCGCCATCTGCATACGCTCCGCCGAATGAGCGGCCACCACCAGCACCGCCACCATCCCAGCCGCAGGGCAAGCCGGTGCCGCCAGAAGTCGCCAAACAGCACATCGAGCGGCTGCGCAACCTGCTCGCCAGCAAGTGAGCGGGCCTGCAAGGCGGTGAAGTGGATGCCAGTGGCTTCCAGCAGAGCTATCCCCAGGGGGTAGTTCTACTGACGGCTACACGTCGAACCGCTGCACGTCAGGCCCCGATCGCCTGCGGCGGGATCGGCCTTGTCCGGGCTGAGCCGGGCGCGCAGCGTTCCTTGGCTCTCCATGGAACTATCCCCTGGGGATAGTTCCACTGACGGCTACGACGTCGAACCGCTGCACGCCAAGCCCCGATCGCTTGCCGCGAGATCGTCCTTGTCCGCGCTGATCCGGGCGTGCAGCGTTCCTTGGCGCTCCATGGAGCTATCCCCTGGGGATAGCTCGCGTCTCATGCACCCGCCGCGGCCTGAACCGGGGACGGGCGGGTTTCGGTTTGTTGACTGACTGCCTTCCGCTTCCTGCCGAAGCTGGCCGCTCTTTTCCAACAACGAGCGGACACCATGGCAACGACCAACGAACCTCTGCAACTGAATCTCGGCTCCTTGCGCAGCGCGATGTCGCTGACGCTGCACACTCACCACGCCTCGCGCATCTGGCACGGTCGCGCCGCCGGCGAGGGGCGACCCGGCATCGTCGGCCTGAACGGCTACATCGCCCAGATGAACAAGATGCGGCGCGGCTCGGAGCAGGACGACCCGTACAGCGACTTCTGGATGCTGCGCATCGAGGACAAGCTCGACCAGACGAAGGCCACGCTGCAATCGCTGCGCGAGCAGGTGGACCAGGCCCTGGCGAGCGTGCCGCCGGCACTCACCCTGGGCGAGAACCTCAACGTGCAGCCCGTCAAGCTGCCGCTGTTCGTCAATGCGCAGTTGGGCTTTGCCGCGGTGTATCTGCTGGCCGACTACGACGACATCGCCCGCAAGCTGATCCTCGCGCACCACACCGCGCTGATCGATCGCTCGACGCTCGAACGCTGGCTCAACGAAGGCGCCCATGCACTGCGCAGCCTGTTCTCGCTGGCCCAGCAGTACCGCTACTCGGGCTGCACCCGCGACGACTTCGCCGCGAAGAACGCCGCAGCCCGGGCGGCGCTGGAGAAGTTCGGCGAGTTGCCGCAGGACGTGCTGGAAGGCACGCGCCGCTCGAAGTTTGCGCCGCCCATCGTGCGCCGTGGCCTGCAGCAGCGCGGTGACGGTCCTGCCGCAGCCGCATCGCCCACCGACGAGGTTGCCACCACCGAGGCACCCGAGGCCGCCGCCGACGAGGACGCGCAGCCATGAGCGACCCGAACCGCGACACCCGCTACTTCCGCCCGCTGCAACAGACCGCCTTCATGCGGCTGGAACACGCAGGCTCTCTAAAAGGCCTTTTAAAGCCCTTTAAAGGTAAAGGGGACTTGGAGGCCTGGGCCAGCCAGTGCTTCGCCATGCGCGACGAGTTGATTGGCTTGGCGCAGCGACAGGTGCTGCCACAGGCCGTCGGGCATCCCTTCCACCTGCTCTCAATCGAGCTGGCCCAGCAGACCACTGGCGCAGGCACGGCGTTTCTTCGCTGGCGCAAGCACGACCGCTCGGCCATGGGCGTCGCCTTGTGGCAGGAGCTGATGGCGAGCACCAGCACGCCGGTCAACCTCCTGGCCGACCTGCACGCGATCGAGCTTCAGCGCATCACGCTGAACATGCAGATCAGCCTGTTGCACACCTTGGGCAGGCAGGCCCAGGAGTGCGCCAGCAAGGCCGCCGACGCGGAAGACGCCTACCTGCGCCGGCTCAAGTCCATGCCATCCGCCATGCGTGATCGGTGATCGCGCCAGGCACCCCAGCACGCGCCCGCCGCCGACCAGGTGCGGGTATTTCAACCACCACGGAGATTGCAACATGAGCACGCATTTTTCTGGCGAAGGCAACATCGGTTCGCCCCCCGAGTACCGGGAGTTTCCCAACGGCAACGACGAACCGCGGCGCTTGCTGCGGCTGAACGTGTATTTCGACAACCCCGTCCCCACCAAGGGCGGCGACTTCGAGGATCGCGGCGGCTTCTGGGCGCCGGTGGAAATCTGGCACCGCGACGCCGCGCACTGGAAGGACCTGTACCAGAAAGGCATGCGCGTGCTGGTCGTCGGCCGCATGGAGCGCGAACCCTGGACGGACAACGAGGATCAGCCGCGCGAGACCTGGCAGATCAACGCGCGCAGCGTCGGCATCCTGCCGTTCCGCATCGAGTCGGTGACCCTCAGCCCCAGGCAGCAGGAGACCGCGCAGGACACGCAGCCGAATTCCCAGGCCGCCCAGGAACCGACCGCGCCGAAGGAGCCGAAGCGCAGGAAGTGATGCAGCATGGGGCGGCGGCAGTCGTCCGTCGCCCCACGCCCTCGCGAGCTATCCCCAGGGGATAGCTCCATCAACGTCCACCGGCGTCCGCGCGCTCCAAAAAATCGTGGCTCCCGGCCCGCACACCCCCGGCCGCACGCCACTTCCGTCCCGGCCATTCCATCCCATGAAAGTGGTCGCCACCGCATGCGGCTTGTTTGCTGCTGCCCCTGGTGATGCTCGGCATCCTCGATTCCAGCAACTCAATGAACCACGGAATTCGGATGGACGGACATGCGGCTGTTCTTGTGCGAGAAGCCATCGCAAGGCAAAGACATTGGTCGAATCCTCGGCGCGACGCAGCGCGGTGAAGGCTGTCTCAGCGGCTCCGGCGTCACCGTCACCTGGTGCATCGGCCATCTCGTAGAAGCGGCAGCTCCCGAGGTCTATGACGCGGCGCTCAAGCGCTGGTCGCTGGAGCAGTTGCCCATCATTCCCCAGCAGTGGCGGGTCGAGGTCAAACCGAAGACCGCCACGCAATTCAAGGTCGTCAAAGCGCTTCTGGCGAAGGCGACTCATCTGGTCATCGCCACCGATGCCGACCGCGAGGGCGAGCTGATCGCCCGCGAGATCATCGACCTGTGCGGCTACCGCGGCCCCATCGAGCGGCTATGGCTGTCGGCGCTCAACGATGCGTCGATCCGCACCGCGCTCGGCAAGTTGCGGCCCTCATCCGACACGCTGCCGATGTACTACTCGGCGCTTGCGCGCTCACGCGCAGACTGGCTCGTGGGCATGAACCTCAGCCGGTTGTTCACGGTGCTCGGGCGTCAGGCCGGCTACGACGGCGTGCTGTCCGTCGGTCGCGTCCAGACGCCGACCTTGAAGCTCGTCGTGGACCGCGACCGCGAGATCGCGGCCTTCAAGTCGGTGCCGTTCTGGGCCATCGACGTGTCCCTGTCCGCAGGTGGACAGGCTTTCAGCGCGCAGTGGGTTCCGCCCGATGGCTGCACCGACGACGCCGGTCGCTGCCTGCAGCAGCCGATCGCCCAGCAGGCCGCGCAGCAGATCCGCGCTGCGGGCAGCGCCCAGGTCCTATTAGTCGAGACCGAGCGCGTGCGCGAAGGTCCGCCGCTGCTGTTCGACCTGGGAACGCTTCAGGAGGTTTGTTCCAAGCAGCTTGGGCTGGATGTTCAAGAGACCCTCGAAATCGCGCAGGCCTTGTACGAGACACACAAGGCCACAACGTACCCGCGTTCGGATTCCGGCTACCTGCCCGAAAGCATGTTCGCGGAAGTGCCGACTGTCCTTGACAGCCTGCTCAAGACCGATCCCTCGCTGCGCCCGATCATGGGCCAACTCGACCGCTACCAGCGCTCGCGCGCCTGGAACGACGGCAAAGTGACAGCCCACCACGGCATCATCCCGACGCTCGAACCCGCGAACCTCTCTGCGATGAGCGAGAAGGAGCTGGCCGTGTACCGGCTCATCCGGGCGCACTACCTGGCGCAGTTCCTCCCTCACCACGAGTTCGACCGCACTGTCGCCGAGCTGTCCTGCGGCCAACAGAAGTTGGCGGCCACCGGAAAGCAGATGGTCGCCCAGGGTTGGCGCCTGGTGCTGGCCGAACCGCAAGCGGATGAGGACGGTGAAGCCACGGCGCGCAGCCAGGTACTCCCCCCGCTGCGCGAGGGCATGGCGTGCCAGGTGGCCGAGGCCGAGATCAAGGCGCTCAAGACGATGCCGCCCAAGCCGTACACGCAGGGCGAACTGGTCAAGTCCATGAAGGGGGTCGCCAAGCTGGTGACGGACCCGCGCCTGAAGCAGAAGCTCAAGGATACGGTCGGCATCGGCACCGAGGCGACACGGGCCAACATCATCAGCGGGCTGATCACCCGCGGCTACATCGTGAAGAAGGGGCGCTCCATTCGCGCATCGGATGCGGCGTTCACCTTGATCGATGCCGTACCCGCGGCGATTGCCGACCCCGGAACCACCGCCGTGTGGGAGCAGGCGCTCGACATGATCGAGGCCGGACAACTCACACTGGATGTGTTCATCGGCAAGCAGGCCGCATGGATTTCGCAACTGATCGTGCAGTACGGCAGCACCTCGCTGTCCATCGAGGTTCCCCAGGGGCCTGCTTGTCCGCAGTGCGGCGCACCGACGCGCCAGCGCACCGGCAAGACCGGCCCCTTCTGGTCGTGCAGTCGCTACCCCGACTGCAAAGGCACGCTGCCGGTCGATCCCGGCACGTCCAAGCGCGGTGCCTCGCGCCCGCGCAGTAGCGGCCGCAAGGGCTCCTGACCGACCCCGCTCCCCGAGAGCCGTGCCCGCCATCGGCGGCGTGGCCCATGTCCCGCACGCCCTGCGGGACGCCCAGCGCGCAACGCCTTCTCTTGTCCGTGTGCGCGTCCCGCCCAGCCGTCCCCCAGCCGCGGGACCTGAAGGTATCTTCTCCACGAACCATGTCCGGGGTTTCCCGGCGCGTTCTGCTGATCAGCATTTTCCGCCTCTGCGAAGGGTCCCCCGGTGGCTTGCCGGCCTGCGAGCCACCCGGAGACCCTTCGTGGTCAGCGGTATTCGATGCCGTGCCCAACGGCGAAAAACTGGGCTCCTTTTGTGCGCGGATGTGCGCCAGAAGATGCCGGCGCCAACCACGACATGCGCCGGGTGCGATTGCTGACAGCAGACGGTTCTAGCGACGACCGGGCCTGCAACAGCCCACGGGTGGTTCCGTCCTCCCGAGCCGAAGGCCACACGGCCTTCGGCGCCTTTCTCCTGCCGATCAACGTCCCGGCCCGGCCACACGGTCCAGGGCCACACGAACAGGAGACCCGACATGAACCCGCAACCTCGCACCTCACGCGGTGCGCCCCAGGCCGCGCCACTGCTGTACGGCAGCGTGTGCAGCGGCATCGAGGCCGCGAGCCTCGCCTGGCAACCCCTCGGCCTCGAAGCCGTGTGGTTCGCCGAAATCGAGCCGTTCCCGAGCGCCGTGCTCGCCCACCGTTACCCCCACGTGCCCAACCTGGGCGACATGACCGCGATCGCCCGCCAGGTGCGCGCCGGCACCGTGCCGGCGCCCGACATCCTGGTCGGCGGCACGCCGTGCCAGTCGTTCAGCGTTGCAGGTAGCCGGCGCGGGCTGGATGACCCGCGCGGAGCCCTTTCCCTTGCCTATGTGGAGCTTGCCAATGCCATCGACCAAACCCGCCAACAAGACCGCCGCCCGGCGGCCACGCTCGTCTGGGAAAACGTCCCCGGCGTCCTCAACGACCGCAGCAATGCCTTCGGGCATTTCCTGGGGGCACTGGTCGGGGAAAGCCGTGCGCTCCAGCCGCCAGGGGATCGGTGGGCGCACGCTGGTTGTGTGTCTGGACCCCGCCGCCGCATCGCGTGGCGCGTGCTCGACGCTCAATATTTCGGTGTCGCCCAACGCCGCAAGCGCGTGTTTCTTGTGGCAAGTGGTGGAGATGACCTCGATCCCGCAGAAGTACTTTTTGAGCGCGCAGGCCTGCTCGGGGATTCTTGTGCGGGCCGCGCGCCGTGGCAAGAAGCTGCCCACGATGCTGGACCGGGTGCTGAAGCAGCAGGCGCATGCGCAGGACTTGCAGGATTCGCAGGGCTGAAGCAGCCCTACGGCAAGGTCACGACGACGTTCGGATTCAGCGGCGGCATTGGCCCCGTCGATGTGGCGGCGTGCCTGATGGCCGCTGGCCCCAAGCACGACATTCGCACCGAGACGTTCATGGTGCAGTCGGTCGTCGGCAGCATCGCCCACACCCTCGACACCGCCAACAACGGCAGGGGCAGCAGCGAGGATGGCACCGGCAAGGGTGTTCCGATCATCGCCTTTACTGCCCAGGGCAGCGGCGCCGATGCCACGTTCGACCTGACGCCGACGCTGCGCGCTGGCGGCCATCGCAACAGCCATGCGAACGCCGGTGTCGTGCCCGCCATCGCTTTCGCGCAGAACAACCGCGGTGAAGTGCGCTACGAATCCGGCCATGGACAGGTGGCTTGCACCGTGCTGTCCAACGGCAAGCCGGGCTACGGCGTGCCGATGGTAGCCTGCGTATCTCTGCGTGGCCGCGAGAACGGCCTTGCCGCCGAGTTGGGCGGCACCGTAGCGGGCGCACTTCGCACCAGCGGCGGCGGCGCGGACAAGCCCCATGTGCTGGCTCCCGACTTCGAGGCGCATTTCCGCTACGACTGGAACGGCCCTGGCCCCGGCGACTGGTCGCACTGGCGGGTGCGGCGGCTGATGCCCGTGGAGTGCGAGCGGCTGCAAGGCATGCCCGACGACTACACGCTGATCACCTACCGCGGCAAGCCCGCCGCCGACGCTCCACGCTACAAGGCGATCGGCAACTCCATGGCTGTACCGTGCATGGCATGGCTGGGCCAGCGCCTGGTGCAGTACCTGCACAAGACGGGCTCGACCGCTTCGGATTGATCGGCGACGCAGCCTGCGGGCCGCGCCATTCTCCCTCCTGCATTGCCGATGTATTGGCAGCAGCCCGCAGCCAGGGTGTCAAGGCTGCCGCGGGTTCCACCCGCGCCACCCGCCAGTTCGCCTCGGCATCTCACCGGCGAACGCTGCCCACCGGGGCACCGATGCCTCTTTCTCCAACCCACGGGATGGCCGCCACGTCCCGTCAGGGGCATGTCGCCACCCGGTCGATTTCAGGACTTCCCATGGACAACATCACCAAGCAAAACCGCATCACGCTGAAGAGCCTCAAGGTGGCAGATTTCGCCAGCGAAGAAACGATGTGCTTCAGCGCCACCGTCGTGTTCGACGGCACTCCCATCGCCGAGGCCCGCAACGACGGCCACGGCGGCTCGACGTTCCTGCGCGCGCTCAGCGGCAAGGCGGCGTTGCTGGCTCAGGCCGAAGCCTTCGCCAAGGGCCTGCCGCCTGCGCCGCTCAACCTCGGCCAGGAGGGCGAAGACCCTCACTACATCGACATGACGCTCGACTTCCTGGTCGATGAACTTGCCGACGCCATGCACGCGGAACGCAAGGTGCGAGCCGCGTTCAACCGCGACATCGGCAACAAGGTGCTGTTCATCAAGGACGGCAAATTGCTGTTCATCAAGGGCATCAAGCTCAAGGCCATTGCTGACCGCAAGGCGTACTTCGCTTCGCTGCGCGCTCGGCAGGCCCAGCCCATCGTCATCCTCGCCGAGCTTGCGCCCGAGCAGGCATTCGACCTGTGGAAGCAGCATGTCCTGGGCGACAAGCCCGACTGACCCAGCACCGACGCACTCTCCTGGCAGCCCCGCACTCGATGCGGGGTTTCTTTTTCTCTGCGCGCATCAATCGGGGGTGGGCCGGATGCCGTTTTCCAACTGACGCGACGCGGCCCGCGCACGAAGCTGCCCGCATGTTCGCTGATTCGTCAGCACATGCCAGCAGCCAGGGTTTCAAGCTGCCGCGGGTCTCTCCCGCGTTGCCCACCAGTCCGCATCGCATCAAGTCTGCGGACGCGCGTCCCCATGACGCTGATGCATTTTTTCAACCGCGTGCGGGAGCTGCCATCCCGTGAGGGACGAGGCCCCGCTTTTCCAAGGAGCCCGTCCATGTCCCAGCAAGCCTCTTTCGGCCAATTGGCCTCGACCTACTGCGGCAAGTTCCTGCCGCTCGAAGTCCTGCAAAGCGCCGCCGGTCACTACATCGGCACGCGCGATACCGAAGGGCCCGTTTCGCGGGAATCCCGCGAGTACTTCCGCAGCCATGCCGCGGCTCAACGTGCCCTCGAAAGAGGCGGCTGGTCCCAGCTCGCCATTCCCTGATCCAACTGGAGGAATCACGTCATGAACCAGCTACTGCCACGGGAAGTCGTCGATCAGATCATGCGGGAAGAACAGCATTTCGCGGCCGCGCCCCAAGCCTTCTTCGAGGCCTGGAAGCGCGGTGTCGAGATCGCTGGCCCCGAATGGTTCGGTGACGGCACCCGTGAAGGTCTGAACCAGGCCAAGAGCAAGTGGGATCTGCGTCCCAACATGCTGCGGCTCAACGATGCCCTCGGCGTCCTGAGCAGCGGCGAACGCATGTTCCTGTCCGCCATGGTCAGCTTCTACAACGCGCGCGAGGGCGGTGCCATGCTCAAGCGCTGCCACTTCAACGGACTGTCGGACTTCGACGGTCTCGACCTGCAACGCCGTAAGGTCCTCGCCGACCTGCTCGTGAACTACAACGGCTGGTGAGCCGGTCTCCGGCACACCACCACGTCTTCGTTCACTCCCCACGAGGGGCACGCGCCCACGAGGCCGTGCCCCTCATTTTGTTTCCCGTAGTCCAGCGCAGTGCTGACAACGCCATGGTCGGCGCTGCCTGACGCTTTTTCCATTTTTCAACCCACCGGGTCCAATTCCCGGTGGCGGGGATTGGCTCCATTATTCAATCTGGAGAGATCCCATGTCCCAGAATCCTAATCCCTTCCTTCGCGGCTACTGGAATCTGAAAATCGTCCGCACGCTGTGCATCAGCTACGACGATGGAAGCCCGCATGTCTGGCGCAACATCCACGCGAGCCAGCAATTCCTTTCCGACGAAGAACTGGTTTCATCGTCCTGCATCGTCACCAACGATTTCGCCGTGGTCAGCAACGGCCCTGAACCCTTGAGCGACGACGTGCTGGCCGAATGCGACGCCGGTGAAGGCGTCAGCGGCGAAGGCGTGATTGGTGCCGTGGTCTATGCCATCCATGGCGAGGACTTCGACGGTCGCCCAGTCCACGTCGGCGATGCCTATTCGGCCGAGGCTGCGCGGGAAGTGGTGCAGCGCCTGACTTTCGAGACCGGCTACTACAGCCGGTGCTGGGAGATCAGCCGCGAGCACATCACGGTCGATACCTGGCACTACCTCGCCGACCTGGCGGACATCGCCACGCCGGAGGCCATGCTGTTCATCGCCTTCCGTGTGCCGTACAGCCCGGCGATCGGCGTCAAGCTGATCTCCACGCCCTGGACGGACCAGAACCTGGAGCACGCCGAGGGCATCACCGCCGAGCAGCTTCGGCAGGAGCACCGGAACAAGGGCATGCCGGAGGACCTGGCAAACATCCTTGAACTGGCCGGCCAGGCCGATGTGCGCATTCTGATCCTCGACGCCGACGCACCCGCGCTGCTGGGCCTGCCGCTGGCCGAGTCCTAGCAGCCGCGCGACACGCCGGCCTTCCTCATTGTCCCCCCATGCCAGCCCGTTTCCCCCAGGAGCCGGGCTGGTCCATTTTCATAGGCGCAACCTCATGTTCCCCGACCTCATCTCGCCCGCAGCCGACTTCGAGCATCAGCTTGGAGCCTGCGTCAACGCCATGAGCCAGGACGACGCCATCGGCCAGATCCTGGTATTCGAGCGCACGCACGGCGCGCTGCACATGCGCCATATCGTCAGCGCCGACCTGATGGACACCGACATTGATGACTACGAAATGGTCGTCTTCGACGGTGGCAACACCAGCGGCGACACATGGAAGCATGTCTTCTTCCCTCGTCAGCGCGAGCACTACTTCGTGTACGAAGCCTGACCTGCCAGCCCCTCATCCGAGGGGCTGCTTGTTTTCAGGCTTTCGCCGCGAACTGCACGGCCACCATCTCGCCTGTGACGCACACCTCGCCGCCGGCGCTGAGTGTCAAATCGATGATGGCCTTGCGCCCCTCCAGCGAACGTAGCGTGCCCTCGATGAGCAATTCGACGCCCAGCGGCGTGGGCCGCCGGTAGTCCACTTTCAGCGAGCCGGTGACAAAGCGGATCGGCGGGCCACCATCCCCCATGACGCGACCTTGCACCCGGTATGCGAAGGCCGCCGCGCTGGCGGTGCCGTGGCAGTCCAGCAGCGAGGCCAGCATGCCGCCATAGACGTTGCCCGGATAGCCGCCGCTGTACATCGTCGCCGGCGAGAAGCGCGCATGGGTGCGCTCGCCCTCGATGAAGCTCTTGAGATGGAGCCCCTGGGGGTTGGCTGGCCCGCAGCCGTAGCAGTGCGCGAATTCGGCCGGGTAATGATCTTGGATGGCTTGCATGTCGATCCTTGATTGCACAACGGCGAGGCTCAAGCCTCCACGGCCAGCCCGGCCGCCTTCCACTCCGGGAAGCCGTCTTCGAGCCGTCGCACCTTGAAGCCCTTGGCGCGCAGCGCCGCCACGGCCTCGAAGGACATCACGCAGTACGGCCCACGGCAGTAGGCAATGATTTCGTGGCCCTTGGGCAAGTCCGCCAGGCGACGCTCCAGCTCGTCGGCCGGGATGTTGATGGCACCCGCCACGTGGCCCAGCGCGTATTCCGCTTCCGGGCGCACGTCCAGCACCGTCACCTGGCCGGCATTCAGGCGCTCGGCCAGTTCTTCGCGCGAAACGGCTTCCAGCGCGTCACGGTCATGGAAGAAGTCGCGCATCACGCCGCGTACCTCTGCGATGTTGCGCTCGCCCACGCGGCCCAGCGCCTTGAGCAGCGCCACCACCTCCACATCGCCCGCCAGGCGATAGAAGACCCGCTTGCCCTGGCGTTCGGCCTCCACCAGCCGCGCGCGCCGCAGCAGTTGCAGGTGGCGTGAGGCGTTGGCCATCGACAGGCCGACCAGTCCGGCCAGGTCTTCGACGCTGCGCGGCCCCTGCGCCATGCCTTCGAGCAGTTCGAGCCGATGCGCATGGCCCAGCGCTTGCGCCACGGCGGCCAGGTTCTCGAACACCACGTGCTTGGGGCTTTCGGATGAGGTTGACAACATGGATTTCACAATTACACAATCAACACATTGATTGAATGATGGCATGATTGCTGCCCAGCATCAAGCCATCCGGGACAAAAGCCATTTTCTCCGCTGGAGACTCCATGAAAACCCTCCTGATCATCAACGACCCGCCCTACGGCACCGAGCGCATGTACAACGCCTTGCGCTTGGCTTCCGCGCTGCTCAAGGACGCCGCCAACCACGTCAGCGTGTTCCTGATGGCCGATGCCGTCTCCGGCTGCAAGGCCGGTCAGAAGACCCCCGACGGCTACTACAACGTTGAACGCATGCTGCGCCGCGTGACGAACAATGCCCAGGGCGAGGTGCTCCTGTGCGGCACCTGCCTGGATGCGCGCGGCATCAAGGACGAGGAAGTGATGCCCGGCGCACGCCGCAGCACGATGGATGAACTGGCCGCCGCCACCGTGGCCGCCGACAAGGTGCTGGTGTTCTGATGGCCGGCATCTACCTCGACTACAACGCCAGCACGCCCATCGCGCCGGAAGTGCAGGCGGCCATGCTGCCGCTGCTGGAGACGGCCTACGGGAACCCATCCAGCGGCCATTGGGCCAGTACCCCAGCCAAGGCGGCCCTGGAACATGCCCGCGCCCAGGTGGCGGGGCTGCTGGGCGCGTCGCCGGATGAGATCGTCTTCACCAGCGGCGGCAGCGAGGCCAACAACCTCGCGCTCAAGGGCAGCTTCTTCGCGCTGCGCGAGTGCGGCGAGCACATCATCACCGAGGCCACGGAGCATCCGGCGGTGTTGCAGCCACTGGCCTTTCTGGAGCGACTGGGGGCGAGCGTCACGCGGCTGCCGGTGGATGGCACGGGCCGGGTCGATCCCGAGGCGGTGCGCCGCGCCATCACACCGCGCACTGTGCTCGTCAGCGTCATGCACGCGAACAACGAGACGGGCACGCTGCAACCCATCAAGGTCATCGGCACCATCGCTCGCGAACACGGCATCCGCTTCCACACCGATGCGGCGCAGTCCGTCGGCAAGCTGCCGACGAAGGTGGACGACCTCGGCGTGGACCTGCTGAGCATCGCCGGGCACAAGCTCTACGCGCCTAAGGGTATAGGCGCGCTGTACGTGCGGCGCGGCACGGCGCTGGAGCCGCTGATCCACGGCGCCGGCCACGAGGCGGGCCGCCGCGCCGGCACCGAGAGCGTGCTGATGGCTGCGGCGCTGGGCGCGGCCTGCGAACTGGCGAGAACGAATCTCGATGTTGGTGAGCCGGAGCGCTTGCGCGCCTTGCGCGATCACTTCTGGCAAGCGCTGCAAGCGATCTTCGGTGAGCGCGTGGTGCTCAACGGCCACGCCGAGCACCGGCTGCCCAACACGCTGAACGTGAATTTCGCCGGCCGCATCGGCGCCGAGGTACTGGCCGATCTGGACGGCGTGGCCGCCTCCACCGGCTCGGCCTGCCATGCGGGCCGCGTGGAACTCTCGCCCGTGCTGGCCGCCATGGGCGTGCCCGAGCAGGTCGGCATGGGCGCAGTGCGCTTCAGCCTGGGGCGCGGCACCACGCAAGCAGAGATCGACGCCGTGGCCGAGCGCTTGCGCGCCATCGCGAGTCGATGAATAGAACAACAACGCGAAGAAACTCATGCTCAAGAACCCCATGCACCGCCAGGTGCTGATCCTGGCCTGCGCGCAGGCCCTGTTCCAGATCGTGTCGGTGATGGTGATGACCGTTGGCGGCCTGGCCGGCGGGCAGATCGCCGCATCGCCGCGCTGGGCCACGCTGCCCATCGCCACCATGTTCCTCGGCACGGCCACGATGATGTTTCCGGCCTCGATGTGGATGGCCCGCGCCGGCCGCCGGGCCGGGTTCCTGATCGGCACGACGCTGGGCGTGGCGGGGGGCCTGGTGGGTGCCTGGGGCATCCATCAGGCTTCGCTGCCGCTGCTGTCCTTCGGCACCTTCCTGGTGGGCTGCTACCAGGCGTTCGCGCAGTTCTACCGTTTCGCGGCCAGCGAAGTGGCGGACGCGGCTTTCCGCCCACGCGCGATCTCGCTGGTGATGGCCGGCGGCGTGGTCGCAGCGCTGGCCGGGCCGTTGCTGGCAAGGCTGGGCGGGCCGCTGCTCTCGCCCGAGTACCTGGGTTCCTTCCTGATCCTGGCCGTGGTGTCGATGGTGGCGGCGGGCGTGCTGCTGAACCTGCACATCCCTGCGCCTGCCGCGTCTACCGGCCCGGTGGACAAGGGCCGATCCTGGCAGCAGATCGTCGCGCAGCCCGCCTATCTCGTGGCGCTGTTCGGCGCTGCCACGGGCTACGGCATCATGATCCTGGCGATGACGGCGACGCCCATCGCCATGCGGCTGCATCACCACGAACTGGGTGCGGCGGCCACGGTGATCCAGTTGCACGTGCTGGGCATGTTCCTGCCGTCGTTCTTCACCGGCTCGCTGATCGCGCGCTTCGGCGTGCTGCGCATCATGCTCACGGGCGTGGTGCTGTTCATCGCGCACATCCTGACGACGCTCACCGGCACGGGCTTCGGCTCCTTCGCCAGCGCGCTCGTGCTGCTGGGTGTGGGCTGGAACTTCATGTACATCGGCGGCACCACGCTGTTGACCGACACCTATACCACCGCCGAGAAGGGGCGTGCGCAGGCGATCAACGACATGACGATCTTCGCCGTGGGACTGACCTGCTCTTTCAGCGCGGGCGGGCTGCTGCAAGCCCTGGGCTGGCAGACCATGAACCTGGCGCTGATCCCGTGGCTGGCGCTGGCGGCGCTGTCGCTGCTGTGGCTGGGGATGCGTCAGCGGTCTAAAGCCGCGAAGGTGGGCGCATGAACCGGGAAACGACCGATGAAACCGCATACCGCTGCCTGTTCGAGCGCTTCGCATCTTTGGGCATCGGCGCGAAGGTGGTGCCATATCCCGAACACGCGACCGTCGAGGAAGGCAAGGCGCTGCGCGGCGCCATGGCCGGGACATTCACCAAGAACCTGCTGCTCAAGGACAAGAAGGGCCGGCACTTCCTGCTGGCGATCCATGAGGACCGGACGCTGGATCTGAAGGCGGCTTCCGCGCTGGTGGGCGGCAAGGGGCACCTGAGTTTCGTGGCCGGCGAGCGCATGCAGGCGCTGCTGGGCGTGCAGCCGGGCGCGCTGACGCCGCTGGGCCTGATGCAGGACGAGGAAGGCGTGGTGACGGTGGTGATCGATGCCTCGCTGATGGGCGATGCGCAATTGAACTTCCATCCGCTGCGGCAGACCGAGAGCGTCGGGCTGGCGCCGCAGGAACTGGTGGCCTTCATGCGCTCGTGCGGGCGCGAGCCGCTGGTGGTGGACTTCGACACTTCGCCACCGGCCGCGTAGCGCCTGCGGCGCGGGAGAACAGGAAATGCCATCCAGAGAGCATTGGGATCACGTCTATCGGACCAAGGAGCCGACCGGCGTGAGCTGGTTCCAGCCGCACGCCAGCCACTCACTGGTGCTGATCCGGGAAACCGGCGTGCCGCTCGATGTGCCGATCATCGACGTGGGCGGCGGTGCCTCGACGCTGGTGGACGACCTGCTGGACAAGGGCCATACCAGCCTCACCGTGCTGGATCTGTCGGGTGCCGCGCTGGCGGCATCCCAGGCGCGGCTGGGCGAGCGCGCCCAGGCGGTGGCCTGGATGGTCGGGGACATTACAAAGGTCGAGTTGCCCGCGCTGGCCTACGACCTGTGGCACGACCGGGCGGTATTCCACTTCCTGACGGCGCCGCAGGAGCGCCAAGCCTATGTGCGGACGATGCTGCATGCCCTGCGGCCGGGCGGCTTCGCCATCATCGCCACCTTCGCGGACGACGGGCCGCAGCAGTGCAGCGGCTTGCCGGTGACGCGCTACAGCCCGGACGAGCTGCATGCGCAGTTCGGCGATGCCTTCACGATGCTGCGGCAGGAGCGCCAGGCGCATCACACGCCCTTCGGGACAGTGCAGCAGTTCGTTTTCTGCCTGTTCCAGAAGACAGCATCATGAAATCCTGAGGAAGCAAATGGCATAGACCATAGGAAGAAACCGGGTGCGGTGTGGTGCCGTTTCATGCAGGCCGGCCGAGCACTCTAGGGCCATCCTTACCCCATGTTCGTCGGTGTTGCCGACACATGCCCAGGCAGCCGAGACCTTCGAGGCTGCAAGCACGGGAAGCCGTGCTGGTCGTTTCTTCCTACGGACGCACCGCGTCCATCTACCCACAAGGGACCTCTCCCTTGCGGGCGGGGAATCCCTTGTTCTTCCTCAAGGAGATTCCCATGGACCGTTCCCTCATCAAAACCATGATGCCTTCGCTTGTCGCAGGCCATGTGCCCCGCAACGTGCGGTCGATCAAGTACCGCTTTTTCGATGATCAGCCGCAATCCTCGACGCTGGGCTTTGCCATCGATCCCAAGCCCTTCGACGGCAAGGTGGTCGCGGCCAACGACGACGCCATCGTCGTCAAGCTCAAGCCCAGCGAGTTCGCGGTGCTCGATCCCAACCTGGTGACTACCGTTCCCAGCGAAGGCGCCAAGGTGCATGTCCAACCGTATGCCCGCCGCCGCTTCGACGGCCTGCGCGCGGACACCCCGGAAGTGATCACCGAGAAGACCGCGGACGGTGTTCCCTACACCATCACCAGGCACATCCTCGGCTCCGCGCCTGCCAAGCTGCCCATCCCCGAGCCGCAGTGCATGGAACTGGGGCAGCTCATCCAGCAGTTGGAGGAAATGCCGGCTCCCGACGGGTTCCGGCGCATCACCCACATGCTGGTCGATGCGGGCGCCCGCGACTTCACCTGGGTCGATCCGAAGCCGTCCAAGATCATCGAGACGCCCCCGGCAATCAGCTTCACGGTTTCGACCGCGAAGTTCGAGGGCCAGGTGACGATCCTCTACGACCGCGGCGGCGACACCTACGTGGTGGAGATGCGCCGCGACGGTGAACTGGTCGATCGGCACGACGAGGTGTATTTCGACATGCTCGGTGAAGTGTTGGAGCGGCTTATCGACGACGGACGCTGGCGTCTGATCGACGTGAGCGTCATCGACGCCAAGGCAACCAAGCGGCGCTACGGCTGATCGCAGCCTACCGGCGACTTGCCCCCATGGGCCTTCCATCTATTCGGGTGGAGGGCCTTTTTCTTCAGGAGATCAACCATGTCACTGCGATTCAAAGGCTCCGACCTGCGCCCCGTGCTGGCCGAGGCCGTTGCCAACCAATGCCGCGTCGTCCTCGCCAAGGACCAGGGCGTGTACTTCCTCGCCGAGCAGGGAGAGCGCCGTCCCGATGGCCGCGTGAAGCTGCTGGCCTATGCCGTCGGCTGCAACCCGGATACCGACCCGTTTGACGACTGGTGGGAACTGGCGCGCGCCGAGCTGGGTGGCGACGACTTCGGCGAGTTCTTCGACCCGAAGGAAGACGTCTTCGCACGCATCCTGCACGGCACGGACGATCTGATGCTGTCTGCCACCACGACGCACCTGTCGCTGGAGGTGGTGCCATCGGTGTAGCGCAACGACTACCACCATCCCCTCACGGCCCCCTTCTTGGGGGCTTCCTTTTTTCCGCACTGCGGCCTTCGCCGCGTGCGTGCTCGTCTCCGGCCGCCATGGCCCGCCGCGTCGGCTCGCCCGCCGACCTACCCACGGAGACGACCGCATGCACGACCCGTTCAAGATCACCCAACCGACCTGCATCAGCTTCTCGGGCGGGCGCACCAGCGCCTACATGCTCTGGCGCGTATTGCAGGCCAATGGCGGCCTGCCTGCCGACACCGTGGTCTGCTTCGCCAACACCGGCAAGGAGGTGGAAGCGACCCTGCGCTTTGTGCGCGACTGCGCCGGGCACTGGCAGGTGCCGATACGCTGGCTGGAATATCTGCCCACGGAGCCAGGCTTCACGCTGGTGGACTTCGATCGGGCCAGCCGTCAGGGCGAGCCGTTCGAGGCGCTGATCCGCAAGCGTCAGTACCTGCCCAATCCCGTCGCGCGCGGCTGCACGACCAGCCTGAAGATTCGACCGATGCACCGCTACCTGCGGCATCTGGGCTGGACGGACTGGGACCAGATGATCGGCATCCGCGCCGACGAGCAGCGTCGCGTCGCCAAGATTCGCGCGCGCGGCCATTCCACCGAATCGATCCACGAGACCATGTGCATGCCCCTGGCGGACGCAGGCGTCACCGTGCGCGACGTGGGCGCGTTCTGGCAGGCGCAAGCGTTCGACCTCGACCTGCTGACGGTGAACGGGCGCACGCTCGAAGGCAACTGCGACCTGTGTTTCCTGAAGCCGCGCGGGCAGCGCCTGGCCCTCATCAAGGCTCGACCCGAGGCCGCGGTGTGGTGGATTCGCATGGAATCGCTGAACCTGGCGAGCAAGCCCAGCGGCGCCCGGTTTCGCGCCGATGGCCCGAGCTACGCCGACCTGGCACGCTTCGCCGCCGACCAGGGCGACCTGTTCGACGACGCCGAGGAACCGATCGCCTGCTTCTGCGGTGATTGACGGCCATGGCCGGGCCATCGACCTCGCCATCGCTGCGACTGCTGCCGGTATCCCTGCGCTGTGCCAATGCCTTCGTGCAGAAGCACCACCGCCACCACCGTCCGGTTCAGGGAGCGAAGTTCGCCCTGGCGGTCACGCTGTCCGCCACCGATGGCATCTGCGGCGTGGCCATCGTCGGCCGCCCGGTCGCCCGCCACCTGGATGACGGCTGGACGTTCGAAGTCACCCGGCTCTGCACCGATGGCGCACCGAACGCCTGCAGCAAGCTCTACGGCGCGGCCTGGAAGGCGGCCAAGGCCTTGGGCTACACGCGGCTGATCACCTACACCTTGCTCGATGAAGGTGGTGCCAGCCTGCGCGCCGCCGGCTGGCATTTGCTCGGAACGCGCGGCGGCGGTGCCTGGAGTCGCCCCAGCCGTCCTCGCGCTGACACCCCCGACCACCTGCGCGGCCCTAAGTGCTTGTGGCAAGCACCGGGCGGTGCGGACAAAGGGAAACGCCCGGATGCAGATTGATTGCTGCCGCGCGCGCGAGGCCCGGACATGCTGCCCCCATGCCTGCTGACGTTGTCAGCGACATGCCAGGCAACCATCGGTCTTCGAGGTTGCGACGCAGTTCCCACTGCGTGACCGAGCCAGCTCGCACCGCATCCGTCCGCGAGCGGCCACCAGTCTCTGGTGGCGGATGCTTTCGCCTTATCAACCCACCGCGGGGTTACGCACCTTTCCCCGCATGCGTGGGGCCGGTGTGTCTCCGCTTCATCCCAATGGAGATTCACCATGAGCACCACGTCCAACGAGAAATCGTATTTCGACCTCCACACCTCGGGCATCGGCTACATCCAGCGAGCCCGCGAGGTTCCCGTCCGGGGCGGCCGCCGCGCGCAGCCCTTTCTGGCATGCACCATCGCCGCACTGGTCGGTTCCGCCAAGGACCCCAGCTACCGCTACTTCGACGTCAAGGTCTCGGGTGCCGAGGCCAAGAAACTGGTCGAGCGCTACATCGGCGTTGACGATCCCAAGCAGCGGCCGCTGGTGCGCTTCCGCCTCGGCGACCTCTGGGGCGATGCGTACATCCGCGACAAGGGTGAGCACAAGGGCCAGGCCGCCGCGTCTCTGAAGGCGCGACTGCTGAAGGCCGAGCCACTTGACCGGGCCGAACTGGCTTCGATCAAGCAGCACGAGCTGATCACCCGCGGCATCGGCTACCTCAGCCGTCCGAAGGACGTCTCCCCCAAGGATGGCGATCCGTTCCTGTCGTGCTGCGTCGCGGCACTGGCCGGGCCTGTCGGTGAACCGGAATATCGGTACTTCGACACCATCGTCGCCACCCCTGAAGCCGAGCACCTGGTTCGCCGGTGCGTGCAGGCCATCGAAGGGGACCGCAAGGTGCTGATCGCCTTCCGTCTGAACGACATGAAGATCGATCCGTACATCCGCACCAAGGGCGAGCGCGCCGGGGAACCGGGAGCGAGCCTGGAATCGACGCTGGTCCACATCGGTCTCATCAAGATCGACGGCACCCAGGTCTATCCGACGAGCCAGGCGCAAGCCGAGGCGCCGCAAGCCGAGGACGCACCCGCGCCCGAAGCCGAGGTTGCCGCCGACACCGCTGCCGACCAGCCTGTCGAGCCCGCCGAGCGCGAGCCCGCAGGTGAAGTCGAGGAGCAGGAGCCAGCATTGGCTGCTTCGTTCTGATCCGGCATGGCCCCTCACGGGGCCTTGCCTTTTTCCTATTCCCCAAGGAGAACCATCATGGCAGTCACATCGGCATCCGCAAGGTCAGTCCCGCCCATCGTCGTATCGGGTCAGCTTTCGATTCGCACAATCCACGGCCGCAATGGTCCGTTCTGCGTCGGCTACCTCGTCACTCCTATCGGAAACTTCGCGGTGAAGGACGCGGAGCTGGAGCAATACCCCGAAGGCAAGTACGACGGGGAGTTCGTGATCCGCTACATCTTTCCGAATCCGATCCCCATGCGGGGCGGTATCAAGTTCGAGATTCGTTGCAACTTGGATGGAATGACGCTCTTCGGCGTTGACAAACTGAGCCGCGACGATATTCGCAGCTTTTCCACCCAGGACATCGATCCGCTCGATGAAGAACTGGGGGCGCAGCCTGCGGCAACGCCGGCCAAGCCCGCCAAGGCATCCAGACCCGCCAAGCCCGCATCCGTGCAGGCGTCCGCGGACCCGATGGTCGATACCACGCCTTTCGGCGTGGATGCGCCGACGCCCGCTGCGGCCGCTGCCCCCGGCAGCACCGAAGATGGCGACGCCGCACTGTTCGGGCTGCTCTGGCCGCTGGGTGAGTCCGTGAAACTGGATTCGACCATCGACCGCCGCACCTTGCGCGCGCAGATCGCCCGCCTGGGCAAACTGGGCTACACGCTGGACTTCAAGACGCAGGAGTGGAGCCGCCAGGCCGAACTGCAACCTGCGTGATCGCAGACGCCGCACCTGCGGTGTTCTTCATCCACCCGCCGGGGTTCCTTCCCCATGCGGGGGAGGCTCCGGCTTTCTTCTGGAGGTCTCCATCATGTCCACCATCGCTTGCGATGCACCTCATTCCACGCTGGACGAAACCGCCTGGCGCGCTGTCTGCAAGACGGCCGCCGAGCGCGCCCAGCGTGGTTGCGGCCTGTCCTGGGATCATTGGGTCACGCTTTTCAGTTCGGAAATCGACGCGCAAGCCAGTCGATTGCCGCAGGACCAGCGCACTCAAGCGCTGGAAATCGCAGCCCGGGAATGGGACTACGCAACGCCTGCCGAAAGGCAGGAAACCCAGGACTGAAATGCGGAGCATGGCTATTGCTCTCACGGGATCGAGTTCGGCTACTGCCCGGCCGGTTGTGATCGCGACGATGACGACTGGGACTAAGGGCAAAGCATAGGTTCCTTCGCCGCACGCGCGGCATTCCATCACCCGCTGGGGGTTCTCCCCCACGGGGAGGCCTCCGGCTCCATTCTTCAGGAGGCCTCTCATGGGCTGGTATTTTTCCCCCCAATCGCGATCTGAACTGATCGCGGAACTGATCGCACCGCAAGAGACCGAGCGCGCCAGCGTCAAGGTCATTGCCCACGCGCTGCGCGGCAACGTCCTCTGGTCCGTCACGGAAGTGACGGCCAAGGTCGAAGGCGTGCATCGTCATCTGGCGCCGGGCCAATCCCTGCGCTACATCCGCTGCGATCTTCTCGAACGCAGCGGCGGTCAGTGGGGCTACAAGCCGCTGGACGAGTCCATGCACCCGTACTACTACTCGTGCCCGCTGTCCTATCTGGACCTCGCACCAGAACAGTCCGCCGACTGGCGTGCAGGCGTTCGCGCCTACCACGCGCGGCGGCGCACACCCATGGCACCTGCGGCACCCACCGCAGCGCTGATGGCCTGAGCCAGGAGGAACCGACATGGACCCGATCCTGGCTGCGCTCCCGCCCTTGCTGCTGAAGCTCGTTGAAGGGAGTTTGTCCAACGACGAAGTTTCTTCCGACGAGGAAATGCTGGAGTACTTCATCAGCAACGGCCTCACCGACGAACAGGCGCGGCAGGCACTGACCTACCGCGACCCGTACCTCAACAACATCTACCTGGAGGGCTTCACGCCAATCACTTCGGTAGATGAGGCGCTTCACTTCAACCCGCACACCCGGCAGTTCGAGCCGGACTGAGCGGTTTTCTTCCACCCCCTGGGGCAGTACTTGCCCCAGCGGGCGGTGCTGTTCCCGTTCATCCGAGGACACCACCATGCCCGCAAACACTTCTTCCACCACGCTGTATCGGATCGACGAATGCTCCGACGTGATGGCCGACGCTTGCGTCGGCGATGACCAGGGCAATCTGATCTTCCTGTCGATCTGGGCGCGCGACACCGCCATCCAGCAGTTCCTCGCTCGTCTGACCCTCGGGCGCGACGAGCAGGGCCTGGACCAGTTCCACGTCATCACCGACCAGGGCGGCAGCGTCCCGGTATTCGTCGGCAACGTCGATCGCCTGGAAAAGCGCATGACCCGCGCCTACCGGCGAACGCTGTTCGGTTCGCTGTCCAACGTGTGGCTGTTCGACCGCCGCTGCGTCAAACCCGACAAGGCCAACGCCAGCGCACTGGCATTGCTGCCCAAGGGCAGCGCCCACCGGCTTGACCGCCTGTGGATGCTGGTACGGGACACCTGCCCACTGCCGCTGCTCGACCACTGGCGCGAAACCGTGCTGGAGCTGTTACAGACCCGCGAGATGCTGGCCCGCCTTCCGTTCGCCCTCGGGCCGCTGGAAGGCCATCGGCTCGCCATCGACGTGCCGGCGCTGACCCTGGCGCTGGGCTCCTTGATCCGCAGTGACGTGCTCACCGCCTATCCGTATCCGGCCAAGATTTGGACGCCGGAAGCGGTAGCGGCTTGACCCACCCGCGAGAGCACGCCAAGGCGTGCTTTCGCACTTCATCCCCGCCAACCAGGAGACTTCCATGGCCCTCATGTTCCCGCGGCTCGCCCGCAATTTCGTGAAGAACGGGTACTTCCCCACGGATGAACCCACCCTCGAAAGAGCCCTCACCGCACTGATGCCCAGCGATGGCCCGATGTGCATCCTCGATCCCTGCGCCGGCGAAGGCGTGGCGATCGCCGAAGCCGCTCATGCCCTTGGGCGCGAGCAGGCCAAGGCGTTCGCCGTCGAGTTCGACGCGGAGCGGGCACGCCATGCCCGCGGCCTGATCGATCACTGCCTGCACGCGGACCTGATGGACACGATGATCTCCAAGCAGTCGTTCGGGCTGCTCTGGCTCAACCCGCCGTATGGCGACTTGTCCAAGGACGTCAACGGCAACATCGGCTATCAGGGCCAGGGCCGTGCCCGCCTCGAAAAGCTGTTCTACCAGCGCAGCCTGTCGCTGTTGCAGTACGGCGGCGTGCTGGTCTTCATCGTCCCCGGCTACGTGCTCGACGCGGAGCTGGTCGGCTGGCTGACGCGCCACTACACGGACCTGCGGATCTACCGAGCGGTGGAGACGCAGTTCAAGCAGGTGGTGATCTTCGGCCGCAGGGTGCGTCAGCGCGAACTGGCACCCGATGGTCTCAAGGCCGTGCGCAATCTGCTGCTGCAGGTTGGGCTTGGCGAAGTCGAAGCCGAGGAGCTGCCGATCGAATGGCCGTTCCTGCCGTACATCGTCCCCGCCAGTCCGGCCGAGCCGGAGCATTTCTTCCGCGTGACGATGGAGCCGGAGCAGTTCGCCGATGAAGTCGGCCGGCTGCAAGGCCTCTGGCCGTCGTTGGACACGCACCTGGGGGCCGCGCAGCAGTCGCTGCGTCCGCCGGCGCGTGCCTTGTCCCACTGGCATCTCGCCCTGGCTCTGGCCGCGGGCGCGATCTCGGGGGTTGTGCGCTCCAAGACCGGCCGCGTGCTCGTCGTCAAAGGTGACACCCACAAGGACAAGACGCTCCAGCGGGAATTCACCGAACGCGAAGACGGCTCGATCGCCGAGACCCGCATCCTCACCGACAAGTTCGTACCCGTCATCCGCGCGTGGGACATGACGCCTGGCTCCGCGACACGGGGCGAGGTCCTGACCATCCGTTAGTCCACCGGACGCGCTGCCGTCCTGCTGTACCACCTCGAAGGAGAAACACCCATGTTCTCAAGCCTGTTCAAGCGGCCCGCGCCGCAGAAGCAACCGTTGTTCGCACCAGGTACGTTGCAGTTGAGCGAAAAGGTGCATTGGCTGGCCCGCAAAGGCCTGATCGACCCCTTGGCTCTTGTCCAGCGCCATGTGCGCGGTGACTGGGGCGAGACCGATGAGGCCACCCGTCAAGCCAACGATGTCGCAATCCGTGGGGACGATCCGATGATCTCCCACTTCAGGATCACGCCCGAACTGGTGTTGATCGTCAAAACCAGCGAGGACCACCAGACCACGGTGATCCAGCTTCCCGAAGAACGGGACATGATCTGACAGCACCATTGTCGTCTTCATCCACCTGCCGGAGCCACTTCACTCCGCCAGGGGTGTCGTGGCTCAATGACTCATCAAGGAGGAGCCCATGGCATCACATCGCATTGAAACCTACTGCCACAGGCTGGCGTTTCCAATCGGTGCGCTCATCTTCAGCAGGGGCATCGATCGCCTGGTCCGAACGGGTCGCCTCGACCCGATCCCGTACTTCAGGCGCCACACCCGTGGCGACTGGGGCGACGTCAACATCCAGCAATGGCAGGCCAACAGCACTGCACTGCAATCCGGTGCATCGCTGGAATCCCGCTACGTGATCCATCCGGGGCTGGCCATCCGCATCGTCACCGATGCGCAGCGCAGCGCCACCGTCATCGTGCTGCCGTCCGAAGACTGAGCACGATTCACCAGCAGGCCGCCACGGCCGGCAACTTCGACCACCTCGGCCAAGCGCCGATTTCCTTCCCACTGCGGGGCATGCCATTGCCCCGCTGGGGGTGGTGCATGCCCCATTTTTCATTGGAGCATCACCATGTCCCTCGATCTCGAAACCACTGCCGTTGAAGCCGCGCCCGTACAGGGCGAACTGCTCGATGCGGAATCTTCCCCTCTGACCCTGAGCCTTCAGGATTTCGTCGGCGAGTTCGGCGACGAACTGCTCGACGCCCTCAACAGCGCGAACCCGCCGGTCTATAACGGCCAGCCGCAGGCGCACCGGCAACTCGTCGTCGCCAGCCTCAAGCGCAAGCTGTTCCCGGCCCAGGCCGAAGTCGTCCACGCCGCCGCCGAGCTGCTGATCGACCGTGGCGAACGCGCCGCGATCGTCAATGGCGAAATGGGCTGCGGCAAGACGACCGTCGGCATCGCCACGGCCGCTGTGCTCAACGCCGAAGGCTACCGCCGCACCCTGGTTCTTTCGCCGCCGCACCTTGTTTACAAGTGGCGGCGCGAGATCCAGGAGACGGTGGCAGGCGCCAAGGTGTGGGTGCTCAACGGGCCGGACACGCTCGTCAAGCTCATCAAGCTGCGCGAGCAGTTGAATGTCCAGCCCACGGGCCAGGAGTTCTTTGTCTTGGGCCGGGTCAGGATGCGGATGGGGTTCCACTGGAAGCCCGTCTTCACCCAGCGGCGTACCCGTCACGGCAACGTGGCGGCGTGCCCGGACTGCGGCACGGTCATCACCGACCTCGACGGCGAGCCGGTCAACCCGGTCGCGCTCCAAGCCGAGGAATACCGCAGGAAGTGCAGCCATTGCGCCGCCCCCCTGTGGACACTGATCCGCCCGCGCAGCCTGTCCGGCAGCGACCAGTCCTCGGCCGTGCTGAAAGCCTTGAAGCGCATCCCGACGATCGGGGAAGTCACTGCGCAGAAGCTGATGCAGAAGTTCGGCGACGGGTTCTTGGCGTCGATGCTGGGCGACAACATCCACGAGTTCATCAACTTGATGGATGGCAACGGCGAACTGGTCTTCTCTGACCGCCAGGCGCATCGCATGGAAAGAGCGATGGCGAACATGGAGTTCGGCTTTGGCGAAGGCGGCTACCAGCCGTCCGAGTTCATCAAGCGCTATCTGCCGCAAGGCACGTTCGACTTGTGCATCGCGGACGAGGCGCACGAGTACAAGAACGGTGGCAGTGCCCAGGGTCAGGCTATGGGCGTGCTGGCGGCGAAGGCTCGCAAGACCTTGCTGCTGACAGGCACGCTGATGGGCGGCTACGGGGACGACCT
>OFTX01000257.1_pt1 | contig 32064 bp, 25 predicted proteins | sample 1775051 | NCBI WGS metagenome assembly OFTX01 (sample SAMN08195772, study PRJEB24354) | sludge metagenome | isolation source: sludge from phenol fed wastewater aerobic bioreactor A | place: India: Nagpur | collected 2016-09-15
CCGGCTCGGCCGCGAAACTGCGCGCACTGAATGCCATCCAGCCAATGGCGGCGGTGGCGACGAGCGAGGCAAACAGCGTGAGGTGTGGCTTGGTCATCGGCGAGGGTCTCCGTGTGAGGGGCATTGCGCAAATACGGCACTGGCCGGGGCCGGTCGATGCCATTGTGAAGCGCTTGATGCGATGACCGAAGGGTAATCCCAAATGCCACCGCATCCGGCGGTGTGCAGCGTAACGATCGTAACGGTCGTAACGGTCGTAACGGTCGTAACCTCGGGAACCGCCGTAAATCGCCGTAAATCGCCGGCTCGGAAATGCCGCGCAAAAAAAACCGCCCTCGAAGGGCGGCAACACGCTGAAACGAAACGGGGGATCGGGGGGATCGGTCTTTTCAGCGCGTGGGTTGGTCGCGCCTTACAGGGCGGCTTCCAGCTCGCGGCTCTCCGCGGCGCGCATTGCACGAATCGCGTCGGCCGAGATCATGGCGTCGGCGTTGAGCGGCGGTACGTCGCCGAACAGCGGCCGGTAGACGAAATCGCCCACGTCGATCGACACCCCGGTCAACGCACAAACGCCGGGATGATGTGCTTTGCGGATGCGCCAGATCTGCGCGCCGTAGTTACCGCCCGTGGCGTCGTTCCACGACACGGTGATCGTCAGTTCGCTGGAAATTTCCAGCACGCGCACGATCGGCGCGCGCCGCGTGTATGGGATGACCGGCAGACACACCACGGGCTCCGCATCGAGCATCGCCACGGTGTGCTGCCACACGCCCTTGTCACGCGCCGAAGCACGTGCGGCGCGCGAGGCGCGGGAGGTCGCCGAGGCGTTGACGGGAGCGCGGCTGCCGCCGCTTCGGTTGGAACAGTTGGTTCGGTCGCTTCGCATAGTCAGGCCAGCCGGATGCGCGGCCCGCGAAGGCCGCCGAGTTTTTCCGCCCCCAGCAACATCGTGGCGCGGGCGAACCCGTGCAACGCTTGCTGATGACGCCGATACAACATGGCGTGGCTCCACTGCGCAAAGCGTCCGCGCACGATGCCACCTTTGAAGAAGCCGAATCGCCCAAGCGCACCGCACGCGTTGTAGCCCGAGAGCGACACCGACGCGCCGGGATCGCGATAAGCGAACGGCGGAATAGCGCGGCCTTCGAGCCACGCGCCAAAGTGACGGCCCAAATGCGCCGCCTGTTGTGTCGCCACCTGAGCGGTCGGCGGCAGTGTGTGTTCACCGTCCGACCGCGTGAGCGATGCGCAATCGCCAAGCGCGAAAATCCGCTCGTCCTGCGCGCTCTGCAACGAACGACGCACCACGATCTGGTTCGCGTCGTTGGTCGCAAGGCCGCCGATACCGGCGAGCACGTCGGGCGCCTTCACGCCCGCGGCCCACACCAGCAGATCGCCCGGGATCAACTGACCGTCGTCGCGATAGAAACCATCGCGATCGGCGCACACGATGCGGGTGTCCGTCAGGACACGAAAGCCCAGCGCTTCGAGTTGCCCCTGCGTCGAGGCGGAAACGCCGGGGGGAAAGGCACCCAGCACCCGCGGGCCGCCCTCCACCAGCGTGAGTTTCAGGCGTTCCCCGATCCGCGGATCGCCATACCCCGCGGCCAGCGCAAACGTGCGGCTCAACTCCGCCGCCAGCGCCACGCCCGTGGTGCCGCCTCCGGCAATCACGATGCGCACCGCGTCGTCATTCACGGCGCTGCGCAGGGCTTCGCAGCGCAGCGCCGCGTGGAACGCCTCGGCCTGTGTCTGACTGTCGATGAAGTGGCATACGTCGCGCACACCGGGCAGACCGGCGTCGTCGGCCTGCGAACCCAGCGCGAGCACGAGGGCGTCGTACGGCACGCGACGCTCGCCCAGCAAGCGCGATCCGTCCGGCGCCACCATCTCCCCCAGCACGATTTCGCGGCGCACGCGATCCAGCCCGCACAGGTGTCCCGCCTGATACGTGAAGCCATTGCCGCACGCATGGGCGAGATACGCCACCCGTGTGTGCGCCACATCGCGCGTGCCGGCAGCCACGGTGTGCAGCATCGGCTTCCAGAGATGCGTGGGATGCTGATCGACGAGCGTCACGCGCGCGGCCCCGTCGCGCCCGAGCGTGCGGCCCAGGCGCGTTGCCAGCATCAAGCCGGCGATACCGCCACCGACGATCACGATTCGGTTCGCGCGAGACATTTGGGGGGAAATGTCAAATTCAACAAGTGATGAATAAGGGCATAATATAGAGCGTGGCCCCGACGTGTCAAATGGGATGTGTCTGGGCAGGCAGGCGCGTTCGGGTCGGGTAGACTTGGCGCATTGCTGTCGCGAAATCGTTACCCCATCGCTCAATGACTCCCGAAAAAGCCGTCTCGCAAGCCGATTCACCCCGCAAGCGTTCCCGCGGACGCCCGACGTGCGACTGCGCGCATGGCGCCGATGCGTTGCTGCTCAACGCGCGGCGTATTTTTGCTCAACGTGGGTTTTATGCGAGCAGCGTGCGGCAGATCGCTGAAGCGTCGGGCGTGGATGCGGCGCTGATTTCGCATCACTTCGGTTCGAAGGAAGCGCTCTGGATTGCCGTCGTCGACCAGATTGCCACGCTCACGCAGTCGCTGATCGAGCAAACGCACCTGTTGCGTCAGTCCGAGATGGCGCCCGCGGAGCGACTCGAGCAGGCGGTGCGCGAGTTCGTGGAGGCGGTGTTCGAGAACCCGGACGTCGGCATGTTCTTCTCCACCGCGGCCACCGAGGAGGGCGAGCGTCTGGACATCATCACGCAACGGCTGGTGCGGCCGTACCGCGATGCGATGGTGCCGCTCGTGTCCGACTGGCTCGTCACGCAGCACCGACCGGTGCAGGATGCCGACGTAATGTTCTTCATGCTGACGTCAGCCATCAGCAAGACCGTGTCGTACCGGCACATGATGGGGCCGTTCCTGCCGCCGGAAGGCATGGCCGATCTGAAGCGCACGGTGCTTGACTGCGCGATGGCGCTCATCCGGCAGTGACGCGAATCGTGGGGCGTGCGGGCGTTGCGATACCCGTCGTTTAAGATAGCGGCACTCGGGCCACTCCCGGCCCGCGTCTTCTCTTTACGGTGCCCCCCAATGTCGAACGAAATCAAACGTCTGCACACCAACGCTCGCATGAGCCAGATCGTGATCGCCAACGGCGTCGTGTATCTGGCCGGCCAGGTGCCGGATGTCAACCTCTTGTCGATTACCGAGCAGACGCAGCAGATTCTGGAGCGCATCGACGGGCTGCTCGCCGAGGCCGGCGTGGACAAGACGCGGCTGCTCACGGCCAACATCTGGCTGTCGGACGCCAGGCACTTCGCCGAATTCAATGCCGTTTGGGATGCCTGGGTGCCGGAAGGCCACGCGCCCACGCGCGCCTGCGTGCAGTCGCCGCTCATGCGCGACGGTATCGATGTGGAAATTGCCGTGACTGCCCTGGCGTAACCGTCGTCAGTCCACGGGGCTCGCGATGTCGCGCACGGCGCGCGAGCCCCGCTTCCCGCCTCGTACATCTCGGAAAAAACGGCCTTCACCCGTCGGGGTTTCGTACGTCCGGACTCCAGCACTCCAGCACTCCAGCACTACTGCGGCATCTCCTCCTGCGAATCGAGACCGGGTGCCCGTATGGCTTCTCCCCGAGGTCGTCCTGCCGCATCCTCCGCCCCGATCACGCTGATTTCGAATAGCGGCTTGCCGGCGAGCGACTGCGCCTCCGGATCTTCCGGATAGGTCTTGAGCAAGGGCAGTATCACCGAGCCGCCGATCACGTTGCGGCGACTGTTGTCGGCCGGTAATAGTCCCCACACGTTCTGATACGTCATCGGCACGCGCTCGCCATCTCGCTGGGCATTGCCCAGATACAGCATGATGTGCCCATTGATGTGGATCAGTGTCATGAGCGGCCGCCCTTGCTCGGCGAGCGTGCGCAGTCGCGTGTCGATGTCGGCGTGGCGCAGGTCGGTGCGCTTTCCGGCGCGCAACTGGTCCGACGAATGCCGGGGCAGCCACACGCCGAACGGCGCGAACAGGCTGCGTGTCTCGGCCGAGCAATCGTTGTAGAAGAGCGTGTTGCCCCACCCGTACGGACGCCCGATCTGCTGCTTCATTACCTGTGCGAGATGGCGCGGCGTAAGGGTCCAGGGCATCGCCACGATGGTGTCGGTGTCGAGCGCAGCCGTGCGGATCTGCGCGCGACGCTCGATGTCCGCCACCGGGAACATCGCGGCCTGGCGGTCATCGGCGGCGCGGATGAGCGGGAGTACGGTGCCGATCGGTGCAAACGTCCGGTATATCGGGGCCGGGGCGTCGGTGGCGTCGGCGAGCGGCGTATTGGCGCGCACGATGGCACCGAGCCGTTGCAAGGCGGCGCTGCGCCACGTGGTGACGAAGCGCTCGTCCACCGATGCGACCGTGCGCGCGTCGACCCACCCGATCAGGTCGGGCGAATAGACGAGCAGCCACGCACCGTCGACGCTGCGCGCGAGCGTGTAGACCGGTGTGCCGGGACGCAGCGCGGAGTCCTGCAAGGCGTCGAACGGATAGCCCTCGCCCGCTTCGCGAAAGTCGTAGAACGCGGGATCGTTCGTGGGCAGTTGCCGCACCAGCGCATTGTCCACCGTGATGCCGCGACGGCGCGGATCGTATCCCGGATTCGTCCGATCGGGATCGAGTTGCGAGAGCGCCATGTTGGCTTCGAGCGCCCGGATCCATGCGACGGTGTGCGGCTGGAAATTCTCACCGTACGTCTTGCGCACACCGGTCGCGCCATTGTCGAAGCGTCTGACGCGCCGTGCCTGGGAATCGCCGATCTGCCGCAGGCTTGCGGCATCGAGCAGCGACGCGGCGAGCCAGGTGCCGTTCCATGGCGACGGATCGCGCGGCGCGGTACCGAAGTAGCGCGCGCGAAACGCGTCGAAACGTCGCGCCTGTGCCTGCGAGGAAAGTAGTGGCCGGTCATAGCCGGGCGCGTCGGGGCGAATCCAGTGATCGACGTCCTGATCGTAATGTTCGATGGGGAAGCGGTCGATGTTCTCGCGCGTGACCGACGTCGCGGCCGGGGGCATTGCGGACGTGCGGGGCGGTTGTGGCGCAACCGCGCAGGCAGCCAGCAGGACGGCCGGGACCAGCAATGCCGCGATGGCGCGAAGACGGTTGGCGTGCCGCGTCGTCGGGCGCGGTCCGTCGGCGGTACGCGTCGAGCCGAGACGGCGGGTCAGACGAATGCGCATGCGCCGGATGGCGCCGCGCGTCGCGAGAATTGCACCCATGTCGTGCGATAGAGAGCCTTGATGTCGCCATGCTACTCCATCGCGACCCGACCGATCCCGGCCGGGCCCCATGGGGCTGGCGGGTGTTGCAACGACGCTTTCGAAGAAGGAACACCGGCCGTGGGGGATTGGTCGGGTGCTGTACAAATATACAGTACAATCGACCCGTGCCGAGCGTTGTCCGGATGCTGCCAGCGACTGACGCATCGGCCTGATACAGTAGTTCCCCCGAGGCGCGTACGCGCGCCGTCAGACGTCACGCTGTCATCGTCAGTCAATCAAGCGGCCTCGATATCAAGTGGATAAGTCCTCCTCGAAACCCGACCCGTCGGCCAGCCACGCCATTCGCATTCGCGGCGCTCGCCAGCACAATCTCAAGAACCTCGACGTCGATCTCCAGACCGGTGAGATGACGGTGGTGACCGGTCCTTCCGGCTCCGGCAAGTCGAGCCTCGTGTTCGACACGCTGTTCGCCGAAGGTCAGCGCCGCTATGTCGAGACCTTCAGCGCCTATGCGCGCCAGTTCCTCGACCGCATGGACCGGCCGCAGGTCGACCATGTCGAGGGCGTGCCGCCCGCGATCGCCATCGATCAGACCAACCCGGTGCGCAGCTCGCGCTCGACGGTCGGCACGATGACCGAACTCAACGATCACCTCAAGCTCCTTTACGCACGCGCGGCGGCGCTGTTCGATCGCGAAACCGCGCAGCCAGTGCGTCACGACACGCCCGAGACCATCTACGCCGACCTCATGGCACGCACCGCGCAGGGGGATCCGCGCCTGGTCGTCACGTTCCCGGTGGAGTTGCCCGCCAGCGTCACCCCCGACGAGGTCGAGCAATGGCTCTCGGCGTCGGGCTACACGCGCGTGCAGGCCGAGCGGGAGGTCGCCACGGCCGAGGGCGCCCGCAAGGTGCTCGACGTCGTTGCCGACCGGTTCCGTTTGCAGAACACCGAGAAAGCGCGCGCGATGGAGGCCATCGAGTCGTCGCTCAAGCGCGGCCGCGGGCGCGTGAATGTCTATCTGCCGGTTGACGAAGGCGAGCCCGAGATCTGGCGTTACTCGCAGGATCTTCATTGCCCGGACAGCGATCTGCACTACGCCGATCCGCAACCCGCGCTCTTCTCGTTCAACTCCGCCTACGGCGCGTGCGAAGCCTGCCGCGGGTTCGGCCGGGTGATCGGTGTCGATCTCGGACTGGTGATTCCCGACGAGCGCAAGACGTTGCGCGGCGGCGCGGTGAAAACCATCCAGACGCCGGCATGGAAGGAAATCCAGGACGATCTGCTCGAATACGCGGGCAAGGCCGGCATTCCGCGCGATACGCCCTGGTCGAAGCTCTCGCCCGAACATCGAGAATGGGTGATCGAGGGCGACCCCGGGTGGAAGGGCGAGTGGAACAAGCAGTGGTACGGCATTCGTCGCTTCTTCGGCTATCTCGAGTCGAAGGCGTACAAGATGCACATCCGCGTGCTGCTCTCGAAGTACCGCAGCTACACCACGTGCGAGACCTGCGGCGGCGCGCGTCTGAAGACCGAAGGGCTGCTGTGGCGCCTCGGTACCAAGGAAAACGCGGACGCCGTGCTCCCTCCCGCACAGCGCTTCATGCCGCGTGGGGTGTCGTGGTCGCGCGAGCAGCTCGAGGCATTGCCGGGCCTGACGATGCACGACCTGATGCTCATGCCGATTTCGCGCGTGCGTCAGTTCTTCGATTCGCTGACCTTGCCGTCGAGCCTGCTCGACGACGCCCTGAAGCTGTTGCAGGAAGAAGTCGGCACGCGCCTGAAGTATCTGTGTGACGTGGGCATCGGCTACCTCACGCTCGATCGCCAGAGTCGCACGCTCTCGGGCGGCGAAGTGCAGCGTATCAACCTGACGACCGCGCTCGGCACGTCGCTCGTCAACACACTCTTCGTGCTCGACGAGCCCAGCATCGGCCTGCATCCGCGCGACATGGACCGTATCGTTGCGGCCATGCACCGGCTGCGCGATGCGGGCAACACGCTCGTCGTGGTCGAACACGATCCGGCCGTGATGCTCGCGGCCGACCGCGTCATCGACATGGGGCCGGGCCCCGGCGAGCGCGGCGGCCGCATTGTGTTCGACGGCACGCCCGACGAGGTGCGCAGCGCCGACACGTTGACCGGCAGTTACCTGGGCGGGCGCAAGCACGTGGCCAACGCGTCGAACTGGCGGGCGCGTCCCGTCGACGACGCCACGCCGCGCCTCTCGCTCACCGGTGCGCGCGAGCACAACCTCAAGCACGTCAGCGTCGACATTCCGCTCGGGCGCCTCGTGTGCGTGACCGGCGTGTCGGGCTCCGGAAAATCGACGCTCGTGCAGGACATTCTCAGTCCGGCGCTCGCGCGTCACTTCGGCGATCCGACCGAGGCGCCGGGCGCCCACGATTCGCTCGTCGGCGCCGAACAACTCGCGGGCGTGGTGTTCGTCGACCAGTCGCCCATCGGCAAAACCGCACGCTCGAATCCGGCAAGTTACGTGGGCGCGTTCGACGAGATCCGCAAGTTGTTCGCGGCAGAGCCGGTCGCCCTGCAACGTGGCTACAACGCGAGCACGTTCAGCTTCAACTCGGGCAACGGGCGTTGTCCGACGTGTGGCGGTTCGGGTTTCGAACACGTGGAGATGCAGTTCCTGAGCGACGTCTACCTGCGCTGTCCCGATTGCGACGGCAAACGCTATCGCGCCGAAGTGCTGGACGTGAAGATTCAGCGTGCCGTACCCGGCGAGGCGATGCGCGAGCTAAGCGTGTCGGACGTGCTCGAGCTGACCGTCAACGAAGCCGTCAAACTGTTTTCTTCGGATCGGGACGTGCTGCGCGTATTGCAGCCGATCGTGGACGTGGGCCTTGAGTATGTGAAGCTTGGCCAGCCGGTCCCGACGCTCTCGGGCGGCGAGGCCCAGCGCCTGAAGCTCGCGGGGTTTCTCGCCGAGGCGGCGCAGAAGAAGACGGCAAGCGGGCAGAAGGTGGCGCATCGCGGTCGCCTCTTCATTTTCGACGAGCCCACGACCGGCCTGCACTTCGACGACATCGCCAAGCTCATGCGGGCGTTCGCCAAGTTGCTCGACGGTGGCAATTCGCTGCTGGTCATCGAACACAATCTCGATGTGGTGCGCGCGGCCGACTGGATCATCGACCTGGGGCCGGAAGGCGGCGAAGGCGGGGGTGAAGTGTTGTGCGCGGGCACGCTGGCCGACGTCGTGGCGTGCGAGGGCTCGCACACCGGCCGTGCGCTGGCGGATTACGAACGCACCGTGGTGGCGCCGACGCGGACGGTTGCGGCCAGGGCGGGCGATCCGGGCATGCCGCTGCAAACGGCGTTGCGCGCCGCGCGCGCGCATCGCAAGCCGGCGGGCGGCGACGACATTCGCATCGTCAATGCGCGCGAGCACAATCTCAAGTCGCTGGACGTCGCCATTCCGCGCGGCAAGTTCAGCGTGATCACCGGCGTGTCCGGCTCGGGCAAGTCGACGCTTGCGTTCGACATCCTCTTCAACGAAGGGCAGCGCCGCTACCTCGAATCGCTCAACGCCTACGCCCGCTCCATCGTGCAGCCGGCCGGGCGTCCGGAGGTGGACGCCGTGTACGGCATTCCGCCCACGGTGGCCATCGAGCAGCGGCTCTCGCGCGGCGGGCGCAAGAGTACCGTGGCGACGACGACGGAGGTTTGGCACTTCCTGCGGCTGCTTTACGTGAAGCTCGGTATTCAGCACTGTATCCACGACGGCGCACCCGTCACGGCACAGAGTCCCGATTCCATCGTGGCCCAGCTCATGCGCGATCGTCGCGGCCAGCATGTCGGTTTGCTCGCGCCGCTGGTGGTCGGCCGTAAGGGCATCTATACCGATCTGGCGAAGTGGGCCAAGGCGCGCGGTCATACCCACTTGCGCGTCGACGGCGTGTTCCTGCCCGTGGACCCGTGGCCGAAGCTCGACCGTTTTCGCGAGCACACCATCGAGCTGCCGGTGGGCGACGTCGTCGTCACGCCCGAGAACGAAGGGCTGCTGCGCACGCAACTGGCGGCGGCGCTCGAACTGGGCAAGGGCGTGATGCACCTGCTCGCACCGCTCGACGGCCTGGGCGACGCCATGAACGGCGCGCAGCCGGGCGAAGGGGCGGGCGAAGGGGTCGGCGACATCGAGGTGTTTTCGGTCAAGCGCGCTTGCCCGGTGTGCGGCACGAGCTACCCGGATCTCGATCCGCGCATGTTCTCGTTCAACAGCAAGCACGGGTGGTGCTCGACTTGCGTCGGCACGGGGCTTGCGCTCACGCGCGAGCAGCGCGAGGCGTTCGACGACACCGTGCTCAATCAGGACAATCGCGGACGCGAGCATTCGCTGCCATCGCAGGAGCAGGAGCCGGAAGACGTCGGTGATCAGCCATGTCCGGATTGTCACGGCGCGCGGTTGAATCCGGTCGCGCGCGCGGTGACCTTCGATGAGAATGCGATCTCCGATGTCGCGCAGTGGACCGTCACCGACGTGCGCGTCTGGATTCAGGGCCTCGAACTGAAGGGGCGCGACGCGAGCATCGCACGCGATCTGATCAGCGAGATTCAGGGGCGTCTGGAGTTCCTGGAGGAGGTCGGCCTCGGCTACCTCACACTCGATCGCGCAGCGCCGACGCTCTCCGGTGGCGAATCGCAGCGCATTCGTCTCGCGGCGCAGCTCGGCAGCAATCTGCAGGGCGTTTGCTACGTGCTCGACGAACCCACCATCGGATTGCATCCGCGCGACAACGGCATTCTGCTCAGCGCGCTGCGCAAGCTCGGCGATCAGGGCAACACGCTCGTGGTGGTCGAGCATGACGAGGACACCATTCGCCGGGCCGATCACATCATCGATATCGGCCCGGGGGCGGGCAAGCGCGGCGGTACGCTCGTCGCGCAGGGCAACGTGGCCGATCTGGCGGCGCATCCCGATTCGCTGACGGGTCAGTTCCTCGCGCATCCGTTGCAGCACCCGATCGCCCCGCGCCGCGAGGTGGTGGCCCCGGCGAAGGGCGTCGATGCCGTGCCGCCGCATTGGCTGACCGTCCACGGCGCCACGCTGCACAACCTGAAGCATGTCACGGCGTCGTTGCCGCTCTCGCGGCTCACCGCGATTACCGGCGTGTCGGGTTCGGGCAAGTCGACCCTGGCGCGCGACGTGCTGATGACCAATCTGCTCGACGCCGTGGGACGTTCCGTGCTGTCGTCGCCGGCGGAACGGCGCGCCCGCAAGGGAGCGGTGCGCCATGCCGTGAAGGCGGACGGCCGTCCGCGAGCGAAATCGGAGGCGTCCGCCGAGCCGCGTCGCCCGGTGGTCCACGCGTGGCACGGTTGCGAATCGGTCACGGGGTGGGAAACGATCGATCGCGTGCTCGAAGTGGATCAAACGCCGATCGGCAAGACGCCACGCTCCTGTCCGGCAACCTACATCGGCTTCTGGGACACGATTCGCCGCCTGTTTGCCGATACGCTCGAAGCGCGCGCACGCGGCTACTCCGCCTCGCGCTTTTCCTTCAACACCGGCGAGGGGCGTTGTCCGGCATGCGAGGGGCAAGGCGTGCGCACCATCGGCATGAGCTTCCTGGCGGACGTGAAGGTGTTGTGCGACGTTTGTCACGGCCAGCGGTTCAACGCCGAGACGCTGGCGGTCACGTGGCGTGGCAAGAGCATCGGCGACGTGCTGACGATGGAGGTCGACGAGGCCGTGGCGTTCTTCGCGTCGATGCCCAGCATTGCGCATCCGCTGCAACTGATGAAGGACGTCGGGCTGGGTTACCTCACGCTGGGCCAGCCCTCGCCGACGCTCTCGGGCGGTGAGGCACAGCGCATCAAGCTCGTGACGGAACTGACCAAGGTGCGTGACGACGTCACCCGCCGCGGACAGAAGTCGCCGCACACGCTTTACGTGCTCGACGAGCCGACGGTGGGCCTGCACATGGCGGACGTGGCGCGTTTGATCAACGTGCTGCATCGTCTGGTGAACGGCGGGCACACGGTCGTCGTCATCGAGCACAACCTGGATGTGATTGCCGAGGCCGACTGGATCGTCGATATGGGTCCGGAGGGTGGCAAGGACGGCGGCACCGTCGTGGCGGCAACTTCGCCCGATGCGCTGGCCAGGGTGGCGGCGAGTCACACCGGCATTGCGCTCAGACCGGTGCTGGCGCAAACGCCCGGCGCCAGCACCGCTGCGAAGACATCGCTCGACGCGACCGCCACGGCGAAATAGAAAATCGTGCGACGCATGGGCCGGCGGCCTCGCATCGCGAGCCGCCGTCGGTGCCTCATCACCACGGGACACCCACGGGTGTCCCGTTTTCATTCGGAGATCGCCAACCCGAATCGATGATTCGAAGTGAGCACACGCCACGCCTCCTGCGAAGACTTGCGGTGGTTTGTCGTTTATTGTTTCTGAAAATGAAATTAAAAATAGACGACTATAGACTTTATTGCGAATGATGATGGCAATAGACTGCAACTGTCGACGATGAATTGAACATCGCCGCGTTTCAAACAGACAGGAGAAACCATCATGAAGCGCACTCTTATCACCTCTGCCCTGATTTCCGCCATGCTGGCCGTTTCAGCCGGTTCGGCTTTTGCCAGCGATGCCTTCGACGGTCCGTCGGAGTTCTCGTGGGTTCCTCAGACCAGCGTACTGAGCCGCGCACAGGTTCGTAACGAGCTGGTGCAAGCGCAACAGGCCGGCCTGCTCCAGCAGCATGACTCGGTGTATCCGAAGCTGGTCGCCACGGCGGGCGGTGCAGCCGCAGCCGGCGTGACGCCGGGTTCGGTCGGTCAGATCGCCCAGGCTGGCAGCACGTACTTCGGCAACTGATTGCCGCACCGATCGCGATACTCGCATTCCCCGTGAGCCTGTGCCATCAGGGCGCAACGTGACTCCGGGTAGCCGTCTCCGATGACAAATCGGCCGCATTTATGGCGGCCGATTTTGTTTTGTCCGCCGGTATTCGAGCGGGCGCAGCCTGTGGACAAGCCTGTCGATAACGCTGTGTGCAACCTGTGCCAAGCGTGTGGGCAACCCTGTGGACAGTCCTTTGGAAAAGCGGTGGATAGCCCGTGGATATCCGGTGAATATCTCCGGGAAAACGCGCTTGAATGCGGTGGGTAACCTGTGGGTATCCAGTGAACAGGTGGTGCATAAGTGGCAAAAATGCGTGGATAAGCCAGTGGATTTCCTGTGGAAATCCGAGGTGTGCCGCTATTTGTCGAAGGCCTTGGCGAGAAAGGCGGTGACGCGCTCGATGGCGTCGGCGCGCGCCTCGGGCTGCGTGCCGGTGATCGGCACCACATGCGTGACCGGATTGGTGAACTCCGGGCGGCGCCGTACCGGCAGGTTCGGATAATCGAAGTCATGCACCGCGCCGGGATAGAGGTGGAAGGTAACGGGTGAGCCTCTTGCGATCACGTCCTGCATCAGGGCCTCACACGGCGCCGCTTTGCTCCAGACATCGTCGGCCCCGCTCAGCACCAGCAGCGGGATGCGCGTGGACCAGTCCACACCCTGCGCCCTCGTGTTGCACCAGCCGGGGTAGAACGCCACAGCGGCGGCAAAGTCGGGAGGCTGTGCGGCGTCCGGGGCGCTGGCAGGGCCTCTGGGGCCGATGGAAAACAGAACCGTGCCGCCACCGTGCGACCAGCCCATCAGCGCTATGCGATCGGGGCGAATGCCGGGCTGGCGCTGCAGGTAGCGCAATGCCCCGTAGGCGTCCTTCGGACGTTCGACGGAGGCACGCGCGGTGCCGCCACCCCGGCACTCGCTGGCCTGCCCGCGCGAAGTGAAGCTGATCGAATGCCTCCTGAAGACGCGGGCCTCCCGCGGTGCCGGATCGGCCCCGTGCGATGCGATGAGCGCGACGAACGCTGCCACCGCCGCCAACGCCGCCAACGTGGCTGCCGTCACGGCGAACCCGATGCGAGACGAGTATAGCCAGCCGCGGGTGCGCCAGATAGCGCGTGCGCCGTCTCCCATATTACGAACGATTGCGCGCCTGCCGGGTCCCCAACTCACCGCAGCCAAGCATTCGCAAAACGAAGATAAGCCGGGAGCGGGCAGCCGTTTAGAATGGCCTCGGATACCTAACCAATGCGCTCCGCAAAGAGAGAGCGCCAAACCTGTCCGGAGACATTCGACATGACCGAGAAGACGAACGCAGCCCCGCAAGCCCCGCAATGGCGTCTCGAGACGCTGGCCGTGCATGGCGGTTACCGACCGGACCCGACTACCCGCGCCGTGGCGGTGCCCATATACCAGACGGTGGCCTTCGCCTTCGACGACACCCAGCATGGTGCCGACCTGTTCGACCTGAAGGTGCCGGGCAATATCTACACGCGCATCATGAACCCCACGCAAGACGTGCTGGAGCAACGCGTGGCGGCACTTGAAGGTGGCGTGGCGGCGCTGGCGCTCGCGTCGGGGCAGGCTGCGGTCACCTACGCGATCCAGACGATCGCCGAAGCGGGCGACAACATCGTCGCCGCGAGCGCGCTCTACGGCGGCACGTACAATCTGCTGGCGCACACGCTGCCGCTCTCGGGCATTACCACCCGCTTCGCCGATCCGCGCGACCCGGCGTCCTTCGAGCCGCTCATCGACGACAGGACCAAGGCCATTTTCGCGGAATCGGTCGGCAATCCGCTGGGCAACGTCACCGACATCGCGAAGCTTGCCGACATTGCCCATCGTCACGGCATTCCGCTCATCATCGACAACACGGTGCCCTCGCCGTACCTGCTGCGCCCGTTCGAGCACGGTGCGGATATCGTGGTCCACTCGCTCACCAAGTACCTGGGCGGTCACGGCACGAGCCTCGGCGGCGCCATCGTCGACTCGGGCAAGTTCCCCTGGGCCGAGCACAAGGCGCGCTACAAGCGGCTCAACGAGCCGGACGTGAGCTATCACGGCGTGGTGTACACCGAAGCGTTCGGCCCGGCCGCGTACATCGGACGCGCGCGCGTGGTGCCGCTTCGCAACACGGGCGCGGCGATCTCGCCCTTCAACGCCTTCCAGATCCTGCAAGGTATCGAAACTCTCGCACTACGGCTCGATCGCATCACCGACAACGCACTGGAGGTCGCGCAATTCCTGCAGACGCACCCGAAAGTGGAGTGGGTGAACTATGCCGGTCTGCCCGATCATCCGGAGCATGCGCTTGTCGAGAAATACCTCTCGGGTCGCGGCCCCGGCATTCTCACGTTCGGCGTGAAGGGGGGACGCGAAGCGGGCGCCGCATTCCAGGACGCCTTGCAACTCTTCACGCGCCTGGTCAACATCGGCGATGCCAAGTCGCTCGCCACGCATCCGGCGTCGACCACCCATCGCCAGCTCTCGCCCGAGGAACTGCGCAAGGCCGGTGTGAGCGAGGAGACCGTGCGGCTGTCCATCGGCATCGAGCATATCGACGATTTGCTCGCCGATCTCGATCAGGCACTGACAGCACGACGAAACTGAACGGGCCGCCGTGCCGCGCGGCGCGGCGGGTGCCAATCCCGGATGGCAGTCGTTTCTGACGGCGTATCATGCGCGGCAGCCGGTGGCGGGCAAGCGACCGGCGCCGTCGCCATGTGACCGTCATGAAATTGTCACGAACGCGGCGTAGTGTCCTTGCCCATTTCAAAAGGATTGCGCATGGACTATTTGCAAGTGCTCGTGCTCGCGATTGTGCAGGGGGTCGCGGAGTTACTTCCCGTGTCGAGCTCGGCACACGTGATCATGGCCGAGAAGGCGATGGGACTCGATCCGTCGGCGCCTGCCATGACGTTGCTGCTCGTCATGCTGCACACCGGCACGATGCTCGCCGTCATCGTCTACTTCTGGAATTCGTGGCGCGAGCGGTATTTCTCGTCGAAGCGCGACTTCGTGCACAACGCGAAGCAGGTCGTCATTGCGACCGGCTTTACCGGGGTGATCGGTCTGGCGCTGATGTTCTTCATCGAGAAGGTGCTGATGCGTGGTAGCGAGCACGCCGAGATCGAGCATCTGTTCGGCAACCTGTACATCATCTCGGCGGGCCTTGCGATGGCGGGCGTTCTGATCCTGATCTCGGGTCGCAAGCGCGCGCCGATGGGCGATCGTCCGATGCGCGCGGGCGACTCCGCGTGGATTGGTGCGGTACAGGGCTTGTGCCTGCCGTTTCGCGGCTTCTCGCGCTCGGGCTCGACGATCTCCACGGGCATGCTTCGCGGGCTCGACAAGGTGCGGGTGGAGGAATTCAGCTTCGCGCTGGCGGTCGTGCTCACGCCGCCCGTGATCGCGAAAGAGGCGTACCGCCTGTATAAGTCGGGCGGCGCGCAGACGCTGTCCGGTCACTTCATGACCGTGCTCACGCCGAGCCTGGTCGGCATGGTCTTCAGCTTCCTCGCCGGCCTCGTGGCGCTACGCTGGCTCTCGCGCTGGCTCGAGCACGGCCGCTGGTACCTGTTCGGCATCTACTGCCTGGTGGCGTCGGTTGCCGTGCTGGCGTCGAGTCGGATCCTGTAACACCGAAGTGCCGCAGTAACTGATTGGCGGGGGTGGCCGCGCATCCCCGCCGCACGTCACACCAGACCCGCGACCACCTCCAGAAACGCCGCGATGACCCGCGCGGCGCGGCGCTCCGCCAGGCACACAACGACGGTGGTCGTCTCCACGCGTGCGTTGCTGATCGACACCGTGGCGAGCCGTTCGTCGGGCGTATGTTCGCGTGCGGACACGGCGGCAATCCCCAATCCCAACATCACGGCTTCGCGAATCGCCTCGCGGCTGCCGATCTCCATCGCCACCTTCGGTGTCACGCCCGCGTCCTGAAGGGCCGCTTCGAGCGCGTGACGCGTGGTCGAGCCCGGCTCGCGCATGAGCATCGGCTCGCTGGCCAGTTCCGTGAGCTTCACGCTGCGGCGCCGCGCGAAGCGGTGCGTGCGCGGCACCAGCAGCACGACCGGATGTGTGCGATACGGCACGGTGTGTAACCGCGCGTCATCGTGATAGCGCGCGAGCACTGCCACATCCGTGCGATACGCGAGCAAGCCGTCGATCATCTCTTCCGAGTTGCCCGGCCGCATCGAGATGCGAATGCCCGGATAGCGCGGTTGGAACGCCGCCACGATTTCCATCGCGTGATGCGGCCCCACGGCGCCCAGCCGCAACTCCCCGGTGCGCAGCCCGCCATGCTCCTTGAGCAGGCCGAGCGCTTCGGCCTCGTCCGAAAAAATTCGCAGACTCACCGCGTAAAGCGCTCGGCCCGTCGGCGTGAGCGTCAGTCCGCGGCCGTGCCGGTAGAAGAGCTCGACGCCGTAGGTTTCCTCCAGCGCTCGGATCTGCGTGGTCATGGTCGGCTGGCTCACATGCAACGCCTGCGCCGCGCGCGTCACGCTGCCGTGGTGCGCGACCGCGTGGAATGAGCGCAATTGGGTAATTCGCATCGATACCGCTCCTGGAGGGTCTCTCGCGAGGTATAGGTTTTATCAATACTTCGTCGAAAAAATGTGAATTGGAAGTATAGGAGAACGCTCACCATAATCCAGCTCAATCTTCGTCAATCGATCGCAACGCCTGCGGGCGCGGCGGCACCGCTCTCACCATGACAGCTCGTTCCCATTTTCATAATCCGGTCGATGTTCACTTCGGTGCAGGCGCACTGTCGCACTTGCCGGCGCTGGTCGGCCCTCGCCGCGCGGTACTCGTCACCATGCCCGAAGCGCGCGCGCTGGGCATGACGGGGCAGGTCGAGGCGTTGCTGGGGCAGCGCCTGGCCGGCGTGATCGACCAGGTGAATCCGAACCCGGACGTGCGCGAGCTGGCGCCGATGTACGGCGACTTCTGGCGGCGTTACAGCCAATGCGAAGTGATTGTCGCGTTGGGCGGCGGCAGCGCGCTCGATACCGCCAAGCTGTTGATGGTGGCGGGCGACGACGACCGTTTCGCCACGCTCGTGGACGCGCTCGACGCGGGCGTCGCCCTGCGGCCGACACGCACCAAGCGTCTGATCACGATTCCCACGACCGCCGGCACCGGCAGCGAAGTCACGCCCTGGGCGACGCTCTGGGACCGCCATGTGAAGCGCAAGAAATACTCGCTGCACCTGCCGCAGACGTGGCCGGAAGCCGCCATCGTCGATCCGGATCTCACGCGCTCGCTGCCACGCGCCGTGACGTTGCAAAGCGGTCTGGACGCTTTGTCGCACGCGCTCGAGGCGATCTGGAACGTCAATGCCAATCCGATCTCGGACACGTTCGCCGTGACGGCCGCGCGCGACATGATGCGCGTGCTGCCCCGTCTCATGGCGTCGCTCGACGATGCCGATCTGCGCGCGCACGCGGCGCTCGCCGCGCTGCAGGCCGGCATGGCGTTCTCGAACACGAAGACGGCGCTCGCGCACTCGATTTCGTACGACATGACGCTGCGGCACGGGCTACCGCACGGCATCGCCTGTTCATTCACGCTGCCGGCGGTGATGCGTCTGGCCATTGGCCGACGGCCCGATCGCGACGCGGTGCTCGCCCGGGTTTTCGACGGCGATATCGCGAATGCACCCGGGAAGCTCACGGCGTTTCTCCATGACCTCGGCGTGGCCACGGAATTCTCCGCTTACGGCGTGAGCGAGACCGAGTCGAGCGCGATGATCGCCGCCGCGCTGGACGGCCCGCGCGGGCGCAATTTCATCGGCGCCGCAGCCTGAGAAGCCTGAGCGGCCCGGGCTGCTGTCGGCACCATCGGCGCAATCGTCGCCAAGGGCGCGCCTGCGCTCGAATGGGCCCGACCGATGTGTTGGGCGCATGCCCGTGCGCATGCGTGTTTTCGAGTCTTACCCGCAGTCCCCGCAATACCCATCATCACAACAACCGCCGCGTCATGAACTCGCGGCACCGAGACATCCAGGAGACAGACGCCCGGCGCAGACCGGTGCGTCGCAGCGCGCCGCCATGGCGCGGCGCACAACAGGAGGCGCAATGGAACAGGTTCTCACCGGTGTCGGCGACCGCGCTGCCGCCAATGCCGAAAAAGCGGTGCGCACGGTCGCGCTGGCCAGTCTGATCGGCACGACCGTCGAGTGGTACGACTTCTTTCTGTACGGGACCGTCACCGGGCTCGTGTTCAACAAACTCTTCTTTCCCAGCGGCGACGCGTTCGTCGCCACCGCGCTCGCCTACACCGTCTATGCGGTGGGTTTCGCCACGCGCCCGCTCGGCGGGATTCTCTTCGGGCACTTCGGCGACAAGCTCGGGCGCAAACCCTTGCTGATCGTTACGTTGACGATCATGGGCGTTTCGACGTTCCTCATCGGACTCGTGCCGACCTACGACAGCATCGGCATTGCGGCGCCGCTGATCCTGCTGTTCCTGCGCCTGTTGCAGGGCATCGGGCTGGGCGGCGAATGGGGCGGCGCGGTGCTCATGGCATTCGAATACGCGCCGAGAGACAAACGCGGGCAGTTCGCCGCCTATCCGCAGATCGGTCTGGCAGTGGGATTGTGTCTGTCGACGGGTGTGGTCGCGCTGCTCTCGTCCACGCTGACCGACGCGCAGTTCATGGCCTGGGGCTGGCGTCTGGCCTTCATGCTCAGTCTGGTACTCGTGGCCGTGGGCATGTTCATCCGGCTACGTGTGCTGGAGACGCCCGAGTTCGCCCGCATCAAGGACAGCCAGCACGTGGCCCACGTGCCGCTCTCGGAGATCGCTCGCGACTATCGGCGCAATGTGTTGCTCGGCTGGGGCGCGCGCTATATCGACGGGGTGGTGTTCAACGTCTATGCGGTGTTCGCGATTTCCTATCTCGTAGGCACGCTGCATTTCCCGAAGACACCGGTGTTGCTCGCGGTGACGGTGGCGGCGCTCGTGCTGATCGTCACGATTCCTTATGCGTCGAAACTCTCGGATCGCGTCGGGCGTCGCCGCGTGTTCGGCTGGGGCGCGCTGGCATGCGGCGTGTGTTCGATCCCGGCGCTGGCGCTCATGCATTACTCGTCGAACGTCTGGTGGGTGTCGCTTGCGGTGATCGTGCCGCTGGGTGTGGTGTATGCGTTCGTGTATGGGCCCGAGGCATCGATGTTCTGCGAGCTCTTCGACACACGCGTGCGATACACCGGCATCTCGGTGGTCTATCAGGTGTCGGGAATCGTCTCGAGTTCGATCACGCCGCTCGTGGCCGCAACGCTGCTCGAATACGGGGGACACAAGCCGTGGTGGATTGCGGTGTACGTGCTCGTGGTGGGATGCCTGTCCGCGGCCTGTGCGGCAGCGATGAAACGGACCTATTGAGGCAGACGCGGCGCAGGGGGAAGGCGGGGAGAAGGTTGCGCGAGGAGGCGCGCGAGAGAGAAATCTCGTCCCGGTGAGTCGGGAGCGCGGCAGGCCGGTGGATGGCTCCCCGGCTTGCCGCTTTTTTTACGGACTTACTGGCCGAAGTAGATCGAACCGGCGCGGTTCACGCGACCCGGCACTTCGTACACCGGAGCGACGACCGTCGACGATTGTGCCGCGACCGGACCCGGCTGGGCCTGTGCCTGAGTCTTCGCCTGAGCTTGCTGCTGGGCTTGCTGCGGCTGAGCGGCCGGCTGCTGTGCGCTCTCTGCGGCGCTGGCGGCACCGGCAACGAGCGCGAGGGCAAGGGTCGAGGCAATCAGAATCGGCTTCATTTTCATTTCTCCTGTCTGGCGAGACGTCCACCATGGGCGTCGTCATGGTTGCCAAATCTACGCTCGCGCGTGAGGGAGAAAAATGCGATCCCGAGGAAGGGCGCATTGCTGAAAACGAAATAATCACCCTTCAAAAATGCCGATTTTCCCTATTGGGCGGCAAGTCAGGGACGATATGTGCTCGCGCCGACCCGACGTGTCGGCGACATCCTTTTTGCAGTGCGGCAAGGCGTGCGCCGTGCGCAACTTACCGGCGGGTGATACGTACCGGCTGGCGGCGCGCACGCGCGGCGCGGCTGCGCAGATACGAGGCGGTCAGCAGCGAGGCGCTCACCAGCAAAAGGAAAGACCCGAGGGCAGCCATGGTAATGCTCCTGTTCGAACCGGGTCGTCCGCGGTGCGGCGCACCTTGCGAGCCACGATGCCGGTTGACTTCATCATGTTGTCACTCTACTGCCGACGCACTTTGCAATAAACCCCGTCGCGTCAAAGACCTTGTTGCGCGTGGCGGCATATCCGGTCGATTTCGCGCCCCGAAGGCGTCATTTACCTGCCACTTATGAGGTTTAACGGCGCTAACAAATTGATTTTCAATAGTTTTTTCGAATCGGACGATCGGTTGCGTTTTGTGGACGCTTAGTTGCGAAAAAACCACGGGTTTTCCCTAAGATTCATCCATGCCAACGCGACGGACACCGCAACGCAACAAACCAGGTGGTTCGATGCCCCGAACGCTAGCTGACCAAGCCGTTATCCAACATTGACAGGAGTCTCACCATGAACACTCGTATCCTTGCCGCCGTGGTTGCCGCCGCTTCGTTTGTGTCGGCCTCTGCTTTCGCCGATGCACGTTATGACAACAACGTGCCCGACATCGCCGTGACCGGTCAAAGCCAACTGAGCCGCGCCGAAGTGCGCAGCGAGCTTGCTCAGGCCGCCGCTGCCGGTGTGCTGAATCAAGTCGAAACCGGCGCACCGCTGGTCACGGCCAACCCGACGCAGGCCGCCGCGATCGCCGATCCGCTCACGCGTGCCGACGTGCGCGCTCAACTGAGCGATCGCACCCTGCTGCAGGACAACCGTTCGTAAGCTGCGCACGCGTCGATCTCAAGCGACGCGAAGCCGCCAGCCCTCACGGGCCGGCGGCTTTGTCGGTTGTGCGATTGCAGACAAGTGTGGCGCGTTCTTGCCGCCGGGCCGATCCATGCGTCGGCAGACGGTTACGGCGATGTTCGCAACCCCTGAGTGGCGGTGGGGACGACACGGTCGTGCACATCGCCTTCACAGGAACAACACCGGCGCCTGTGCGATCAGGTATAGCACGGCGCCGATCAGCCCGCCGACGAGCGTGCCGTTGATGCGGATGTATTGCAGGTCCTGTCCGACGCTGAGCCGAATCTGCCGCGAAAGATGTTCCGCGTTCCAGCCGTGCACCGTGGCGCGGATGTGCTCCGTCACGAAGTCGGCGAAGCCCGGTGCCATGCGCTCGGCGGTGTCGAGCAGTTGGGCGTCGAGCGCGCGGCGCAACGATTCGCTGCGGGCAAGCTCCTGGCCGATCCACGCCGCGGCGCCCGTGATTTTCGCGCCGATGACGGAATCGTCGCGCGCGAGGTCGTGCTTCACCCAGTTTCGCCATTCGTTCCACAGCCCGCCCACGTAGGCGTTGAGCGCCGTATCGCCCTTGAGTTGGGCCTTGAACGCGTCGAGCTTGTCCTGCAAGGTCGCGTCATGCTTGAGCCGTTCGATGAGCCCGGCGACCGCACGATCGAATGCCTGCCGCAACTGGTGCGTCTCGTCGGCCTCCATCTGCGCAAGCAAGCGCGTGAGGGCCGCCGAGATCATGTCCGATCCCTTGTCGCCGATCCACTCCGAGGGCAGCACTTTCTCCTTTTTCGGGTGATCGCTCTTGAGCCAGTCGACGATGCGCGCCGAAATGAATTCACGCGTGCGCGGTTCGTTCAGGAGTGCGATGAGATAGTCGAGCGTCTCGTCGAGCAACGCCTGATGACGCCCGTCGCGCGTGAGGGTATCCAGAATCGCCGCCGCCGATTGCGAGAAGTCCAGCCGGTCGATCATCGTGTCGAGTGCGCGACGGATGAACGCCTGCACGTTGCGCTCGTCCATCACGTCGAGCACGCCGCCCGTCACCTTCACCAGGACGGCACTCAATTGCCGGGTGTTTTCGTACGAGCCGAGCCAGTGCGTGACGGCGTCCGCCGGATTCTGCTGTCGAATGAGCCGCACGACCGACGGCGTGTCGAGAAACTTCTCGCGCACGAATCGGGCCAGGCCGTCGCCCAGCGCGTCCTTCTTTCGAATGAGAATGTTCGTGTGTCGCGAAAGCCCCGGAATCGGGATGCGCCGGAACAGCGCTTCGACCGCGAACCAATCGGCCAGCCCGCCGACCATCGCGGCTTCGGCCGCCGCGCGAATCCAGCCCGTCACGAAGTGCACGGGCATGAATAGCGTGGCGATGAAGATCGCCAGCGCGACCAGCAGAAAGGACAGGGCCCGGCGCTCGGCGCGCTGCAAGGCAATGGCGGGATCGGCGGAATCTGCGGAATCCATGCGCAGCCGGCTCCTGAAATGACGACGACGCTCGACAGGTTACCGCGACGGCCGCGTGATGATAAGTCCCGAATTCGCGTTTGCAAGCCCGTGTCCGCGCGCACCGGCGCGCTCGCGTGCGCGGTGTTGGGCCGATTCGCGCTGTCCGTGAAGCGAAACCCGGAAGTCGCGTCGGCGGACCGGGGAGGACACTTTGCGCGTGCTTCGACGCCATCGCGCCAAGGCGTGCGTCGTCGTGGTGCATCGTGACGTCGGTCCGACGCGCAGGCGCGCCGTCCGGACGCGGCGTTCCCGAGGATCTTGCCCGCCACGCGCGATAGGAGCCATGTCATGCCATCCACTGTTGACTACTGCGGCAACCACCCGCCGCTTTCCCCGGTGACGCCGCCGGCCCAGGATTTGCCGGACACGGATGACTTTTTCGAGCGAACGCTGACCGACATCATCGACGGCAAGTATCTCGTGGTCGTTCAAGGATTTGCGAATTCGGAATACGCGCAACCCGAGGGACTGAAGCTTGCGCTTACCCAGCAGTTGCTGACGACGCGCGATGCGCAGAATGGACGTCGGATCGTCGTCATCGGGGGCGGTAGCGATGCGAATATCGGGGTTGTCTACGCCCTGGCGCAGGAACTCGGCATGACGACGGCCGGCATCTACCTCGAGGGCGCGCTCGACACGACCCATTGTGATCGGTTTGTCGAGGTCAAACACGTGCCCGGTACGTCCGACCGGGGCACCGTGATGCCGACCTCCGGGGAGGATCTGTTCGTGGCGGCAATGCGGATCGCCAACGGCCCCAGGGGGGCGGGTGGCACGATGCTGTGCTTCGGCGCCGACTCACCCACCGAAGCGCGCGCGAAGGCGGCGCACGAGGCGGGATATGACGTCACGCTGTTCCGGGAACACTGGCCGCAGGGGCAAGCCGCGGTCGTCGACTACCAGGACGTCATCGGCTCACTCATGGCGGCGGGTGTCGACGTGCGTTGAACAACGTTTTCGTTCCCCGGCGTGCAGACGTTGCGGCGTCGCCGCAATGAGAAACGCCCGGCGGGGATTCCCCACTGGGCGTCTTGTGCCGTGACCGGACGCCGCGATACAACGCGGCATCCGTCACGCGTCATCAGCCGCGTTGCTTCGCCTTCAACGCCAGACGGTACTTGTGCAGCAGCGGTTCGGTGTAGCCGTTGGGCTGCGTGAGCCCTTCGAACACGAGCGCGCTGGCCGCCTTGAACGCGAGCGAATCGTCGAAGTTCGGTGCCATCGGCACGTAGTGCTTGTCGCCGGCGTTCTGCTTGTCGACCACGACGGCCATGCGCTTCATGGTCTCTTCGACCTGCTCGCGCGTGATGACGCCGTGACGCAGCCAGTTGGCCAGGTGCTGGCTCGAAATGCGCAAGGTCGCACGGTCTTCCATGAGGCCGATGTCGTTGATGTCCGGCACCTTCGAGCAACCCACACCCTGATCGATCCAGCGCACGACGTAACCCAGAATGCCCTGTGCGTTGTTTTCGATCTCCTTGCGGATTTCATCGGCAGTCCACTCGGCCTTCGCCACGACCGGCACCGTCAGCAGACCGGTGAGCAGTGCGTCGCGCTCTTTCGCGTAGTCGATCTTCTCGAGCGCCTGCTGCACGGCTTGCACGTCGACCATGTGGTAGTGCAGCGCGTGCAGCGTGGCGGCGGTCGGCGACGGCACCCATGCCGTGTTTGCTCCGGCCTTCGGATGCGCGATCTTCTGTTCGAGCATCGCGTGCATCAGGTCCGGCATCGCCCACATGCCCTTGCCGATCTGGGCGCGTCCGCGCAGCCCGGCCGCCAGGCCCACGAGCACGTTGCTCTTTTCATACGCGGTGATCCATGCCGACGACTTCATGTCGCCCTTGCGCATCATCGGACCGGCTTCCATCGCCGCGTGCATTTCGTCGCCCGTGCGATCGAGGAAGCCCGTGTTGATGAACGCCACGCGCGCCGCCGCCGCCGCGATGCAGGCCGAGAGGTTCACGCTGGTGCGGCGCTCCTCGTCCATGATGCCCATCTTGAGCGTGTTGCGCGGCAGGGCGTACAGATCTTCGATGCGACCGAACAGTTCGTCGGCAAAAGCCACTTCGGCCGGGCCGTGCATCTTCGGCTTGACGATGTAGATCGAGCCGGTGCGCGAGTTCAGCTGGTGCTTGCGATCGTGCAGCGCGGCGAGCACGGTGACCACGCCGTCGAGAATACCCTCCGGAATTTCGTGGCCGTCGCGATCGGTGATCGCCGGGTTCGTCATCAGGTGGCCGACGTTGCGAATGAACAGCAGCGAGCGCCCATGCAGCTTGACCTGCTTGCCATCGGCGCCGGTGTATTCGCGGTCGGCGTTCAGGCGGCGCGTGAAGGTCTTGCCGCCCTTGGCGACTTCCTCGGTCAGCGTGCCCTGCATCAGGCCGAGCCAGTTGCGATACAGGTCGACCTTGTCGTCGGCGTCCACGGCCGCGACCGAGTCTTCGCAGTCGATGATGGTCGTGACGGCGGCCTCGACGAGCACGTCCTTGATGTGAGCGGCGTCGGTCTTGCCGATCGGATGATTGGCATCGAACTGGATCTCGAAGTGCAGGCCGTTGTGCTTGAGCAGCACGGCGGTCGGTGCGGCAGCGTCGCCCTGGTGGCCCACGAACAGCGACGGCGTGGCCAGGCCGGTCGTGCCCTGCTTCGTGGTGACGACGAGCTTGCCATTCTCCACCCGATAGCCGGTCGCATCCTTGTGCGAGCCTTCGGCCAGCGGCGCGGCCTGATCGAGGAAGCCGCGCGCGAAGGCGATCACGCGTTCGCCGCGCTTCGGATTGTAGCCCGCGCCCTTCTCGGCGCCGTCGGTCTCGGGAATGGCGTCGGTGCCATACAGGGCGTCGTACAGGCTGCCCCAGCGCGCGTTCGCGGCATTGAGCGCGTAGCGGGCATTGGACAGCGGCACGACGAGCTGCGGGCCGGCCTGCTGTGAAATTTCGTCATCGACGTTCGCCGTGGTGGCCTTCACGCTCGCGGGCGCGGGCAGCAGGTACCCGATCTTCTCGAGGAACGCGCGATACGCGGGCGCGTCGGCGATCGGGCCCGGATTGGCGCGGTGCCAGTTGTCCAGTTCGCCTTGCAGGCGGTCGCGCTCGGCGAGCAGGGCGCGGTTCTTCGGCGCGAGGTCGTGGACGATGGCGTCGAAGCCCTTCCAGAATGCGTCGACATCGACACCGGTGCCCGGCAGGGCTTCCTTTTCGATGAACGCGATCAGATTGTCTGCGACCTTCAGGCCGCCACGCTGGGAAGTGGAAGTCATGATGCTGTACTCGAGTTTGAAAACCTGGTTGACGCGACTTCGTCGCCCGGCTTCGACGTTCCGGCACTCGTTTCACCGGGGAGTCGTCGGCAGGGCGGACGATAAGGGGCAGTCTTATATAAGACTCTGAGTGTAATCCTTCTCCGCGCGCTCGGAAACCCGGGATTTCAGGTGGCGACACCACCGTCGGTTATAGGTGGCATAAGGGTTTGCGTATGACGTCGGTGCGACAAGGCTTTGCGCCCCGTGCGCATTTTTTCATCGTCAGTTGCAGCATTCGATATGGCGTTTCACTTCATGAGAAATGGCCGCGACCCGCCGGTGGCGCGCGATGGCCATCGGATACCCCGGAATTTGTCGGTTCGTGCGGCGGGTACACTCGATGCTCTGGCCGGCCGATCCGGCGTGGTCCCCCGAGAAATTCTTTGCCCCCGGAGGCATGTGTCGTGAAACAGATTCTGATGATGAGCAGTTCCCGCAAGGGCAACCTGGGGTATCTGGAGCAGGTCGACGATCAGGTGCACGCGGTACTGCGCGGGCGTGCCCGGCGTGTGTTGTTCGTGCCGTACGCGGGCGGCATCACGTCCAGCTTCGATGACTACGAGGCACGCGTGAAACCGACCTTCGAGCGGCTCGGCTACGCGCTCGAGTCGATCCACCGAAGCCCGGACCCACGCGCCGCGGTGGCGCTCGCCGACGCGGTGGTGGTGGGCGGCGGCAACACGTTCGCCCTGCTCGATCGCCTTTACAACGCGGGACTCGTGGGTCTGCTGCGCGAGCGCGTGAATGCGGGCATGCCGTATGTGGGGTGGAGCGCCGGGGCGAACGTGGTGTGTCCTACGATTCGTACGACGAACGACATGCCCATCGTCGAGCCGCCGACGCTCAAGGCCCTCAACCTGATTCCGTTCCAGGTGAACCCGCATTTCATCAGCGGCAAGCCCGTCGGCCACAACGGCGAGTCGCGCGAGGAGCGGCTGGCGGAGTATCTGGCGATCAATCCCGATGAGTGCGTCGTCGCCATTCCGGAAGGCACCGCGTTGCACGTGCAGGGCGATCAGGCGACCGTGATGGGAGATTTCGACGCGTTGTGCTTCAGGCAGGGCGGCATCGTCGAGAAGCTCGCCCCGGGCAGCACGTTCGCGCTGGCGTCGATCTGATCAGGCGTCGTCGTCGAGCCAGGGCACTTCGACGTCGGTCAGGAAGGCGACCATGGCCAGCGGACGCGCCTCATGGCGCCCCATCTTGCCGTCGGCGCGATGCCACACGACCTGGAAGGTCTCCGGATGCCTGTCGGCGATCAGTTGCACGGTGCGCAACTCTTCTTCGTCCGCGTCCTCGATCGGACCGTCGAACGACAGCACGAGCGTCTGCGGCCACACACCGTCTTCCGGGTCGTACACCTTGTCGCCGTTGGGCACGTCCACCACCGCCTCGACGCCGATCGTTGCCGACGCCGCCACGATCATCTCGCCAAGTGCGCGCAGCAGCGCCGTGGCACGGGCGGAGTTGATCTGGCGCATGGCGAGATCGCCGCGCGTCAGGGCTTGTTCCAGCTTGGGATTGGTTTTTTGATTGGACATGCGGTTCCTCGGTAAAACGTTGACCACCCCTTGGCGGCCGTGTCATGTCATTGCGACGCCGGTGCCTTGCAGGGGGTTCCGATGCTACCACCGTCGCGCATGCCGGGGCGCATTACAATGCGGTTTTCGTTACTTGCGGTGCTCCCGGTACCTGTCGTCATGGATTCCCCAAAGCCTCTCCCGTCCGACCCATCCGCCCAGGCCGCTGCCGCCGGGGCAAGCGACACCTATCTGCGTCTGCTCGGCGAGACTGCCAAGATCGACTGGAAGGACCTGGAGTCGTTCTTCGCGCGCGGCGCGCTCCTCTACGTCGCCCCCGGCGTCGATCTCGTGTCGGTCGCGCAAGCGGTTGCCGACGACGACACCACCACCGTGTCGCAGTGGCTTTCGTCGGGCCTGGTGCAGCGAATGCAGGCCGAACAGGCGTCGGATTTCGCGGCGCGCACGCCCGAACTTTGGGCCGTCGTCGTGGCACCGTGGGTGCTCGTGCAGGAGCGCGGCACCGTCGCCTGACGGGCCTGCGCGGCCGCGCCCTCCGACGTGTTCCCCGCCGCTTATTCGGTAATGCCCGCCTCCACGAGGCGGCGCGTGCAATCTTCCAGCAAATTCTGCGCCACCACCGACGCGTACGCATAGTCCGCGTCGAGGGATTCCATCATCTCGTGCGCCGTGTATAGCCCCGCTTCGCGCGAGAGCGTGCCGGCCAGTTCGCGCGCAAAGTCGTCGCTCAGTGTCGAGAGCAGACGCCGCTCTTCCAGCGGCAATTGCAGCTTCGAGCGCGACAGCCACATCTGCGCGAGCGTCGCGCCCTGCTTGTCCGTCATCCACTGCCCATGTTCGTAGAATGCCGACAGACGCTCGGCCGTCAGCGCGAACAGCAGCGCGCGACGCGTGTTGAAATTCAGACGAATCGGGGTATTTTCCGGCATGACGGGAACCGCAGAATGCGGACAAAAACGGGATCAGGGGGCAAAGGTATCACGCGAACAGGCGCAACAGCGCATTGCGCGCGTGGCGGATCAGCTCCGTTTCGTCGGCGCGTCCGGGCAGCAGGTGGAATTCCGCGCGCGGCAGCGGCGGCAGGCCGAGCGATGGCGGGCAGACGACGAGGTCGGCGGTGAGCGCCGATTCGTTCAGACACGAAATACCCAGCCCTGCGCTCAGCGCCAGTTGCATGCCGGCGACGCCCGCTGCCGAGTGCGATACGCGATATGGCACCTTGTGACGCTCGAGCACACCCAGCACGAGGCTTTGCAAAGCGCACGACGGCGGCAGGGTCACGAGCGGCAGCGGCTCGCCGACGGGCTCCGTCAGCGTCGACGACATGGCCCACACGAGACGTTCGCGCCGCACAAGCGTGCCTGGCGTGCGATACCCCAGCGCCCTGGCGCCTTTGCCGATATCTTCATTCATCAGCCGCAGCGCCAATCCCACGTCGAAGTGCTCGCCGGTCATCGCCGTTCGCTCGATCTGCGCACTTTGCATGGCGCTCACATGCAGCCGCAACCGCGGGTACAGACTCGTGAATCGCTTGAGCACGCGACCGACGTCGTGCGGTCGGTAGTAGTCCGTGATCGCGATGCGCAGTTCTCCGTCGAGCAACACGCCCTGCAGGTCTTCGAATGCCGCTTCGGAGAGCGCCGATATCTGACGCGCATACGCGAGCAGCCGTGTACCCGCGGGCGTGGGGCGCATGCCCTTGCGCGAGCGCACCAGCAGTGGCTGTCCAGCACGTTCTTCGAGCTTCTTGAGTTGCTCGCTGACGGTGGACTGTGACAGGAAGATCTGTTCGGCCGCGGCGGAAATGCTGCCTGCGTCGTGAATGGCGATGAAGGTGCGCAACTGCGTGAGATCGAAGGCTCGGGCGTTCATGGCGGCTCTCGGATGTCGCGGAAACCCCCGACGGGAATCATGCCCTTCGCAGGCGCCCGTGACGACGCCTTCGGCGGATCACGCCGCGCGGTTATCGGGCAGGACCCCGTCCGGACGAACGGGAGTATCCGTTCTGGTTAATCCGGAAAACACGATATAAGTCATCGAATTTTCCCGCTTTTCCGATGCAATGTCCATCCGTAGGATGAGGCCGTGGCGTTGGACTGTCCCCATGGCTGCATGGCCGAGGGGACGCGACGCCGCCGACCTCCCTCCGCTCTGAGTCGCGTGCCGTTCGGTTCGCGCACCGTGTCATCCATGAATGAACGTCTCTGTCCTGCTCCCGCCGTTTCCCCGAAGGCAGCGGCGCCCACTGCGTCGACGCCGCCCATCTCAGGGGGTCTCGGCCCAAACCATCGCTGGAAGGTGCTCGGCGTCGGTGTGGTCGCCAACGCCAGCTTTGCCGCCGCGATGGGCGGCATTCCCGCGACGGCCGTGCAAATGCGCAGCGCCTACGCGCTCGGCACCGGCGATCTCGGTATCGTGCTCGGCATGATTGGCCTGGGCATCGCCCTGTCCGAATTGCCGTGGGGCATGTTGACCGATCGTTGGGGCGACCGCAGGGTGCTCCTCGTCGGTCTGTTGGTGACGGCGCTGGCATTCGTCGGTCTGGGGGCCTGGGTGGTGCCCAGGGCGCCGTTCATTCCGTCGGCGCCGGTGCTCGCGGCGGGCATGCTGCTCATCGGCGCGCTGGGCGGCAGCGTCAATGGGTCGAGCGGGCGCGCGATCATGCGTTGGTTTCACGATCGCGAGCGCGGTCTCGCGATGAGCGTAAGGCAATGTGCCGTGCCCCTGGGGGGCGGGATCGGTGCGCTCGTACTCCCGGGCACCGCCGTGCACTTCGGCTTCGGCGCCGTGTACATCGGGCTTGCGGCGGCGTCGCTGGCGGCGGCCGGCATGGCCTGGCTTTGGTTGCTCGAACCGCCGCAGGGGGCGAACGGCAGTGCGGAGCCGACGGCGAGCGTCGCGGCGAAAGCGCGCGACGCCAACCAGCCGGCCCCGACCAACGGCGGCGGCTTGCCGATGCAGGACAGGCGTTACTCGCCACTGCGAGATGCCCGACTGCTGAGTACGGCGCTAGGCATGGCGGTGCTCGCCATGCCGCAGATCGCTGTGCTCACGTTCGGCACGGTGTTTCTCCACGACTTCGCGCACGCCAGCGTGGCGACGATTTCGCTCACATTGGGCGCGGTGCAGGCCGGTGCGGCGATCACCCGTGTGTGGAGCGGACGCTTTACCGACAAGCGTCGCAATCGTCCGCAGTATCTGCGCGTGTGCACGATCGTGGTCGGCGCGGTGTTCGCGCTGCTCGCCCTGCTCGTGGCGCTGCTATCGCTGCGTCCCGACTGGCTCGCGCACGGCACGCCGTGGGTGGTGATCCTGCTGATTGCGGGCGGTGTGGTGGCGTCGGCGTGGCACGGGGTGGCGTTTACCGAATTGGCCACGCTCGCCGGCGCGTCGCGCGCGGGCACGGCACTCGGTATCGGAAACACCGGCGTCTTCCTCACGATGTTCCTCACGCCGCTCAGTATCCCGCTGCTGCTGTCGATCGGTGGATGGGGGCTGGTGTGGGTGGGCGGCCTGCTTTGCGCGGTCATCGCGTGGCCGTTGTTTGTCTGGTCGCACCGCCAACGCGCGTGAATCGCGTGGCTCGTGTGACTCTGAGCTGCGCTAACGGCCTTTCTGTCTGTCGGTACGCTACGTACGACATACGTGCGTAGCGCTCGCGCGCTCGGGCCGCCGCGTCAGGGCAGGTGCACGTTGTCCACGAGGAAGTCGAGAAACGCTCGCACGCGCGCAGGCAAATGACCGCCCTGCCCGACGTACACTGCGTGCACCGGCTCCGCCTCGCCCGCGTTGTAGTCCTCGAGCACGGTGACGAGGCGTCCGGCGCGCAGGTCGTCGTCGACGTGGTACCGCGCATGACGCGCCAGCCCCACCCCCTGGAGTGCGAGCTTGCGCATTGTCTCGCCGTCGCTCAGCGACAGGTTGCCGGTCTGGTGGAAGTGCGTGACGCCGCCCGAGCCGTCGCGAAACGGCCAGCCCTGCACCTGGCGATCGAAGTTGAACGCCATGACGTTGTGATGCACCAGGTCGGCAGGCGTGCGCAGCGGGGCGCTGCGCGCAAGATAATCGGGCGACGCCACCACGTGCACCTGACTTTCGCCGAGCTTTCGTGCCACGAGTCGCGAGTCGCGCAGCGGACCGGCGCGCACGGCGACGTCGGCGCGCTGCTCCAGCAGGTCGACGACGGTGTCGGTGAGCGTGAGATCGAGCCGGATTTCGGGATACCGGGCGAGGAACGCCGGAATCACCGGCAAGAGGTAGTGGGTGCCGATCGGCACGCTCGAATTCACCCGCAACCATCCGCGCGGCACGGCGCCCGCAGCCGCTTCGCGCTCGGCCGCGTCGATATCGGCGAGCACGCGCATCGCGCGCTCATGGAATGCGCCGCCCTCGGGGGTAAGTTGCAGCCGACGAGTCGAACGGTTGAACAGGCGCGTGCCCAGACGCGTTTCGAGCCGCGCGATCAACTTGCTCACGGCCGAAGGCGTCATGTGCAATGCCCGCGCGGCGGCAGAGAACCCACCGAGTTCCACCACACGCGTGAATACTTCCATATCGCCGGAGCGATTGACGTCCTGTCGACCCATTCGATACCCGTGATTCCTGTCTGTCTCGGCCGCCCGGGCGGCCGCCTGCGTCCCGCCTTGTCCCTTGGCGTCCCGCCTCAGCGCCCGCTGTTCGCCGATTTGTGCCTTG
>OFTX01000258.1_pt1 | contig 32040 bp, 25 predicted proteins | sample 1775051 | NCBI WGS metagenome assembly OFTX01 (sample SAMN08195772, study PRJEB24354) | sludge metagenome | isolation source: sludge from phenol fed wastewater aerobic bioreactor A | place: India: Nagpur | collected 2016-09-15
TCTGGCGCGCAGAGTTCTTCCGCCGGTCCATAAGGAGAGCTCATGAGTAATTTTTCGTCCTCGCCGGCCGACAAGAAAGCCATCGCGCGACAGACCGCGAAGATGATGCTGGAAATCAAGGCGATTCACTTCAATGCGGAATCGCCTTTTTTCTTTACCTCGGGATGGGCAAGCCCGGTCTACGTCGATTGCCGCAAGATCATCTCCTATCCGCGACTGCGCTCGGGGCTGATGGATTTCTCCTCCTCCATCATCCTGTCGGAGATCGGATATGAGGCGGTCGACAATATCGCCGGCGGCGAGACCGCGGGCATTCCGTTCGCGGCCTGGATCGCCGACAAGCTGATGCTGCCGATGCAGTACGTGCGCAAGAAGCCGAAGGGTTTCGGCCGCAACGCGCAGATCGAAGGCGACCTGCCGGAAGGTTCGCGCGTGCTGCTCGTGGAAGACCTCACGACCGACGGCCGCAGCAAGATCAACTTCTGCAAGGCGCTGCGCGAAGCCGGTGCGAAGGTCAATCACGTGTTCGTGATCTTCCACTACGACATCTTCCCGGAGAGCCGTCAGGTGCTCAAGGACATCGATGTCCAGCTGCACTCGCTCGCCACGTGGTGGGACGTGCTGCGCGTGGCCAAGCAACACAACCACTTCGACACGAAGACGCTCGACGAAGTCGAGAAATTCCTGCACGCGCCGGCCGAGTGGTCGGGCGCGCACGGTGGCGCCACGGCGTTCCCGAAGGACTGAGTCGTTCGCGAAGTCGTTCGGTACGTGTAGTATTCGCTTGAGAGGCGAGAGCGGCCGGCCTGAAAAGGCCGGCCGTTTTGTTATCCGCGGACATCTACGGTTATCCGCGCGATCCATCCGCGTGAATTCTGCACGGGGAGTCACCCATGTTTGCTTCGGTCGTCGCCGTGAGTGTCGGCGCAGCCCTCGGCGCACTGCTGCGCTGGACGCTGAGCGCACATCTGAACTACCTCCTGCCCACCCTGCCCCTGGGCACCCTCACGGCCAACCTGGGCGGCGGCTATCTCATCGGCGTGGCGGTCGCCTTCTTCAGCCACGTTCCATCGATACCGGTCGAATGGCGCCTGTTCGTCGTGACGGGGTTTCTCGGCGGCCTGACCACCTTCTCCACCTTTTCCGCCGAAGTCACCACGCTATTGCGCGAAGGCCAGATGGGCTGGGCATCGATGATCGTGCTCGTCCACGTGGGCGGCTCGCTCGTCATGACGCTGTTCGGCATGGCCACCGCCACCCTGCTCGTGCAGTGGTTCCGCCCGGGCATGTAAGCCGGTGCGGTGCGGCACTCAGGGCAGCAGCATCACCAGCTTGACGTCGTCATGCCCCGACAGCCGGAACGTCACCTGCGCGAAATCGATGTCGCCTCGCACCGGGTGACGGAAACCGCGCCGGCCGCCCTCGCGCTCGACGACGTCCTGCTGCGACCAGAGCGCGGCGAATCGCGGGCTCTCTCGCTGCAGGGCATCGGTGAGCGCGCGCACGGGGGGATCGTCGAGATAGGCGCTGCATTCGGCGCGAAACTCCGCCACCACACGGCGCGCGCGTCGCTCCCAGTCCTGAATCAGCGTGGGCGCCGCTTCGTCGAGAAAGATGTAGCGCAGCAGGTTCTTCGTGCCCGGTGCCCCGTTCGCATCGAGCCATCCGCGAAAGATATCGGCGGCTGCATCGTTCCACGCGAGCACGTCCCAACACCGGTCAAGCGCGTAGGCGGGAGCTGCCACCGCGCCCACGGCGGCCTGTACCTGCGCCGTAGCATGATGCGGCAATGGCTCGGCGCCGCGCTCCGGATCGCGGCGCCCCGCCAGATCGAACAGATACGCCCGCTCGGCGCGCGACAGCCGTAACGCGCCCGCCACGGCGGCCAGTGCCCCCGCCGAGATCGACACTTCGCGCGCCTGCTCGATCCAGGTGTACCAGGTGGCCGACAGCCCGCATAACTGGGCCACCTCCTCGCGCCGCAGACCCGGCGTGCGGCGGCGTCCCATCGGTGGCAATCCAACTGCGGCGGGCGTGAGACGCTCGCGATGCGCGCGCAGGAAGTCGCCGAGCGCGCGACGCGCGCGAGCCGCGTCGGCGGGCTGGCTGGACACCGTCCCCGACGTGTCGGACGATGGCAAATGCGGGGCGGGAGAGAGGGTATTAGTTTTCATACCAGGATAAACGAGCAACTTGTACCGGTATCGACGACCCATTATCGTGAGACTCATGGATGTCGCGCAAGCGCTTGTCGCGACAGTCCGCCCGCCCCCACCATCCAGGAGATCCCCATGAGCGAGACCGCCCGCCCTGCCGACAAGGCATCGGCAACGACACACGATTCCCACAACGCCGTGGTGACCGGCCAGTTCGGCCCGCAGGCGAGCGCGTATCTGACGAGCGCCAACCACGCGCAAGGCGCCGATCTCGAACAGCTTGCCGCGATCGCCCGCGCGCATCCGAACGCCCAGGTGCTCGACCTGGGGTGCGGCGCGGGCCACGTGAGCTTCTTCACCGCGCCGCATGTGGCGCGCGTGGTGGCCTATGACCTGTCGGCCGACATGCTCGGCGTGGTCTCGACGGAAGCTGCAAAGCGCGGCATGACGAACATCGATACGCAACTCGGCGCCGCCGAATCGCTGCCCTTTCCGGACGCCTCGTTCGACCTCGTGTTCAGTCGGTACAGCGCGCACCACTGGGCTGACGTCGGCGCCGCATTGCGCGAGATGCGCCGCGTGCTCAAACCGGGCGGACGTGTGGTGATCTGCGATGTGGCGTCCACGGGCCAGCCGTTGCTCGACACCTATCTGCAGGCCGTCGAGGTCTTGCGCGACACCTCGCACGTGCGCGACTACGCCACGAGCGAGTGGCTGACGATGGCTGCCGGCGCGGGCTTCTCGGTGGCGTCGCTCACGCCGCGCGCGCTCGACCTCGACTTCACGACCTGGACGACGCGCATGCGCACGCCCGCGCCGATGCAAGTGGCCATCCGCGCACTTCAGGCGGCAATGGCCGATAACGTTCGCCGTCACTTCCGGATTCAGGACGACGGCTCGTTCACGCTCGACACGCTCACGCTCGAGCTGATCGTCGGCTGATGCCCGACCGGCACGCTCGTGCCGGCCTCCGTGAAAAAGGGCGCCCCCGAATCACCTTCCGGGGCGCCCTTTCGTTTTGGCGGCACGACAACAACGCTACTGCACGCGCATGGGCCCTTCGTCGTCGTTCGCACCGCTGATCTGCGCCGCGCCCGCGAGCAACGCCACGTAATGGCGCAATGCGCGCGCACGGGCCTGCTCGTATAGCTGCGCCGCGATGCGATCGGCCACGCGCTCGAACGGCGGCATGCGTCCCTTGATCCGTCGCTCGATACGCAACACATGAAAGCCGTAACGCGTGTTGACAAGTCTCGGCACCACGCCCAACCGATCGCCGCAGAACAACACCAGCTCCAACTCGGGAACGCCGCTGCCCCGCGTGAGCACGCCCAGGCTGCCGCCCTCGCGCGCCGAAGGACAATCCGACATGCGCTGCGCGACCGACGCGAACGAGGCTGGTTCGGCCAGTACTTCATCGAGTGCCGACTGCGCGCGCTCCAGCGTGCGCGAGAGCGGCACACCCGCCGACATGGCGAAGAGAATGTGACTCACCTGCACCTTGTCGCCCACGCGGAACTGTCCTGCGTGCGCGTGAAAGTAAGCGCGGCACTCCGCTTCGGTCGGACGCCGCACCTGCACGTCGCGCGTGAAGAGCGCGTCGATCACGGCGTCGTCACTGACATTGGCCCCGTCGGCCGTGTCCAGCAGCCGCAGATCCCGCGCGCGCTGCCGCAACAGTTCCCGGCTCACGAGCGCGTGGCGCGCGGCCAGTTGCGGATCGGCCGCGTCACGATGCCGATCGATCTCATCGGCAACGCGGCGCGCGTCGATGACAATCCCGTTGACACACAAAGACATGACGGACTCCCACAAAACATGGTCTGTCGCCCGGCCGCAGGCGGTCGTCGTGCCTCTCGCACGTTGCCTCGTTGCCTGGGAGGGCCTCGTCGGAATACGCCCAGTGGGCGAGCGGGGGAAAGGGAGCACGGCCGGGCGCCGTGACGCGGAATCTCTCGCCGCCGCGAACGGTATATCGAAGTTTTAGGCGATGCGCGACAGAAAGGCAAATGCGGGCAGGACCGAAGCGCGCAGCCGTTGCGCGCCGCACACAATCGGTGTGCGGCGCCGTGAGCGCTCAGTGAAGCGGGCGCGTGGCGGGTGCTTGCACGTCGTTGGCGGTGCCGGTCGGCCGGCCGCGCCAGTAGCCCGCGAGCAGCGACCCCGACAAGTTGTGCCAGACCGAGAACAGCGCGCCGGGCAGCGCCGCGAGCGGCGTGAAGTAAAGCTTGCCGAGCGTCGCCGCGAGGCCCGAGTTCTGCATGCCCACCTCGATGGCGAGCGTGCGGCAGATCGACTCGTCGAAACCGAGCAGACGTCCGCCCCAGTAACCGCCGAGCAGGCCCAGACCGTTATGCAGCACGACACCGAGCATCACCAGCGGCCCCACCGTGGCAATGTTGCCCTGGTTCGCCCCCACCACCGCGCCGATGATCAGTACGATCGCAACCATCGAAACGAGCGGAAGATAGCCCTCGACGGCGCGCACCACGCGTCCGAAGTAGCGATTGATGATCAGGCCCGCGCCGATCGGCAGCGCCACGATCTGAAGAATCGACAGCAACATGCCCTCGACGTCCACGGCGATCGACGCATCGACATACAACCGCGTGAGCAGCGGCGTGGCGAACACGCCCACGAGCGTGGACATGGCGCTGATGGTCACCGACAGTGCCACGTCGCCCCGTGCAAGATAGATCATGACGTTCGAGGCCGTGCCGCTCGCCACGCTGCCCACGAGCACCATGCCGGCCGTCAGGTCCGGCGGCATATGCAGCACGCGCGCGATGACCCATGCGGCCAGCGGCATTACGAGGTAGTGCAGCACCACGCCCGCCACGATCGGCGCGGGTCGCGTGAATACGCGCTTGAAATCGTCGAACGTGAGCGTGACGCCCATCGCGAACATCACCACGGTCAGCAGTGCCGTGACGTGCGGCGTGACGCCGGAGAAACTGCCCGGCGAAAGGAAAGCGAAAACAGACAGCAACAGAGCCCAAAGCGGGAACAGCCGGGTAACACGGGCGATCATGAAATCCTCGGAGAACGGGAAGGCGGTGCGGGCATCGGCGAAGAGGCATCGCCGGTGCTTGCCGCCGCGCTCGTCGCTTGCCCGGGCCGCCGGGCGCAAAAGCTTAATATTTTACTTATTTTGCGCAGACGGCCTTTCCGGTGTCGTTCGGATACGACGCCTCGACGCCGTATCCGGTTGACGCGTGTGCGCCGAAGCCGCTCAGTCGCGCTTCGGTTTGCCCATCAGCAGCGCACCGCCCGCGCCGTCGCGACGTGCGGGACGCGGACCGCGCTGGGCGAAATCGCCGCGCTCGGCGCCGCCGCCCTGACCGCGCACCGCGCCTTGCGGGCTCGGCGTGCCACGGCCGCGCTGCTGCCGGCCGTCCTGGCCTTGCCGTGCGGCGCCCGAACCTTGCGCCACGCCGCGTTGTGCGTCGCCCTGGCGCTTCGGTGCCTGCTGGCGCTGCGGCGTCGCCTGGCCCACATTGCCGACGTTGATGCTGCTGCCACCGCCGCCGTTGCCGTTGCCACCGCGACCGCCGCGCTCATTTCGCCCGCCGTCTCGACGCGCCTTCGGCTCACCGCCCTGGCGTGTGCCGCGTTGCGCGTCTCGCGGTTCGCGCGGCTCGCGAGGCTCACGCGCTTCACGCTGGCCTCGGCCGTCATCGCCGTTGCGAGCGGCGCGTCCGCCGCCGGCGCCTCGGCCACCGTTCTGATTCTTGCGAATCGGCTGCGCCACCGCATGCGGGTCCGGCTCGAAGCCTGGAATCACCTCGCGCTCGATGGTCCGTTTGATGAGACGTTCGATCTGCGTGAGCAGTTGATGTTCGTCCACGCAGACGAGCGACACGGCTTCGCCATTCGCCCCTGCGCGACCGGTGCGGCCGATACGGTGCACATAGTCTTCCGCGACTTCCGGCAAGTCGAAGTTCACCACGTGCGGCAGTTGGTCGATGTCGATCCCGCGCGCGGCGATGTCGGTGGCGACCAGCACCTGGAGCGTGCCGCTCTTGAACTCGGCCAGCGCGCGCGTGCGGGCGCCCTGGCTCTTGTTGCCGTGGATCGCCAGCGCCGGAATGCCGCCCTTCGTGAGTTGTTCGGCCAGGCGGTTGGCACCGTGCTTGGTGCGCGTGAACACGAGCACCTGGAACCAGTTGTGCTCGCGCACGAGATGCTCGAGCAGTTCGCGCTTGCGATCGCGATCGACCGGGTGGATTTTCTGCTCGACCGTCTCGGCCGTCGTGTTGCGGCGCGCGACCTCGATCAGCGCCGGCGACTTGAGCAGGCCGTCGGCCAGTTGCTTTATCTCGTCGGAGAACGTGGCCGAGAACAGCAGGTTCTGACGTTTGGTCGGCAGCGCCGCCAGCACGCGCCGGATGTCGCGGATGAAGCCCATGTCGAGCATGCGGTCGGCTTCGTCGAGCACGAGAATCTCCACGCCCGACAGGTCCACCGTTTTTTGCTGCATGTGGTCGAGCAGACGTCCCGGCGTGGCAACGAGAATGTCGACGCCGCGCGCGAGCTGCTTGACCTGCGGCACCATCGACACACCGCCGAACACGGTCATCGACGTGAGACGCAGATACTTGCCGTATTGGGTCACGCTCTCCTCGACCTGGGCCGCCAGCTCGCGCGTGGGGGTCAGCACGAGCGCGCGCACCGGGCGCTTGCCGTTGGCCGCCGCCGGACGCGCGCGCGCCGAGAGCATTTGCAGGATGGGCAGCGTGAAGCCGGCGGTTTTGCCGGTGCCGGTCTGGGCGCCGGCGAGGAGATCGCCGCCTTGCAGGACGGCCGGAATCGCTTGCAGTTGAATCGGAGTCGGGTGGGTATAGCCGAGGTCGGCGACCGCACGCAGGATGTCGGCCGACAGGCCGAGCTTTTCAAAAGACATATATAGACCAATGCGCGGACTCCACGATGTGTGTCCCCGCGCGTATCGATGTTGTTTGTTCTTGATGGAATGCCCGCGTCGGGCGTGCAACGGGCGTCACGCTCATGTGGGCGACGCGCCTGAAGACGCCGGCAAGACGACCCGCCGGGGAATGAGAAACAAGTGGCTTGGCGGGCGAGGCCGTCGCGGGTACGGCCGTGTCTTGAAAGCACGTAGTTTACCATGCGGCCATCCGCAAGTCAGTGAGCGCCGGAGAAACGCCTGCCCGCACCCCGGACATGCGCGAGCCGCTACACTCACGTCATTGCCCCAACCGCCGTTGCGCCAACGCCCCTACCGTGCGATTCGACCTGACCGATTTGCGTTTGTGCCTGCTGGTGGCCGATGCCGGCAGTATCACGGGCGGCGCCGAGCGCGCCCATCTCACGCTCGCTTCCGCCAGCGCTCGCATCCGGGGGCTGGAGGAGACGCTGGGCGTGGCGTTGTTCGAGCGCCATCGGCAGGGGGTGATTCCCTCGCCTGCCGGACGCGCCCTGCTCGCCCACGCTCGCCGCGTGCTCGCGCAGATCGAGCAGATGCGCGGCGAGCTGGGCGAATACGCCGCTGGTCTCAAGGGCAACGTGCGCATCGCCTCCAACACGGTCGCCATGTCGGAATTCCTGCCCGACTTGCTCGGGGCCTTTCTCGCCAACCATCCGAACGTGGAAATCTCGCTGCGCGAGCAGACCAGCCCGGCGGTCGTGCAAGCCGTGCTCGAGGGCGCGGCGGACGTCGGCGTGGTCTCCGACTGGATAGAGCTCACCGGCCTCGAGACCGTGCCCTTCCGTCAGGACCGGCTGGTCGTCGTCACGCCGCCGGGCCACGCGCTGGCCACACGGCAAGCACTCAACTTCATTGACGTGCTCGACGAGGAATTCATCGGCCTGCCGGAGCCAAGCGCATTGGCCGAGCATCTCGACGGCCATGCGAAGCAGGCCGGACGCCCCTTGCGCTACCGCCTGCGCCTGCGCGACTTCGACAGCCTGTGTCGCGCCGTGGCGGCCGGCGCCGCGCTGGGCATCGTGCCGCTCAACGCCGCGCGCCGCTGCGCCACGCTGGGCATCGGCATCGTGCCGCTGTGCGACCCGTGGGCGCTGCGCACGCTGGTGCTGTGCGTGCGCGAGCGCGACGCCCTCCCCGTCCACGCACGCCAGTTGCTCGACCATCTTCAGGCGCCGGGCGCGGACACCGGCCCCCCCTTCGACACGCCCGGCACGCCCGACACGCCCGACACTCACGAAGCATGCGACACCCATCAAACGCACGGTGTGCGGGATGCGAACGCCTCCGGCAACCCGAACATCGCCATCGGCATAAGCAAAAACGGCACGACGTAATCGTCGTGCCGTGGGGGCCGCGTCGCGGGTGCCGCCCGTTAGCCCGTTACATGGCCGCCGGCGTCGACTTGCCGCGTCCGCGAAGCAGCGCGTACAGGATGATGGCGCCGAACGTGGCGCAACCGATGCCGCCGAGCGAGAACGCCCCGAACTTCAGCGTGAAGTCACCGGCGCCGAGCACCAGCGTGACCGCCGCCACGATCAGGTTGCGGTTATCCGAAAAGTCGACCTTGTTCTGCACCCAGATGCGCGCGCCGGCCACCGTGATCAGACCGAACACGACAATCGACACACCGCCGAGCACCGGGCCCGGGATCGTCTGGATGATCGCGCCGAACTTCGGCGAGAATCCCAGCACCAGGGCGATCACCGCCGCCACGGCGAACACCAGCGTCGAATAGATCTTCGTGACGGCCATCACGCCGATGTTCTCGGCGTACGTGGTCACGCCCGTGCCGCCGACGCTGCCCGAGACGATCGTCGCGAGCCCGTCGCCGAGGAAGGCGCGGCCCATGTAGCGGTCGAGGTTCTGGCCGGTCATCGCGCTCACGGCCTTGATGTGCCCCAGATTCTCGGCCACCAGAATGATGGCGATGGGTGCGAGCAGCACCATCGCCTCCGGCTTGAACACGGGGGCAGCGAAATGCGGCATGCCGAACCACGCGGCATTGGCCACGACGGAGAAGTCGATCGGCTTGCCAAGGCCCATGCCGTTGGTCAGCACGGCGTAGAGCACGTACGCGAGCAGCAGCCCCACCAGAATCAACAGACGCTGCACCATGCCGCGCGCGAACACGGCCACCAGCCCCACGCACAGCACCGTCGCGAGCGCCATCCAGGTATCGAAGTTCGTGGCCGAAACGCCCTTGACCGCCACCGGCGCCAGGTTCAGGCCGATCACCGCCACCACGGCCCCCGTGACGACCGGCGGCATGAGCGCCTCGATCCAGCGCGTGCCCACCGCCATCACGATCAGACCGATGATCGCGTACAGCACACCGCACGCGATGATGCCGCCGAGCGCCACCGGAACATTCATGTTCGGGCCACTGCCGGCGTACCCCGTCACCGAGATGACCAGGCCGATGAAGGCGAAGCTCGAACCGAGATAGCTCGGCACGCGCCCGCCTACGAGCACGAAGAACAGCAACGTGCCGATACCCGACATGAAGATCGCGAGGTTCGGGTCGAAGCCCATGAGCAGCGGGGCGAGCACTGTCGAGCCGAACATGGCGACGACGTGCTGAACGCCCATGGCGATGGTCTGGGGCCAGGGCAGACGCTCGTCGGGGGCGATCACGCGTCCCGACGCCGTGTCCTGTTGCCGCCACTGCGGGAAGTAACCCTCTGCCATATCGATCCTCTCCTGTGATTGTCGTGTCGTTCTGTGCCGTACGTGCGGTTCGCCCGCCCCGCGCGCGGCCGCGCTGCGGGGTGACGGAAAACTGGGCGAAGTGTACGGAGCGCCCGCACGGAAGGCAAGGCACAAAGCCGCGACGCCGGCGCCGGTGTCAGCGGCGCGCGACGCCCTGGAGAATCTTGTCGGCCAGCGCCGTGTAGTTGCCGTCGAAATGGTGTCCGCCCGGCATCTTCACGACCTGAACGCGCCGGGGATCGAGTCCGGGGCAGTTGCTGTCGTCCTCGTCGGCGCCATAGATGCACATCGCCATGCCGTCGGGCAGGCGTTCGACTTCCGGGCGGATCGGCAGGCCGTTCTGGCTCGACATGACCCAGTTGGTCATGCGGAATTCGAAGTCGGCTTTCTGCCCGAGCCCCATGAGTACGAGCAGCGCCACGCGCTCGCGCCCGCCCGGCGGCAACCGGTTGACCATGAACGGCAGCACGTCGGCGCCTTGCGAATACCCCACGAGGATCACGCGCTTCTTGTTCCAGCGCGTTTGATAGAAGCGCATGAGACGGTCGATGTCGAGCGCCCCCGATGCGGGGGTACGCGCCGACCAGAAATAGCGCAGCGAATCGACGCCCACCACCGGAATGCCGTGCGCCGAGAGCGCGCCCGCCACGTCGCGATCGAGTCCCGCCCAGCCGCCGTCGCCCGACAGGAGAATGGCGAAGGTGTCGGCCAGGTTCGCGTCGGGCTTGCCGGTGGCAGGCACTTCGATCACCGGCAGGTCCGCCACGGCCGCGGGCGGGCGGGCCGTGCCGGCCACGTGATGCGCGTTCAGCCGGCGAAAGGCGTTCTTGTATTGCGTCACCCAGTCGGCGAGCACCGGCGTCGGCGTCGTGCCCGAGGTGTCCATCGCGCCAAGGCTGCCGGCCAGGCCGCCCACGAGCCAGTTCGCATTGGGCGTGCGCGCGGCGAACGCCTGCGCCACGTGGTCGGGGCACCGCGGCGCGCGCGCGTACGGCCCGCCTGCCGGGCCGCCCATCGCCAGCCACGGCGCGCTCATCACCGGAGCGGGCAGCAGCCTCATGGGCGCGCCTCCGGCGGTGTGCGTGACGCCGCGTCCGAAATGCACGCCTTCGCCCTGGCATAGCGGCCGCGACATCGGCAGCACCGGGCAGAAGTCGACGGACAGCGCGCCCGAGAACGTGTCGCTGCCCGCCTGCGCGAGCATGGCGTACGCGAACGTGCCGCCCACGCCGTCGCCCACGAGAATCGGCGGCGTGTAGCCCGGCAGCTTCACGGCCGCCTCGACCCAGCGGCCGAAGTTGTCGAGATCGCCCGCGGCGTAGACGCACGCGATGTCGTCCTTCGTGTAGTTCGCCATCAGGCGCGCGGTGTCGATGCCCGCCACCAACGCGCCGGTTTCCGCGAGCGCGCGGGCCATGCGTTCGGCACGCGGCGTCCAGCCGTCATCGTCCGAGAAGAACAGCACGGTGGCATTCGGCTCGCCGTCCGGCCGGAAGATCGGCACGTTCTCGAAGCGCCCGTGGGTCATGATTTCCGGCGTGGCGTTGCCCGCGCCACGGAAGGCCGCCGCCCCCGCGGCGGCGGCCGCAGCCTGCGGCATCACCGGCGAGGGCACGCTCGAAGCCGCCGCAGGCGGCTGCGCGGCCGGCCCCGCCTTCGGCGCGGGGCGAAGCAGATTGGGGCGATGCTCCGGCGTCAGGGGCGCCGCCTGGGCCCGCGCGGCAACCGGCGCCAGCACTGCCGACCACCCCAGCACGCCCGCCGCGAGATGCCGCGCCAGACGGGCGACTCCCGTCTTCCCGAAACGATGCCGGCCCGCGTACCTGCTGTCTGCGCTGCCATGCGTCGCCATCGTCTTCCCCGTCATTTCGTAATCATCCCTTTCCAGCCGCCTCCCACGAGCGCCGCCACGTCGGCGAGCGTGAGCATCGGCGCGATGCCGCCCGGCGTCATCAGATAGCGCGCCTCCCACTGCGGATCGAATTTGTCCTTGAAACTGCGCAGCCCACGGAAGTTGTAGAAGCGTGCGCCATGCGCAAACATCATGCGCCCGAAGCGATGCCAGCGGGGCGCGAGTTGATGCGTCTCCATGCCGGACATCGGCGCCATGCCCAGCCCGAAGCGCTGATACCCCTGATCCTTGAAATGCAGCATCAGCTTCGCGAACAGGAAGTCCATGGTGCCCGGCGGCGCGTCGGGCACCTGGCGCATCAGGTCGATGCTCGCCTCGATGCGCTGCACATCCGGGCACATCAGCGTGGCAAATGCCACGAGGCGCGACTCACGTCGCACCAGCGCGACCGGCTGGCGCAACACATACGCCTCGGTGAACGCACCAAGCGAGAAGCCCTTTTCGCGCGTGTGCTGGCGTGCGAGCCAGGCGTTCGACACCCGTCGCATTTCTTCCAGATACGGCGCCACGGCTTCCGGCGGCACGATCTCCAGCGTGAGACCTTCGCGCTCGCCGCGCGCGACCCCGTGGCGCAGATTCGCACGGCGCGAGCCCTGCAGGCCGAACTCCGGCAGCGAGACGAACGCCTCTTCGCCGAGCTTGTAGGCGCGCAGGCCCGCGTCGATGTACAGCGGCAGCGCCTGCGGACGCGTCTTGTAAAACGCCGCCCGTCCACCGTGCGCGTCGGCCAGTTCGATGAAGCGCCAGATCAGCTCGGGCCACTCCTTCTGATCGCCCACCGGGTCCGAGAGCGACACCCATGAGCGACGATGCTTCGCGTACATGATGAAGGCGTTGCCCGACGGCGAGAACAGGAAGCTCTTGTCACCCATGAGCGCCAGGCAGGCGTCCGCGGCCGGCTGCTTGCGGATGACGGCGCGCGCACGCGCGAGTTCGTCTTCGCTCGCGGGCACGATGGCGCCGGGCGACTGACGCAGCAGTTGCCACAGCGACAGCCCGAGCCCGATCACGGCCACCACCATCAGCGCACGCATCGAACGAGGTGCGTCACCGCCGAACGTGAACTGCCACCACAATTGGTTCGCGTAGCCCACGCGCCGGTAGGACATGAACATGAGCCAGGTACAGGCGCCCAGCACCGAGAGCACCGCGATGATCCATCCCGGCTCGAACGTCTGTGTGAAGAGCGACGAGCGGCGGTCGAACTGCTTGCGCGAGACGAGCAGCAACGTGGCCAGCACCGCCAGCACGAAGCATTCCGACAGTGCGATCCCCTTCGGGATCGCCAGCACGGCGGCGATGACCGTCAACGCGAGCGAACCCCACCAGGCGGCGTCGAGCCGGTGCAACAGTCCGCGCGCCAGAAACAGCATGCACAGCCCCGCCACGCTGCCGAGCAGGTGCGACACCTCGACCAGGAACAGCGGCACATGGCGGCGCAGGAAGTCTTCCGCCTCGCGCGTGGCCGGCGTCACGCCGGAGATCAGCAGCATGACCCCGGCGACGAGCGTCAGTGCCGCCAGCAGGCCGGGAAAGAGCCGCACGGCGGCGCGGCCGATCGGCACGGCCGGCCCCTGCCGGAGTTCGAATCCGGCGAGCAGGCATGCCGCGAGCATGAGCGGCAGCAGGTAATAGATGCCCCGATAGAGCACCAGCGCGCCCGCCACCTGACTGATCGGCGCATGGCCGTTCGTCGCGAGCAGAATCACGGCCTCGAACACCCCCACGCCGCCGGGGACGTGGCTGAGCACCCCCAGGGCCATGGCAATCGCGTAGAAGACGACGAAGGTCGGCAGATCGACCACACCCGCGGGCAGCAGGCACCACAATGCGGCGGCGGCCATGCCCAGGTCGGCGGCGGAGATCAATAACTGGCGCAACGCCAGACGCAGCGGCGGCAGCGGAATGGGCCAGCGGCCGAACAGCGAGACGGTGCGATGGCGCGCGCACATCGCGAGAAACGCGGCGGACCCGGCAAGCAGCAGCACGGCGACCAGTTGCAACAACCCTGCGGGAATCGGCACCAGCGCCGACACACGCGACGCGCCCCACAGCATGCCGAGCGAGCCGAACACCGTCATGCCCAGCCCGAACGCGCCCGCGTTGAATGCCACCGCCTGCGCCACCTTCGAGGTGTCGATCCCGGCGGCCGCGTACATGCGCATGCGCACCGTGCCGCCGGTCAGCACGCCCAGGCCCACGGAGTTCCCCAGGGCGTAGGCGATGAACGAAGTCAGCACCACCGTCGAGCGCCGCACCGTCGCCCCGGCGAAGCGCAAGCCGGAGATGTCGTAACCGGTGAGCGCGGCATAACTCGCCAGCGTTGCCAGCATGGCGAGCACCAGGCGCGTCACAGGGGTGTTGTGGATGGCGGCGACGATGTCGTCGTAATGCACGTGCCGCAACATGTGGTGCAGTGCGTCGAAGACGAACAGGCCGAGCAGCGCCACGCCGGCCACGATCAGCCACGGCCGGACGGTACTCCATGGAACGCGCCGCAACCAGCGCAGCTGGGCGGGCAATGCAAGCCAGGTGGCCTCTACGGCCCCCGGCGCGGGGGCAAGCGGTTCGGATACGCCGTCGACGGCAACGCCGGCGGCACCGGCGGCGCCCATCGCCTGGACCTCGGTGGAAGGCGCTTCGGCGGGCCGGCTCGGGCGCGCGTGGGAGGGTTCAGTCATCTATCGGTGGATCCTGCGGCCGGTACGGCGTCTGCTTCGGGACGCCGCCCCCGGGGTGGCTGTCTGGACGATAGCTTACACCGCGATGCGTGTCAGGTCTTGTTCCAGTGCCGCCGACACCATCGTCCGCCCTGCCGACAGGCCTCGTCGCGACTGCGGCGGCGACCGATCCCTCGGGATTCGAGGGAATCGCCACGGCGCAATGCACGCGTCCGCCGCCGCGCGACCCGCGTCACACGGTCCCGCGCCGGGCCGATTGCGCGAGGCTATGGAAGTTTATGTTTGATATATGCAACTTAATGTAAAATGCGAGGCTTTTGTTAGCCAGTTAGACGAAGTTTTTCCTAAACTTCGAATGCCGACAACGCCGCGAAGCGGCACGTGCGCACACCGAACCATTCCGACTCCGAAGAGAGTCGATTCGCGGTTCGAAGTATCGTGCGCGGGGGGTGAAATAATGTACGTCGAACGGCACAGCCGTCCGGCAGGGGCACGTTTGACCACGCGGCGGACATGGCGCGAGAACACGCATGCCGCGCTGTGCGCCACGGGACTGTCCGCCGCGTCCATACGCGGGGGCGTCCTGCGTATCCTGCTGAGCGCCGTCTTCCTGTCGAGCGCGACACCGGCGCTTGCGCAAGGCGCCTCGTCCGCGCCGGCGGCGAGTCAGAACAGTGTGGTCGTGGCGCTGCCGGCCTCCGGCCCGGCCAAGCCCATCAGACCGGCGGTGCCGATCGGGCAGTCGACCCTCGCGCAGGGCGTCGCGCAACTCAAGGAGCGCTTCAACCTGTCGCATGTGTGGTTGCGCACCGAGTCGGATACCGGCGTCGCGCTCGAAGCCGCCACGGCGGATGACGACGTCGGTGCTCTCCTGCCGGTCGCCAGCCTGTCCAAGTCGGTCACGGCCATCGGCATCGCCCTGCTCGTCCAGGAGGGCAAGCTCTCGCTCGATGCGAAGCTCGGCGATCTGCTCGACGCCTATTCGAAACAGCACGGCAAGCCGCTCGATCCGTCGCTGCGCGAGCTCACGGTGCGTCGCCTGCTCGCGCATCGCGCCGGCCTGCCGACGAATGGCTTCAACGATCCCGTCAACGGTCTGTTCAGCGGACTGGCAATTCGGCGCGTGGGTGGCAGCGCCGACTTTTTCAAGTATCTCGACGCCGGCGAAGCCGGTCACTCCACGGGCAAGTCCGACTTCGTCTACTCCAACGTCTCATACCTGTTGCTCGGCATGGTGATCGAAGCCGTCTCCGGGCAAGCGTACAAGGACTTCTGCGAAACGCGCATCTTCGGGCCGCTGGGCATTACCGACGCGCAGTTGCCCGACAACTGGCGTCTGCTCGCGCCGTTCGCGGGATGGCAAATGTCGACGGGAGCCCTGCTCAAGGTGTGGCGCGTGTTCGACATACGTCGCCCGAGCCTGCTCACGGAGCAGACGTTGCGCACGTTGCTGCTCGACAGGCAGTCCGGGCCGGTGAACGCCGACCGCGACGTGTATTACACGCTCGGCGTGTTCCTGCTGCCTCGCGCCGGGGAACGCAGCTATCGCATCAGTCACGACGGCATCGCCGACTTCTTCCGCACACAGGCGACGTATTACACGGTGGTCGAGAAGAACGTGCCCGGGGACAGTTGGGCGCTCGTGGTGTCGCCGATTCCCTCACGCGGTCAGTTCGGAGCGCTCCAGCGCGAGGTGCGCCGCATCATTCGGCAGGCGCGCCTGGTGCCGTAAGGTCGGCAGGCGCGCTGGCCGGGGAATCGACTTCCCCACCGAAGTCGCACGTGTAAGTGCCGGCGATCAGCCCGCGCTTTTGCGACGCGCTCAATTGTTTCACGCGGTGCTCCGCGCGCGAGGCCGCCGACCGATCGGCGAACGTCAACGACATGAGAATGCGCGAGGGCGGATACGCGCGGGTAAAGCGCGCGCCCTTGCCGGACACATGCGCCGCATAGCGCGCATCGACGTCGACGGTAATGCCGGTGTAGATGCGTCCGCCGGCGCATTCCAGCAGGTAGAGAAACCAGGGCTTCGGCGCCCCGGGTGTGGCCTCGCTCATAGCTTCGCGCGCTCCACCCGCGTAAAGTCGCGCGGCGAGACCCCCAACGCCCGGCGGAACATCGCGGAGAACGCCGCGGGGTTCGCATAGCCCAGACGCGATGCGACCGTCGCCACGGGCACACCGCGCGACATCCAGTCGACCGCGCGCGCGATGCGCACCCGCTGGCGCCATACACCGAAACTCGTGCCCAGTTCCGTGCTGAAAAGGCGCGCGAGGGTACGCTCCGACGCCCCGACGTCTTCGGCCCATTGGGCGAGCGAACGATCATCCTCCGGGCGCTCCATCAGCCCCTGGCACAACGGTCGAAGGCGCCGGTCGTCCGGCATGCGCAGGTCGAGCGACGCCGTGGGCGCCACCCGCAATTCTTCGAGCAACAGCGATGTGACGAGTCCGTGCCGGGGGTCGTCCGACGCCATCCCCCCGGCCATGGCTGCCGCCAGATCGCGCAGCAATGGGGAGACGTCGAGCACGAGGCACCGCTCGGCAGGCAACGGCGAGACTTCCGACATCATGTACACCGCGTAAAACTGCGCCTCGCCCAGCACGGCGACTTCGTGCGACATGCCGGCCGGCACCCATGCCGCGCGAAAGACGGGCACGATCAGGCTGGTCTCGCCGGCCGTGATGCGCAGGCCGCCGCGCTGAGGACAGATCAATTGCCCCCATTCGTGGCGATGCGGCTCGATGAGCGCGTCGGGCGGCGGCGTGCGCAGGTGTGCGACGACGGGCGTCACGGCGCTCGGCGCCGTACGGGGCATGGGCACGAAGTTGGGGCGCGCGACAGGCGCCGTCGCGGTGCGTGGCATGTTCGCGATGGTATTTGTCCTGATGCAGAATCGGTCAACGGCTAGAGTGGGACGTCGGCTGCCACCCGAATCATCGAGTGACATTCCCGGCCGGCACTTATTGTAGTCCGGCCGCATTCCGACGACGCACCACGCCACGGAGCGACGTTGCGCGCAAAGCCCGTATCATCGGCAGTGCGTCGGCAGTGCCGACACTTGACACTCGCAGCGCGCGCCCGACGCCCTCACGGCGCGCCATTGGCCCATCATCACAACGACAAGCGCCATGACCGACTCCACCCCACCGGCCTCGTCCGATTCGCTGCCACAGGCGTCCCACGCGGCGCAAACGCTGCGCCGCGAGCGCCTGCGCGCCCGCCTGCGCGCGCTCGCCGGTTACGCCGTCTACGCCCTGCTCGCGCTCGCGCTGTGGGCGGCAAGCCACGGCAGCACGACGCTGGGCCTGTCCCCAACGGCGTCGCAAGCCGCGGTACTGGTACTTTTCACGATCGGCGCATGGGCTTTCGGACTGTTCCCGGAACCGATCACCACGCTGACGTTTTTCCTGCTCGCCGTGCTGCTGCATGTCGCCAAGCCGGAAGTCATCTTCGCGGGGTTTCACTCGGCGGCGTGGTGGTTGGTCTTCGGCGGTGCGGTCACGGGGCTCGCCGTGCGCACCACCGGTCTGGGGTCGCGGATCGCCGCCACGCTGTTCTCGCTCAGGCGGCCGACTTACGCGCGTTACGTCGCCTCGGTGATGGTGGCGTGTGTCGGCCTGGCGTTCGTGATGCCTTCCACGACCGGACGTATTCTGCTGCTCATCCCCATCGTGCTGGCGCTCGCGGACCGGGTCGGGCTGACGGAGGGGCGTCGCGGGCGCACCGGTCTGGTGATGATGGTGGCCGCCGCGAGCTATATGCCGCCGACAACCATCCTGCCGGCAAACATTCCGAACAGCGTGCTGATGGGCGCGGCGGATTCGTTCTATGGCGTGAAGCTGCATTACGCGCCCTATCTGTTGCTGCACTTCCCGGTGCTGGGCGCGCTCAAGGCCGTCATTCTCGTGTGGGTCATTTGCCGGCTGTTTCCGGACGACGGGCCGCTCACCAACACGTCGTCCGCCGCGCCCGCACCGCTCACAACGGACGCCCGACGCCTGTCGATGCTTCTCGCGCTCGCGCTGGCGGGCTTCGCGACCGACGCGTGGCACGGCATCTCCCCGGCGTGGATATCGGTCGCCGCCGCGATCGTCTGCCTGCTGCCCGCGATTCATATCGTCACGCCGAAGACCTTCACCGAGCAGATGCACATCACGCCGCTCATCTATGTGGCGGGCTTTCTCGGTGTCGGCGCGGTCGTCGCGGACACCGGACTCGGCGAGAAGGTCGCGCGCCTGTGTCTCGACGCCGTGGGCATGACGCCTGGCACGCCAGCCATCAATGCCGCCTGGCTGATCGCGATCGGCGCGGCGATCGGTCTGGTCGCCACGCTGCCCGGCCTGCCCGCCGTGCTCACCCCGCTCGCGGGACAACTGTCCACCGCCAGTGGATTGCCGCTGTATACCGTGTTGATGTTGCAGGTGCCGGTGTTCTCGACGGTGCTGTTGCCGTATCAGAGTCCGCCGATGATGATCGCGATGCATCTGGGCGGTGTCGGCATGCGCGACGGCACACGGCTGACCGTCGTCATGACGCTCATCACGCTCGTGGTGCTGTTCCCCCTGGACTACCTCTGGTGGCGCGTGCTCGGCATGCTTCCCTGAGCCGCTTCCGATCGTCCGGCGCACAAGGTGGCACGCAGCTTGCATGTCGCAAGACTGCGGCCACCGCATCTTCCCCCCTCACGACGCTGTCCCAAAGACGTCGATGCGGTAGTGCCCGCGTTCGTCTCATGCCGGTTCGCCACGGAACCGGTTCCGGCCGGCCCGATTCGCCCTGGCGACCTTCCTCGATTCGCCAGGCACTCAGCCGGCGCCAACGCAGCGCACGTTTGGGAGATCGACCATGGCAGCACCCGAGAGAATTGTCGAGCTGGCACATTCCGTCAAGCATGTCGCCGACGACAAGATCGCGACCATCGAGCACATCACACGCGAAACGAAGTACCTGGCGCTCAATGCGCTCATCGAAGCCGCTCGCGCGGGCGATGCCGGCCGCGGCTTTGCCGTGGTGGCGAACGAAGTCAAGCATGTCTCGGAACGCATCACGGACATCGCGCAGACGCTGACGTCGGAACTGGCCGGGTCGCTTGCCGAACTCTCGGCGCTGGGCGACAGCATGATCGGGCAGCTCGAGCAGCATCGCGGGCAGCGCCTGACGGATCTCGCCCATCACATGATCGAGATCATCGATCGCAACCTGTACGAGCGCTCGTGCGACGTGCGCTGGTGGGCCACCGACGCCGCCCTCGTCGACGTGCTCGGCGCGCCGTCGCCGCAGGCCGTGCGCCACGCCTGCCAGCGGCTCGGCGTGATTCTCGACAGCTACACCGTCTACCTCGACCTGTGGGTGGCCGACGCGTCGGGGCGCATCGTCGCGAACGGGCGTCCCGACCGCTACCCCGGCGTCATCGGCGCCGACGCCTCGCGTCACCCGTGGTTCCTCGCCGCGATGCGCACGCCCAGCGGCGCCGATTACGCCGCGTTCGATGTGCGGCGCGCCAAGCTGCTTCACAACGCCGAAGTCGCGACCTACGCGACGGCAATTCGTGAGGATGGCGAAACACATGGCCGCCCCATCGGCGCGCTGGGTATCTTCTTCGACTGGGCGCCGCAGGCCAGGGCCGTGGTGCAAGGCGTGCCGCTCCTGCCCCATGAGCGGGCCGTCACGCGCTGCCTGTTGCTCGACGCCGAACATCGGGTGCTGGCATCGTCCGACGGCGAAGGCGTATTGCTCGAGCGCTTCGATCTGCGGCGCCAGCGCGGCGCGACCGGAGCGAACGCGGCGTCGAGCGGGTTCTACGATGCGGACGGTGACGGAATGATCGGCTACGCGCTGACGCCGGGCTACGAAACGTATGAGGGACTGGGATGGTATGGCGTGGTGCAACAACGGCCCGAAAGTGCCGCATCGGGCATGGAGCGCACCAGCGCGGTGCCTTCAGCCGCTCAGGTCGCGACGGCGAATGCCATTGCCGCGTGATCGCGGGCCAGCGAAGCGGTGCGGCAGTGAGCGTTTGCCGGGAAGCGTGGCGGGTAGCGCGTGAAGAAGCGCGCCAGTAAGCGCGCCAGGAAGCACGCCGGACGGCGTCAGCGGCAGAACACGAGCCAGCGGTCGCCGTCTTCCTCGCGCCAGACTGCGCCTTCGCGCTCGAGGACCGCCCCGAGGCGCAGCCGTATCGTGCGCAGGCGTGCGTCGCTCACGCCGGGGAAGATCATGCCGCGCACGTAGCAGACGTGCGGCACTGTGCGCAGCAGCGTGCGAATCAATTGACAGAAGCGGCGTACGGCGTGCTCGCCGGACGCCGCCCGTTCGTCGAGCCGGAAGTCGGTGATCGTCAGCACGAAGCCTGCCGCCACCTTGTCGAGACGGTGACAAAGCGACAGTTCGCCGTTTTCGACACGGTGACCGAGCACGATACGCGTGCGCTCGCAGACCTCCGTGCGCGCCGTGAAACGGTGGGTTCTGAAGAATGCCGCAACGGCGCGCTCGCAGACTGACATGGTGGTAGGAAGAGTGAGGCGGCGTGGGAACCGCGCCTGGGTCACGATCGGGTCGGAACCGGCGTGGCCGACGACAGCCACGCCGGGATCGAAGGCTCGCGGCGAATGCCGGATCAGCGGATGGCTTCGTACAGCTTGCCCAGATGCTGGCCGGCCATGCCGAAAAGTTGCCGGGAGACGTCTCGCAACTCGGCGCTTGCCGCCTCGATGCGCTGACGCAGACGGTCGTTGGTACGGCGCGTCTCGTCAGTCAGCGTGGTGGCGAACTCTCCCACCACGTCGTTGTCCCGTCCGCGGTTCGACAGATCGGCCGCGGCGAATTCGAACGCCGGCTTGCCGAACTGCCCCGCGCCGCTCACCACGCTGCCGAAGGCCTGCCCGATTTCCAGCCTGTCGCGCATGCCGTAACGCGCGCTCACCATGCTACCGCCCAACGACAATGCCCCCGAGAACAGCGATCCGCCCGCCGATGTCATGGCCGCGTCGTAGTGCTTCCGGTTGGCGCGATACTTTTCGTCGCGCGCCGCCACGCCGCGCGAGAACGTCAGTACGTCATGGCGCGAGCGGTACGACTGATCGGTGTTGCGTTCGCCCGTGCGAATCTCCATCATCAGTTTCACGAGCCGCATCAGCGTCACCAGGCCGTCCGTCGCGTTGCTCCGCAACGCTCCCCCTGCGACCCCCGCGCGCTTCGTGGGCGCCGATGGCGCCCCCACTGCCGCAGTCCATGCGTCGGACATGCCAAGCGGATCGCGTGGATCGCGTGGGGCGTGCCAGTCCTGTCGTATCGTCATATCGATCATCTTCATCTCCCGCAAGGGCATGACGCGGCGCCGTGCGCGTCACGAATCAAGGAATGCGAACGTCGCGCCGCTCAGGCCATCGACGCCGCTATGCGAATGCGCAGCGCGCCGGTGCTTGCGACGGCTTCGCTCGCCGTCTGCGCCGCGTCGCCCTGCTGCGCGGACAACGCCTGCATGCGTTGGGCAAGACGTCGCTTGTCGTCGCCGTTCATCTCCATGAGGAACTGGAGCCAGGTCGTCTCGACCTGCAGGTCACGCGCCTCGCGCTGCAACTTCGCGCGCTGGATGCCGATGGCGCCCGCGGTCATGTCGCGTCCGGCCACCATCGCGCCGCGCAGCACCGCCGAGAGCGACCACATGCCGCGCAGGATGGCCCGGCGACCCTGCGACGCTGCCTGACTGCCGAACGCCCTGGTCACGTCGGCCGCCCTCACCGCGACGCCCTTCGCCACCTGCTTTGCCGTCGATTTGACGACGTTGTCGAAGGCGCGCGACACCATCTGTTCGACCATCTGCTGCGTGAACTGCTCGGCCATGCGATTGAACCCACGCCGCGCGAGTTGCCGTGCGGTACGTGTGCCACATTGCGCGAGCGACCGGCCAACGCGCTTGCCGACTTCCATGCCGACCTGGTACGACACCTCGGAGACCACGCGTGCGCGGATCGCGCTCACGGCGGCATCGTCGCCTGCCTTGACGGCCTGCGTCAGTGCCTCGCCCGCCCCGCCCTTGAACGCGCGCGTGGCCGCTTTCGTCACGGATCGCGAGGCGAGAAAGCCGCGCACAGACGTCCCGAATCCGACAACCATGCCCAGCGCCTGAAACGCCATCTGCGCATGCCCCCATTTCGCGGCTTCCTGCTCGTAGTATTCCGCGTGCTTCGGATCGATCAATGCCATCGTCTTGCAGACCGCCGAGCCAATGCCCGCGATGCCGGCTCCCACGTCGGCGATGCCGCCGGCGATCATCAGCGGATTCATCGTCAATACGCCGGTCACGACCTTGACAACGCCCACGACGAGATCGATCGCCGCCGTGATCCAGTCGAAGATCGCGCCGAACACGCCGCCCTTGCGCGCCTTGTCGGCGTCCGCGGTCATGGCGTCCATCTGCTCGCGAAACTTCTGAATGTCCTCCTGACGCAGCTTCTCCTGACGTTCGGCCAGCAGCGCCAACGCCGTCTGCGTTGACTTAGCGGTGTCCCCCAGGGCTTGCATGGCGATCATCGACGCGACCATCACGAGCGTCGACGGGTCCAACGTCTCCACGCTCTCCAGGTCGGTCACGCCGAACTGCCCATCGGGTCGCACGCCGTTGGCCGCCAACGCCCCGCTCATCAGATGCAGACGTTGCAGCACGCGGGCGAATGCGTCATCGGCGTCGTGCCAGTCGACGCCCGCGGGCGCGTCGGGCAGGAAATCTTCCGGCCCGAGCCAGTCGCCGCGGCCGTGCGGGCGGCGCGAGGTCCCGCCGGCATCGGGCATCGAGCCCGGCGCCAAGGGGGCCGTCAGGGCGGACGGCAACGCGGGGGGTGAAGCGCAACCCGGTGCGTCGGCGAGCCATGTCGTGCGGGAGTTCGCGACTGCGGCACCTATCGTGATCATGGGTTTCCTTTGGATGAGGCGTTGGACAGGGCATCGCACCGGGCGCTCGCCGAGCGCGCCAGGGCCCGGTGCTGCGGAAGATCGCCACACAGACGTTGCGTCGCGCGATACGCCTTCAGGGCGAAATCGACATTGCCCGCGCCCTCGTAGCTGACGCCGGCGAGATACGGGGCTCGCGGATCGGCTGCACGGATCACGCCGGCCTTGGCGAAGCACGGCAGCGCCTGCTCGTGGTGGCCCAGGCGCTGATAGCAGAGGCCGAGGCCGAACCAGTCGTCGAACGACCACTGGTCGAGCGTGGCGAGCAGGAAGTACACGCGCTGGGCCGCGGCGATGTGGCCTTGCGAGAAGCGATGACGCGCATGCGCACGCATGCGCGTCAGGTCGGCCACGTCGATGTCGGCGAGCATGCGCAGTGCCCCGCCTCGCGAAAAGAAGCGGGCGAAGATCGCCTCGATCTCGGCGGACAGATGCGCCGACACCTCGGGCGTGGTCGGCAAAGGTGTGGCCAACGTTCCCGACTTCGCGCTCATGAACGCATCGATCCGTTGATCTGGTTGAGCTGCTGGCCTCGCGAGCTGATGATCGTGTTGGCGAGCGTGGAAACGCCGTTGTATTCCTGCAGGAACTTGTTGATCTCGATCTGCTCGATCGTGCGGCTGTCGGTCGCCTCCTCGCTGCGGCTCTCGGCGGCGGCCTTCAACGCGCGCAGATGATCGGCACGGTAGTCGCCCGAGGCCCCTGCGGGACCGGCGTAGCCGGCTTCGCCAAACTTCTTCGCACGCGACTCCCAGGCCTGCAACGTCTTCTTCGTGCCGCTGTCGTCCACCGTGATCAACAGGTCGTGCGTGTCGAAGAATTCGCGAATGCCGTCGCCGACCTTCGTGGTCTTCGATGTATCGGTGCCGAGCTGGTTGATGAGCGTTTCGATCTGGTTCGCGACGTCCCTCGCCTGGCGGCCGTGCGACTGGCGCGAGCGCATGAGGTCGATCTTCTCCTTGGCGTCGCTGCCGCTGGCCTGCATCAGCGTGGCCGCATGCGCCAGCAGCAGGGAATGGATGTCGATGGCTCGGTCGGCGGAGAACGACGGGGTGGCAGGAGATGCGAACGATACCGCAGCACCATGAGCTTGACGGGTCGGGTCGATATTGATCATGAGGAAATCCCTGGCGTGAGAAAAAATCGGAATGGGTAGCGCATGGCGTTCGCGCCCCGACACCCGGTGTCAGAGACTGGCGACGATCTTGCCCATGATGTCGCGCAGTTTCGCGATCACGGCGTTGTTCAGTGTCAACGCGTTTTCGTAGCTCGACAGAAACTGCCGGAGCTCGATCTGCTCGACAGTGCTCGACTCGCTCGCACCGGACACCATGGACGTCAACGAGGTCTTCAGGGAGCGCACGCTCGAGGCGTCGAAGCCACTCGACGCCTGCGACGACGACAGCAACCCCTGGCGTACAGCGAAATCGCGCAGGGCATCTGGCAGCGGTTCGAGCGCGCCGTCGCGAACAAGCCGTCGATGCATCCGGTCGAGCGTCGCGATCCACTGGCGCGCCTGGCTCGCATCGGCCATGCGGGCGCGGGTCGACGCCATCCACTGGTCCACCTGGGTGCGAAGGCGCTCCATCTGGTCGCTCGCGCGCGCCATCGTTTGCAGCAACGGGTTGTCGCTTGCGGAGGAAGGGGGCGCGAACGCATCCGAAATGTCGCCGCCTGGCGCGGCAGTGCTACTGACGATGCGATAGATCATGAGTTCGCTCCTCAGACGCATGCGCGGTACTTTGCCGCCGGACGGCCGGGGGAGCGATCCGCGGATGCGCTCAACGACGCGGGCATCTGTGCGCGCAAACGCTCGATGGCATTCGCAAGCGAGGCGGCCATGCGGCCGATCTCGCGCTCCTCGCGCTGGAATGACTCGCTGTCGAGCAGGGCATCCAGTCGCGCGAGCTTCGCGCGCGCCTGTGGCGAGTCGTCCTGCTCGAGCTCGCGTATCTCGGCGAGCGCGGCCTGATAGTCCTGCATCTGACGTTGCAGACGGCGGCCGGCCATCTGCATCTCGCCGCACAGACGTTCGTACTGAATGCGCAACGCGTCTTGCGTCGAAGGCGTCGAGGCGCTCACTGAGGACGAAAACGAGGACGAAAACGAGGACGAAGATGAAGACGGAGAAGCCCCGGAAGACGCGGGGTCGGAAGACAGCGACGATGCGGCAGGAGCCGGCAGGGACTTCGCGCCGGCGGCAACGGCAGGCGGGGAATCGGAGCGCGGCGGGATGCGCGATCCGGCATGGGAGTGCTGCGACGATGCGGACATTGAGGAAACCTCCGTGCGTAACTGTCGTCATTCACGACAGCGGCATCGTACGGAGGTCCCTCACGGGCACCTTTGCAAAGCCCGTCAATCCTTCCGGGAACCGGCCACGCTTCATCCGTTTCCCATAGCTCCCGGAATTTCCGGCGTTGGCGAGACCGCGCGCATCGCGTTGCACGATGCGCACCGTCTACCGCGCTTGCGCCGGCGCGCTCACGCCGCGCCGAAGCCGCCGCCGCCCGGCGTTTCGACGACGAAGATATCGCCAGGCCGCATCTGCGTACGCCCGATATGTGCCAACGGCTCGCGCGTCCCGTCTACGCGTTCGACGTAGTTCGCACCCAGCGCCCCCACCGCGCCGCCCTGGGCACCGAACGGCGCATGCACGCGGTTGTTCGAGAGGATCGACGCCGTCATCGGTGTGAGGAACCGGATGCGGCGTACGGCGCCGTTGCCGCCGTGCCAGCGGCCCTTGCCGCCCGACCCCACGCGAATCCTGTGGCTCTCCAGACGCACGGGATAGCGCCACTCCAGCACCTCCGGGTCCGTCAGTCGAGAATTCGTCATGTGGGTCTGCACGGCGTCGGCGCCGTGGAAGCCGTCACCGGCCCCGCTTCCGCCCGCGATGGTTTCGTAATACTGGTATGTCTCGTTGCCGAACGTGAAGTTGTTCATCGTTCCCTGACTCGACGCAACCCGTCCCAGCGCACCGTAAAGTGCGTTGGTGATGGCCGATGACGTTTCCACGTTGCCCGACACCACCGCCGCCGGATAAACGGGATTGAGCATGGACCCCTGCGGCACGATCACCGTCAGTGGCTTCAGGCAACCGGCGTTCAGGGGAATGTCGTCATCGACCAGCGTGCGGAAGACGTACAGCACGGCGGCCATGCAAACGGCGCGCGGCGCGTTGAAGTTGTTCGGCAACTGTGCCGAGGTGCCCGTGAAGTCGATCGTCGCGCTCTGCGTTGCCCGATCCACGCGAATCGCCACGTGGATCTCGGCGCCGTTGTCGAGCGCATATCGATATTGCCCGTCGGAGAGCGCGCCGATCACGCGTCGCACGGCGGCCTCCGCGTTGTCCTGCACGTGTCCCATGTAGGCCAGCACGACGTCGCGTCCGAACTCGCCCACCATGCGGCGCAGCTCGTCCACGCCCTTCTGGTTGGCCGCCACCTGTGCGCGTAGGTCCGCCATGTTCTGATCGATGTTGCGTGCCGGGTAGCGGGCGCCGGCGAGCAGTGCGCGCGTCTCGCGGTCGCGCAGTTCGCCAGCGGCGACCAGTTGCCAGTTGTCGATCAGCACGCCCTCTTCCTCGACGTGCGTCGAATCGGGCGGCATCGACCCCGGGGTGATGCCGCCGATGTCGGCGTGATGCCCCCGCGAGCCCACGTAGAACAGCGGCTCGGCCGCGCCCTGTGCGTCGTCGTTCACGAACACGGGCGTAATCACGGTGACGTCAGGCAGGTGTGTGCCGCCGTGATACGGATCGTTGAGCATGAAGACGTCGCCGTCGCGCATTTTGCCGCGATTGCCTTCGATGACCGTCTTGATACTCTCGCCCATCGATCCGAGATGCACCGGCATGTGCGGTGCATTGGCAATGAGGTTGCCGTGTCGGTCGAAAAGTGCGCACGAGAAGTCCAGGCGTTCCTTGATGTTGACCGAATACGCCGTGTTCTGCAGACGCAGCCCCATCTGCTCGGCGATCGACATGAACAGGTTGTTGAAGATTTCGAGGCGCACCGGATCGGCCTGCGTGCCAAGCCCCCGTTGCGATGCGCGTGGCACCACGCGCGTGAGCACGAGGTTGCCCTGCGAGGTCATTTGCGCCTGCCAGCCCGGCTCAACCACGGTCGTGCCGCTCTTCTCCGCCACGATGGCGGGGCCGTCGACGATATCGCCCGCCAGGAGCGTGTCGCGGGAGAACAGCGCCGCCTCGCGCCACTCGCCGCCCGCGTAGAGCCGGACATGATCCACCGGCTGCGGTGCGCCCGACGAACGGGTGTCGAGCGGCGCAATGTCGACGGGGGCGTCCGAGCGTCCGATGGCCTCTACCGAGGCGACTTCGACGATCAGTGCCGCACCGTCCATCAGGAATGAGTAGCGCTGACGATAAGCCGCCTCGAACGCCGAGCGCATTTGCACGACGTCGCCGAACGGCACGGCAATCGCCGAGTCCGTGCCTGCGTAACGCACGTGCACGCGGCGCACCGTCTCGATGCGCGAGGTTGGCACGCCCTGCGAGAGCAACGCGTTCACTGCGTCGTCGGCGAGTGCGCCGAGGGCGTCCTCGAGTGCGGCCATGCCATCGTCCGAGAGCGGTGCCTCGATCATGCGCTCGCGCATCGCTGTCTGATCGGCGAGCCCCATGCCGTAGGCTGAGAGCACACCGGCGAGCGGATGCGCGAAAACCTTCGTCATGCCCAGGGCGTCGGCCACCCCGCAGGCGTGCTGACCGCCCGCGCCGCCAAACGTCGTCAGCACATAGCGGCTCACGTCGTGACCGCGTTGCACCGAGATTTTCTTGATGGCGTTCGCCATGCTGCCGATCGCGATTTCGAGGAAGCCTTCGGCGAGGGCCTCCGGCGTCTGGCGGCGCCCGGTGGCCTGCTCGATCTCGGCGGCCAGGGCGGTGAACTTCGCCACGACGACATCGCGATCCAGCGCCTCGTCGGCGCGCGGACCGAACACCTTCGGGAAATGCGCGGGCTGAATCTTGCCGAGCATGACGTTGCAGTCGGTCACCGTGAGTGGGCCGCCGCGACGGTAGGCCGCCGGCCCCGGATTCGCGCCGGCCGAGTCGGGCCCCACGCGCAGGCGCGTGCCGTCGAACGACAGCACGGAGCCGCCGCCCGCGGCCACGGTATGGATGCTCATCATCGGCGCACGCATGCGCACGCCCGCGACCTGCGTCTCGAAAACACGCTCGAACTCGCCGTTGTAGTGCGAGACATCGGTGGACGTGCCGCCCATGTCGAAGCCGATCACCCGTTCGAACCCCGCCGCGCTCGATGCGCGCACCATGCCGACGATGCCGCCCGCCGGGCCGGACAGGATGGCGTCCTTGCCCTGGAAGTTGTCGGCGCGCGTGAGTCCGCCGCTGCTTTGCATGAACTGGAGGTTCACCCCCGGCATTTCCTGCGCGACCTGTTCCACGTAGCGCCGAAGAATCGGCGAGAGATACGCGTCGACGACCGTCGTGTCGCCGCGCGAGACGAGCTTCATGAGCGGCGACACCTCGTGCGAAGCCGAGACCTGGGTGAAGCCGATGTCGCGCGCCAGCGCGGCGAGCGCCTTCTCGTGCGCCGTGTAACGGTAGCCGTGCATCAGCACGATGGCGAGCGAACGAATGCCCTGCGCATGCACGCGCTGCAGCGCTTCGCGTGCCGATGCGAGATCCAGTTCGCGCACGACCTCGCCATGGGCGCCCACGCGTTCGTCGACCTCCACGACCTCGGCGTAAAGCGCCTCGGGCAGTGCAATGTCGAGATCGAACAGTCGTGGCCGGTTCTGATAAGCGATGCGCAGCGCATCACGAAAGCCCCGCGTCGTGACCAGCGCGAGCGGCTCGCCCTTGCGTTCGAGCAACGCATTGGTCGCCACGGTCGTGCCCATCTTCACCATTTCGACGCGCTCGGGCGTGATCGGCTCGCCGGGGGCCAGGTCCAGCAGATGGCGAATGCCCGCCACGGCGGCGTCGCGATACTGTTCCGGGTTTTCGGACAAGAGTTTGTGCGTGACGAGCGTGCCATCCGGGCGCCGGGCGACGATGTCGGTGAAGGTACCGCCCCGATCGATCCAGAACTGCCAGCGCGAGGCGGTTTGATGCGCGGGCGCGCGGTTTTGGGCGGAGGGCGTGAGAACGTTCGTCATGGGGTCACTCGCAATTCAAAACAAAGGGCAACGGGCAATCGAATACGTGCGCTGCGATGCCGAAGGCCGGCCGTACGGCGGCAGGCGCAGGGCGCACGTCTCCCGGCGCGGGCGGATCCGACATTGCCGGACACGGCCGCACATCCATCTCGCGATCGGGAGGTCATGGGTTGGGAAAGGCGCGGCAGCGAAAGCTGCCGCGGTGAATCATGCTTGCGTGCCGCGCCGCGGCATCGCGTCATTACCTCATCACGGCTGGCTCGCCTCGACCGATTCGAGTTCTCGGCCACGCGTCTCCGGCAGCGTGAGCGCCGCGAGAATCAACACCCCGTAGGCAACCCCGGCGAAGATGCCGATCGTCGTGCCGAGGCCGTATTGCTTCGAGAGCATGCCGATGAGGAACGGAAACAGCGCGCCGACGGCACGGCCGACGTTGTAGCAGAAGCCCTGGCCGGAACCGCGCACTCGCGTCGGGAACAGTTCCGTGAGGAATGCGCCCATGCCGCTGAAAATGCCCGAGGCGAAGAAACCCAACGGGAAGCCGAGCCAGAACATGGCGCTGTCGGTGAGCGGCAGCGAGGTGTACGAGAACGCGATCACCATCGAGCCCACGGCAAACAGGATGAAGTTTGGTTTGCGCCCGAGCCGGTCGGTCAGATACGAGCTCGCCAGGTAGCCGACCCACGACCCGAAGATGATCATCGCCAGGTAGCCGCCGGTGCCCATGACCGTGAGATGGCGCTCCGTCTTCAGGTACGTGGGCAGCCACGTGGTGATGGCGTAGTAGCCACCTTGCGCGCCGGTCGTGAGCAATGCCGCGCGGATCGTCGTCGAGAGCAGTGCCGGGCTGAAGATCGCGGCCAGACCGGGGCCGGCATCGGACGTCGACTGCTTGGCCTTCTCCTTCTGGTAGACCTCGGGTTCCTGCACATAGCGACGGATGAAGAGCACGAGCAAGGCCGGCAGCAGGCCGATCAGGAACAGCGCGCGCCAGGCGAGTTCGGCGGGCATGAGCGAGAACAGCACGGCATAGAGAATGGCCGTCAGGCCCCATCCGATGGCCCAGCCCGATTGCACCAGCCCAACGGCCTTGCCCCGGTCGCGAGCGCGAATGACTTCGCCGATCAGCACGGCGCCCGCCGTCCACTCCCCGCCGAAGCCGAAGCCCATCAATGCGCGGGCGGCGAGCAACTGGTGGTAGCTCTGCGCGAGACCGCACAGGCCGGTAAACACCGCGAACCACAGCACCGTAAGCTGCAACGTGCGCACGCGGCCGATGCGATCCGACAGAATGCCGGCGACCCAACCACCAAGCGCGGACGCGAGCAGCGTGAGCGTGCCGATGAAGCCCGCGTCGGCCAGGCTGATGCCCCACGTCGCCACGAGCGTCGGAATCACGAAGCTCAGCATTTGGGTATCCATGCCGTCGAGCATGTAGCCGACCTTGCAACTCCAGAACGCGCGCTTTTCACGCGGCGTGGCGTCGCCATACCAGCCGAACAGGCTGCCGCCCGTTTCCGACGATGTCGCGGGGGTCCCGGAAACGGGGGGCGCGAGAGGGGTTTTGCTTTCCATGAGGATGAGACTCCGGTGATGTCCTGACTTGCCGTGTGGTGCCCTTGGGCCGCGCTTGGGTCGCCCGATGTCCTCGGTTCGCTGTGTCGTGCGGGAGACGACAGGCGTGCGAGGTCACCGACGGGCGACAACTCGCCCGCCGCTGTCCGTCATGGCGCGGTTCTCTTGTAGTGCGTGCTGCGTAATGCTTGCTACGTAGTGCTCGCTGCGTGAAGCTCGCTGTGTAATGCGTGCTGCGTAGTGCCTGCTGCGTAGTGCCCGACGCCGATGCCGGGGGTCGGGTAACGCTTACGTCCTGCTGCGGCGCCGCGATGAAACGACGTCCGCCGCGGCGCACTGCGCTGGCGGCCGGGTCAGAAGACCGCCAGCGATGCGTTCGGGATGTCCGTCATGAGCATGTAGCCCGGACGGTGCGCGATCGCGAGCGGCAGTTTCGCCCCCATGAGCGCGGTTTGCGGCGTGACGCCACACGCCCAGTACACGGGCAGTTCGTCCTCGCGAATCGTCACCGCGTCGCCGAACTCAGGCTTGTCGAGATCGGCGATGCCCAGTTCGCGGGGGTCGCCGATATGAACCGGCGCGCCGTGCACCGCGGGGTCCGCGGCCGGGTCCACCTGCTCACAAGCATAATAGTAAAGCTCGACCCGTGCATGGGGGTAGAGGTGTTCGACGGCCCGCCGGAGCGCCACGGCCCGGACCGCCAGCCCGGTCTCCTCCACGCACTCGCGGACGGCGGCCCGGTCGGCCGCCTCGCCGCGCTCGCGCTTCCCCCCCGGGAACTCCCAAAAGCCGGCCAGTGCCGCCCCGTCGGGACGTTGCCGCACTAAAAACGACCCGCCCCGGCGGATCAGTCCGATACCGACGCGGACGGCCGGCTCGGCGGGAGCCAGCCCGCCGGCCGGGGCGGGGGCCGCGCGCGCGTGGTGGAGGCGGCGGTGCGCGAGGGTCTGGAGGACACGTGCC
>OFTX01000260.1_pt1 | contig 31947 bp, 31 predicted proteins | sample 1775051 | NCBI WGS metagenome assembly OFTX01 (sample SAMN08195772, study PRJEB24354) | sludge metagenome | isolation source: sludge from phenol fed wastewater aerobic bioreactor A | place: India: Nagpur | collected 2016-09-15
GCCGGCGACGTGCAGGACCACGTCTACCGCCAGGCCATCACCAGCGCCGGCACCGGCTGCATGGCCGCGCTCGACGCGCAGCGCTTTCTGGAGCAGCAAGCCTCTTGAGCGCCGGCCCCACCGCTGCGATCGATCACTACGAGAACTTCCCGGTCGCCTCGTGGCTGTGCCCGCCGCGCCTGCGCGCGCCCATCGCGGCCATCTATCACTTTGCCCGCACGGCCGACGACATCGCCGATGAGGGCGACACCCCCGCCGCCCAGCGCCTGGCCGACCTGAGCGCCTACCGCGCCGAGCTGCATGCCATCGCTACTGCCAGCAGCCACCAGCCGCCGGCCGCCAGCCGCTGGCCGCAGGTGTTCGGCCCGCTGGCGGCCCAGATGCGGGCGTTTCAGCTGCCCGAGGCACCGCTGCTCGATCTGCTCTCCGCCTTCGAGCAGGACGTGCGCATGACCCACGCCGGCGCCGCCTACCCCGACCAGGCCGCGCTGCTGGACTACTGCCGGCGCTCGGCCAACCCGGTGGGCCGCCTGCTGCTGCACCTGTACGGCGTCAGCGCGCCCGCGGCCCTGGCCGAAAGCGACGCCATCTGCACCGCGCTGCAACTCATCAACTTCTGGCAGGACCTGTCGGTGGACATCCCGCGCGGGCGCTTCTATTTGCCGCTGGCCGACTGCGCCGCCCATGGCATCGCCATCCACGACCCGGCCAGCCAGTTCCCGGCCCTGCAGGCCAGCGAGGCCACGCGAAGCCTGATCCGCGCCCTGGCCGATCAGGCCCGCGCCACCATGCTGGCCGGCGCCCCGCTGGTGCAGCGCCTGCCCGGCCGCGCCGGCTGGGAGCTGCGCGCCGTGGTGCAGGGCGGCCTGCGCGTGCTCGACCACATCGCGGCGCTGGACCACGACACCCTCGCCCGCCGCCCCACCCTGCGGCGGCGCGACGGCTGGGTGATCGCGGCCCGCGCGCTGGTGATGTAGACACCTGCGCCCGTCCAATACCCATGGCAAATCCCACCCTGTCCCCGGCCCTGCTGTGGCGCATGACACGTCCGGCCTTCCTGCTGCTCACCGTGGTCGCCTGCCTGCTGGGCACGGCCACGGCGGCGGCCGGCGGCAACAGACTGAACGGGTGGCTGGCGACGGCCGCCACGCTGCTGGCCGTGCTGGCGCACGCCGCGGGCAATGTGCTCAACGACCTGCACGACGCCCGCAACGGCGCCGACGCCGTCAACACCCAGGGCATCTTCCCCTTCACCGGCGGCTCGCGCCTGATCCAGACCGGCGCCGTCACCGAAGGCCAGACCGCCGCCCTGGCCTGGGCCCTGCTGGGGGTGCTGGTGCCGGCCGGCCTGCTGCTGGCCGCCCAGACCGCCGCCGGCGTGCTGCTGCTGGGCGTGGCGGGGCTGCTGCTGGCCTGGGCCTATTCGGCCCCGCCGCTGCGGCTGATGGCGCGCGGGCTGGGCGAACTGGCGGTGGCCGGCGCCTGGTTTCTGGTGGTGCTGGGCAGCGACTACGTGCAGCGGCGCCAGTTCTTCGCCACCCCGGCCAGCGCGGCGTTGAGCCTGGCGCTGCTGGTGGCGGCGCTGCTGCTCATCAACGGCTGCCCCGACGCCGCGGCCGACGCCCAGGTCGGCAAGCGCACCCTGGCCGTGCGCCTGGGCCCCGTGGGCGCGGCCTGGGCCTACCTGGGCCTGGTGCTGGCCGCGCATGGCTGGCTGGCAGCCAGCGTGGGGCTGCGGCTGGCGCCGGCTGCGGCGCTGTGGGGGCTGGTGTCGCTGCCGCTGTCGCTGGCCGCCGCCGCGCTGCTGCGGCGCCACGCGCGCCAGCCCCGGCGCCTGCGGCCCGCGCTGGCGCTGACCGTGGCGGCCACGCTGCTGCACGGCCTGGGCATGGCCGCGGGCTATGCATGGATCGCGTCGCAACACTGAGCCCATGGGACAATCGCGCCCCATGACGCCACAGCAGTACGTGCAGCAAAAAGCCGCTGCTTCGGGCAGCAGTTTCTATTACGCCTTCCTGTTTTTGCCACCGCCGCGGCGCGCGGCCATCACGGCGTTCTATGCGTTCTGCCGCGAGGTGGACGACGTGGCCGACACCGTGAGCGACCCCGGCGTGGCCGCCGCCAAGCTGGCCTGGTGGCAGGGCGAGGTGCGCGACGCCTTCGAGGGCCGGCCCACGCACCCGGTGATGCAGGCGCTGATGCCGCATGCGGCGGCATTCCGCATCGAGCCCGGCCCGCTGCTGGACGTCATCGAGGGCTGCCAGATGGACCTGCAGCCCACGCGCTACTTCGACTTTGCCGAGCTGCAGCGCTACTGCCACCGGGTGGCCGGCGTGGTGGGCGAGGTGTCAGCGCGCATCTTCGGCCAGACCGATCCCGCCACCACCGCCTACGCGCACAAGCTGGGCCTGGCCTTTCAGCTCACCAACATCATCCGCGACGTGGGCGAGGACGCGCGGCGCCAGCGCGTGTACCTGCCCACCAGCGAGCTGCAGCGCTTCGAGGTGCGCGCCGACGAGATCCTGAAGGGCGAGTACTCCGAGCGCTTCGCGGCGCTGATGCGCTTTCAGGCCGAGCGCGCGCACGGCCTGTACGACGAGGCGCTCAGCCTGCTGCCTGCCGTGGACCGGCGCAGCCAGAAGCCCGGCCTGATGATGGCCAGCATCTACCGCACGCTGCTGCGCGAGATCGAGGCGGCCGACTTCCAGGTGCTGCACCAGCGCATCGCGCTGACGCCGCTGCGCAAGTTCTGGCTGGCCTGGAAGATGCAGGCGCTGGGGCGTTTTTGATTGCGCCCTGGTCTCGATGATTCCCGATTTGATAGCTGCTCGCGATTGATTCATGCGGGCTACAGGCCATTTCGATTCATGAACACCCAACCGGACCCGCCGCTGCGCATCGCCATCGTCGGCGCGGGCTGGGCCGGCCTGGCCGCCGCCGTGCACGCGGTGCAGGCGGGCCACGCGGTGACCGTGTTCGAGGCCGCGCGCCAGCTGGGCGGGCGCGCGCGCGCCCTGCCCCTGACGCTGCCCGATGGACGCGAGCTGACGGTCGACAACGGCCAGCACATCCTGATCGGCGCCTACACCGAATCGCTGCGGCTGATGCGCACCGTCGGCGTCGACCCCGAAAGCGCCCTGCTGCGCCTGCCGCTCACCCTGCGCTTTGCCGATGGCACGGGCCTGCGCTGGCCTGAAGCGCCCGAGCCGCTGGACGCGGTGGCCGGCATCCTGCGCGCCCGCGGCTGGCGCTGGTCCGAGCGCCTGGCCCTGCTGTGCGCGGCCCTCGGCTGGCGGCGCGCCGGCTTTGCCTGCGCGAGCGACGTCACCGTGGCCGGGCTGTGCCGCGCCCTGCCGCCACGCCTGATGGCCGAGTTCGTCGAGCCGCTGTGCGTGGCTGCGCTCAACACGCCCGTCGACCAGGCCAGCGGCCAGGTGTTCCTGCGCGTGCTGCACGACGCGCTGCTGGGCGGGCGCGGCCACTCCCGGCTTTTGCTGCCGCGCATCGACCTGGGCGCGCTGCTGCCCCAGGCCGCCGCACGCTGGCTGCAGCAGCGCGGCGCCGTGCTGCGCCGTGGCGAGCGCATCGACACGCTGCACGCGCAAGGGCTGCACTGGCGCGTGGGCGGACAGGCGTTCGACCGGGTGATCTGGGCCACTTCAGCGCCCCATGCGGTTCAAGCCCTCACCCAATCTGCCCCGGAAGCTCCAAATAACATAGCAATCGGCATGCGCGGCTGGAGCGCCACCACGGCACGGCTGGCGCATCGCGCCATCACCACCGTCTACGCCCAGGCAAGCGCATCCGCCGCCGCCCTGCTGCCGCAGCCCATGCTGGCCCTGCGCAGCGGCCCCGATGCACCGGCCCAGTTCGTGTTCGACCGCGACGCCATCACCGGCACGCGCGAGCCGACCGGGTTGCTGGCCTTCGTCGCCAGCGACAGCGCCAGCGAGCGCCCGACGCTGCAGGCCGCCGTCGTCGCCCAGGCCGGCCGCGAGCTGGGCCTGGCCGTGCAGCCGCTGCTGACCGTGACCGAACGGCGCGCCACCTTCGCCTGCACCGCCGCGCTGCAGCGCCCGCCGGCCTTCATCGCGCCGGGCCTGCTGGCCTGCGGCGACTACGTGGGCGGCCCCTATCCCGCCACGCTGGAAGGCGCGGTGCGCAGCGGCATCGCCGCCGCCGCTGCCATCGCCCCGGCAGCGCTCGGCTAGAATCGGCCCTGCTTTGCGGGTGTAGTTCAATGGTAGAACGGCAGCTTCCCAAGCTTCATACGAGGGTTCGATTCCCTTCACCCGCTCCACTGCATCATTCTGCGGACTTCCGCAGAAGTCCAAGAGAGTTTGCAAGTCGTTGCCACACAAGGACTTTTCCTCTCTTTGACGTTCTGCCGTAGTCCACTGCGATCCGCCTACAGCCGGGACTTTTAAGTCCACAAACAAGTCCATTTTTGCGGGCGCGGCTGATTCCGGATTGTTGATGGAGGGGCGAGGTCGACGTGACCAGCATCTGGTTCCTGACTCATGTTCAGGAGCAAGAGCATGGCACTCTCAGACTTGGCCGTTCGACAGGCCAAGGCAACTGGCAAGGCATACACCCTCCCTGACCTGGATGGCCTCTCCCTGGCCGTCACGGCTGCAGGGGGCAGGACTTGGCACTTCCGCTACTACTGGGCGGGCAAGCAGAAGCGGATGTCGCTCGGCACCTACCCGGAGGTGACGCTTCGCGAGGCCCGCAGCCTGCGCGATGAAGCGCGCGCCCTGCTAGCCAAAGGCATCAATCCTCGCGTTCACCGCAAGCAGAAGCGCACTGCCGTCCGGCTCGCCGACGAGAACACCTTCGAGGCGGTGTATCGCAAGTGGCTCAAGCATCGCGGGCTCAGCCTCAAGGAAGGCCGGCAGACGACCCTCTCGATACTTCCGCGCATCTTCGACAAGGATGTGCTGCCCGCCTTGGGCAAGCGGTCGATCTATGAGATCAAGCGTCCCGACCTCTTGGAGGTGATCGCCAAGATCGAGAAGCGCAGGGCGCTCTCCGTCGCCGAGAAAGTCAGGACGTGGTTCAACCAACTGTTCCGCTACGCGCTGGTGATCGTGCCGGGCCTGGAGCAGAACCCTGCCTCCGATCTCGATGTGGTGGCGCTGCCGCTGCCACCCGTCAACCACAACCCGTTCCTGCGCATGGCCGAGCTGCCGAAGCTGTTGCAGCGGCTGCGCAGCTATCGCGGCAGGCGGCAGACCCAGCTCGGGCTGCGGCTATTGCTGCTGACCGGCGTGCGAACCGGAGAGCTGCGACAGGCGACGCCGGATCAATTCGATCTGGACCGTGGGTTGTGGATCATCCCGCCCGACGTCGTGAAGCAACTCCAGTTGGATATGCGCAAGAAGCGGCAGCAGGCGAAGGACATCCCGCCCTACATCGTGCCGCTGTCGATTCAGGCCATGGAGATCGTCCGGCACCTGCTGGATGAGTTCAAGCCGGCCCAGCGCCACCTGTTCCGGCACGACAGCGACTTGAAGAAGCGCATCAGCGAGAACACGCTCAATGGTGCGCTCAAGCGCATGGGCTATCAGGAACGCCTGACCGGACACGGCATCCGCGGCACGATGTCCACTGCGCTCAACGAGATCGGCTACCCGAAGGTCTGGGTGGATGCACAGCTCTCGCATGTCGATCCCAACAAGGTCAGCGCGACCTACAACCATGCCGAGTACGTGGAGCAGCGTCGCCGCATGATGCAGGACTGGGCCGATCGGCTCGACCTCTTCGAGCAGAACCAGGTCGAGGCGGCCAGCATGCCGCTCACCGTGCATCTGGAAGGCGTACCCGCATTCCCGAGTGAGCAAACCGCAAGCGCACCCTCCACGCCGGTTGCCGCTTCGCCAATCCTGCTGGTGACGAAGCCGGGTGACGCCATGCCGTTGGTTTCTGCCGCCGCACATCGGCTGCCGGCGGTTCCGCCCCCTCGATCGGCCGCGCCGCTGGTGCCTTCGGACATTCAGCGCGAGAGGATGGAGCTGTTCGATGTCTTCGAAGCGCCGCACAACCTTCCCGTCGCGGCGTTTGCCAAGATGGCGGGCAAGTCCCGCAGGTGGATCAGCTACGAGATCAAGGCGGGCAACTTGCTGGCGTTGAACGTAGGCAACCGCGGCCAGCGCGTGCCGGACTGGCACCTCGACCCACTCAAGCACGAGCTGATCCAGTCCGTCCTGAAGCTGACCAGGGGTGCGGACCCTTGGCAGATCTACCATGCACTACTGCAACCGCGCTCGATGCTGCGGGGGTGTTCGGCACTGGAGGGCGTGACGGCCGGCAATCTCGACAAGCTCGTCATGGCAGTGAGCACAGCCGTGAAGGAAAGCGAATGGACCCCGCTGCGAGTCGGAGTCGCCTAGCAGCAGGAATGCGGGATCGTGGCGAAACCGCGATCCCCGCGCGTCTGTCAGGACACCAAGCGCGCGCGGCGGGCGAATCTTGCCTGGGTGTCCGACAAGGAAGCATCGCGGCGGAGCAGGTAAGCCATCACGATCGTTGGTGCGCCGGCCAGCGGCCGCACGGCGATGCCTCGGCGTAGGTAGCTCGCCAGTCTCGCGGCAGGCGCAATGGCGATCCCGTACCCGGCGGCAACCAGCGTCATCGCCACATCGAATGTCTCCACCGTTTGCTCTCGCTCTTGCAGCGCGTTCTCGAACACACGCTGCACGGTCATGCGCCATGGTTCATCGGCCGTGGACTGCGAGCAGATCAAGGGCTGCTTGAGCACTTCCCCGCACGGCACTTCACGGTGGGCCAGCAGGTGGGAGCGCTTGGCCACGGCGACCGCCAGCGTGTCATGCCACAGCGGTTCGCATACCCAGCCAGGCCACTGCCGGGCAACCGCAGACAAGGCGAAGTCGAAGCCGTCGTCCGGCAGCTCCGCGCCTCGACCGGGATCTGTCCAGCCGGCCAGGACGGCATGGGTCTCCGGCTCTTCGGCACGCTGCAGGGCGAGCACGTCGGCGAGCTGGGGAGGCACCCATTCGCCGAGGACGGCCATGCGAATTTCGGCGGTGATGTCACTCGATTCCACGTCCAGCTCCCCCAGGCGGTGAACTCGTGGCAACTGATCTCGAAGCCGTTAGATGAGTTAAGTTTAACGTGGTTTAAATCGTGACCGTGTTCGACGCTCTTGGCAATGCCAAAGCGTTCGATCCAAAGGGGCCGCCCCACCGGCACCACTACCTACGAAGCGGAACCAGCCATCGCGTTTGGGGCTGCCGTGCGGGAAGAAAGAACCAACCAGGGCATCGCTCAGGAAACGCTGGCCCACATGGCCGGCATCGAACGGTCGCACATGGGCAAGATCGAGCGCGGCGAGCATGTCCCCACGCTCCCTCTCATCCTCAAGATTGCCCGTGCGCTGAAATGCAGTTCCGCCCACTTGATGACTCTGACCGAAGCCAAGCTGGCAGAGTCGGCCCCATCCGCAGATTGAAGCCGGCCCGCACAGCGGTCGCATGACTACGCCTGATCGTCGTCCTTGCCCCCAAGGGCTGAATCTTCGCGCTTTGCGGCCTCGTTGACGAGCCGCAGGTATGGGTTGTCTGGCGGCGTCTCCTGGAACAGCGCATCCGGGCTGGCGAGCAGGTAGCCGTGCAGCCGGCGCGACTTGCGCGGCCCCGTGACTTCGCAGGTCCAGATGTTCAGCCCGCTCGGCTGCTTGCGGTGCTGTCCCAGCTTCTCGAAGCGCTTCTGTACCCACTGCCACCCCTCCAGCTTCTCTTGCTTGGCCAGCGCGGCGACTTGAAGGTACTCCTGCGCGTAGCGCTGGAACACGCCGGGGCTGACGAGGTAGGTCGTACCGACGACGGTATGCACCAGGGCCTTGGCGTCGTTGATGATGAGCTTGCGCGTCTGGATGCTCTGACGCAGCCAGGCCATGAAGTGCGCCCCGGAGGGCTCCGCGCGATCCTGGGAAGGCGCGAGGCTCATCTGCGGCGGGGGCACGGTCGAAGGGGTCGGCTCGGCCTCGGCGATCTCCGGCGCTGTGGGTAGAGCGGTGTCGCCCAGCAGGTCGAGCAGCGCGGCCACGCCGGCATCCATGGCAGCGGATGCGATCGGCGCCGTGCTCGCGGATGCAGCTTCGATGCCTTCCACGCGCGGCCCATCAGCCACCGCCGGCGCCTGCGGCGTCGGCTCCGCCTGTTCCTCTTCGACCTGCACACGGCCTGCGAACGGCGCCGGCCGGTCGGCGGCATCCCAGATCATCGCCGGCGAGAGTTTCAGGAAGGTGAAGGCGTGCGACCAGCCGGCGTCGCTGGTGACAGTAGCCTTCCAGATCGCCTTGCCATCCGGCGTTGGCTGCACGATGCCGTGATCCTGCAGCACGTTGAACACCGCCGTGTTGCTCGCCGGAATGCCGTCGATGCCTTGCGATAGCAGATGTGCGCGCAGCTTGTCGGAGACGGTCTTGCTCACCAGCCACAAGGCGTCTTGGGTCAGCCAACCGTCCGCCGGGCCGGCCTGGTTCAGCTTGAACGCTTCCTTGAGCAGGTAGCGCAAGCCGTCGAGCAATTTGCGTTGCAGAGCATGCTTGGGCGCCACCAGCGCCTTGCTGGGATCGCCGCCGAGTTCCTGGGCGACCGATGCCTGGTCGGCCTGCACGACCAGCTCGCCGAGCGTGCCAGCGTGCTCGTACTGGCCGGCCAGCACGTACAGCAGCGCGGCCCAGACGTCGGGATAGCCGCTGAGCCAGTCGAAGATGTCCCGATCGAGAAGGCGCGCGTAGAGCAGCCCGGTGGCGGCGCTGTGCAGGCGGTACTCGCGCTCCTTTCGGTAACGGAAGCGGTAGGGCTTTCGCAGCGGGCCGTGCCAGGGATGCCAGACGCTGCCGTCGGCATGCTCGACGTGCAGATCGACCGCAATCTTGCCGATGTCGTGCAGCAAGGCCGCGTAGGCCGTGCCTGCGGTCCAGGCTTCGGCCTGGGCCGCCTGTGCCTCCGGCGTGACGCCCGCAGGCAGCAGGTATGACTGCCGCAGCTTCAGCGCATAGGCGACGATCTCCAGGCCGTGGTCCAGCATGCCGCCCGGATAGGCGTGGTGGTGGTTCTCGGAGGCCGGGAACTGCTGGACCAACTCGGCGTAGCGCTCCAGTGGGGCGAGGTAGAGCGTGGCGAACTGTCGGCGCGAGAGCGATGTGCGCTGCCAGATGTGTTCCAGCAGTTTCTGCCGACGCGGCGTGGTCAGCAGCGATGCGGCCGACTCCGGCCGCATCGCCCCTTTCGGAGTTTCGATGGCGGATGTGGGCGGTGTGCCGGCGGCGGGTGGCACCCTTTTGCGCTGGAACAGCGAGAGCATGGCGAACCCCGGATGACGGGCTGCTCGGGGCGCCTTTTGGCCTTTTCAGGATAGGGCCTTTCCCCTTGGCGCCCTTCCTTTGCCCCTTCCCAGCCCTTTGGCCTTTGTCGGAAGCCTTTGGGTATAGGGCCGCTGCTTCGTGGATGCCACGATGAATGCGGCATGGGGCAATCCCGGCAAGTGGGGCGCTGCGGGATGTTCGTCAGCTCTGGCCCAAGCCGGTGTCGAGGGCGGCGGATTGCGCTGCGAAGTCGTCGGGACGGCGCTTGCGGAAGGTTTCGAGATTGGCGAGCTTCCAGCGCAGTGCCGGCAGTTGCGCGGCGTGCTGGCACTGCACCAGCGACCAGTCCGGTTCTGCGCGCGCCAGCCCGCTCAGAAACTGCTTGTGCGCGGTGTTCAGTCGCTGTGGCAGCTCGCGCCGCATCCTGGCGCGAGCGTCGAGCAGCGTCTCCAGGGAGCAGTCCACTTCGGTCATGCCGACAAAGGCCCGCTCGTACTCGCCGGCGATGTCCTTGTCGTTGCCGAACAGCACTTCGTGGGGCGGCCGGTTGTGGCCCGCCAGATAGATCACGAAGCACTCGACCATGCCGTCGCTGATGTCGCCCGATTCGTAGAGCTGCCACACGTCGAACAGGTCGCGGGGGTGCTGCCGATCCAGCGCGGCCACCAGCTTGCTGGCGTACAACTCGTCCGGTGCCAGAACCGGCAGCTCGAACTCGACGCCGAACAGATCGCTGGTCTTGGCGCTCAGCGGCCGCCGCTCGACGGGCAGCACGCTGCCTCGGAACACGACGTTGACCTCGATCTTCACCTGGCTGGCGTCGTTCTCGACGATCAGCTTGGTGTCTCCCAGGTCCTTGGCGCGAACCAGGCGTGTCTGCACGCCCAGTGGCGCAACGCGCGTGGCGATGGCGGCCAGCTCCTGGTTGATGGCTTGCAGCGCTTCGTCGCGCGGCGTCTGCCACGGGAGGTACACCACGTCGATGTCCACTGAAAGGCGCGGCATGTCCCGCACGAAGAGGTTGATGGCCGTGCCGCCCTTCATGGCGAAGATGTCGTTGGCGAACACGTCGGGCGCGACGGCCAGCAGCAGGCGAACGGTGTCCGCGTAGGTCTTATCCATGAGGTTTCAGGCTCAGCAAGGTGCCGTCATCGAGCCGGCTCATCCAGCGCGTGTTGCTGCCGGTGCGGACCGGGTACTGCTCCAGCAGGGCATCGACATCCACGAGGCTGGTCTCGCGCGCCCAGGTGAGGAACAGGCGCACGGCCTTCACGCTGGCGCAGCAGGACAGCAGTTGTCCGAGCAAGTCCTTGCGGGGGGAACGCAGTCCATCGAAGATGTTGCGGGCCTCTTCGAGGCTCTGCTTGACGCCGGCTTCGTACAGCAGCTCCAGCACGGCACGCTCGGGGGCAGCCACCCGCAGATCCTCGGGCAGGCCAGGCGGCGTGGTCAGGGTCTTGCTGGCCAGCGCCGTGTCCGGCCAGTCGAACAGGCGGGCGTGGACGTAGCGGGCCGGAAAGCGCGAAGTGAACCAGGCCGGCAACGCGAAGCGACCGTCGCCCCACAGCACCAGCGCCTCCCGGCTGCCCAGGTTGTGCCGCACGCCCTGCAGGGCCAGGGCACTCTTGCCGCCGACGTGCAGGCCGGGCACGCGCTGTTGCAGGAACTTCAGCGCACCGTAGACCCCGAACTCATCGTTCGGGAAGGCATAGACGCCATGGGCCAGGCGCACGAGCCACCCGCCGTCGGCATAGTGGGCGGCGAGCTGGGGCGATACCCCGAACTGGCTCAGGGTGGCAAGGTCGAACGGCGCCCCGCGGGGGAGTCCCGCCTGCAGCCGCTTGATTACCTGGTGCCTAGAATTTCCATCCATGCTATAAAAATAGCACGGAATCCAATCAATCCCTAGAACTATCGCAAGAACGTGCAGGGAAAGTAGCATAACGTTTGATTTCCATCGCAGAATCTAATCGACCTGCGACCCAGGCCGAGCGGCTCTGCCAGCCGCAACCCGCCCTCCTGATCGCGGTCTATGCTGGAGGGCAGGCCCCGACCGGCCGCTCCATGAGGTGAGGTACCACTGAAGCCGAGGCACATGAGCATGACCACCAACACGCACAACGGGAGCTGGAGCCACCGGCTGGGCCGGGGGGCTGGCCGTGCCTGGCGTGGATACCTCCGCCGCGAGCAGCGTGTCGCCGGCTGGCTGGTGACGCGCGGGGTGCCCGCGGGCGCGGCGACGGCGGTGCTCTGGATCGTCAAGCTCGCCGTGCTCGGTGCGCTGCTCTACTCCGCGTTCTGGCTGGCCCTGCTGCTTGCCTTTGCGGTGACTGCTGCATGGCTCGTGCAGCACGACGACTCTGATCAAGAGGAACCGCAACCCGAGTGGAGGGAAGGCCCCAACGGCTTCGGGCTTTATGACAAGAGCGACTGGCGCATCGACCCGCATGTGACCGACGACGACTGAACGGCGGTCACTTCTTCGATACGGCGCTCATTGCCATACCAGCGCCACGCCCCCCAGCGCCCTTGGCGTCCGAGGTGGCGGTGGACAACCCCTGCACGATATTTCCCGTGCGAACGCCTGCCCAAGCCAATGCCATGACCCAAAACGTCGGCAGCACGATGAACATCATCGCCATGACGAAGTTGAGCAGCATGTCGCCAAAGGCGTTGTTCAAGCCGATCAGCGGATCGAAGTTCGTGTGCGGCCTGTCGGCGCCAAACCCCCAGCCGTAGAGCGCGTCCAGGATCGTGCTGTCGATCCAGCGCGCGAGCTGGAACCAGAAGTCCACGAAGAACAGCGCGAACTGGACGCAGCTCACCGTCACCACCGTCTTCAGGTCGTAGGTGCCGATCAGCAGCACCAGCGGGATGCAGATGACGAGCGCCATCTTGAGCATCGTCAGCACCATCGGCAGCGCCTGGCGCACCACGTCCATCGCCGGAAAGAAGCCCAGCGAGCCGACGGTCAGCCCCAGGTCGCTCGCGCCGCGCGTGACGATGTTCGGCAGCGTCTTGTCGATCTGGCCGCCGTAATCGGTGTAGACGGCGCCCTGGTTCATCTTCTGCTGCCGCGGTGAGACGACGGCGCGGATCACCGAGTCATTGACCTCGCTCTGCGACAGGAAGCCCACCCAGCGCCCGATGCGGGTCAGCAGGTCCGGGTCGACCTGTGCCAGCAGCCGGCTGCGCAGTCCCTGGCCGCCATCGGCCCACCACTGCCGGCAGGACGGATAGCCGCCGCCGCTGTCCACCTGTGCCAGCCCCGCATCGCGGGTCGCGTCGTAGGGCCAGGCCGTGCGTGGGGTCTTGGCGCGATAGGTGTCATAGAAGCCGGGCGTGTCGAGGAAGTAACTCGACCCGATCCAGGTGACGTCGTTCATCTGCTCGTCGGAGAGCGTCGGCCGGTTCACGAACAGCTTGGCGCGCGACGGCCCGTAGCAGTCGTGCGTGAAGTCGGCGACCTCCTGTGCCAGCACCGGATCGTCGATGCGCGTGGCATCCACATCCATGCGAATCTGACGCAGGTCCGTGCCGCAGGGAATCGCTGCCACCGCGGAGCCCGTCACGGCTTTCGACAGCGCGTGCATGAAGAACCACCACACCGGCACCAGCGCGCTCTGGTCGTTGAGCGCCGTGTAGACGTTGGACCAGCCCGTGTCGTTGGGCAGCGGGACGTTGACCTGGCATTGCGCGGAGCGCGTGGTGTCGAACCTGATCGTGGCGAGATCCACCGGGATGAACGGGATGCCGGCGAACATGATGACCACGATCGCCACCCATACCCGGTTCTCGATGCGCATCGACGACAGCACGCCCTTGTTGCCTTCGTCCGCACCTTCGCTGCGGGCCTTGAGCCACTCCTGGATCACGATGGCCACGAACGGCAGCGCGAACACGCCGCTGGCCACGAGAATGCTCCAGATGCCGTTGTTGACCACCCAAGCCACCAGGGTCAGGTAATACTCCAGGTAGTCCGTGGTGTAGAGCGTCATGCCTGCCTCCCGGTCTCAGCCGTGCCGCAACAGTTGGCTGACTTCCAGCGCGACCACGGCGATCACGGCCGCGATCGCCGTGCGCAGCAGGCGCTGATGCGTCTCGCGGGACGGCTCCCGCCGCAACAGGCGCCGACGCATCCACCACCAGCCGTAAGCCGTCGCTCCGTAGAGGCACAGCCGCCACACGAAGAAGTGGCCGGCGTGCGCCTGCAGCCAGTGCTGCCAGCCCTCGACGCCGCCGACCACGTGGATGCCGGCGATGTTCACCGCCACCGCGGCGGCGGCCACCAGCAAGGTCCACAGCAGCGCCACGCCGACGCGGCGGTTGAACAGCCATGGCAGCCGCAGCCAGGCCAGCCGGCTCATGGCGTACCGCTCCGCGGCTTCTGGACTTCCCGCAGACGGTCGCGTGTGGTGTCGCCCTCGAAGACGCCGCGCGAGCCGGCCGCGCGGGTGCTGTGGCGCTGGATGATCGCCATCGCCGAGTTGCCGGCCAGCGTGCGGCGCAGCTCCAGCTCGGTCTTGAGGTTGTTGATCTCCTGCTCCAGTGCGCTGTTCTCCTGGTCGACCGCCTGCACGGCCAGCTCGTTGGCGGCGACGTTCGGCTCCTTCTTGCCGGTCAGCAACGTGCGTTGCAGCAGCAGGGCCTTCTCCAGCACGCTGGACAGCGCCGCCTCGGACGCGAGGCGCCTGCCCAGCACGTCCTGGTCGGGCTCGTCACGCAGGGCCTCGATCACGCCGCGGGTGATCGGCAGCGAGCTGCTGCCGGCTGCGTCGAGATTGGCCAGCGTCGTCGGCCGGGCGCCCGTCACCAGTTCCTGCAGCGCCTGCAGCTTGGTCTCGTACTCTTCCTGGATCATTGGCGTCAGCCCGACGCCAGGCGTGGTCTGGGTCTTCGTGCAGTTTTCGCAGGTGCGCTGCTCGCGTTCGCCCAACACGCGGGTCGCCCAGTCCGCGGCCGCCTGGGGCGAGAACCAGGTTTGGCAGGTCAGGCGGTTGCCGCAGGCGCTGCGCGCGATCGACGAGCTATCGGTGGCGCTGCGCCCGTTGAGCAGGTTGTAGCCCGCGCGCGTCACGTCGCCGACCACCTTGATCGAACTCTGACCGGAGCCGCCCGCGTTGCCGCCGCCGACCCATGGCACGCCGTTGTTTCCCTTGTTGGACTCGGCCTGCTCGATGGCGGCGACGGCATCGGTGCTGCTGACCGCATCCCGCAGCGCCATCCCTTCGGCGAGCTGGTCCCAGCCGGCCTGGCCGCCGGCCATGTCCGCCATGCGATTGGCGATGGCGCGGCAGGTCATCTTCGAGCGGTCGAAATCCAGGCGCGCCTGCAGGATGCCGTTGGTGAGCAGGTTGTACAGGCCCGGGTCGGCGCGCTGGATGATCAGGGCCGGCAGCGAGGCCACGGCGCTGGTGGCGTTCTGGATCACGTTGCTCATGATCGTCTGGAAGCCGTTGGTGATGCCGTTGAGCTGGTTCTGCAGCGTCGTGGTGATGCTCATGTCGCCGCAGATCAGGTTGCTGTTCCAGCCGATCCCCACGCCGATGCTCTGCATGTTGCCGGCACCACCCATCGACACGGCCCGGCCGCCGCCGATGCTGTAGAGCACGTCGTCGCCGATCACGCTGCCGCTGACGTTCACGCCATTGGGATCGATGCGCGTCTGCGCCCAGGCGACGCCGACGACCAGCGTGATGGCCGCCACGAGCAGCGTGGCCCGCAAGGGCGATTTCGCGCGGTGCAGGAAGTCAGGGAGGGAGGCGTTCATCGTGGGTTTCTCACATGAAATCGACGCTGCCGAGGAAGACCTGGCCACGGCGCCGGCAGCAGGAGTAAGGCCGCCACAAGGCCCAGGCGTAGTCGCCTTGCTGGGCCTGCACGCGGGTGCGGCTGTGCGGGAAGACCACGCAACTGTTCGAGAGCGTGGGCGTCAGCTCCTGCCACTTGCCCGTCGAGGCGTCGGTCTCCATCAACGCGCCGGCCGGCCAGTACCCGTCGCGGGCGTTGGCCAGCAGGGGCTGGTACACGTGGATCTGGCCGCGGCGCGTCACGATGTCGCCCGCGCGCTGCGCGACCACGGCGCCGCTCTTGTGGTCGTCGGTCTGGTGCAGGAAGCCACCGCGGGGATACACGTTGCCCCAGAGGTTCAGGCCGGTGCGCGTACCGATTTCGCGCCGGCCGGGGATGAGCGCTTCGGGGTAGAACGCTTCCGGGATGTTGTAGCGCCAGGCGATCGTGTCGAGCGTGCTCAGCAGATACGGCATGAAGGCCGTGCCCGCGCCTTCGCAGGTGTAGCCGGAGGCGCTGGCGAACTGGCTGAACACCATCCCGGCCGGATGGCCGATGACATCGGCGTTCTTAAACTTGGCGAGGTTGTTCTCGTTGTCGTGATTGGTCGTGCCGTCACCGCCAGCCTTGGCGCTCGGGTTGGGCATGCTCATCGCCCTGACTTCCAGCCACGGGTTCTCGCCGGTGTTCGAGTAGCTCGACACCACCGCATCGGGGACGTAGTGGCGCACCTTGACGGAGGTGCGAACCGAGCAGCCGAAGGGCGTGCAGTACAGCCAGTAGCAGATTCCGACCACGCGGTATTCGAGGCAGTCGGGGGACAGCGCCGACGAGACGATGGTGGCGGTGTCCAGGGCGAACGTCGACGTGGCCGCGCTCAGCAGCAGCGAGGCGGCGGTGGCGCGCAGGCGCCGGCGTGCCAGCAGGAGGCTCATGGCTGCGCGCTCCGGTAGGCGTTGATGCGCGCGACGGCGCGGGACACGTCGGGCTCGCCGTAGACCACATAGCGTCGATCGACCACCACGGCGGGAATCTTGGCGATGCCCAGTCCCCAGGCATCCGCGACACCTTGGTAGGCGTGGCCGATGCGGCGTTGAAGGGCCTCGCCGCCGTCATGCAACCGCTGCCGCACCAGGGCTGCGGCCTGTTGCGGGTCGGCCGGCAGGTGCGCGGCGAGTTCGACCTTGATGCGCGTGGCCTGGTCCAGCTCGATGATCCGCACGCCGGCCGGGGCCTGCACCGGATGACGGCTGTCGGTGACGACGAGCACATCGGCGGCCCAGGCGGAGGGGCCGAGCAGCACAGCCAAGAGTCCGGCCGCAAGCAGGCGCCACTGCGCTACAGATGGGTTGGATATGGGAGCTGGCATGTCGAGCCACCGTGAAAACGATCAGGGTGGGTAGTCGACTCCAGGGGGGGGATGGAAGCGACTGTCAAACCGGAATCGGCACTCTCCGGTTTGATGCGACAACAGCAGCGAGCGTTATGGGCTGCTCAGGATGCAAAAAAACGGGGAAGCTGGAAGCTCCCGTCAAGATCAATACGCTGCCATCTGGAGGACCTTGTGTACGAGTCTGCGCCAGAACCTATCCATCAGCCTCCTTCTTCCGCGAGTTCGTCACTTTCCGGCTGGCATGCACGGCCAGCACGTTCTGCACGAAGCGGATGCCTGTCGTGCGCGCAGCGAATGCCGCGACCAGATACTGACCCAGGAACCAAGCGGTCGAGATCAGAATGCGAGGCGTATCCAACCCGCTGAAATACATCACCGCGGGTACTATGGGCACGAGCAGCAGCGACATAGCGGCAATGTCGCGGAACAGCAGATAGTTCTTGTGGCTGTCCACGACCGAGGGGTCTGAATCGACCTGCTTGTAGAGGCCATACCACTTCGCGTTCTGGTCGCGTTCACCCACAGGGAACTCGCCGACGTTCTTTTTCAGCTTCGTCAGGTCGATGCGGTGATCCGCCGGCGCGTGCACGGAAAAGGCACGCGAACCCGGCAACGGATGCTTGCAGCGCCAGAATACGAGGATGGCCTTGTGGTCGGCCGAGATCAGCGACGAGAAGATCAACACCGGGATCGGCAACAGTGCGGTCAGGCTGGCGCGAACGGCCGCTAGTCGAGTCGGCGTCAGATCCTCGATCGCGGTGTGGAAGGCAAGGACCAGAAGGACGAGGAAGTCCAGGATGAGCGTCGCCACCAGCCATGCGAGGTTGCGGCCCTTGAGTGTCTTGCTGCCGTAGTTTTTGGTGTCCCTCATCCATAGCACTCCGTATAGATGGTGAAATCGCCACGATCATTGACGTTGAATTGAATCCAGCCATCGCGTCGCGTCGTGAGCACACGACGCTGTTTTCCAGTCGTGGCGACAAGAACTCCGTTCGGCCAGTGATCTATGACGCGCTGGCGATAGGTCTGAGTCATCCCCTGCGTATCATGGACGATTGCTTTGTCGGACATCACGATCGCTCGCGGGTGACAGTAGTCGAATAGCGCCCGGCAGTAGCCGTTCTCTCGGCCGTGGTGGGATGCCACGAGCACGGTCGTGTCGATGAGCTCAGCTCGAAATGCCGGCTGTTCGAGCAGCGCCAGCCATCCGTCTTCCTCAAGGTCGCCGGGAAACAGAATCTTGAATGGCCCGTACTTGAAGAATGCCACCATGCTCAGGTTGTTCGTGTCGTAAAAGGGTGGCGTCGAGTTCCAAAACGTCCGCACCGAGATGCCTCCCATACTCTCATCGAAGGGGACGTCCACGGGGTAGACGTAGCCGGCATGAATGTCCAAGTATCGTTCGATGTCCTCAGTCAGTTCGCCGCTGGCCTCCTTGATGATCCTCATGACTTCGGGTGACACGCTGCGATTGCGGAAGAACGTGGATACCGTGATTCCTTCTTTCCACAGGTTGTTCAGATCGCTGATGTGGTCGAGGTCCGCATTCGTCACGAACAGGTAGTCCAGAACGTTGCGCTTCAGGTAGTGCTTGATGTAGGTGCTCGGCTTCCAGCCTGTGGTGCTGTTGTCACCCGAGTCGATCATCGCCAGGCGCCCTTCCACGCCGTAGGCAGAGCGATGTGTGAGCATGGCGCAGGCGCCATGTTCAACGTCCCATATCTTCAAGATCATCTCGCCTGGCATATCACTGCACCGCACCTTGCAAGATTTGCAGGTCTTGCTCTCCGACGATGAGCTGAACAGCCGGCAGGCCGTCATCGGCCATGCCGAGTGCCAAATGGACGAGCTGCACGAGGTCGTGCCGGCTCGGAGATGCGGAGTGGCCAGGCGGATGGCTATGCCATTCGCCGACGTAGCCGACCATGCCCGCGGTGCGCTTGGCGGCGTCCTTGACCGCTTCAGCAAGTCCGGCGACGCCACGCTCGAAGGAGTCGGGGCTGGCCTTGCTGTCGGAGGGTGCCGGCAAACCGGCGACGATGACAACAGCCCTGATGTTGAAATCGTAGTACCCGAGCAGCACGCCGCCGGTTTCGTTGGGAAAGCTTTGCTGGCGCAAAGTCCGCAACTGTTGTTCGACGCCGTCGTCGATATAGAGGTCAAGCTCACCCAGCGCGATACGCCGCTCGGGCACTGCTGGCACATCATGCACCTCGACGCCGCCACGCGCAGGATCGCGTTGCCAGATCCGAATCAGGGCATCCTCGCGCGCCACAGCGGCCTGGATCTGCTCCGCCAGCGTGCTTGCCTGGCCCAGGATGCGCGAGTAAGGCATCACGAGTGAGATGTCGCGGCAACTCGCCCCGCTCCAGAAGGTGCTCGCGTGGCCGTCGAGGTGGACTCTCCCCCAGTCCTGCTGGATCAGTGCGCGATAGTACTGCGCCTCCAGTGTGCGAAGCCGTTGCATCCGCTTCGCATCCTCGGCAAGCAGCACTGCAGCGTTGCCGTTCGGCGTGACGAAGACGGAGAAATGTCGCGGAAGGGTATCGACCACGCTGGCCGCTCGTGGGTATTCAAGTGTGGTCGAGGCGTCGATGGCCAGTGCGGCGCCGGCGAGCGCCTGTGCAACATCCGCCTGTGCAAAGTCGCAGCCATCAGCCACTACTGGGACAATCTCGGTCGCTCCTTCCATTGCGGCGGCATGTAATCCTGCGACCACCGTGGCCTTGGTCTCGCCAATGTGTTGCGCGTAGGCACCGTGCCGAGAGAGGTTGTGCGGCTTGATGTGATCCTTGTCGATAACCGTCCAACGTCCCCAGCCGCTGCGGCCCCATAGATTCAGCAGAGCGCTGCCGAGCGAGCCTGCGCCGACCAATACGCCCGCTGGCCCTTCTTCCGTGACGCCGGATTGACGCATCGCCGCCGTTCGGTCGTTTTGAGTCAGGACAGCCATGGGCAGGATGGGCTGCTCGCGCCATGCCGTTGCTGGTTGCTGGTTCAGCAGGTCCTTGTAGTACCGTTTTTCATGGACAAACAATGCACCGCAGGCGATGCCGAGTTCGAGGCCGCCAATCGGTACGAGGAATGCCCGATGCGCGACGCCATCGGGCTCGGCATCGACGCTTCGGCGAATGGGGATATGCAAGAGGATGATCGTGCCCTTGTCGTCAGCCGAGGCGGTCGTGCCTGCTTCATCGATGTCAGCCTGTAGCGCTTCCCGTAGAGGACCAATCAGGTCTACCTCGCGTCGTGCCAGTACATCCGCCAGTTGCCCCAGCGTCACAGGATCACGCTCGACGAGGCCGTGCACGATGGGGGGCAGCGCCAGTTCAATGTGCTTGGTCGTCTTGACACGCGGGGCGGTCTTCGCAATGGGTTCCAGAAAGCAAGTGAAACCGCCGTCAGGGCGTTCATGCCGGAGAACGATGGCGAAACGCAGAGCGGGATCTTTGCGGAGTTCGGTCAGATTCCACGGCAGAACGAGTTCGTACTTGCTGGCAAAGAAGAGATGCTCAACCGGCTGGTCCGCCGCGTGTAGCTCGCCTCGGGCGCTCTTCTCCAGCCACCACTGGATGCGACGAAGGAATGCTTCGGGCGTCCAGGTGCGCATTACCGCTCCGGCTGGCTCGAAATACAGGCATAGGCTCGCAGGGGTGCCGGGTACGCCTTGGTTCTGATGCATCAGGATCGGGAAGTCCTGACGCAGCGCCAACACCTCGATCAGCCTCTTGGGGTCATTGGGGACACACAGCGCCAAGCGCTCACGGTACCGGATGCCGACCGGATTCTTCGGCGGTACGTCGTCACACTCGACCTCCACGACGAGACATTCGAGCGTCGGATCGCCGTCAACGGGATGGCGGAGAATCTGGACAAGCGAATAGTCGCGCTGACGCTGGACCGCGCCAAACAGCGCTTTCGCACGGGGGATCGTTAGTTCGCTGGCGTCCTTGACCTCTACGACGTTAGCGAGCTCGTGGTACGCATCCGGCATCATCCAGCTCGTCAGCCTGCGCGCGGCGGAGTTGAGGTGATGATGGCCGGCGCGCCGATGGACGCTGAACGCTTCCAGGTAACGCCGCCGCTGGCAATCTCGAAAACGATCGGTTCTGGCTTGTTGGCGTTCGGCTCCTCCATCGTCACCAGAAACTTGCGTCCGCCGACTTCCTTCAAGTAGCGCTCGTAGGTGTTGCGGGCTTGGATGTGCGGTGGTTGCACTTGCTCGTAGGACTCCTTGATGTCTGGAATGGGCTTGCTGCAACTGACGATGTAGGCGTCGCGCTTCCCTTGGAGCAACAGTTCCTTGATCAGCGGCTTCGGCTCAGTCTCTTTGTCGCCTTTCTGGCCTTCCTCGTTGAGTGCCAGATAGCTGCAATGGTGCGGGATGTTGTACAGATCCCAGGCGAGGCGATCATCGTTCTTGTGGTACCTCGTCGTGCGGACGATGTCTTCCATTTCCTCCCAGGTGGCATCGCCCACTTCCAGGTAGTCGTAATACGCGCCATCTGCCAGGAAACGTACGTTGAACACCAGCGAGGCGCGGTTGCGGATGATGTCTCCTTCGTCACAATGCTTGATGAAAGGCGAGTGGCAGAAGAACTCAACCCCATCGCTGGCCAGCGAGAATCCGGGGACAATTGTGCCGGCGTCTATGAAGAGATGATCGCGCGCCGAAGCCGCTTCTCCCCGTTCTTTCAGTCGAGGTTCGAGCCAATCGGCGAGCGCCTTCGGCTTCGAGAACACAAGGATGTCCTTGCCTTCCAGTAGGCGGTGTCGCGCCTCTTGCCGGAGCAGTACAAACTCTTCCTGCTGATGGTCCTTGTCGGCCTCCTCCAGCAGCATGGCGGCTGGAACCCAAAGCTCCCGAATCTTGATCCGGCCTTCGCCTTGGTACTTCTTGGCATGCTGAAGCTCGAAGAAGTCGGTGCTGCCTTGGATGTGATCCAGGTCCGCATGAGTGAAAGCCACCACGTCGAAGTAGTCGCGATCGACTGCCTTCAGTTCGTCCTTGAGACGGGACTTCAGGTCGATTTCCGGGGTGTCGGTATCTTCGGCTCTATCGCGGTGGCAAAAGTCGAAGAGAACGCGGCGGCCGCCAGACAGGACAATCTGGGTGGTGTCCCCGTTTCCGACCGGGTAAAAGACAACCTTATGCACGTCTGCCACGGAGTACTCCTTGTTCAGGATAAGTGGCAGCTTTGCTATTTAGCACTCTACCACCGAGAGTGCTAACACTATATATACGAATCCACTGACGATCAACACACTATATGTAGATCCTGATTAGCCCCGACCCTCAGCCATGAAAATTGCTCGCAGCGCGCAAGACCGGCTCGGGGCAAGGCTTGCAGCGCAGCATGGCGGTGGCCAGTCGCGGCAGCATCTCATGCAGGCGGAAGCGACGGTTGAACCGGTAGGCGGCTTCGGCCAGGTAGCGCCGCGCGTACTTGGCCTGGCGGATGGCGTGGTAGGTGCCGTTGATGGCGCGCTTGACGTTGCCCAGCAGCACGTTCACCCAACGCGCGCCCGGCGCCTCGGTGGCGGCACGGCCGCCGCCGGTGTCCAGCGTGGTGTGGGCGTGGCCGGCGTCTTCGAGCCGGCGGAAGCAGGCCAGACCGTCGGTATAGGTCTCGCACCCGGGCGCCAGGCGCCGTGCGATCCAGTCCTCGAGCGAGACGTTGTCGAAGCTGCGCACCGGCTCGATCACGGCCAGGCTCGGCGCGGCGAAGCGGGCGTCGGTCTGCACCGCGATCACGAAGGGTTGCTTGCCCTCGGCACCGCGCCCGCGCTTGCCGCCGTTGCGCTCGCCGCCGAGGTAGGCATCGTCGATCTGCACGAAGCCATTGAGCCGCCGGGGTTCCTCGCGCTCGGCCATGGCCTGCATGATCTTGTGCTTCATCCGCCAGGCGGTCTTGTAGTTGACTCCCAGGTGGCGCATCAGCTCCAGCGCGGCGAGGTTGGTCTTGGTCGCGGTCAGCAGGTGCAGGGCCAGCAGCCAGGTGCGCAGCGGCAGCTTGGTGCCCTCGAACATCGTGCCGGCGGTCAGCGTGGTCTGGTGCCGGCAGGCGCGGCACTGGTAGTAGACCGTCGTCCCGCGCCGAAACCGTGAGCGGGCCCGTCCAGTGCAGGCCGGGCAGCGGAAGCCTTGCGGCCAACGCCACTGGTACAGGGCACGGTAGCACTTGGCCTCGGTGCCGTAGCGGGCGATGAACTCGGCCATGGACAGGCCAGCCTGGAACTGCACGGAATTGATGCTCATGACGCCACCTCGTCGCCTTCAGGTGGCCGTATGCTCGCCGGTGGGCGACGCACATCCTGCGACTGGCGGCTGAGGGTCGGGGCTAATCAGGTCAAGCTTTGCGCTCAAGTCATCGAGGCCGACGGCGAGGTGCACCCGGGCGAGTCGCTGTTGTTGCGCGCGGCACTTGAGCGGTGGGTGCTGCCGATGGAAGACCAGGAGTGTGTCGAACCACTGGTCTACGGCCTCGACTTTCAGGTGGTGCCGCGCCCTGGCATCTCGATGCCGGGCTAACGTTCGATCAAGCATCAGGCGATTCCCCTTCCCCCATTCTCCATTCCCGAGGCCGGCCGCGCTGCAGCGCTGTCGGCCTTGTTGTTTGTCGAGCTGACCAACAAAGGCATAATTCCCGCAACAGCTTGTCTGCTGTGCGAAGAGAGAACAACATGAAATATGTCTACTTGGCCCTGCTGCTCGCCATGACGGCTGTCGTTTTTCTCTTCAAGTTCCAGAACCTCGACACTGTGACCGTGCAGTTCCTGTCTGCGAGCTTGACGCTACCGCTGTCGTTGCTGCTGCTGGCGGTGTACGTGCTGGGCATGCTGACGGGAAGCACGCTCCTGTCCATGGTTCGCAGCTGGGTGCGCGGCGCCACCTCGAAACCTCCCTTGAGCAACTGAGCCATGGCGACTTTGCGGCAATGACTTTTCTTCTGTTCGCGGGGGGGCTCCTGGCCTTGGTTGCCGGCGCCTTCATCCTCGTGCGCGGTGCGTCACTCCTGGCATTGCGCCTGGGTCTGTCGCCGCTGGCGGTGGGTCTCACGGTGGTGGCTTTTGGCACCAGTGCACCGGAGTTGGCCGTGACAACCGGCGCAGTGCTGGCCGGGCAGGGCGGGCTGGCGTTGGGCAACGCCGTGGGTAGTAACATCTTCAACGTCCTGTTCATCTTGGGCGTGGCCGCGCTCATCACGCCACTGGCGGTGCACAGGCAAGTCATTCGGCAGGAAGCGCCGATCATGATCGGCGGCGCGGTGTTGCTCATCGTTCTGGGCCTGGACGGTTCGCTGGGGCTGTTCGACGGATCGCTGTTGCTCGGCCTGCTGATGGCCTACACCGCGTTCCTGGTCCGGCAGTCGCGCGCGGAGCCGGCCGCGACCGGTCCCGACGAGTACGCCGACACACTGCAGCCGGCCAAGGCGGGGCGGTGGGACGCCCGGCTGCCGGCACAGCTCGGTCTGATCGTCGCCGGGCTGGTGCTGCTCGTGCTGGGATCGGATTGGCTGGTGCAGGCGGCAGTCATCTTCGCGCGTGCACTCGGTCTGTCGGAGGTGATCATCGGCCTGACCATCGTCGCCTCGGGCACTTCGCTGCCGGAGGTGGCGGCATCGGTAGTGGCCAGCCTCAAGGGCGAACGCGACATCGCCGTGGGCAACGTGGTGGGCAGTTGCGTGTTCAACCTCTTTGGCGTCGTTGGCCTGGGGGCCGTCGTGGCGGCTGTGGGCACCGGTGCCGCGCTGCCGCTGCCGCCGGACGTGGCCCGGTTCGATCTGTGGGTCATGCTCGCCGCACTGGTGGCTTGCCTGCCGGTCTTCCTGACCGGTCGCGAGATCGCCCGTTGGGAGGGCGGCCTGTTCCTGGGCTACTACGTCGCGTATGTGGCCTACCTGGTGCTGGCGGCGCAGCGCCATGACGGCGTCCAGGCCTTCGGCGACGCGATGCTGGGGTTCGTGGTGCCGCTGACCATCGTCACGCTGGGCGTGACGATGTTGCGGCGGGCGGGGCGCTGAGCGTGGGCACGCCGCTTCTGAGCTCGGCGGCCGATGGCGGCATGGGGCTGGCCTCTCGTGCCGCCTTCACGGTGCTGCCTCTGGCTGCGCTGGGTGTCGTGGTGGGCATGTTGTTGTGGCTGCCGCTGCCTCTGGGGGGTGCGCTCGATTGGATACCGGCGCTGGGCATCTCGCTGGCCTGGCGCATTGACGGCCTGGCGGTGCTGATGCTGCTGATGATCACGGGTGTGGGCAGCGCGGTGTTCGTCTACGCAGGCGGCTACTTCGCAAGCCACCCGGGGCAACGGCGGCTGTTCGTGCAGCTCACGCTGTTCATGGTGGCGATGATCGGCTGCGTCACTGCTGACAATCTGTTCACGCTCTTCCTGTTCTGGGAAGCCACCAGCGTGCTGTCCTTCCTGCTCGTCGGCTTCCACCATGAACGCGCGGTCAGCCGCAAGGCGGCGCAGCAGGCGCTGCTGGTGACAGGCACCGGCGGCCTGGCGCTGCTGGCGGGCTTGATCCTGATCGGGCAGGTGATGGGCACCAGCACCATCAGCGTGATCGTCGAACGCCTGCCGGCCACCGCGCCCACCCCGCTGCTGACGGCGGGTGTCCTGTTGGTGATCGTGGGCGCCTTCACCAAGAGCGCGCAGTTCCCGTTCCACTTCTGGCTTCCCAACGCGATGGCCGCGCCAACACCGGTGTCGGCCTACCTGCATTCGGCCACGATGGTGAAGCTGGGTGTGTACCTGCTGGCGCGGCTGGACGCCGGCCTCGACGACTGGCTGCTGTGGCAGGTGCTGCTGCAGGGCGCGGGTTCGATCACCGCCGCCTGGGGCATGGTGCTGGCGCTGCGCGAGCGCGACCTCAAGCGCATCCTGGCCTGGTCGACGGTGGCCACGCTGGGCACCTTGGTGGCGCTGGTGGGCATGCCAGGCGAAGGTGCTGCGGTGGCTGTGGGCGCGCTGCTGCTGGCGCATGCGCTGTACAAGGCGCCGCTGTTCTTCGTCGCTGGCAATGTCGATCATGGCACCGGCACCCGCATCATCGACCGACTGGGCAACCTGCGCCACGCCATGCCGTGGACCGCGGCGGCGGCGGCGCTGGCCGGCATGTCGATGGCCGGCATCCCCTTGTCGTTCGGCTTCGTGGTGAAGGACCTGATCGGCGACGCCAAGGCGGCCGACAACGTGCTGGCTTTCGCGCCGCTGGCCAACACGGTGTTCTCGGCCATCGCGGTGGCCGTGGCCGGTGTCGCCGCCGTGCGCGTGTTCTGGCACCGCGCGCCCGAGCCCGCGCTCACCGGCGTGCATGAGGCCGGTCCCGCGCTGGTGCTGCCGCCCATGGTGCTGGCCGGCTTCGGCGTCGCGCTGGGGCTGTTCCCGGCCTGGGCCCAGCCGATGGTAGAAGCTGCGGGGGTGGCCATGACCGCCGGCGACGGCCCTGTGCTGGCGCCGCTGGCGCGGGCACTGCTGGCAGAGTCGCTGACCTTTGCCACCACGCTGGCGCTGGGTGCGATCGTCTATCTGCTGTGGGACGTGCTGCACCGCATGGTGGATGCGGTTGCCCCGCGGCTAGCCACCTTCGGCCTTGCCAGGCTCTACGAACGTTCCCTGGACTGGATTCCGCGTCTCGCTGCGTTCAGTACGCGGGCGTTGCAGCACGGACGCTCGCCAGGTTACATGGCCGTGGCGGCGGCCGCGGCGGTGCTGGCCATCGGGCTCCCGCTGGTGGCAGCCGCGCCCACGCTGGCCTGGCCGGCCTGGTCTGCGCCGCCATTGGGCGTGGCCGGTGCCGTGCTACTGATCGCTGTCGGCGCCATGGCGGCCGCCACGCTGAAGGACCGCCTGGTGCTGCTGCTGGGTGCCGGTCTCGTGGGCTACGGCAGCGCAGTGCTGTTTCTCTTTGCGGGGGCGCCGGACGTCGCCTTCACACAGGTGGTCGTTGAGACGGTGTTCGTCATCGTCGTTGCGGCGGTGCTGTTGGCGTTGAAACGCCAAGGCAAGGCCATGAGCGTGCCCGAGCCGGTCTGGCGTCCGATGGCGCTCGTGCTGTCGCTGGCCTTCGCCACCGTGCTGACCGCGCTGCTGCTGGCCGCCGTGGCGCTGCCCTTCGACGACACGCTGTCGCGCTGGTTCGGCGAGCACAGTGTGCCGGCCGCGCAGGGCCGCAACGTGGTAAACGTGATTCTGGTCGACTTCCGAGCGCTGGACACGCTGGGCGAGATCACGGTCGTGATGCTGTCGCTGCTGGCGGCGGTGCCGCTGCTGCGTGCTGTGCGCACCCGGCGCGACACGGAGGCCGGACGATGAACCGCCGGCTGGTCATCCTGGAGGTAGTGGCTAAGCCCCTGTACGTGGTGATCCTGGCCGCGTCGCTGGTGGTCCTGCTGCGCGGCCACAACGAGCCCGGCGGCGGCTTCATCGGCGGCCTGCTGGCGGTGACCGCCAGCGTGCTGTGGGCCGTCGCGCACGGACCCGATGCTGCCACGCAGCGCCTGCCGCTGCGCTCGCCGGTGCGGCTTGCGGCGCTGGGCGTGCTGGTCGGCGCGCTGTCGGGCCTGCCGGCCTGGCTGATGGGCAAGGCCTACCTTACGCACCTGTGGGCCGGTGTGCCGCTGGGCTTCACGACGCTGCCGGTGTCCACGGTGCTGGTGTTTGATCTCGGCGTCTACCTGTGCGTGTGGGGTGCGCTGGGGGGTTATGCCATCGCACTGCTCGACAGCGACGAGGCGGAGGAGGGCGCGCAATGATCTGGGCCGTCGCCTTCGCGCTCTGGATCACGTTGACCGCAGGGCTGTACCTGGCGCTGTCGCGCGACGTGCTGCGCTGCGTGGTGGGCCTGGCGCTGCTGGGCAGCGCGGTGAACCTGCTGCTGCTGGCCGCGGGCCGCCTGGGGTCGGCGCAGCCGGCGGTGATCGAGGCGGGCGGCCGGGTGCTGCAGGAGGCGGCCAACCCGCTGCCGCAGGCGCTGGTGCTGACCGCCATCGTGATCGGGTTCGCGCTGATGTGCTTTGCGCTCGTGCTGGTCATGCAGTTGGTGCGGCGCGTCGGCACCGACGATGCGCTGGCGCTGCGGCTGGTGGAGCCCGAGCCGGCGGACCCCGTGAAGCCGCCGCTGGCCTTCGATGCCGTCCATGCCGACGACGATGCGCGGCCGCAGAGGGCCGACACGTGAGCATCGTCGCCACCGCACCCGTGCTCGTGCCGCTGGCCACCGCGGGCCTGACGGCGCTGTTCTCGGGCCGGTCCCGCACGCAGCAGGCCATCAGCTTCGTCGGCGTCCTGGGCTTCCTGGGGGCGGCGGTGACGCTGCTGGCGCAGGTCAGCGCCAGCGGCCCGGTCGGCGTCAGCTTCGGCGATTGGCCCGCGCCCTACGGCATTCAGTTCCGCTTCGACGGCCTGTCCACCGCCTTGCTGCTGTTGACGGCGCTGATGGGCCTGGTCACGCTGATCTTCCTGGGCAGCGACGCCGACCCCGGTCCGCGCCACCGGCTGCTGCTGCCGCTGCTGCACGGCACGCTGGCCGGCGTGGCCGGTGCCTTCAGCACCGCCGACCTGTTCAACCTCTATGTCTGGTTCGAGGTGATGCTGATCTGCGCCCTGGGCCTGATCGCGCTGGGCGGCCGGCGCGACCAGCTCGATGCCGCCTTCAAGTACCTGGGCCTGAACCTGTTCGGCACGCTCCTGCTGCTGGCCGCCATCGGGCTGCTCTATGCCGCCACAGGGCAGCTCAACTACGGCGGGCTGGCACTGGCGGCGCGCCAGCTCGACCCGGCCCTGCTGCACACGTTGCTGGCGGCGCTGACGGTGGGGCTGCTGCTGAAGGCCGGGGCTTTTCCGCTGTATGCCTGGCTGCCGGCGTCCTACCCCACGCTGCCCGCGCCGGTGCTGGCCCTGTTCGCCGCGCTGCTGGGCAAGGTGGCGGCCTACGCCGTGCTGCGCATGCTGGGCGACGTGTTCATGCCCGAAGGTGCGGCGCTGTACGAGGTGCTGGGCTGGGTGGCGGTGGCCACCATGGTGGCTGGTGTGCTGGGCGCGGCGCACCACTGGGACATACGGCGCATCCTGGCCTTCCACAGCGTCAGCCAGATCGGTTACGTGCTGCTGGCGGTGGCACTGGGCGGCCCGGCCGGCCATGCCGCGGCGCTGTTCTACACGCTGCACCACAGCCTGGTGAAGGCCAGTCTGTACCTGACCGCCGGCATGGTGGCCAGCGTGGCCGGCAGCTACGACCTGCGGCGCATCGGTGGCCTGGCCGCCGCACGGCCGATGCTGGCGCTGCTGTTCGCGGTGATGGCCTTGTCGCTGGTAGGCATTCCGCCGCTGTCGGGCTTCTGGGCCAAGCTGCTGGTGCTGCAGGAGGCCTTTGCACAGGGGCGCTACACGTGGGCCGCGCTGGCCCTGCTGGTGAGCGTGCTGACGCTCTACTCGATGATGAAGATCTGGACCGAGGCCTTCTGGAAGCCCCATCCCTTGGCCGATGCGGAAGGTGTATGGCCAGCGCGGCGCGTGGCGCTCGCACCGGCCTGGGCGGCGACGGTCAGCCTGGCGGCCGTGACGCTTGCGATCGGATTTGCACCCCAGACACTGATCGAGTTCGCGCAGGCCGCGGCCGCGACGCTGGGCCGGAAATGAACCGCAGGAGCCGCCACATGAATTGCCGTGCCGCATGAACAAGCTCACCGCCGCCGTCCTTTTGCCACTGCGCTTTGGCTGGGCGATGCTCGCCTCGGGCGTGCAAACGGTTGCCGCGATCATTCGGCGCGGCCTGGTGATCGGCACGCCGCCTGCGGCGACCTTCGTGCGCATCGGCTTCGCGCCGATGAGTCCACAGGGCGCTGCGCTGCTGGGCTGCATGATCTCGCTGACGCCGGGGACGACGGTGATCGACATCGACCTGGTGCGCCGGGAGATGGTGCTGCACGTGCTCGACGCGAACAACGCGGCGGCTGAGGTCGACGCCATCCGGCGCGACTTCGAGCCGCCGCTGCTGGCCTGGTTTGGAGAGTCGGCATGAACGGGCTGCTGAACGCGGCCTCGGTGGGCTGGGCCACAGCGGTGCTCACCTTGCTGGCGCTGTGCGCGACCCTGATCGCCACCGTGCGCATCGTGCGCGGGCCTCGGCATGCGGATCGCGTGGTGGCCCTCGACATCTTCCTGGCGGCCGCCGTGGCGCTGTGCGTTGCGGCCTCGCTGGCCACCCGCCGCACCGTGTTCCTCGACGTGGCCATCGGCCTTGCGCTGGTCGGCTTCGTGGGGACGGTGGGGTGGGCACGCTTGATCGAGCGGTCGGCGCCGTCCGATACGCAGGAGGAGCGGCGATGATGACGACCCTGGGCGGGCTGCTGCTTGCTGCTGGCGCGGTGTTGCTGGTGATCGCAGCCTGGGGCGTGATCGTGTTGCCCGATGCACTGGCCCGCCAGCACGCGGCGACGAAGGCGGGCACGTTGGCGCTGACACTCGTGTGCGTGGGCGCCTTGCTCGTGGCCCAGGACACGGCCTGGACCTGGCGGCTGCTGCTGATCCTGGGTTTTCTGCTGGCGACCTTGCCGGTGGCTTCTCACCTACTGGCACGGGCTGCAGTGCGCGAAGGGGGTCTGGCTCAAGCGGTCGACGCGGCGGAGTTCGTCTCCAACACGGACTGGGACGGAACGCCTGACTGAAACAGGTGTTCCGTCAGCGCCTGATTAAACTCAGCCAAGAGCGTTGAATTGCTGCCGTTCAAATCAAGCTGCCAGTTATTCTGAACAACGAGCATGCATACACCGAAGTCGCGGGGGTTTCGGTGACGAGACTGACGAACTGGTTGTCGGTATAGAAGTCCCCGGCAATATGGGGTCTGGTGTAGGCGGCTACGAGGGAAACCTTGGTCGAGCGCATGGCTGGCGCCACCTGTACGTACTGTGCTTTGGCCCGCTGGGTCGAGGTGTATTCATTGCTTTCGTTTGCCTGATTAGCCCCGACCCTCAGCCATGAAAATTGCTCGCAGCGCGCAAGACCGGCTCGGGGCAAGGCTTGCAGCGCAGCATGGCGGTGGCCAGTCGCGGCAGCATCTCATGCAGGCGGAAGCGACGGTTGAACCGGTAGGCGGCTTCGGCCAGGTAGCGCCGCGCGTACTTGGCCTGGCGGATGGCGTGGTAGGTGCCGTTGATGGCGCGCTTGACGTTGCCCAGCAGCACGTTCACCCAACGCGCGCCCGGCGCCTCGGTGGCGGCACGGCCGCCGCCGGTGTCCAGCGTGGTGTGGGCGTGGCCGGCGTCTTCGAGCCGGCGGAAGCAGGCCAGACCGTCGGTATAGGTCTCGCACCCGGGCGCCAGGCGCCGTGCGATCCAGTCCTCGAGCGAGACGTTGTCGAAGCTGCGCACCGGCTCGATCACGGCCAGGCTCGGCGCGGCGAAGCGGGCGTCGGTCTGCACCGCGATCACGAAGGGTTGCTTGCCCTCGGCACCGCGCCCGCGCTTGCCGCCGTTGCGCTCGCCGCCGAGGTAGGCATCGTCGATCTGCACGAAGCCATTGAGCCGCCGGGGTTCCTCGCGCTCGGCCATGGCCTGCATGATCTTGTGCTTCATCCGCCAGGCGGTCTTGTAGTTGACTCCCAGGTGGCGCATCAGCTCCAGCGCGGCGAGGTTGGTCTTGGTCGCGGTCAGCAGGTGCAGGGCCAGCAGCCAGGTGCGCAGCGGCAGCTTGGTGCCCTCGAACATCGTGCCGGCGGTCAGCGTGGTCTGGTGCCGGCAGGCGCGGCACTGGTAGTAGACCGTCGTCCCGCGCCGAAACCGTGAGCGGGCCCGTCCAGTGCAGGCCGGGCAGCGGAAGCCTTGCGGCCAACGCCACTGGTACAGGGCACGGTAGCACTTGGCCTCGGTGCCGTAGCGGGCGATGAACTCGGCCATGGACAGGCCAGCCTGGAACTGCACGGAATTGATGCTCATGACGCCACCTCGTCGCCTTCAGGTGGCCGTATGCTCGGCGGTGGGCGACGCACATCCTGCGACTGGCGGCTGAGGGTCGGGGCTAATCAGGATGTAGATTGTCAAGCGAGGTGCGTCGCAAAAGGTGCGTCGTGCAGGCAATACCGCCTGAGTAGCTGGGTGACCCCAGTGGTCCGTCATTGGGACGCCACGGCCCCGCGTCCATGCCGGCTAGAAATTCCACAGGCGCCCCGGAAGGGACGCCTGCGGTGCGGACTACAACAAGCCGGCTTCGGCGAACGAGTACGGGCTGCCCTTGCCGACGATGAAGTGATCCAGTACCCGGACATCGACGGTGGCCAGGGCGCTCTTCAGCCGCTCGGTGATCGCACGATCGGCGGCCGAGGGCTCGGTGGTCCCCGAGGGGTGCTGATGCGCCTTTTGTGCCCTGTTTTCTTATGTGCCGTGCTTGGAGGCCAGGAGCGCACCTCCTGGGCCTCTGGTCAGAATCGGG
>OFTX01000261.1_pt1 | contig 31924 bp, 29 predicted proteins | sample 1775051 | NCBI WGS metagenome assembly OFTX01 (sample SAMN08195772, study PRJEB24354) | sludge metagenome | isolation source: sludge from phenol fed wastewater aerobic bioreactor A | place: India: Nagpur | collected 2016-09-15
GCCGCCGCGCCGCAGCACAAGGCGGCGGCGCATGCCTCGCTGGAATCGAGCACCATCCGCGTCGCGGTCAACAAGGTGGACCAGCTCATCAATCTCGTGGGCGAACTGGTGATCACGCAGGCCATGCTTGCCCAGACGGCGAGCAGCCTCGACCCGATGCTCCACGATCGCCTGTTCAACGGCATGGGCCAGCTCGAGCGCAACGCGCGCGACCTGCAGGAAGCCGTGATGTCCATCCGCATGATGCCGATGGATTACGTCTTCTCGCGCTTCCCGCGCCTCGTTCGCGATCTCGCGACCAAGCTCGGCAAGCAGATCGAGCTCGTGACGTTCGGTCAGGCGACCGAACTCGACAAGAGCCTGATCGAGCGCATCATCGATCCGCTCACCCACCTCGTGCGCAACAGTCTCGATCACGGCATCGAAACCACGGAACTGCGCGTGGCGTCGGGCAAGGACCCGGTCGGCCAACTGGTGCTGTCGGCGGCCCATCAGGGCGGCAATATCGTGATCGAAGTGAGCGACGACGGCGCGGGCCTGCGTCGCGAAAAGATTCTTGCCAAGGCGCAGCAGCAAGGACTGCCGGTCTCGGATTCGATGTCGGACGAGGAAGTCTGGCAACTGATCTTCATGCCCGGCTTCTCCACGGCCGAAGCGGTGACCGACGTGTCGGGCCGTGGCGTGGGCATGGACGTCGTCAAGCGCAACATCCAGCAGATGGGCGGGCACGTCGAGATTCTGTCCACGCGCGGCAAGGGCACCACGATCCGCATCGTGCTCCCGCTCACGCTGGCCATTCTGGACGGCATGTCGGTCAAGGTCGGCCCGGAGATCTTCATCCTGCCGCTGAACTTCGTGATGGAGTCGCTGCAGCCGCGCCGCGACGACATTCGCGCCGTGACGGGCGAAGGCCAGGTCGTGCTGGTGCGAGGCGAGTACCTGCCGCTCGTGGAGCTGCATCGTGCGTTCGACGTGCCCGATGCGCGCCTCGACCCGACGCAGGGGATCATCGTGATCCTTCAGGCGGAAGGCCGCCGCTTCGCGTTGCTCGTCGACGAGCTGGTCGGTCAGCAGCAGGTCGTGGTGAAGAACCTCGAAACCAATTACCGCCGTATTCACGGTATTTCCGCCGCCACCATCATGGGTGACGGCAGCGTGGCATTGATCGTCGACGTGGCGGCGCTCCAGCGCGGCCAGCGCTCGGCGGCGGCCACGATCTTCAACTGAAGTCGGAGACGCGTCAGATGGACAACCTTTCGCAAGAGCACGCCGTGTCGCGCCAGGGCGGCGCGATGCAGACCGATGGCGACGGTCAGGAATTTCTCGTCTTCACGCTCGGTGAGGAGGAGTACGGCATCGACATTCTGAAAGTGCAGGAAATTCGCGGCTACGACGCCGTCACGCGCATCGCCAATGCGCCGGATTTCATCAAGGGTGTGATCAATCTGCGCGGCATCATCGTGCCGATCGTGGACATGCGCATCAAATTCCGTCTGGGCCGCGTGGAATACGACACGCAAACGGTCGTGATCATCCTGAACGTGGCGGGGCGCGTGGTCGGCATGGTCGTCGACGGCGTGTCCGACGTGCTCACGCTCGCACGCGGCGAAATCAAGCCGGCCCCCGAGTTCGGCGCGCAACTGGCCACCGAGTACATCACGGGCCTGGGCACGGTCGAAGGCCGCATGCTGATCCTGATGGACATCGAAAAGCTGATGACCAGCTCGGACATGGCGCTGATCGAGCGTCTGGCGAGCTGAACGACCGGATGACGCCGACGGCATGACGTCGAACGCCGGCGCGGGACGAGACACCCGCGGCGCCACCTCACAGGCATAACCCATTCACCCAACGTCCACGGAGACCGAGCAAGTGCGCGATAACCAGCCCGTTACCCAGAACGAATTCGTCATCGGCGAGCATCAGTACCTGATCTCACGGACGGATCTGAAGGGGCGGATCACGTATGCGAATCCCGCCTTCGTGGAGGTGAGTGGCTATTCGCGCGAGGAATTGCTGGGGTCGCCGCACAACATCGTACGCCATCCGGACATGCCGCCCGAAGCGTTCGGCGATCTCTGGGAAACGGTCAAGCGCGGCGACACGTGGACCGGGCTGGTCAAGAATCGCCGCAAGAACGGCGACTTCTACTGGGTGCTGGCGACAGTCACGCCCACGATGGATAACGGCGCGGTCGTGGGGTATACGTCCGTGCGCGTGCGCCCGGCAGCCGGGGCGACGGCGCAGGCCGAAGCCATCTATGCGCGCTTTCGCAGCGGCCAGGCGGGCAACCTGCGCATTCGCGGCGGACAGGTGGAGCGCGGCGGCATTCACGCACTGCTGCGCAAGATCCGCCTGGACACGCTGCGCGCGCGCCTGACCGGCATCATCGTGCTCGGCGCGATTCTGCTCGCACTGGTCGGCGGTCTCGGCCTGTGGGGGGTGTCGAGCAGCAACGACAAGCTGCTCAGGGTGTATCAGAACGGCATGGTACCGGTGGCTACGCTGGGTACGATCGGGCAGAAGCTCGACCGCGACGTGTTGCTCGTGGCCGAAGCCGTGGGCAGCCCGAACCTCGACGCGATGAAGCGCGCGGGCGACGAGATCGCGAGCAGCCTCGACGACATCAACCGCCAATGGGCGGAATACATGAAGACGGCCGATCCGGCCACGCGGGCGCAGGCCGAGCGGTTCGACGTGATCCGCCAGCGGTTCACCACCGACGGTCTTCTGCAGACGGTGGAGATGCTGCGCGCCGGTTCCGCCGAGGGCGCCCAGCAGACGTATCTGGAGAAAGTGAAGCCGGCCTACGGCCCGATGCGGGACGAACTCAACGCGCTCACGCGCCTCGAGCTCACCCAGGCGACCGATCTGTACCAGCACGCGCAGAAGGAGCACACGGTCGTGCGTGTGGCGACGGCCGTCGCGGTCGTCGGCGGCATCGTCGTGCTGTTCCTGCTCGGCAGCGTCCTGCGTCGCGCGATCAATCATCCGCTGCGCGTTGCGCTCTCCATGTCCAAGCAGATCGCCGCGGGTGACCTGACCGGCAGGGCCGAGAGCACGGGGCGCGACGAGATCGGCCAATTGCTGTTCGGACTGTCGGTCATGAAGAACAGCCTGCTCTCGATCGTCTCGGACGTGCGCGAGGGCATCGAATCGATCAACATCGCCTCGCGCGAGATTGCGGCGGGCAATACCGATCTTTCCGCCCGCACGGAGCAACAGGCCGCGTCGCTCGAACAGACGGCGTCGTCGATGGAAGAGCTCACGGCCACGGTCAAGCAGAACGCCGATAACGCCAAGCAGGCGAGCGCGCTGGCCGTCAACGCCTCGGAGATCGCCGCGCGCGGCGGCCAGGTGGTCGGCAACGTCGTCGACACCATGCAGGGCATCTCGTCGAGCTCGCACAAGATCGTCGACATCATCAGCGTGATCGAAGGCATTGCCTTCCAGACCAACATTCTGGCGCTCAATGCGGCGGTGGAAGCGGCGCGCGCGGGCGAGCAGGGTCGCGGCTTCGCGGTGGTGGCGGGCGAAGTGCGCACGCTGGCGCAGCGCAGCGCGGCGGCGGCCAAGGAAATCAAGGTGCTCATCGAAGACTCGGTCGGGCGCGTGGAAAACGGCTCGGCGCTGGTGGCGCAGGCCGGCAAGACGATGGACGAGATCGTGCAGGCCGTGCAGCGCGTCACCGACATCATGGGCGAGATTTCGGCGGCGTCGGCCGAGCAGTCAGGCGGCATCGAGCAGGTCAATCGCGCCGTGACGCAGATGGACGAAGTCACGCAGCAGAACGCGGCGCTGGTCGAGGAAGCGGCGGCGGCGGCCGGCTCGCTGGAAGACCAGGCGCATCGACTGCGCGACGCCGTGTCGGTGTTCCGCGTTGGCGACAGCCTCAAGGCGGCCGGGGCGACCGGCGCTGCGGGCGCGGCGGCGGCGCATTCGTCCCCCCGTGCGGTGCAGGCGACTCAGGCCACTCAGGCCACTCAGGCGCATCAGGCGCATCAGGCAAAGCGCGTCGCAACGAAAACGCAGGTGGCATCGGCCGCCGCACCGGCCCGCGCGAGCGCGGGGGGCGGCGCTTCGCGCACGGCCACGCGCCGTCCGCAGGCTTCCACCGCACCGGCCGCACCGGCCCCGTCGGCGTCATCTGCCGCGGATGGCCAGGTGCTGCAACTGGCGGAGCGTCGCGGCAAGGCGCCGGCGGGCGGGGCCGCAGGGGGAGCTTCAGGCGTCAAGGCGAGCGACCCGGGCGATTGGGAAGAATTTTGACCGTCGATTGATTCGGAAAGTTGGGATGGATACACCGGCGATGAGCCGGTCTTCAGGGGGTAGAGGTCGTTATGTTTAAGAATGTCACCATCCGGGCCCGGCTGACGCTGGCGCTTGGACTCTTCATGGTGCTGCTGGTCGTCGGCGCCGCAGTGGGCCTCGTGTCGCTGCGACAGAGCAACGCCTCGCTGCAGGAAATCTATTCCAACGACATGGCGTCGTCGCGTTCGCTCGCGCAGACCACCATCTCGACGCTGGCCGCGCGCGTGACGCTCTCTCGCATCGAGTTCATTGCCGACCCGACCGAGATCAAGACGGCGATCGACAGCGTACGCATCAACCTCAAGAAGGCGGACGACGCATGGGGCAATTACGCCGCGTTGCCGATGAGCGAGGGCGAAAAGCCACTGGCCGACGCCGTCATCGCCGCACGCGGCAAGGTGACCAACGAAGGCATTCTGCCCGCGCTCAAGGCCATCGAATCCGGCGATATCCCCGACTTCCACGCCAAGACGGTGATGGACGTGCCGCGCCTGTTCGCCGATTACACGAAGGCGATGACGGCGCTGGCCGACCTGCAGGTGAAGAACGCCGAAGCGCGCTATCTCGCGGCGCAGGCACGCTACACGATGGTGATGTGGATGGTCGGCATCGGCCTCGGCCTGGGCCTGATCGTCGGCCTTATTACGCAGATCACGCTCACGCGCGCCATCGTCGGTCCGATTGACGACGCCATCAAGCATTTCGAGAAGATCGCCAACGGTGACCTCACGCAGCGCATCGACGTGTGGAACGACACCGAGACCGGCCGCCTGTTCAAGGGCGTGAAGCACATGCAGGAAAGCCTTGTGCGCACGGTGGCCGAAGTGCGCTCCGGCACCGAGTCGATTACCTCGGCCGCGCAGCAGATCGCCGCGGGCAACACCGATCTGTCGGCGCGCACCGAGCAGCAGGCTGCCTCGCTGGAAGAAACCGCCTCGTCGATGGAGCAACTCACGGCGACGGTTCGCCAGAACGCCGACAACGCGCGCCAGGCCAGCCAGCTTGCGGTCAACGCTTCGGAGATCGCCATGCGCGGCGGTCAGGTCTCGAGCCAGGTCGGCGAGACCATGGAGGGTATCTCCAGCAGCTCGAACAAGATCGTCGACATCATCAGCGTGATCGACGGCATCGCCTTCCAGACCAACATTCTGGCGCTCAATGCCGCAGTGGAAGCTGCGCGTGCGGGCGAGCAGGGTCGTGGCTTCGCGGTGGTGGCGGGCGAAGTGCGTACGCTGGCGCAGCGCAGCGCGGCGGCGGCCAAGGAAATCAAGGCGCTGATCGAAGATTCGGCGCGCCGCGTGCAGGACGGCACGGGCCTCGTCGCCCAGCAAGGTCAGACGATGGGCGAGATCGTTCAGGCCGTCAAACGCGTGACGGACATCATGGGCGAGATCTCGGCGGCGTCGGCCGAACAGTCGAGCGGTATCGAGCAGGTCAATCGCGCCGTGGCGCAGATGGACGAAGTCACGCAGCAGAACGCCGCGCTGGTGGAGCAGGCCGCGGCCGCGGCCGGGGCGATGGAGTCGCAGGCCCATGACCTGCGCGTGGCCGTGTCGGTATTCCAAACCGGCAACACCGGCACGGGCGGCAGTGTGCACGCGATGCGCGCCGCGCACCGCGAACCGGCGCCGGCATTGGCGCGCGCCGCCTGAGTGAGCGACCATGACTGATTCGCGCAACAACGTACCGTTCTCACGTCGGGGGGCCGCAGGCGCCGACGCGGACGGCAGCGGCTCGCGCAGCGCGGAATTCGCGCGCGCGAGCGGTGCGGCCCTCTCGGGCGAGCGCGATTTCTCATTCTCGCTGGCCGACTTCGGTCGCATCCGCAATCTGATCTATCAGCGTGCCGGGATCGCCCTGGCCGAGCACAAGCGCGAGATGGTGTACAGCCGTATCGCACGGCGCCTGCGCGCGCTTGGCATGACGAGTTTCACCGAATACCTCGACATGCTCGAGGCCGACACCGGCGACGCGGAGTGGGAATCGTTCACCAACGCGCTGACCACGAACCTCACATCGTTCTTCCGCGAGTCGCACCACTTCCCTCTGCTGGCCGATTTCGTGCGCAACCGCGCCAAGCCGATCTCGATCTGGTGCTGTGCGGCGTCGACAGGCGAGGAGCCGTACTCCATCGCGATGACGCTGGTCGACACGCTGGGCTCGCGTCCGAACGCGAGCGTGCTGGCCACCGATGTCGACACGCAGGTCCTCGCGCGGGCCTCGGCAGCGGTCTACAACGGCGAGCAGACCGGCAAACTCTCGCAGGAGCAGTTGCGCCGTCATTTCCTGCGCGGCACGGGGGCGAATGCGGGCAAGATCAAGGTGCGCCCCGAGTTGCAGCAGCTGGTGACGTTCGAGCCGCTGAACCTGCTCGCGCCGTCGTGGCACATCGGCGGTCCGTTCGACGTGATCTTTTGCCGCAACGTGATGATCTATTTCGACAAGGCCACGCAGGCGCGCATTCTCGAGCGCTTCGTGCCCCTGCTCAAGCCGGACGGTCTGCTCTTCGCGGGCCATTCCGAGAACTTTACGTATGTGAGCCGGGCGTTCCGTCTGCGAGGGCAGACCGTGTACGAACTGGCAGGTGCGGGCGCACGGGGAGCCTGATATGGCGCAGCCACTGGCGGAAGCTCTCGCGACCAACCATTACTTCGACAACCAGTTCAACACGCCGGCGGTCAAGTTGCTGCCGTCGGAGTATTTCGTCACGACCGAAGACATCATGCTCGTGACGGTGCTTGGCTCGTGCGTGGCGGCGTGCGTGCGCGATACGGTCACCGGCATCGGCGGCATGAATCATTTCATGCTGCCCGACGATGGCGAGAGCGAGCGCGAGCGCATTCTCTCGGCATCGATGCGCTATGGTGCCTACGCCATGGAAATGCTCATCAACGAGCTGATCAAGCTCGGCGCGCGACGCGAACGTCTCGAGGCGAAAGTCTTCGGCGGCGGCGCGGTGCTCGCGGGCATGACCACACTGAACATCGGCGATCGCAACGCGAATTTCGTGTTGCGCTATCTCGAGATGGAGCAGATTCGCGTGACCGCGCAGGATCTGCTCGGACCTCATCCGCGCAAGGTGTGCTTTCTGCCGCGCACCGGCCGGGTGATGGTCAAGAAGCTGGGCGACCGGGGCGATCCGGCCATCGTCCAGCGCGAACAGGCGTACGCGCAGCGTTTGCGCGCACGCGAAGTACGGGGCTCCGTAGAACTCTTTGCGCCACCGGCCAGAAATGCCAAGCCTCGGCCGGGGCCTGACAACCGACAAATGGAGGAGGCTTGAGCGAACCAATCAAAGTCCTGTGCGTGGACGATTCCGCACTCGTGCGCAGCCTGATGACCGAGATCATCAATGCGCAACCGGACATGACCGTCGTGGCGACCGCACCCGACCCGCTCGTGGCGCGCGACCTGATCAAGCAACATAACCCGGACGTGCTCACGCTCGACGTCGAAATGCCGCGCATGGACGGCCTGGACTTCCTCGAGAAGCTCATGCGTCTGCGGCCGATGCCGGTGCTCATGGTGTCGTCGCTCACCGAGCGCGGCTCCGAGGTCACGCTGCGCGCGCTCGAACTCGGCGCGGTGGATTTCGTGACGAAGCCGCGTCTGGGCATTCGCGACGGCATGCTCGAATACGGCGAGATGATTGCCGACAAGATTCGCGCGGCGGCCCGGGCCCGCGTGCGCAGCGCCCCGCCAAAGAGCGCGGTGCCCGCACCGGTCGAGGCCGCCCCGATGCTGCGCAACCCGCTGGTGTCGACCGAGAAGCTGATCATCATCGGCGCATCGACGGGGGGGACCGAAGCGATTCGCGAAGTGCTCGTGCCGATGCCGCCCGATGCACCGGCGATTCTCATCACACAGCACATGCCGGCGGGCTTCACGAAGTCGTTTGCGCAGCGCCTGAACGGGCTTTGCCGCATCACCGTGAAGGAAGCGGAGCATGGCGAGCGGGTGTTGCCGGGGCACGCGTACATTGCCCCGGGCGGCGACACCCACCTTCAGCTCTCGCGCAGCGGCGCGAACTACGTGGCGTTGCTCGACCCGGCCCCGCCGGTGAATCGACATCGGCCATCGGTCGATGTACTCTTTCGCTCCGCGGCGGTGCACGCCGGGCGTAACGCGATCGGGGTGATTCTCACGGGCATGGGCCGCGACGGTGCGGCCGGACTGGTGGAGATGCGCCGCGCCGGCGCGTACACGTTCGCCCAGGACGAAGCGAGCTGTATCGTGTTCGGCATGCCGCGCGAGGCCATCGCGATGGGCGGGGCGGAAGAGGTGGTGCCGTTGCACGAAATGGCGCGCAAAGTGCTTCATCAGGTCGCGAAATTTGGCGAACGCACGCAACGGGTATAGTAGGACGCCTTTTTGGCACCTTTTCGCCGTATGCTTCGCCTCGGATTGCGAGCACACTCAGGGCACTGAGTGATGGCGGATTTTGCCCGTGAATATCGCCGGCATCCCAGCGGGATGTCGGCAGAATTGGAGTGATGATGGTAGACAAGAACATGAAATTCCTGGTCGTCGACGATTTCCCGACGATGCGACGCATTGTGCGAAACCTGCTCAAGGAGCTGGGCTTCTCCAATGTCGATGAAGCGGAAGACGGTGCGGCCGCCCTGGCCAAATTGCGTGGCGGCAATTTCGAATTCGTGGTCTCGGACTGGAACATGCCGAACATGGACGGCCTGACGATGCTCCAGCAGATCCGCGCCGACCCGAACCTCGCGAAGCTCCCGGTGCTGATGGTGACGGCCGAAGCCAAGAAGGAAAACATCATCGCTGCCGCCCAGGCCGGCGCGAGCGGGTACGTGGTCAAGCCGTTCACGGCCGCCACGCTCGACGAAAAGCTCGGCAAGATCTTCGAGAAAATGGAAAAAACGGGGGCCTGAGCGTGACCCACGACGCGAGCACTGAATGGCCGGGCGAGCCCGACGCCGCTTACGTGACCGGTGAAGCCGACCCGGCCGAGCGCATGCTCATGCGTATCGGGCAGCTCACGCGCATGTTGCGCGACAATCTGCGCGAACTCGGGCTGGACAAGCAACTCGAGCAGGCGGCGGAGGCGATTCCCGATGCCCGCGACCGTTTGAACTATGTCGCGTCGATGACCGAGCAGGCGGCCGTTCGCGCGCTCACGGCCATCGAACTGGCCAAGCCGATTCAGGAGCGTCTCGAAACGGACGCCGCCGCGCTCGACGCGCGCTGGGCCAAGTGGTTCGACCAACCGCTCGAGCTCGACGATGCGCGCCAGCTCGTGCAGGAAACGCGAACCTACCTGCGCCGCGTGCCCGACGACACCCGCGCGACCAACAACCATCTGATGGAAATCATGATGGCGCAGGACTTTCAGGATCTGACCGGACAGGTCATCAAGAAAGTCATGGAAGTCGTGCAGGAGATCGAAAAGCATCTGATCCAGACGCTGCTCGAGAACATGCCGCCCGAGAAGCGCAAGGAAGCGGAAGATTCCCTGCTCAACGGTCCGCAGATCAAGAAGGAAGGCCGCACGGATATCGTGTCCGACCAGGAGCAGGTCGACGACCTGCTCGCGAGTCTCGGCTTCTGAGGCCGCCTCGTCCCGAACCCGAATTCGGCCCGGCCCCGTCGAACCGTGTCGGCGGGTCCGGCGCCGGGCGCCTTGCGGCGCCATTTTTGCCGCCGGCGTGAAATACCGCCCATTCCCGCCTCTATTCCCCCCTTTGTGACTTGACCGTTACGGCCATAATCGGTCGCGATAGGGTGGGTTCGTCCGCCCGTTGTGGATAGGGCATGGCTGAGGATAGCGATCTCGAAAAGTCGGAACCAGCGTCCCCTCGGCGCCTCGAAAAGGCGCGCGAGGAGGGACAGGTTGCGCGTTCGCGCGAGCTTTCCACGTTCGCCCTGCTGGCGGCCGGGGTCGCCGGTCTGTGGATGACGGCCGACCGGATCTCGCAGGGCTTCGGCCAGCTCATGCGCCGCGGCATGCAATTCGAGCCGGGCACCGCCATGGACACCCGCCGCATGCTGTCGTATGCCGCGCATTCCGGCGCCGACGCCCTGATGACCATCGCGCCGCTGTTTGCCGTGCTGGTCGTTGCCGCGATCGTCGCGCCGATGGCGCTGGGCGGCTGGCTGTTCACCACCCAATCGCTCGCACCCAACTTCGGTCGCCTTAACCCGCTCAAGGGGCTGGGGCGCATGTTCTCGACGCAAGGGCTCATCGAGCTGGTCAAGGCCGTGGCGAAGACGCTGCTGGTCGGCGCCGTGGCCTACTGGGCCATCGCGCGCGACAAAGATGCCGTGATGGGCCTGATGACCCAGTCGCCGCGCGCGGCGCTGCCGTACGTGGGCGAGATGATCGTGGTGTGCTGCGCGTTCATCGTGGCGTCGCTGCTGCTGGTGGCGGCGATCGACGTGCCGTACCAGCTCTGGCAGCACTACAAGAAGCTGCGCATGACCAAAGAGGAAGTGCGGCAGGAGAACAAGGAATCCGAGGGCGATCCGCACCTCAAGGCGCATATCCGACAGTTACAGCGCCAGGCGGCGCGCAGGCGCATGATGCAGGACGTGCCCAAGGCCGACGTGATCGTGACCAACCCGACGCACTTTGCCGTCGCCCTCGAGTACAAGGACAACATGCGCGCGCCGCGCGTGCTCGCCAAGGGCGTCGATCTCGTCGCGCAGCGCATCCGCGAGATGGGCGCCGAGCATAACATCCCGATTCTCGAGGCCCCGCCGCTCGCCCGCGCGCTGCACCGTCACGTGGAGATCGGCCATGAAATCCCCGCCACCCTGTACACGGCCGTGGCCGAAGTGCTGGCGTGGGTGTTCCAGCTTCGCCGCTGGCGTACCGAGGGGGGCGCCGCGCCGCGCACTCCGTCGGACCTGCCGGTGCCGGCCGAGCTCGATGCGCTGCGGCACGTCGGGCCGAAACGAGTGTAACGAATGAACCTCAACCCTCGCGCGAACCAGCTGCTGCGCTCGTCGCAACTGCTCCTTGGCGGCAACCTGAAATCGCTGGCCGCCCCGGTGCTGATCATCATGATTCTGGGCATGATGATCCTGCCGTTGCCGCCGTTCATCCTGGATCTGCTGTTCACGTTCAACATTGCCCTGTCGGTGATGGTGCTGCTCGTGAGCATGTATACGCAAAAGCCGCTCGACTTTGCGGCGTTCCCGAGCGTACTGCTGTTTTCCACGCTGCTGCGCCTGTCGCTGAACGTGGCCTCCACCCGCGTGGTGCTGCTCGAAGGTCACACGGGCCCCGACGCCGCGGGCAAGGTCATCGAGGCCTTCGGCCACTTCCTCGTGGGCGGCAACTATGCCGTGGGTATCGTGGTGTTCATCATCCTCGTGGTCATCAACTTCATGGTGATCACGAAGGGCGCCGGGCGTATCGCCGAAGTCGGCGCGCGCTTCACCCTCGACGCCATGCCCGGCAAGCAGATGGCCATCGACGCCGATCTGAACGCCGGTCTCATCGGCGAGGAAGAGGCTCGCAAGCGCCGCGCGGTGATCGCCCAGGAAGCCGACTTCTACGGCTCGATGGACGGTGCGTCGAAGTTCGTGCGCGGCGATGCGGTCGCCGGCCTGCTGATCATGCTCATCAACATCATCGGCGGCCTGATCGTCGGGGTGGTGCAGCACAATCTCGATCTGGCCACGGCGGCGAAGAATTACACGCTGCTGACCATCGGTGACGGTCTCGTCGCGCAGATCCCGGCGCTGGTGATCTCGACGGCCGCCGGTGTGGTGGTCTCGCGCGTGGCGACCGATGAGGACGTCGGCCAGCAGGTTGTCTCGCAGCTGTTCAGCAATCCTCGCGTGCTCGGCATCACGGCGGCGATTCTCGGCCTGATGGGGCTGATTCCGGGCATGCCGCACTTCGCCTTCCTGCTGTTGGCCGTCGGCTTGGGCGCATTGGCCCGATGGCAGTTCCGCCGTGCGGAGGCCGACAGGCAACAGGCCGCGCGCCCGGCGCCGGTGGCCACGTCCGCGCCGGCCGAAGTGGCCGAAGCGTCGTGGGACGACGTGGCGCTCGTCGATCCGCTGGGGCTCGAGGTCGGCTATCGCCTGATTCCGCTGGTCGACCGCAACCAGGACGGCGAACTGCTCAAGCGCATCAAGGGCATTCGCAAGAAGTTCGCGCAGGAAATCGGCTTCCTGGCCCCGGTGGTGCACATTCGCGACAACCTGGAACTGCGCCCGAACCAGTATCGAATCACGCTCAAGGGCGTGATCATCGGCGAGGGCGACGCCTATCCGGGACAACTGCTCGCGATCGATCCGGGGCAGGTCAGCGCGCCGCTGCAGGGCACACCCACGCGCGACCCGGCCTTCGGCCTGCCGGCCACGTGGATCGACGTGGGCCAGCGCGACCAGGCGCAAGCGTATGGTTACACCGTGGTCGATGCGGGCACCGTGGTAGCCACGCACCTGAATCACCTGATCAACGCGCACGCGCACGAACTGCTCGGCCGCCAGGAGGTGCAGCAGCTCATCGAGCGCATCGGCAAGGACGCGCCCAAACTTATCGAAGACCTGGTGCCCAAGACGATTGCGCTCACCACGCTGCAAAAGGTGCTGCAGAACCTGCTCGAGGAGCAGGTGCCCATTCGCGACATGCGCACCATCATCGACACCATCGCCGAGCACGGCGCGCGTGTGCAGGACCCCTACGAACTCACGGCGCTGGTGCGCCTGTCGCTGGGCCGGGCAATCACGCAGAGCGTGTTCCCGGGCAACGGCGATCTCGAAGTGGTCGGGCTCGACGCCAATCTCGAACGCATTCTCACGCAGGCGTTGTCCGCCGGCGGCGGTACCGGTCTCGAACCGGGCCTCGCGGACACGTTGCTGCGCGAAACCCAGGCTGCCGTGTCGCGTCAGGAGCGACAGGGCTTGCCGCCTGTCTTGCTGGTTCAACATCCGCTGCGTTCGCTGCTCTCGCGCTTCCTGCGCCGCAGCCTGCCGCAGCTCAAGGTTTTGTCGTATGCGGAAGTGCCTGACACACGCAACGTGAAAATGACGGCACTCATCGGAGGTCAAGCGTGAAGATTCGGAAATTCTTTGCGGGCACGTGCCGCGACGCACTGCGCCAGATTCGCGAGGAAATCGGACCCGATGCGGTCGTGTTGTCCAACCGCTCGGTCGCCAACGGCGTGGAAATCGTGGCGTTGGCGGAAGAGGATCTGGACGTGCTCGCGAGCGGCGATCTGCCCACGCATCGTCCGCGTCCACGTCCGGCCGCGCCGGTCGTGCCTGCCGTGCCGGCAGCGCCGGTCATGGGCGCGCACGACGCCGCGGCGGCGAGCGCGTTCGCGCAAAGCATGATGGGCGAGCTCCAGACCATGCGCGGTCTGCTCGAAGAGCAGGTGGCCGGGCTGGTCTGGAACGACAAGCAACGCCGTTCGCCGGCGCAGGGCGAGATCCTGCGCACGCTGCTTGCCGCGGGCTTTTCCGCGCAACTGGGCCGCGCGTTGCTCGAGCATCTGCCCGAGGGCAGCGATCGCGAAAGCGGTCTGGAATGGGTCAAGAGCGCGCTCACGCGCAACCTGCCCGTCATGCCGAACGAAGACGAACTGATGGACCGCGGCGGCGTGTACGCGCTGATGGGGCCGACCGGCGTGGGCAAGACCACGACCACGGCCAAGCTCGCGGCGCGTTGCGTGATGCGTCACGGCGCCGAGAAGCTCGCCCTGCTCACGACAGACAGCTATCGTATCGGCGGGCATGAGCAGCTTCGCATCTACGGCAAGATTCTCGGCGTGACGGTGCATGCCGTGAAAGACGCCACGGACCTGCGTCTGGCGCTGACCGAGTTGCGCAACAAGCACATGGTGCTGATCGATACGGTGGGAATGAGCCAGCGCGATCGCACCGTGCCCGAGCAGGTGGCAATGCTGTGCGGTGCGGAAACGCCGGTGCAGCGCCTGCTGCTGCTCAACGCCACGAGCCACGGCGACACGCTCAACGAAGTGGTGCACGCCTACCGCAGCGCGAGCGCGGAGGGCGGTGGCGACCTGGCCGGGTGTATCCTGACGAAGCTCGACGAGACGACCAACCTGGGATCGGTGCTCGACACGGTCATTCGTCACCGGTTGCCGGTGCATTACGTCTCCACGGGACAGCGGGTGCCCGAGAACCTGCACGTGGCCGACAAGCAATTCCTGATCGAGACGGCGCTCTCGGCGCCGGTGACCGGTTCGCCGTTCGTGCCGGCCGAAGAGGACTTGCCGGCCGTGGTGCGCGGGGTCGATCCCAACTACAGCGGGTTGTTCGCGCCCGCGCAACCTTCAGGCGAGGCCTGCTTTGGTTAAACTCGTACTCGATCAAGCGGAGGGACTGCGCCGGCTCGTGGCGCGCCATACCACGCGTATCGTCGCGGTGGTGGGAAGTGCGCCTGAAGCCGGTCAGACGAGTGTTGCCCTGAATCTGGCCAGTGCGCTGGCCCATCATGGCCAGGATGTGGTGCTGGCCGACGAGAGCGGTCATGCCGCGCCGGCGCTGGGCGTGCCGCTCCGAGGCGACATTCACGACGTGCTCGCGGGGCGGGTCGCACCGGAGTCGATTCGGGTATCCACACGCGACAACGTGGCGCTGGTGCCGGTGGCGCACCGCCATCCCGAGCGCATCGATCCGGCGCGCGCGTTGCCGCTGCTGACGATCGGCGAGCCCGACGTGGTGGTCATCGACTGCACGCACGCGGGTGCGCTGCTCAGTCCGCTCGCGGCGCACGCGCACGACGTGCTGGTGGTGCTGGGGCGCGAGCCGGCATCGATCACGGGGGCGTATTCGTGGATCAAGCGGGCGCATTTCGAATATGCGCTGGCGCAATTCCGGGTGGTGGTGAACCGGGCGGAGGATATGGAGGCGCGCGTAGTGTGCCGCAATCTGGCCACGACGGCGAGTCGTTATCTGGCGGTGTCGCTGGAGCTGGCGGGTCACGTACCGGCAGACCGCCAGGTCATGCGGGCGCGTCAGCTCATGCGCACCGTTGTGGATGCGTTTCCGATGGCGCCCGCGGCGATCGCGTATCGTCAGTTGGCGGCACAGGTCACGCATTGGCCGTTGGCGGTGCGTGAGTCGGGCCCGGCGGCGCTGGGCGGCGGCGAGTTGACGCACGGTGTGGGCGCGCTCAGCGCGCACACGGTCTGAGCGTTACGGCACGCGTCGAGAGGAAGCGGAGGGAAACATGTATACCGCGCGCGGGAAGGTCGACACGAACGACACGCTGACCCAATACGCGCCGTTGGTGCGCCGTCTGGCGCTGCAATTGATGGCGAAGCTGCCGGCGAGCGTCGAGCTGGAGGATTTGATTCAGGCCGGCATGCTGGGGCTGCTCGATGCAGCGAACCGGTACCAGGAGACGCAGGGCGCGCAGTTCGAGACGTACGCGAGTCAGCGCATTCGTGGCGCGATGCTCGACGAGTTGCGCGAGCTGGACTGGGCGTCGCGCGGTATCCGCAAGACAGCGCGTCAGATCGAGCAGGCGGTGCAGCGGTTGGAGCAGCGTCTGGGCCGGGGGCCGTCGGAGAGTGAGATTGCGGGCGAGATGTCCATCGGGCTGTCCGAGTATCAGCAGATGCTGCAGGACGTGCATGGCTGTCAGCTGATCTATTACGAGGACTTCGAATCGGCGGATGAAGAGCCGTTCATCGACCGCATCTGTTCCGATCCGGGCGCGGATCCGCTGACGATGCTGCTCGACGAGGGCCTTCGCGGCGGGGTGGTCGATGCCATCGACCGATTGCCCGATCGCGAGAAGCTGCTGATGAGCCTGTATTACGAGCAGGGGCTGAACCTGCGCGAAATCGGTGCGGTGCTGGAAGTCAGCGAGTCACGTGTGTGCCAGTTGCACAGTCAGGCGATTTCGCGCTTGCGGGCGACGCTGCGTGAAAAGGCCTGGACGTCGGCGAGCTGATCGATCGTCCAAACACGGAAGCGGCGCCGTCAGGCCCCGTCTGAAAACCCTCGGTGAAGCGATAGCTCCCGAGGGTTTTTTGTGTGCGTACGGCGCATCCGGACAACTACGCTTTCTCAACTTTTCGGAAACTTCCGTATTGAGTGGATGGTGCTATTATTGGCACCATTCTGGCATGCCACCTGCTGCCAAACTCCCCGCTAAGATTGCCCGCGAACCCGCCAACGTGCGTTTTACCGAATTGATGTCGCTTTGTGAGATCTATTTCGGGCCACCACGCCGCTCCGGCAGCCACGTGGTGTTCAAAACTCCGTGGTACGGAGATCCTCGCGTAAATTTGCAAAATTCAGGCGGGATGGCAAAGGTCTATCAGGTGCGCCAGGTCTTGAATGCCGTTCGCAAATTCGAGGGCCTTGAGCATGAACATTAATCACTACACCTATCGCCTCACATGGTCTCCTGAGGACGGCGAGCATGTTGGGCTCTGTACGGAATTTCCGTCGTTATCCTGGCTCGATGCAACGCCGGAAGGTGCGTTGAGCGGTATCCGAAAGGTGGTGGCGGAAGTGGTCGACGATATGAACGAGAACGGCGAGAAAGTGCCGGAACCGTTGGCAGAGCATCGTTACAGCGGAGAATTTCGCGTGCGGATTCCCCCTACGCTGCATCGCGCGCTGGCGATAGAAGCTGCGGAATTGGGCGTCAGTCTGAATCGGCTGGCGAGCCTGAAACTCGCCGCCAACTAGGCAACACCTCAGGCCGTCACGCTTCCACCGCTTGAGCGCGGTGCGGTGCGGCCGTCGGGGCCGTAGAGAGGGGCGTTTTGTTGCGGCCCGTAGAGGACACTCAGCGCTTGCTGCGTGTAAGTCAGGCGCGTGCGTATCAGGACGCCGTTGGTGTCGTTCGCACGCTTGGCTTCGGCGGCCGCGGCGAGGAGCGCCTTCCATGCTGCATCCACCCGGGCGTCAGCGGCGGCGGCAGCTGTGGCCCCCGTCTCGTCGGGCGCATAACCCAGGGCTTCCAGCCGCGCGTCGCGCTCGCGACCGAGCGAAGCCAGTTCGGCGACCGCTCGCGTCTTGCGCTCGGTCAGTTCCGGCAGCGTGTCCAGCGTACCGCTCACCAATGCCTGCTGTTCCTCGCCAAGCAACGCGGCGAACGCACCAATGGCGTTCGTCTCGAGAGACAGGGCGTTCAGCAGCGCATCGATTGTCATGACTTCGATTGGGTGGAAAGCAGATCGCGAGCCGTCTGGATGACGCCGTCCGCAATCTTGGATGCATCGATGGTCAGCGTGCCGTCGGCAATTGCCTGCTTGATCGCCGCCACCTTCGCAACGTCGATATCCGCCGATCCCGTCTTGGCCAGCCCGGCCTGCAACGCGCGCATCTCCGACGACAAGGCGCTCGTGCTCACGCTCGCATCGCTGCCCGCGCTTGTCACGGACGCAGCAGGACCATTGGCACTCGCAGTGCCAGACGTCGTCCGATCGGTGGTCGCCTTGTTCGCGCCAACGCCTTTCAGCGGATTGGCCGGTGGTTCGATTTTCATGTGCTTTCCCCAGAAACCTGCCTGTGTAACGGCATTATCCGCCATAACTTTAGGCAAGTAACATCCTGTTACCAGTTCAAGCGCCTGGGTGTGTTCTGCAAATATTCAAAGACTTTCAATGAAAGTGTGCGCTCACTTATAGTGCAACTTCGACCTCGACGCCACCGCTCTTGCCGGTCTTGACCGTGCCGCTCACGACTTGCCCGGCGCGCGTGCGCACCTGCACCGGATCGCCGGCGCTCGCGCGCGAAAGCACCTGGCCCTCGGTGCTGACTTCGAAGCCGGAGCCGCGCGAGACCACGCGCACCGTCTGTCCCTGTTGCACGGCAATCGCACTGCGCAGCAGATCGGAGCGGATCGGCAGGCCCGAGGTAATACGGTTAACGGCGACGGTGCCGACAATTTGGCCGGCGTCGGTGGCGACCGTGCGCGGCAGCAGCGTGAGGTCACCCTGGCGCGGCGACAGATCGTTCGGTCCGATGGTCTCGCCGGGGTTGATCTGGCGCGCCGCCACGAAGTAAGTGGCGGTGATGCTCACGCGGGCTTGGAGATAAAGCGTCCACGGACGCTCGCCCGCGCAACGCACGCCAACCGTCGTCGAGCCCCAGAGACGTGCACCGGGCGGCAGGAACGGTTCGAGCGCCATGCACGCCGGCATGCGGTCGGACACGGCGTCGCCCACCGTGATGTTGACAGCGCCGGGCAGGCCGGTCGTCTGCTCGCGCAGAAAGCGCTCGGCCGTCTGGCGAATAACCTGGGGGTTCTGGAACTGCGCGTTGGTGACGGGGATGGCCGAGGCGACCGGGGCGCCGGGACCCGCCATGGCGCCCGCCTGGGCCGGTGCACCCGGCTGAGGCGGCGCGTTCACCGTCGCAACCGGACGCCCGATACTCGCCACATGCGTCGCAACACCGCTGGCGGTGTTGTTGCCTGGAATGACGATGGCGGCCGGTCCGAGCGTATTGCCCAGCGTTTGGGCTGCCGGATCGGTGGCGACGCCCGGGTTCGCGCTTGCCGCATGGACATCGCCCACGATGCCAACCGCCGCGAGGCTCAGCGTGGCGGCCACGACACCCGGGAACACGCGGGAAAACAGGGACGAGCGTCGACCGCGCAGCCAGGTATGACGCGCGCGGGGGGCATTGGCGCTACCGCCGCCGAATTTGCCTGCCATGCTCACTCTCCTTGCGGCCGTCACCGGGAGGGATTCCCCGGGGTGCGGCGTTCAAACCACCTCGACGACTTCCCTATCGATCGTCGGCGTCGTCCGGCGCGATGCGCGTCGGGCCGGGAAGCCGACGGCACCGGGCAGTGCTCCTGTGCCTGGGGGGCGAACCCCGCCCGATGCCGTCAGGAAGCCATTCTAGAGATGTCGACCTGCCGGGCATGGCCCGAAATGGCGGCCAATCTCCTTCCTATTCCTCCGATTGAATCCCGGGGGCTACGCATACGATGCGAAGCATGCCAAAAGGTCCGTACTTTTCCCGGACCCGGCAGGACATCCCGTCTGCGCACCGCACGCCGTCCGCCAGAGTCTTCTGAGCGGTCCGGGCGCGTCGCCAGCGCCGACGGACAGGTTTCTTTGAGCGGTACCCCAGCATCAAGGCAAGCATCGGGCGAGGCGAGATCATGGACAAACTGGACGCGGCATTGCGATTTTCCCAGCAGGCGCTGGCCATGCGCGCCTATCGCCAGGAGGTGATCTCGTCGAACATCGCCAACGCGGACACGCCCGGATACAAGGCGCGCGATGTCGACTTCAACAACGCCCTGAGCCAGGCTGTCGAGCGCGGCGCGCAGCAGCAACTCGCCACCGAGTCGAGCGTGTCGCTCGCGCGCACATCCTCGCGCCACATCGCCGGGCGTGCAGTGAGCACCGCACCGCCGATGGGCGGCCCCGAGCTGCTGTACCGCGTGCCATACCAGCAGAGCGTCGACGGCAACACCGTCGAACTCGACGCCGAGCGGGTGAACTTCGCCGACAACGCCGTGCATTACCAAACGGGCCTCACGGTCCTGTCCAGCCAGATCAAGACGATGCTGGCAGCCATCACGCAACAAGGGTAAGCGCCATGCCACTCATGAGCATCTTCGACGTTGCCGGCTCGGCCATGACGGCCCAGTCCCAGCGCATGAACGTCACGGCCAGCAACCTGGCCAACGCGGAATCGGTGACCGGTCCGGACGGCCAGCCATACCGGGCCAAGCAGGTCGTGTTTCAGGTCAACCCCGTGGCGGGCGCCGACGTGGGCGGCGTGAAGGTGGCGGGCGTGGTCGACGACCCGTCGCCGCTCAAGACCGTGTACGACCCGAAGAACCCGGCCGCCAACGCGCAGGGTTACGTGACGATGCCCAATGTGAATCCGGTGGAAGAGATGGTCAACATGATCTCCGCTTCCCGCTCGTATCAAGCCAACGTCGAGGCGCTCAACACCGCCAAGACGCTGATGCTCAAAACCCTCACGGTCGGCCAGTAAGCAGCCGCGCGGAGACCAGAACCATGGCAAGTATCAATACGTCGAACGCCGCGAACTTCTCGCAGACGTTCCTCGATTCGATCAACGGCACGGCCAGCAGCGCCAGCTCGAACTCGTCGGCCGGCAGCGCCGACGATCTGCAGAACAGTTTCCTGAAGTTGCTCGTCGCACAGATGAACAACCAGGACCCGCTCAACCCGATGGACAACTCGCAGGTGACCTCGCAGCTCGCGCAGATCAGCACGGTCTCGGGCATCACCCAGCTCAACACCACGCTCTCGGCGGTGACCTCGCAGATCAATTCGACGCAAAGCCTGCAGGCCGCCGCGCTCGTGGGCAAGGGCGTGCTGATTCCGGGCAGCACCATCGGGGTGGGCAGTACCACGGCCACCGACGGCACGGTCACGAAGACCGCCACGCCATTCGGTTTCGAACTGCCGAGCGACGCCGACACCGTCACGATCCAGATCAAGGACGCCACCGGCAAGGTGGTTCGCACGGTCAACGCGGGGGCGCTCGACGCCGGTGTGCAGGCGCTCACCTGGGACGCCAAGGACGACTCGGGCACCGCCGTGGCCGACGGCAAGTACACGTTGTCGGTGAGTGCTTCGGCCAATGGCAAGTCCATGACGCCGACGCTGCTCTCCTACGCCCAGGTCCAAAGCGTGGTGGCCAGCACGACCGGCTCGCCGATGCTCAACGTCGGCACGGGCTCGAACGTCAAGCTCGCCGACGTGCGCGAAATTCTGTAACCCGACCGCTCAAGTCTCTTAACGAATCAACCACGACGCGCAGCGTCGTCAACCGAATCTCAGGAGTATCACATGGCCTTTTCGACCGGATTGAGCGGCCTGAACGCTGCCTCCAAGGACCTCGACGTGATCGGCAACAACGTTGCCAACGCGGCGACCGTCGGCTTCAAGCAGGGGCAGGCGCAATTCGCCGACATCTACGCCAACTCGCTGTTCGGCGCGGGCAACAACACCGTCGGTATCGGCACGCGCGTGGCCGCGATCGCGCAACAGTTCACGCAGGGCGACATCACCGTCACGAACCGCCAGCTCGACCTGGCCATTTCGGGCAACGGCTTCTTCCGCGTGTCGAACAACGGCACCATCGCGTACTCGCGAAACGGCCAGTTCTCGCTCGACAAGAACGGCTACATCGTCGACGCCAACGGCGATCACCTGACCGGCTATCTGGCCGGCCCGAACGGCATCATCAACAGCGTGTCGCCGGTCGATCTGCAAATTCCGACGGGTGATCTCGCGCCCACGGCCACGACCAAGGTCACCGGCCAGTTCAACCTGGATTCGCGCAGCGCCGTGAACACCACGCCGTTCTCGATCACCGATCCGAATTCCTACACGAACGCCACGTCGCTCAAGGTCTACGACTCGCTGGGCAATTCGCACGACGTGAACCTCTACTTCAAGAAGACGAGCGTCGACACGACCACCAACAACGCCACCTGGACGGTCTACGCCTCGGTCGACGGCACGACGCAAGTCGGCGCCGGCCCGATCGGCACGATGACGTTCAACTCGGCCGGCAGCCTCGTGTCGCAGACGGATTCGACCGGCGCCACCGTGACCGGCCCGATCACGCTGCCCACGATCACCTACGCCAACGGCGCGTCGAACGGAAACATGACGCTCGACCTGTCGGGCACCACGCAATACGGCAATACCTACACGCCGAACACGCTCACGCAGAACGGCTACTCCTCGGGTCGTCTGACCGGCTTCACGTTCAACGCCGACGGCACGATCGTGGGCACGTATTCGAACACCCAGTCGATGGTGCTCGGTCAGGTCGCGCTGGCGAACTTCAACAACGTGCAGGGCCTGATCCCGATGGGCAACAACCTCTGGTCGGAGTCGGCGGCGTCGGGCATCCCGATCGTCGGCGTGCCGGGCGGCACCAACCTCGGCAAGCTGCAGGCGGGCGCCGTGGAAGCGTCGAACGTCGACCTGACGGCTGAACTGGTCCACATGATCACCGCGCAACGCAACTATCAGGCGAATGCGCAGACGATCAAGACGGAAGACCAGTTGATGCAGACGATGGTCAACCTGTAATGCGGAGCGGTGCGCATGCGTAACTTGCACGGAGGCCGTCGATGGATCGTCTGATCTACATCGCCATGACGGGCGCAAAGCAGGCCATGGAGCAGCAGTCGACCACGGCCAACAATCTGGCGAACGTGTCGACGCCGGGCTTTCGCGCCCAGCTCGCGGCGTTCCGTCAGGCGCCGGTGCGCGCCCCGGACGGCACCACGGGCACGCGCACCTTCGTGGCCACGTCCACGCCGGGCACCGACTTCACGCCCGGCGCCATGCAGCAGACCGGCCGCCCGCTCGACGTGGCTATCCAGGGCCAGGGCTGGATTGCGGTGCGCGATGCGCAGGGCCGCGAAGCCTACACCCGCGGCGGCAACATCGAAATGACGGCCGACGGCCAGCTTACGCTGCACGGCCAGCCGATCATGACCGACGCCGGGCCGGCCGCCGTGCCGCCGGGCGCCGCGGTGACCATCGGCACCGACGGCACGATCTCGGCGCTCGGGCAGGGCGATCCGCCCAACTCCATCGCCGTGATGGGCCAGCTCAAGCTGGTCAATCCGCCGGAGGGCAATCTTGTGCGTGGCGACGACGGCCTGTTCCGCACGGCCAACAACGCTCCTGCACAGGTCGATCCGAACGTCGTGGTCGTGGCCGGCTCGATCGAGGCGAGTAACGTCAACCCGGTCAGTGGTCTGGTGAACATGATTTCGCAGTCGCGGGCCTTCGAAATGCAGATGAAGATGCTGCAGACGGCCGATACCAACGAACAATCCGCCAACCAGTTGCTGAACTTCAGCTGACCGGCGCCGCAACCGTATTCGGGGAGAAAACCCAATGATCCGTTCGCTCTACATCGCTGCCACCGGCATGAACGCCCAGCAGACGAACATGGACGTGATTTCCAACAACCTCGCCAACACCAGCACGAACGGCTTCAAGAAGGGCCGGGCGGTGTTCGAGGACTTGTTGTATCAGACGATCCGCCAGCCCGGCGCGCAGTCGTCGCAGCAAACGCTGCTGCCGTCGGGCCTGCAGCTGGGCACCGGTGTGCGCCCGGCGGCGACCGAGCGCATTTTCACGCAGGGCAACCTGACGTCCACGAACAATGCGAAGGACGTGGCCATCAACGGCGACGGCTTCTTCCAGGTGCTCATGCCGGACGGCACGACCGCCTACACGCGCGACGGCTCGTTCCAGGTCGACAACAACGGCCAGCTCGTCACGGCTTCGGGCTACCCGGTCCAGCCGGCGATCACGATCCCGGCCAACGCCCTCTCGCTCACCATTGCGCGCGACGGCACCGTGTCGGTCACGCAGCCGGGCAGCACGGCCAACGTGCAGATCGGTACGTTCCAGCTCGCCACGTTCATCAACAACGCCGGTTTGCAGAGCATGGGCGAGAACCTGTACGCCGAGACGGCCGCCTCGGGCGCGCCGAACGTCGCGCAGCCGGGCACCAATGGCGCGGGCGTGCTCAACCAGAACTACGTCGAAACGTCGAACGTGAACGTGGTGGAGGAGCTCGTGAACATGATTTCGGCGCAGCGCGCCTATGAAATCAACTCGAAGGCGGTGACGGCGTCCGACCAGATGCTGCAGCGTCTGACGCAGATGTAAGGAGTCTTGCCATGTCCGCCTCACCGACCCTCAAGCCACGCAGCGCGGGCCTCGCGCGGATTTTTGCGCTCGCGGCCGCCGCCGCGCTGAGCGGTCTGGCGGGCTGCGCCTACGTGCCGCAGGAGCCGGTGGTGACCGGGCCGACGACCACGCGTCCGCCGCCCCCGCCGGTCGCGGCCGACCCGGAAGGCTCGATCTACCGCCCGCTGTATTCGAACCGTCCGCTGTTCGAGGACCGCCGCCCGCGCAACGTTGGCGACATTCTCACGATCGTCATCAACGAAAACACGGCCGCGAGCAAGAACTCGGCCGCCAATACGACGCGCGCCGGCAGCGGAAGCCTGAAGCTGAACCAGACGCCGGGCGTGATCGGCGGCGTGCTCAACAACCAGGGGCTGGACGCAAGCGGTGCGAACAAGTTCGACGCCAAGGGCGCGGCCAACGCCAACAACGTGTTCTCGGGGCAGATCACCGTGACGGTGATGGACGTGCTCGCCAACGGCAATCTCGCGGTGGCCGGCGAGAAGCAGATCGCCATCAACCAGGGCACGGAGTACATCAAGTTCTCGGGGATCGTCGCCCCGCAGACGATTTCGGGCGCGAATACCGTGCCTTCGACGCAGGTGGCCGATGCGCGCATCGAATACCGTGGCAAGGGCTACATCAACGAAGCCGAAACCATGGGCTGGCTGCAGCGCTTCTTCCTCAACATTTCGCCATTCTGATGTCGATCATGCCGTACCTGTCGCGCCGTGCGCCTAGCTTCCCTCCGCTTTGCCAGAGCATCGGCCGCCGTGTCGCCGCGTTTGCCGTGGCCGGCGTGGTGGGCGTCGCGGGCGCATTCGTTGTGCCGGGCGTCGCCCACGCCGAGCGGCTCAAGGAATTGGCGTCGATTCAGGGCGTGCGCGACAACCAGTTGATCGGCTACGGCCTCGTAGCCGGTCTCGACAACTCGGGCGACCAGACCACCCAGACGCCGTTTACCGTGCAGAGCATGACGAACATGCTCTCGCAACTGGGCATCACGGTCGCGCCCGGCACCAATATGCAGTTGAAGAACGTGGCTGCCGTGATGGTCACGGCCACGCTGCCCGCTTTCACGCGTCCCGGCCAGGCGATCGACGTGGTGGTCTCGTCGATGGGTAACGCCAAGAGCCTGCGTGGCGGCACGCTGCTCATGACGCCGCTCAAGGGCCCGGACGGACAGGTCTACGCGCTCGCGCAGGGCAACCTGCTCGTGGGCGGGGCCGGCGCGTCGGCCAACGGATCGAGCGTGACGGTCAACCAGCTCGCGTCGGGGCGCATTCCAAGCGGGGCCATCGTCGAGCGCGCCGTGCCGACCGCCATGGGCGGTCAGCCGGGCACCGTGCAGATGGAGCTCAATGTGACCGACTTCTCGACCGCGCAGCGCGTGGTCGATGCCGTGAACCGCCGTTTCGGCTACAGCACCGCACAGGCCCTCGACGGGCGCGTGATCCTGCTGCGCACGCCGACCGATCCGGCCTCGCGCGTGCAATTCCTCGCCCAGCTCGAGAGCCTCGAAGTGAAGCCCGACAATACCGCGGCGCGCGTCATCATCAATGCGCGCACCGGCTCGGTCGTGATGAACCAGAACGTCACGATCCAGCAGTGCGCGGTGGCTCACGGCAACCTGTCGGTCGTCATCGATACCCAGAACAACGTGAGTCAGCCGGCGCCGTTCTCGGGCGGCCAGACGGTCGTGGCCCCGAACTCGCAAATCTCCGTCCAACAGGAGAACAACGCGCTCAGGATGGTCAAAGCGGGCGCCAACCTCGCCGACGTCGTCAAGGCGCTGAACTCGCTTGGCGCGAGTCCGGCGGACCTGATGTCGATTCTGCAGGCCATGAAGGCCTCGGGCGCCCTGCGCGCCGATCTGGAGATCATCTGATATGGCCGACGGCAACCGACTCACGGGCGCGGCGGGCGCCTCGCTGCCCGATCTGACGCAACGGGCCTCCTACGACATGCAGGGCCTCACGGCGTTGCGTGCCGCTGCCCATCAACAGACGCCGCAAGCCACGCAGCAAGCCGCCAAGCAGTTCGAGGCCGTCTTCACGCAGATGATGGTCAAGAGCATGCGCGAGGCCACGATGTCCGGCGGGCTGCTGGGCAGCGATCAGGAAAAGATGTTCAACGGCATGCTCGACGATCAGCTCGCCCAGCAGCTTGCCTCGAACAAGGGCATCGGTCTGGCCGACCTCATGCTCAAGCAGCTCGCCAGAACCGGCACCACACTGCCGCCTGCCGCGATGGGGCGTCAGCAGTCGCTGCAAGGACGCGCATACAACTCGGCCGACGCCATCGGGGTGGCCGACGGCGCGCCTGCGGTGGCCGGCGAGTTCGTCGACCGCATGGCCACGGCCGCGCAGAACGCCAGCGCGAGCAGTGGCATTCCGGCGCGGTTCATGCTCAGCCAGGCGGCGCTCGAGTCCGGCTGGGGCAAGCGCGAGATCCGTCGCGCCGACGGCAGCACGAGCTACAACGTTTTCGGTATCAAGGCCGGCAAGAACTGGAACGGCCCGACCGTGGAGGTGGCGACCACGGAGTACGTGAACGGCCAGCCGCGCAAGGTGATGGCCAAGTTCCGCGCATACCACTCGTACGACGAGGCGTTCGCCGACTACGCCAACCTGATTTCGAAGAACCCGCGCTATGCATCGGTCGTGGCCAGCGCCAACGACGCCGCCGGTTTCGCCACGAATCTGCAGCGCGCCGGCTACGCCACCGATCCGCAGTACGCGAGCAAGCTCATCAAGATCATGAAGCACTTCGCCTGACGGGGCGAGCGGCACGGCATCGCGCCCGAAGCGATCGGGGGCGTGTCACCCTCAATATTGCTGCCGGACTGCCGTAAACACATCGGTAACGGCGCGCGAGCGGGCATTTCACCGCGGGGCGCGCCTCTTATTCAAGCCGCGAGATCATGAGCCTAATCAATATTGGCATGAGCGGGCTGAACGCCTCCCAGTTCGCCCTGAATACCACCGGCAACAACATCTCCAATTCGGGGACCGCCGGCTATAACCGCCAGATCGTCAGCTACACCCAGGCCGACAGCCAGTTCACGGGCGTGGGCTACCTGGGCCAGGGCGTGCTGGTCAACGACGTGTCGCGCGTGTACGACCAGTTCCTGGCTAACCAGGCGAACCAGGCGCAGACCCAGTACAGCCAGCTCAACACGTACTACCAGCAGATCTCGCAGATCAACAACGCGCTGGGCAGCTCCACCACGGGCCTGTCGGCATCGATGTCGACGTTCTTCACGAACCTGCAGACCATCGTGACCGCGCCGAACAACTCGGCCACGCGCGCCACAGTGATTTCGTCGGCGCAAACGCTCACGAGCATGTTCCAGTCGCTGTCCGGTACGCTGTCGTCGCTGCGCACCGCCGTAAACGGCAACATCCAGCAGTCGACCGACCAGATCAACACCTACGCGAAGCAGATCGCCACGCTCAACGATGCGATCGTGCAGGCGCAGGCCAACGGCGGTGGCGCCACGCCCAACGACCTGCTCGATCAGCGCGACCAGGCCATCGCCAACCTGAACGCCATCGTCCAGACGAACGTCGTGAAGGACAGCAACGGCTCGTACAACGTCTTCATCGGCAACGGCCAGTCGCTGGTTTCGGGAAATTCCGCCTACCAGCTCACGACCATCGCGTCGACGAGTGACCCGTCGCAACTGACCGTGGCCTACATCATGGGCAACGGCACGAAGGTCGCCATTCCGGAATCGTCGATCTCCGGCGGTTCGCTCGCCGGCCTGCTGTCGTTCCGCAGCGGTGCGCTTACGCAGGCCCAGAACTCGCTCGGGCAGATCGCACTGTCGCTGGCCGGCACGTTCAACGCACAGAACCAGCTGGGCCTGGATCTGTACGGCCAACTCGGCGGTAACTTCTTCACGGTGCCGAATCCGACGATCATCGCGAACACGGGCAACTCGAACGCGGCCACGCTCAACGCCTCGATCACCGACGCCTCGAAGGTCACCACGAGCGATTACACGGTGACTTACGACGGCACGAATTACACGATGACGCGCCTGACCGACGGCGCGAAGTGGACTGCCGGCGCGCCGGCCACGCCGGGCGCGGCGCTGAACTTCCAGGACAGCACCGGCGCGGCGTTCGCCGACGGCTTCTCGGTCACGACCGCGGGCATGGTCGCGGGCGACAGCTTCACGATCCAGCCGACGCGCAACGCTGCCCAGAACATCGGCGTGGCGATCACCGATCCGGGCAAGATCGCGCTGGCCGCTCCGATCATTGCCTCGACGGGCACGGCCAATGGTGGCTCGCTCAAGGTGGATCAGGGCTCGGTGGACGCGTCCTATCTGTCGAACGTACTGACTGCACCCGTCAACTTCACGTTCAGCAAGGACGCCACGACCGGTGCGCTCACGCTGGTGGCTCCGGCGCCGATGACCGTGACGGTCAATGGCACGACCACCACTTACGCCGCGGGCGCCACCGTGCCCTACGACGCCACGAACGGCGCCAAGATCACGATGAGCGGCATGACCGTGAACCTGTCGGGCACGCCGAACAACGGCGATACGTTCACGATCGCCCCGAATACGTCGGGCGCCGTGACCGACAACCGCAACGGCCTGGCGCTGTCGGCACTGCAGAACGACAAGACCAAGGTCGGCGGCTCGCAAAGCTATGCGTCCGCGTACGCGAACCTCGTGTCGTACGTGGGCTCGACCACGAACACGTACAAGTCGACCAGCGCGGCCCAGCAGACGCTGCTCAAGCAGGCGCAGGAAGCACAGTCGTCCAATTCCGGCGTGAACCTCGACGAAGAAGCGGCCAATCTGATCAAGTTTCAGCAGCTCTATCAGGCCAATTCGAAAGTGATTCAGACCGCGTCGACGCTGTTCGACACCATCCTCCAGATGGTCAACTAAGCGCAGGGGCACAGCGATGCGTATCAGCACCAACATGATCTACGACCAGGGGATGCGGGCGATGAGCCAGAACACCTCTGATCTGCTCAACACCCAGGCGCAGCTTTCCTCGGGCAAGCGCGTGACCACGCCGGGCGACGATCCGATCGCCGCAGCGCAGGCCGTGGCGGTGTCGCAGGACAACGACATGAACACGCAGTACGCGTCGAACCGCGCCTCGGCAACGACGCAACTACAGCTCGAGGACTCGACCTTCGGCAGCATCATCAATTCGTTGCAGCACGTGATGTCGCAGGTGGTCGCGGCGGGCAACCCCACCCTCAACGACAACGATCGTGCGACCATCGCCACCGATCTGCAGTCGAGCTTTCAGCAACTGCTCTCGCTGGCGAACACGACCGACGCAAACGGTCAGTACCTGTTCTCGGGCTTCATGGGCAATTCGGCCGCGTACGTGGCATCGGCGACCGGCGCATCGTATGCCGGAGACACCGGCGTGCGTTACGTTCAGGTCAGCCCGAACCGCCAGATCGCCGTCAACGACATCGGTTCGTCCATCTTCCAGGGCGTCCAGGCCGGCACGGCCAGCGCGGTGATCAGCGGCAGCGCAACGAACCAGGGCACGGGCGTGTACTCCACGGTGTCGACGACCGACGTGACCAACGCCGGCGCGAACCACCAGTACCAGATCAGCTTCGCGATCGACAACACGACCACGCCGCCCACGACCAACTACACGGTCAAGGACATGACGGACACCACGGTGGCCGATGTGACGGGCGCCTACACGGCAGGCCAGCCGATCGCGTTCGGCGGCAAGAGCGTGACTTTTACCGGCGCACCGGCCACGGGCGACACGTACACGGTGCAACCGGCGAACAAGGGCAGCACGAACGTATTCGACAACCTGCAGGCGCTCATCAATACGCTCAAGACGCCGATCAACAGTACCAACGGCACCGGCCAGGCCAATCTGAGCAACGCGCTCACGACGTTCAACCAGTTGTTCGGCAACACCTACGACAACGTGACCACGGTGCGCACCACGGTAGGCTCGCGCATGAACGAGTTGACGTCGCTCAACAACATCGGCGACACGAATTCGCTGAACTATCAGTCGCAGCTGTCGGATCTGCTCGACGTGGACTGGAACTCGGCGGCAACGAAATTCGCGCAGTTGCAGGCTGCCTTGCAGGCTTCGCAGCAAAGCTTCATGCAGACCCAGAAGCTCTCGCTGTTCAACTTCCTCTGATCGGCGAGGCGGGGCCGGGAGCATGTCTCCCCCAGGTCTCCAACGTCGACAAGCGCGGGCCACGCGGCAATGCCGGGTGGCCCGTCGTCCTTTTTTGCGGATGGCCGGCAAGCGGCGCTCGTGAAGCGCGACGCAGGCGAGCATGGCGCCCGGCGCTCAGAGTTTCGGCACGAAGGCGGCGCTCGCGCGAATCATCATGTCGATGCCGATCGAGAAGAAGTGGTCCATCACCGGGGCGATGCGCGGCATCATCAGCTCGATCACGACCAGGCCGACGCCCAGCGTGAGCGGAAAGCCCACCGCGAAAATGTTGAGCTGCGGCGCGGCGCGGTTGAGAATACCCAGCGCGAGGTTGCAGATGAGCAGCGCGGCCACGAGCGGCAGCGAGAGCATGAGCGCCAGCGTGAACAGCTGACCGCCCAGCATGGCAAGGTACTGCCAGCCGGTCACGGCAAGCGGTACGGAAGACACGGGCAGCACCGTGAAGCTCTGCACGAGCGTGGCGAACATCACGAGATGGCCATTGGTGGCGAGGAACACGAGCATGGCCACCACGTTGAGCAGCATGCCGAGCACGGCGGTGCTGCCGTCGCTGTTGGGCGTGAGCAGGGTGGCGAACGACAGGCCCATTTGCAAGCCGACGAAATCGCCCGCCATGCTGATCGCCGAGAACACGATCTGCATGCACCAGCCCAGCGCGGCGCCGATCACGATCTGCTGCACCATGATCCACAGGCCTTCCCACGAAAACGGCGAGACGGCCGGCATCGGCCCGAGCACCGGCGCGAGCGCGAGCGCGACAATGCCGGCCAGGCCGATCTTGACGGTCGAGGGTACGGAGACGTCGCCAAAGAGCGGTGCGCTCATCGACAACGCCAGCAGGCGCACGAACGGAAACAGGAACGCCGCGATGACGCCCGAGAGCTGTTCGTAAGTGAAGCTGATCACCGCCGGTGCGCCCGCGCGGCAGGAGCGTCAGCTCGTAGACCGGCTCCAGGCCCGGCATCGCCCACGCCGCGCGCGCGCGCCGGCGCGGATCGCGCATGCGCCGGGTTGCATCGATCTCGGCCTCGATCGCGCGCGCGGCGGCGCGGGGGGCCTGCGCGGCAGTCGCGGCTGGGTCGGGCGGGGCGGCGCGGCGGCCCGCGGCAGCCCCGGCGGCACGGAAGGGGGGCGGATGAGCGACATCCTGTGGCGGCCGGGTGCCGAACGCATTGCCACGAGCAATACCGCGGCGATGCTCCACTGGCTGCGCGCCACGCGCGGCGTACCGGGCTTCCATGCCGCGCTCGACCTGCATCTCGTCGAGACGAGCCCGGTGCTGCGCGAGCGGCAAAGGGCGGCGCTCGCCGCGGGCGGCATGGCGGCCACGTGGCACGACGCCGTCGAGACCCTGCCCACCGGGCCGATGCTCATCGTCGCCAACGAGTTTTTCGACGCCCTGCCGGTGCGGCACTACCAGCGCGCCGAGCGCGGCTGGTGCGAGCGCCTGGTCGGCCTCGATGCCGAGGGGCGCCTCGCCTTCGGCCTGGCGAGCGAGCCGGAGCCCGCGCTCACGCAGGCCGCACCGCCCGGCACCGTCCTCGAAGTGGCGGCTGTCTCGGCGGCTATCATGACCACGCTCGCCGGCCGCCTCGCCGCGCACGGACTGGCCTGCACCCGGCTGCAGATCCACGCCCGGACCGAGGCCGGTGAGGAGCACGTACGCATCTGGCGCAGCGACGATGCGCTCGACGCCGGCGCGATCGGCGACCGGACCCGTTGGCAGCTCGACGGCTGGCTCACCGGCCGCGCCGGGGCTCGGCCCACCGCGGG
>OFTX01000262.1_pt1 | contig 31756 bp, 30 predicted proteins | sample 1775051 | NCBI WGS metagenome assembly OFTX01 (sample SAMN08195772, study PRJEB24354) | sludge metagenome | isolation source: sludge from phenol fed wastewater aerobic bioreactor A | place: India: Nagpur | collected 2016-09-15
AACATCGAGTTCAAGCATGACGAACTCGAGACGGTGGGCGGCGAGGGCGAGGTCGACGAGGACGCCGGTCGCCCGGTGGTCGCGGCGCTCGCGCAGGCGGCCGCGGGCATGACGGGCGCCAGCGCGATCGGCGGCGGCGACCTGATGCCGAAGGTCGGACGCAACGACCCGTGCCCGTGCGGCAGCGGCAAGAAATTCAAGCACTGCCACGGCAAACTGTCTTAAGATGTGAACCGATCGACGCGGCGCCGACTCATGATCGGCGCCGCGTCGTTTGTGGCGCCGGTTTTTCCGCCGGCCGCACCGATCAACCGCCGCCCCGGCGGGCTGTCGTGCCGACATCGCCTGGGCGGGAGCTGCAACCCTTTCCTCTCGCGGGCGAACCCACATGGCCGTCAATTTCCCCTCGATCGAAGCCTCCCAACTGCGCGCCGTGCCCGGCGTCGAGCTGGGTTGGGCCGAAGCCAATATCCGCAAACCGAACCGCAAGGACGTGCTGGTCATGCGCCTGGCCGCCGGCAGCACCGTGTCGGGCGTGTTCACCACGAACCGCTTCTGCGCCGCACCGGTGACGGTGTGCAAGGCGCATCTCGCGGCGCAAGCGGGCATCCGCGCGCTCGTGGTCAACACCGGTAACGCCAACGCCGGGACCGGCGAACCCGGCATGGCCGCCACCCGCGCCACGTGCGACGCGCTGGCCAAGCTCCTGTCGGTGGCGCCGAATCAGATCCTGCCGTTTTCGACCGGCGTGATTCTCGAGCCCCTGCCGGTCGATCGCCTCGTAGCGGGGCTGCCGCAGGCGATTGCCAACCTGGCGCCGGCGCACTGGTATGAAGCCGCGCAGTCGATCATGACGACCGACACGCTGCCCAAGGCCGCGTCGCGCGAGATCGTGATCGACGGCAAGCCCATCGTGCTCACGGGCATCAGCAAGGGCGCCGGCATGATCAAGCCGAACATGGCGACCATGCTCGGCTTCGTCGGCACCAACGCGCGCGTGGCGCAGCCGGTGCTCGACGCCCTCGTGAAGTACGTGGCGGACCGCTCGTTCAATGCCATCACCATCGATGGCGATACGTCGACCAACGACTCGTTCATCGTGGCCGCCACCGGACAGACCGATCTGCCGGAAATCGCCAGCACGGATACGCCCGCATTCGCCGCCTTCCGCGACGCCCTGCTGTCGATCTCGCAGGAGTTGGCGCAGTTGATCGTGCGCGACGGCGAGGGCGCCACGAAGTTCATCACCGTGACGGTCGAAGGCGGCCGCGACGTGGCGGAATGCCGCCAGATCGCCTATGCCATCGGGCACTCGCCGCTGGTCAAGACGGCATTCTTCGCCTCCGATCCGAACCTGGGCCGCATTCTGGCCGCCATCGGATATGCCGGCGTGAACGACCTCGACGTCAGCAAGATCGACCTGTATCTGGACGATGTGCTGGTCGCCCGCGCCGGTGGGCGCAACGCGGATTACCGCGAGGAAGACGGCCAGCGCGTGATGAAGCAAAGCGAGATCACGGTGCGCGTGGTGCTCGGCCGGGGCGACGCCGCGGCAACGCTGTGGACGTGCGACCTTTCGCACGACTACGTGAGCATCAACGCCGACTACCGTTCCTGAGCCCTGACGCGACGGCCTGGCGCTTCTCACCCGAAGCGCGGCCGTCGGCGCAGAGCGGCGACGCCCGACCGGCGTCGCGCATGCGTCGGTGGAAGCGGCCGATCTCATCGGCCCACGCCGGCAGGTGGCACGAGCACCGTGGCGCACAGCGAAGGGAAACGACAACACGACGAAGCATCCACACAGGCGCCCGTGAGTGGCGCGGGGATTTCGAATCATGGACAAGCTTGAGCAGTTCCTTACGCGCGCCGAAGGCGTGCTCGCCCGCCTGGAGGCCATGCTGCCCCCGGCGACGCCCGAGATCGATTGGGATTCGGCCGTTGCGTTTCGCTGGCGCAAGAAGCAAGGCCGCGGGTTTCTGCAGCCGGTGGCACACGTCTCCGCCATCACGCTGGGGGATCTGCAGAACATCGAGCGTCAGAAGGCGCTTATCGAACAGAATACGCGCCAGTTCGTGCAAGGCGAACCGGCCAACAACGTACTGCTCACCGGCGCGCGCGGCACGGGCAAGTCGTCGCTGATCAAGGCCTGTCTGAATCAGTACGCCTCGCAAGGGTTGCGCCTCATCGAGGTGGACAAGGACGATCTGACCGATCTGGGCGACATCGTTGACCTGATCTCGCAGCGACCGGAGCGGTTCGTGGTGTTCTGCGACGATCTGTCGTTCGAAGACGGTGAGTCGGGCTACAAGGCATTGAAGGTCGCACTCGACGGCTCGGTGGCCGCGCAGTCCGACAACGTGCTGATTTACGCGACGTCGAACCGCCGTCACCTGTTGCCCGAGTACATGAAGGATAACGAGAGCTATCGCCACACCGACGACGGGGAAATCCATCCGGGCGAAGTGATCGAGGAGAAGATCTCGCTGTCCGAGCGCTTCGGGTTGTGGGTGAGCTTCTATCCGTTCAAGCAGGACGACTACCTGACGATCGTCTCTCACTGGCTGCAGCATTTCGGTGTGCCCGAGAGCCAGACGGAGAGCGCGCGCCACGAAGCGCTGATCTGGGCGCTGGAGCGCGGATCGCGCTCGGGCCGCGTCGCGTTTCAGTTCGCGCGCGACTGGGCCGGCAGGCAGCGCGGTGCTGCGTCGACGGCGCCGTAACGATCCGGCGCGGGCGGCGTCCGGCGTGGTCCAGAGGCCTTCGCTCGCCCGCAACGGAAATTCCGCAGGAATTGTGCAGTGATATGACAGATTCGAAACAAGTGGCGCCTGATGGGCGTCCCATCACGGAAGTGGCCGTCGGCGTGATGGTGCGCCCGGACGGTACGGTGTTGCTCGGGCAGCGCCCAGCAGGCAAGCCTTACGCCGGTTACTGGGAATTTCCGGGCGGCAAGCTCGAGGCCGGCGAATCGGTTGCGGCGGCGCTCGCGCGCGAGCTGCACGAGGAACTGGGGGTAACCGTCGAGCGCTGCGCGCCGTGGCGCGTGCTTGAACACGACTACCCGCACGCTTATGTGCGGCTGCATTTCTGCAAGGTCACGGCATGGCAGGGCGAGCCGCATGGCAAGGAAGGCCAGGCGCTGGCGTGGGAGCGGCCGCCCGTAAGCGTCGAACCGTTGTTGCCTGCGGCACTTCCGCCCTTGACGTGGCTTGCCGAAGAGTTGGCGGCACGATCGTAGCCGGCGCGGGCCGCGCGAACGCCGCCATGGTGCTGGCAGCGCTGGGCGGATTGAACGAGATTGGACGCCGTGGCGCGTGATTGCGTGGATTTGAAGCGATCGCCGAGACGCGCGACGATGCCGGCGTAGCGACGCCGGTCAGCGGTCTGTCGGATCGAGCGGTGCGTCCTTCGAGGGGTCGTCCGGCGATTCGGCGGGGATCGTGTACTTTTCGGCGGCCCAGGCGCCCATGTCGATCTGCTTGCAACGTTCAGAGCAAAACGGACGGAACTTGGCTTGCGGCCCCCAAACCACCTTCTTGCCGCAGGTCGGACAGTTCACGACGGTCGTCATGGCCTTACAGATTGCAGAGCGTGAGCAGGAACGGCACGTCGTTGTCGACAGGACGCGGCTTCAGATCGCCGTCCTGCGTCGTGAAGCGCACCCACAGCATGTACTTGTTGGCGCTCGCCTCGGGGATGACGCGCAGATCCGCGGCGACCCGTACCTGCATGAGCTGGTACACGCGGCCGGTCAGCATCTGCTGATAGCTGCCCTGCTGCGCCATCGCCTTGCTCGCGTGGCCAGATTCGCGGGCGAGGCCGAGCACGATGCCGATGGCGTCGCGCAGCGGCAGGAGCGGCCCGATCCATTTGTCGATGTCGCTACGGCGCTGCTCGGTGTCATTGTGACGCCATGCGTAGTAGGACGGGAGATCGAAGCGGCAGGTGCCGCCCGGAATGACCGAGCGGCTGCGAATGCTCGCGAGCCACTCATTGTCGTTCAGGTGCTGGCCGGGCTTGCCGGGAATCTGGTTGAGATTCGCGATCGCCAGCTCGACTTCGCCGATGAACTGTTCGAGCGCGTCGGAAGCGATATCGGGATTGCCGCGATACGTTTGCAGGGTCTGACGCTGCCGGTCGAGCTCCTTGACCAGTTCATTCTTCAGGTCGGTGCGCCCGGCAATGTCGGCGATCTCGAACATCGTGGTCAGCGCCGCATGGTGATCGAGCGGCTGATCCTGTCCCACGAAGAAGGCAAAGCGCCCGAACAGCTCTTCGAGCCGAAGCAGCGTGCGAATGCGTTCGTTGAGCGGATATTCGTACAGGATCAAGCGCGGTGGCCCAAAAGTTGGCGCTGTTCAGCGTAATGGCGACATTCTAATGCGGGAATCTGTCGAGGTGCAACGCGAGTGGGCGCTCAATCGAGGCCGAAGCTCGTGCGTTACGCAGGAAATGCGGTGCACTAGGCCGATTCGCCGCCCTTTTCCTGCGTCGCGAGCCTCAGATAGGCCGCGTGCAACCGATCGACCTGCGGCTCGAGAGGCGCGTGCTGGGCGTCGTTGTCGATCACGTCGTCCGCTTCAGCCAGACGCTGTGCGCGCGTCGCCTGACGCGCCATGATCGCCTGGACCTGCTCGCGCGAAAAACGATTGCGCGACATCACGCGCGCGATTTGCGTTTCTTCCGTGCAGTCGACCACGAGCACGCGCTGCACGCGGGCTCGCCAGGTGCCGGACTCCACCAGCAGCGGCACGACGAATATCAGATATGGCCCGTCGGCCTCGGCGGCGGCCCGTTCACACTCGGTCCGGATCAAGGGATGGGTAATCGCCTCCAAACGGGCTTTTGCGGCATCGTCGGTGAATACCGCTTCTCGCATCCGGGCCCGGTCGAGCGAGCCGTCGGGGGCCACGAACGCGTCGCCGAATTCGCGCCGGATCGCCGGCATCGCCGCGCCGCCGGGCGCCGTGATGCTGTGCGCGATCGCGTCGGTATCGATGATGGCGATGCCATGCGTGGCGAACAGATTGGCGACGGTCGTCTTGCCGCTGCCGATGCCGCCGGTCAGGCCGATGGCGTAAGTCATGGGGTTCCTCCAATCCAGATCATCAGTCCGTTGCCGCCGAACAGCGTGATCATGCCCGCTGCGGCGAGAAAAGCGCCGAACGGGAACATCTGGTCGCTGCGCAGTCGTCCGGCGAGCCACGCCGCCCCCGCTACGCCGACCGCAAGCAGGCAGGCGAGCGTGATGATCTGCAGCAGTGCGCTCCATCCGAACCAGGCGCCCAGGGCGGCATAAAGTTTGAAGTCGCCGAAACCCATGCCTTCGCGGCGCCGCAGCCACCAGTACACCCAGTACAGGGCCCAGAGGCTCACGTATCCCGCGGCCGCGCCGATGACGGCCGAAGGCAGCGCCGCGAACCAATGGCCGAGATTGCAGAGCAGGCCCGCCCAGAGCAGCGGCAGCGTGAGAATGTCGGGGAGGAGTTGCGTGTCGTAGTCGATGTAGGCGAGCGCGATGAGCGTCCAGACCAGCGCGAGCGCGCCAAGGCTCTGCCAGGTCGGGCCGAAGCGCCAGCCGATCGCCGCGCTGAGCATGCCGGCGAGCGCCGACAACTGCCATCGACGGTGCGGCGCCGTCGCGGATCCCGCAAGGCCGGGCTCGCAAAGGTAGGCGCCGGGCGTCAATGCGGCGCAGGGATGCTCGCTCTGATGCGTCGCTGCCGCACGCTGAAGGCCGTGTGCGCCGGACGTGCAGGGGGATGAAGGTGTCGAGGCTGCCGAGGCCGCGGTGAATGGCGTCGGCACGAAGTCGGCTGCCTGCATTTCTTCGCGCCATGCCCGCTCAACCGCAGCCGGCACACGGCGAATGACGACATCGAGGCCGAGCCCGGCCACCATGCCCGCCAGTGCAAACAAGGCCAGGCGCCAATGGGGTTCCAGTTGCGCGAGCCAATCGACGAGAAGCGGTTCCGCGAAGCCATTCATGCCGTTCATGCAACACCGTATCCGAGTTGGAACATCGGCAGGTACATGGCGAGGACCATGCCGCCGATCAGCAGGCCGAGAAACGTAATCATCATGGGTTCCAGCGTCGCGCACGCACGAACCAGTGCATGCGAGGCTTCTTCGTCGAGCAGGCCGGCGGCCTGGTTGAGCATGCGCCCGAGTGTACCCGATTCCTCCCCGATTACCGACAGTTGGGCCAGGATCAGAGGCCAATGCGCACTGGCTTCGAGCGACGTGGCAAGGCGCCCGCCGCGCACGACGCTACGGTGCACGTCATGCGCCGCGCGCTGCATGACGAGATTGCCGCAGGCGCCTGCGGCGGCGTCCATCGCATCAGGCAGCGCAACGCCGGCGTCGAGCAGCGTGCCAAGCGTTCTCGCCCAACGCGCCGCACATAACAGGCGCACGATTCGGCCCGCGCCCGGCAGCGTCAGCAACACGCGGTCCATGGCTGTGCGCATGCGTGCGCTCCGCCGCATCGCGCCCGCCATCACGAGGCCGCATCCGCCCGCACCGGCCAGCAGCCACGGCCCGTTCACGAGTGACGCGCGTGAAACGTCGATCAACCATCGGGTGAGCGGCGGGAGCGGCACGCCGCCGCCGGCGGCGCTGGCGAAGAGGCGTTCGAACTCCGGAATGACCCATTGCAGCAGCGCGACCACAACGACGATCGCCACGGCGAGCACGGTCAAGGGGTAGGCCAGGGCGCGTTGCAGCTTCTCGCGCACGGCACGCGTGTGGTCGTACTGAGCGCTCAGTCGCGCCAACGTCGGGCCCAGTTGCCCACCGAGTTCCCCGGCGGCGATCAATTGGCAGTCGACGCGGCTGAAGCGGCGACTCGTTCGCGCCAGCGCCTGTGCCAACGGGTGCCCCAGTCCGACATCCAGCGCCACATCCGATGCCAGTTGTCTGAGTCCGCGCGTGTGCGCGCCGCGCGCGAGGACGTCGAGCGCGGACGTGAGCGGCACCCCGGCGCCGAGTAGCGTGGCGAGGCGTCGAACGAAGTCCGTGGCATCGCTTGCCGCGACACGCCCCGACGCGACATGACGCCGCCCGGGGCGCAAGTGCGTGACGCTCAGGCGTTGGCTTCGCAACGCGAGTCGTGCAGCGGCTTCGCCATTGGCGATCACTTCGCCTCGTCTGCGCTGGCCGTCGGCATCGCGCCCCTCCCAGTGCCAGCGGCGTTTCGTTGTGGCGCGGGTCATGAGGCGTGACCTCGCCATTCGCGCAAGGCCAGCGGCGAACCATACAGGCACGGCGTTTGCCTGAACCGTCGGCGGTCAGCGGCTCGGGTGAGCGCCGGGGATGCCAATGCCGGGGTGCGCATCGCCGCGTCCGTCTTCGGTTCGATGGTGTCAGGCCGGCGTGATGGCATCGACATCCTCCCTGCTGACGGTGCCCGAGGCCGCGTGCCAAAGCCCTGCCTCGCGCAAGCTCATCACACCCTCGCTTTCGGCCTGGGCCGCCAGTTCGTGCGGACTTCGCGCCTGCGCGATGTTGGTCGCCTGTGTCGCGCTGATTGGCATGACCTGGAAGGCGCCGATGCGTCCCGCGAAGCCGGTGCCGTGGCACCGCATGCACGCGTGGCCCGCGCGTGCCGCCGTCTCACGAGCGCGATTCGGCTCGCACCCGGCAGGGCAGCGGCGACGCAGCAGCCGCTGTGCGCTGATGAGGAGCAGTGTCGATGAGAGGTTGAACGGTGCGACACCGAGGTCGAACAGGCGCGCCAGTGTGCCCGGCGCATCGTTGGCGTGGACGGTGGCGAAAACCAGATGTCCGGTTTGGGCGGCCTGCACGGCAATTTCCGCCGTTTGCGCGTCACGGATTTCGCCGACGACCAGCACATCCGGGTCCTGCCGGAGGAACGCGCGAAGGGCCGTGGCGAAGTCGAGCCCGGCCCGTTCGTTGAGATTGACCTGCGTGAGACCCGGCAACCGGATTTCCACCGGATCCTCGATCGTGACGATATTGCGCGACGTGTCGTTCAGGCGGCGCAGGCAGCTGTACAGCGAGACAGTCTTGCCGCTGCCGGTCGGACCGGTGAGCAAAATCATGCCATGCGGTCGCGCGATCGCTCGTGTGAGCGCCAGATACTGCTTCGGCGTGTAGCCGAGGCCCTCCAGCGACAACGGGACCTTGGCGCCGTCGAGCAGCCGCACCACGAGTTTTTCGCCATACAACGTGGGCAGGGCACTCACCCGGCATTCGACCGGGTCTCCCGCGTCGCGCCACACCATGCGGCCGTCCTGGGGCAGGCGCTTCTGCGCGATGTCCAGGTTGGCCAGCACCTTGATTCGCGAGACGAGCATGTCGCGCCACGGCAAGGGCACGTCGTGATGCTCCTGCAGTTGCCCGTCGACGCGCAGCCGAACGCGAAAGCGTTCGGCCATCGGTTCGAAGTGGATGTCGGAGGCGCCGGCGCGAATCGCGTCGCTCAGCACCTGTTCGAGCAGGCGCAGTGGCGACGTGGCGTTACCGGACGCGTAGACCTCGATGTCACGCGCTGCCGGCGAAGGGGCGATCGTGCGACCGGACGGGGGCGCGCCCGCGGCAGCATCGGAAGGATGCAAGGACATGGCAAGGAATGACGAGAGCTTCGTGAGGCTCCAGTCTCGTCAAAACCTCGGGCTGGCTCAATCGGAATTGCCCGAAAAATGAGCGTCGTCACGCGCAGTGATCGACCTGCCGATGCGCGTCTAGTCGCGAGACGGCGTGCGTGCCGTGGGCCTGAACAGGCGCACCGTCTTGATCGCCTGGTTGTCGATCTGCACGATCTCCATGCGCACGTCGCCGATCTCCAGGCTGACGGCCGCCTCGGGAATTTCGCGCAGCATTTCGAGGATCAGGCCGTTGAGCGTCTTCGGGCCGTCGGTCGGCAAATGCAGCCCCAGGCGCCGGTTCAGGTCGCGCAGTCCCACGCCGCCACCCACCAGGCACTCGCCCTGTGTCGTCCAACCGGAACGGCTGCCGCCGGCCCCCGGCACGCTGGTCGTGAACTCGCCGATGAGCTCCTCGATGATGTCTTCCGTCGTGACAAGGCCTTCGACTTCCCCGTATTCATTGACGACCAGGCCGACACGCCGGTGGTTCTCCTGGAAGTATTGCAACTGACGCAGGGCCGGGGTGTCGCTCGGGATGAAATACGGATCGACGAGCAGGGCGCGCAACGTGTCCGCCGAAAGGTCGTCGGGATGACGCAATGCCGAGAGCGTGCGGCGCACCGGCAGGATGCCGATCACGCGATCGATGTCGCCGTCGTACACCGGCAGCTTGTTGTGGTAGCACGTCTCGAGCTGGCTGAGAATGGTGTCGAGCGGCGCGGAGATGTCGAGCGCCTCGATGCGCGCGCGCGGCACCATCACGTCGTCGACGGTGATGTTCTCGAGATCGAGCAGGTTGAGCAGCACGCTGCGCGGCTTGGTCGGCATGTAGTTGCCGGCCTCGAGCACGATCGTGCGCAGCTCTTCGGTGGTGAGGCGCACGTCGCCGGCCGCGCGGCGCGTGTCGATGCGCAGCACGCGCAGCAGGCCGCGCACGAATCCGTTGAGCACCCATACCAGGGGCGTGGCGACCGTGACGATCGGCTTGAGCGGCATGCTGACCGAGAGCGCGATGCGCTCGGGATAGGTCGCGCCGACGATCTTCGGACCGATTTCCGCAAAGATGATGATGAGCAGCGCGATCACGGCGGTCGCGATCGACAGCGTGAGCGCGTCGTTGCCAAAGTAGCGCACCGCGATCGACGTGGTGAGCACCGGAACGACGGTATTGATGACGTTATTGCCGACGAGGATCGTCGAGAGCAGATCCTCGGTGCGCGACAGGAGCCCTTGCGTCGACCGGGCACCGTGCACGTTCATGCGCACGAGATGCTTCAGGCGATGACGGTTGAGCGCCATCATGCTCGTTTCCGAAATGGAAAAGAATCCCGAGCAGATGATCAGGAGAGCGACGGCGCAAAGCTGCGCCCATAAGGGCAAGGATTCCAAGCGATGGGGTGCGCGTATGGCGCAGGGGGTTCACAATGAGTTGTCACTATAGCAGAGGGCATCGCGGCGTTTGGCGTCTCGGCGGCGGACGACGGGGGGGCTCGGCCCGAACGGCTCACGTCTGCTGATTCAGCGCCCGGACCACCGCCTTTTGCGCGAGACTGTCCGCCGGCCCGACCACTGCGTAATTCATTCCGTTGACCGACCCGTAGCGCGCGAGCAACTGTCCGTCCATGCGTTCGCCGGCCGCCATCAGATGCTGCGCCGACTCCGGCGGTCTCAGGTAGAAGCTCAGCGTGCGTCCCGCATCGTCCTGATACAGCACCATTGCGGCGGCGCCGTGCCCGGTCGCGAACAGGCGTCCGCCAACCGGTCGGAATCCCGCCGCGCTCAGATCGGGCAACACTGCCGACTTTCCGACGCGCGTGGTGAGCCACGTCTGCAATTCGCCCGCGCTCGATGGCCTGAAGTCCACTTTCGCCGTCCCATCCACGACCATCATCCGGTACGCCTCGACCGCATCGCTCATCGGTGGCACACCCGGTGACGCGTTCCAGCCCCGCGCCTGCCATCCGCCGAACGTGCCCAGTCCGATGCAGAACACGAATGACGCGGCCATCGCAAACCGCATGCGCGAGCGCGCCGCGCGCCGCGCGCGGATCGCACGCGGGTCGAGCGCCGGATTGTCGCCTGGCATGCGCACGCTTTCGAGCGCCGCGCGCAGTCGCTGTGCATCCTGGCGCCATTGCCGGACCCGCTCAGCCTGTGCCGGATGCAGTGCGAGATGACGTTCCACGGCAGCGCGCGCTTCGTCGTCGAGCTGCCCGTCGACATAAGCCTGGAGATCATGTTCGTCGGGACGGATGTTCATTTCTTCATCAACCGCAAAGAAGGGGTGGCAGGTTCGCCGTCGCTCAGTTGACGCAGCGCCTGGCGTGCGCGTGAAAGCCGCGACATCACTGTGCCGATCGGCACATCGAGCAGATCGGCGACTTCCTGGTAAGTGCAGCCTTCGACCGCGACGAGCAGCAACAGACTGCGTTGCTCGTCGGACAGCCGCCCGAACGCTTCGAGCGTCGCGCGCGCGGCCACCTCGCGTTCGGCGGAGGGCCAGTGCGACTCGTCGTCGTCGCGGATGCGGCCAAGCAGCCAGGCGTAACGCTTCGCGCTGCGCTTGCCGTCGAGAAACTGCCGGTAAAGGATCGTGAACAACCAGCTGCGCAGCGATGCATCCTCGCGGCGGCTCGTCCAGCGCGACAGCGCGCGCTCGAGCGTCGCCTGCACGAGATCGTCGGCGGCGTGGACGTCGCGCGCCAACCAGAGCGCGAAACGTCGCAGCCGGGGGATGAGTTCGCGTAACGCGTCGTCGTCGGGAGCGTTTGAGGGCATGGCCGGGCCGGTTGCCGAAAGCGTGGAGATGCCGCGTAAGACGCCGGTCGGCGTCATCTATTCCATCAGCATACGAAAAATTTCGTCGATGGAATAAGGCGGCGCGGGGAGCGTCCTAAGCGCGTTCGACAATGATCTGACGATCGGGAGTGTATTCATGGAGCGATCTTCTACCTCTTCGCCGCCGGCGCGTGTCGCGTGGCGCTGGGCCGTGATCGGCGGCGCGGTGGCTGGTGTGGCCGTCGCGTTCGGGTATGTCGGCGGCTGGCTGGCGCCCGCGCGCCTGACGCCGCATCGGCTCGTCGACGCGTTGCAGGCCAACAGCGGCGTGTATCCCGGCTTCCGGCGCAATCACGCGAAGGGCGTGTGTGTGACCGGGTACTTCGAAGGCAATGGTGTCGCGAGCGCGTATTCCATCGCGCAGTTCTTCAAGGCGGGCCGCACACCGGTGGTCGGCCGCTTCGCGTTGCCGGGCGGCAATCCGTATGCGCCCGACAGCAGCGTGCCGATTCGAAGCCTGGCGTTGAAGCTGACGGCGCCGGACGGCGAGCAATGGCGCACTGGAATGAACGCGATGTCCGTGTTTCCGGTGGCGACGCCGCAGGCGTTCTACGAGCAGACGGTCGCGACCCGGCCCGATCCGAAGACCGGCAAGCCGGACCCCGCGAAGGTGAAGGCGTTCTTCGACGCGCATCCGGAGACGGCTGCGTTTCGCGACTGGATCAAGGGGGCGAAGCCGAGCGCGAGTTTCGTCACCGAGCGCTATTACGGATTGAACGCGTTCTATTTTGTCGACGCGGCCGGACAGCGACGCGCGGTGCGGTGGCGTGTCGAGCCTGAGCAAACGGCAGGCGCGGGCGAGGTCGCGACAGCTTCGGATCCCGACGTGCTGGCGCAGGATCTGACGCGCCGCATCGCGCAAGGCGCGCAGAAGTGGAAGTTGTTGGTCACGCTTGCAGCCCCCGGCGATCCGGTCGACGACGCGACGAAGGTCTGGCCCGCGCAGCGCACGACGATCGACGCAGGCACGCTGGTGCTTGACCACGTGGCGCCGCAGGACAGCGGGTCGTGCCGGGATGTGAATTACGACCCCACGGTGCTGCCGCAGGGGATTCAGGTATCCGGAGATCCGTTGCTGGCGGCGAGGTCGGCCGCGTATGCGGATTCGTATCTGCGCCGAACGAGTGAAGAGGCCGGTGTGGCCGGGGTGGCCGGTGTGGCGCGATTGAGTGCGGAGGGACGGTGATGAGGGCTTCTACGACGTTTGGTTTGCCGGCGCGCGTGTTGCATTGGGTGATGGCGGCGATGGTGCTCACGATGCTGTTCGTCGGCGTGGGGATGGTGGCGTCCGTGTCCGAGCGGCACGAATTCCTGGTCGCGTTGCACAAGCCACTGGGAATCGCTGTGCTGATGCTGGTGTGTGTGCGGATCGTGGTGCGGTTTTCGTCGAAGCCCCCCGCGTTGCCCGAGGATCTGCCCCGATGGCAGAAATCGGCCGCGCATGGATCGCATGTCGCGCTGTATGCGTTGATGATCTCGATGCCGTTGATCGGGTGGGCGATGCTCTCGGCGGGCGGGTATCCGGTGACGCTGGGCGGTGGCGTGCAGTTGCCGGCAATCGTATCGGCCAGTCCGGTGACGTTTGCGTGGCTCAGGGTCGCGCATCGCGTGCTGGCGTATCTGTTCTTTCTGACATTCCTGGCGCATTTCGCGGCGGCGCTTTACCACGGCCTGATTCGCAGGGATGGGGTTGTGCGGACGATGGTGGGGAGGTGAGAGAGGTGCGGCGAGATGCGTTTTGTGCGTCTTGCCGCAGCGACGGTCGGCAACGGTGGAAGCCTGGCGGCAGAACCGAGGGACAGTGGCGACGGATTCGCCAATGCCGACCGCACAAACAAAAACAGCGGGTTGGATAACCCGCTGCTTCGTCATACAAATGTTTGGTCGGGGTGAGAGGATTCGAACCTCCGGCCTCTACGTCCCGAACGTAGCGCTCTACCAGGCTAAGCTACACCCCGCTTCGATACTGCTACTTCGCTTTTAAGTGCGTCGCGCTATCGAGTAAGAACATAATTCTAGCAGGCTATTTTTGTAATTGGAAGAGGGAAGCGCAGAAATAATTTGTGCGGCGGCGTCCGCCTCTTCCTTCGCGCGTGCGAGCGTGTAATCGAGTGCGCCCGTGCGCGTGATCGCTGCGAGGATCGGTTCGAACTTGTCGGTGCCGCCATTCTCGATGGCTTCGCGCACGAGGGCACGCTCGTCTTGCGTGCCGTGTTGTAGCACATGAATGAGCGGCAGCGTCGGTTTGCCTTCGCGCAGATCGTCGCCCGCGTTCTTGCCCATCGCGTCGGTGTCGCCGGCGTAATCGAGCCAGTCGTCCATCAGCTGAAAGGCCGTGCCGAGACGACCGCCGTATTCGCGCACCGCCGCTTCGGTCTGTGCGTCGGCGTTGGCGAGCACCGCGGCGAGTTGCGTGGCCGCTTCGAACAGCGTGGCGGTCTTGTACTTGATGACCTGAAGGTAACGCGCTTCGTCGACGTCGGGGTCGTGCATGTTCAGCAACTGCAGCACTTCGCCTTCGGCGATCACATTCGTCGCACGCGCGAGGATCTGCATCACGCGCATATTGTCCACGCTCACCATCATCTCGAACGAGCGCGAGTACAGAAAGTCGCCGACGAGCACCGATGCGGCATTGCCGAACAAGGCATTGGCCGTTTGCTTGCCGCGACGCAGATCGGATTCGTCGACCACGTCGTCATGCAGCAAGGTCGACGTATGAATGAACTCGATGACGGCCGCCAGCTCGAAACGTGCCGGCGACGTCACACCGAGCGCATTGGCCACGAGCAGCAGCAGCGCCGGGCGCAACCGTTTGCCGCCCGAGTTGATGATGTACTCCGAGATCTGATTGATCAGGACCACCTCGGAGGCCAGCCGGTGGCGGATAAGCTGGTCGACGGCACGCATGTCGTCGGCGATGGCGGCCAGTACGTTCTGGGAAGAAGTCGAAGCAGTCAAGACAAGGCTCGGGTGAGGAAAAATTCGCCCCAAATTATATAGTGGGCGAGGGCACTTTCGGGTACCAGCCCCGCGGAATGACTGGGTTCACGGAAGTCTTTGACGCAAAAGGAGAAAGTCTGTATAATCCCCGGTTTTCGTGCGCGCATTCATTGCGCCGGGTCCGAAAATACCTCGGTATTACGGTTCGCGGCGCGGGTGCTGGCCGGTAAGTCGAGTCCTTTCGGGACCCTCGGTCTGCGCGAAAATTCTCTTGTTTATGAGTGAGGTTCAACAATGTACGCGGTCATAAAAACCGGCGGTAAGCAATATAAGGTTGCTGCTGGCGAAAAGCTCAAAGTAGAACAGATACCGGCTGACATTGGCGCTGAAATCACCATCGACCAGGTTCTCGCCGTTGGCGAGGGCGAATCGATTAAGTTCGGTGCGCCGTTGGTCAGTGGGGCTTCCGTCAAGGCTACCGTTGTCGCCCAAGGTCGTCACCCCAAGGTGAAGATTTTCAAGATGCGCCGTCGCAAGCACTACCAAAAGCGTCAAGGCCATCGCCAAAACTACACCGAGCTGCGCATCGACAGCATCAACGGCTAATCGATCGAGCTAGGTAAGGAGTTAAGTCATGGCACACAAAAAAGCAGGCGGATCGTCCCGTAACGGCCGCGATTCCGAGTCGAAGCGCCTTGGCGTGAAGGTGTACGGCGGTCAGGCAATCCTGGCTGGCGGCATCATCGTTCGCCAACGTGGTACTCGTATGCATGCCGGCGAAAACGTCGGTATCGGTAAGGACCACACGCTGTTTGCACTGACCGATGGTCACGTGCAATTCGCCGTCAAGGGCGCAGCGAAGAAGCAAGTGGTCAGCGTGGTGCCGGCAGCGTAAGCTAAGCCTTTTGCCACCAAAAGGCTCCGCTCTCATGCGGAGCCTTTTTTGTTTGTCCCGTCCGCGCAGCCGTCCACGGCGCCGGGCGAGGGCCATTGGACAGTGTTAGGATCGTCTGCGGACGGTCGATTGAGCGGAACGGAACCCCATGAAATTCATTGACGCAGCGCGTATCGAGGTGATCGCCGGGAACGGCGGCAACGGCTCGGCATCGATGCGCCGCGAGAAATTCGTGCCGTTCGGCGGACCCGACGGCGGCGACGGCGGTCGCGGCGGCAGCGTGTTTGCCGTGGCCGATCGCAACATCAATACCCTGATCGATTATCGCTATTCGAAGAAGCATCTGGCGAAGAACGGCGAATCGGGTCGGGGCTCGGATTGCTATGGCAAGGGCGGGGAAGACATCTTCCTGCGCATGCCGGTCGGCACGATCATCACCGACATGGACACGGGCGAGACCATCGCCGACCTGACGGAACATGGTCAGGAAGTCGTGCTCGCCAGGGGCGGTGCGGGCGGTCTGGGCAACCTTCACTTCAAGTCGAGCACGAACCGCGCTCCGCGTCAGAAGACCGATGGCAAGCCCGGCGAGCGCCGCATGCTCCAGCTCGAGCTCAAGGTGCTTGCGGACGTCGGCCTGCTCGGCATGCCCAACGCGGGCAAGTCGACGTTCATCGCCTCGGTGTCGAACGCGCGACCGAAGGTCGCCGACTATCCCTTCACGACACTCCACCCGAACCTGGGCGTGGTGCGCACCGCGCCGGGCAAGAGCTTCGTGATTGCCGACATTCCCGGTTTGATCGAGGGCGCGGCCGAGGGGGCCGGCCTTGGTCACCAGTTCCTGCGTCACCTGCAGCGCACCGGCTTGCTGCTGCACATCGTTGACATCGCGCCGTTCGACGAAGGCGTCGATCCGGTGGCCGACGCCAAGGCCATCGTGCTCGAGCTTCAGAAGTACGACGAAGCGCTGTTCCAGAAGCCGCGCTGGCTGGTGCTCAACAAGGTGGACATGGTGCCGGAGGCCGAGCGCGCCGAGCGCGTGGCCGATTTCCTCGGGCGCTTCGGCTGGGACGGTCCCACGTTCGAAATCTCCGCGCTGACGGGCGAGGGCTGCGAAAAGCTCTGCCTGGCCGTGCAGGAGTATCTGTATCAGCAACGTGGTGCCGTCGAGGAAGCGATCGAAGATGCCGCACTCGATCCGCGCTTCCGTACGGGTAGCGCAGCGCCGGTCGCGGACGCCGCCGGCACACCGCCACAAACGTCCCCGGACGACGCGCCAAAGGCGTAAACTCCCATCACTCGAAACGCCGGCGTGGACACCTGTGTCATCGTCGGCGCTCCGGCCGCGCCCCGCGGCCCGTCTTCCCAATACATCCGCAGGAGAATCCAGTTCCATGCGTTCGGTCATCGCCGATGCCAGGCGGCTCGTGGTGAAAGTGGGGTCCAGTCTCGTGACCAATGACGGTCGCGGGCTGGATGATGTCGCGATTGCGCGCTGGGCGCAGCAGATCGCCGCATTGCGGCACGGCGGAGACGGCCGCGCACCCAAGCAGGTGGTGCTGGTGAGTTCGGGCGCGATCGCCGAGGGAATGCAGCGCCTGGGCTGGGCGCGCCGTCCGAAAGCCATCGACGAATTGCAGGCCGCCGCCGCCGTGGGGCAGATGGGCCTGGCGCAGGTCTACGAAACGCGCTTCGCGGAGCATGGCGTGCGTACCGCGCAGATCCTGCTCACGCACGCCGACCTGGCCGATCGCGAGCGTTATCTGAATGCGCGCACGACGCTGCTGACACTGTTGCGTCTGGGCGTGGTGCCGATCATCAACGAGAACGACACGGTCGTGACCGACGAAATCAAGTTCGGCGACAACGACACGCTGGGCGCGCTCGTGACCAACCTCATCGACGGCGACGCCCTTGTCATCCTGACCGATCAGTCGGGTCTGTACACGGCCGACCCGCGCAAACATCCCGACGCCGAATTCGTGCACGAAGCGCAGGCGGGCGACGAGCGCCTGGAGGCGATGGCCGGCGGCGCGGGCTCCAGCATCGGGCGCGGTGGCATGCTGACCAAGATCCTGGCCGCCAAGCGCGCCGCAACGAGTGGAGCGCATACGGTGATCGCATCGGGTCGCGAGGCCGACGTGCTCGTACGCCTGGCCGGCGGTGAGGCCATTGGCACGCAACTCGTGGCGCGCACGGCGGTCCTCACGGCGCGCAAGCAGTGGATGGCCGACCATTTGCAGGTGCGTGGCCGCGTCGTGATCGACGCCGGCGCCTGCAAGAAGCTGGCGGAAGAGGGCAAGAGCCTGTTGCCGATCGGTGTGATCGATGTGGAAGGCACGTTTGCCCGCGGCGAAGTGATCGCCTGCGTGGATGAGGCCGGTCATGAAGTCGCTCGCGGGCTGTCGAACTACAGCGCTTCGGAAACACGGCTGATTCGCCGCCACGCGAGCACCGACATCGAGCAGGTGCTGGGCTTCGCCAACGAGCCCGAGCTGATCCATCGAGACAATCTGATCCTGCGCTGAACGCCCGAGAGTGTTTGATTCGGACAGTAAACGGTAAACGCCGGCGCGCGAGATGCGACCGGCGTTTTTTTATGGCGCGGGCATTGTCGCCGGGCTTCCGCCTCTCATTATCGAGCGCCCCACGACTTGCGACCCTGCGGCACGCGGAATGGGACCGGCGTGCCGTGCGGCGTCGATCATGCGCGACGGGTGTCGCGCTGCACGATCAGCGGTATTCGGGGTGGGTGGTCGGGTAGCGCAGGCCTTGCACGATGGCCTTGGCGTTGCCCAGCGGCGTCTTGTCCTGGCAGAGGTAGTCGCGGTACAGAATGCCCTGATAGGCTGTCGCGCCGTAGGGGCGGATGGGGCGCCACTCGCTGTTGCGTGCGGGAACCCACGTGCCGTCCGGGCGGCCGGTCGCGTAAAGACGCGTCTCGAACGTCGAGCAATGCATGCCTTCGTACGAAACATTGCGTGCGCCCTGCTTGCTGCGGATCACGGCGATGTAGCGGACCACGCCGTCGTCCGTGACCTGCACCGATTTCGCGTCAATGGCGTAATCGAGCGTCGCATTGGGCAGCGTGGGAAAGCTCACGAGATCGGCGTCGTTCGGCGCGGCCGTGGGCAGGGTGACCTCGGCTTCTTTCCATTTGCCCTTGGCGGCCTCCTGCTGGGCGAGGTATTCGTCGAAATCCTGCACGGGTTGCGACGGCGTGCTGCTGCAGGCGGCGATCAGCGACAGGGCGGCCAGAGAGACGAGCGTGGCCAGGCGCGGCGCGCGGCGGGCGAGGGAGGAGCGCATGGAATGTGGTCGGGAAATCGGTTGGATGTCTGGTAAACGAATGCGGATCATCCGCATGGCATCCCGCAGGATGCCGGATCGAAAGCGAACGCGGGCACGACGCCCGCGTCCGGTGGTGTGACACGCCGTTGCCGGCCGTGGTTCAGTGCTCCCGGTGGGGGACGTCGGTACCCGTCGGTCCGTTGGCGCCGGACATGTCGGTCAAGCCGGCCCCACTGTCCGGAGCGTCTTGTCCGCTCGTGCCCCCCGGGGGCAACTCGCCGACCCGTGCGCCCGCGCGAGGAAATCGCCGCCGGTCCTGCTGGGCCCGCGCCGCCGAGCGTCGCAGATAGCGCGAGAGTTCGTTCAGGGCGAGTTGATACACCTCGCGCTTGAACTCGATCACGGCATCGAGCGGCACCCAGTACTCGTTCCAGCGCCAGGCATCGAACTCGGGATGATCGGTCGCACGCAAGCAGATATCGCAATCGCGACCCACCATGCGCAGCAGGAACCAGATTTGCTTCTGGCCCCGGTAATGTCCGCGCACTTCGCGCTTGATGAACTTGTCCGGCACCTCATAACGCAGCCAGTCGCGTGTGCGACCGATGATTTTGACGTGTTCTGGCTTTAGCCCGGTTTCCTCGTGCAATTCGCGGAACATGGCCTGCTCCGGCGTTTCGCCGTACTTGATGCCGCCTTGCGGAAACTGCCAGGAGTGCTCTCCCAGCCGCTTGCCCCAGAACACTTCATTGCGTGCGTTTAAGAGGATGATGCCGACGTTCGGGCGAAAGCCTTCACGGTCAAGCATACAACCACCCTTGAATCCTTTAAAATTGCTTCGATTATAAACAGATAATCACCGGCGCGGCGGCCGGCGGCGGCTCGGGTAAGACCGGGGCGGCGCGTACGGCCGGCGGGTGTCTCAGGGGCTGCGACGCCGTTCGGGCACGCCCCGGCCTCGCTCCCGACCATTGACCGAACCGCTGCGCGCGCCGTTGACCCTCATTTTTCCGGAAATCTGCATGAAAGCCTCCCGTTTCTTCATCGGCACCCTCAAGGAAGCTCCCGCCGACGCCGAAATCGTCAGCCACAAGCTGATGATGCGTGCCGGCATGATCCGCCGCGTTGCCGGCGGTATCTACGATTACCTGCCGATCGGCCTGCGCTCGATCCGCAAGGTCGAAGCCATCGTTCGAGAAGAAATGAACCGCGCCGGTGCGCTCGAACTGCTCATGCCGGCCGTGCAGCCGGCCGAGCTGTGGCAGGAATCGGGGCGCTGGGTGCAGTACGGTCCGGAGTTGCTGCGTCTGAAGGACCGTCATGACCGCGAATTCGTCGTCGGGCCGACCCATGAGGAAGTGGTGACCGACATCGCCCGTCGCGAGATCAAGAGCTACCGTCAACTCCCGGTGAACTTCTATCAGGTGCAGACGAAGTTCCGCGACGAGATCCGTCCGCGCTTCGGCGTGATGCGCGGGCGCGAGTTCATCATGAAGGACGCCTACTCCTTCGACAAGGATCGCGCCGGCCTGCAGGTTTCCTACCAGAAGATGTTCGATGCCTACGTGCGCATCTTCACGCGCCTGGGCCTGGAATTCCGCGCGGTGGTTGCCGACAACGGTTCGATCGGCGGCTCGGGCTCGCACGAATTCCACGTGATCGCCGAGACGGGCGAGGATTCCATCGCCTACTGCCCCACGTCGGACTATGCCGCCAACGTGGAGATGGCCGAGGCCATGGCGCCGCAAGGCGAGCGCGCCGCGCCCGCCGAAGCCATGACCAGGACCGCCACGCCGGGCAAGGCGAAGTGCGAGGCGGTCGCGGAACTGTTGTCGATTCCGCTCGAGCGCACTGTCAAGTCGATCGTGCTGGCAACCGACAGCGAGGACACCGGCACGACCGTGTGGCTGCTCCTGCTGCGCGGCGATCATGAACTCAACGAGATCAAGGCGAGCAAGGTGCCGGGGCTCGCGGGCTTTCGCTTTGCCAGCGAGGCCGAGATCGTCGAATGGTTCGGCACGCCCCCGGGCTACCTGGGCCCGGTCGGCACGAAGAAGCCGGTCAAGGTGGTGGCCGATCGCACGGTCGCCAGGATGAGCGATTTCGTGGTGGGTGCGAACGAAGTGGATTTCCACATCACCGGCGTGAACTGGGGCCGCGATCTGCCCGAGCCTGACGTGGTGTTCGATCTGCGCAACGTGGTGGCGGGTGACGCCTCGCCGGACGGCAAGGGCGAAATCGCGATTTGCCGCGGCATCGAAGTGGGGCACGTGTTCCAGCTCGGCACCAAATATTCGGATGCCATGAACGCCACCTTCCTCGACGAGACCGGCAAGCCGGCACCGATGGAAATGGGCTGCTACGGTATCGGCATCACGCGTATTCTGGGCGCCGCCATCGAACAGAACTTCGACGATCGCGGCATCATCTGGCCGGAATCGATCGCGCCGTTCGAGGTCGTGCTGTGCCCGATGGGCTATGACCGGAGCGACGCGGTGCGCGCCGCCGCGGACAAACTGTACGAGGATCTGCTCGCCGCCGGCATCGACGTGATTCTGGACGACCGTGGCGAGCGTCCGGGCGTGATGTTCGCCGACTGGGAACTGATCGGTGTGCCGCATCGCGTGGTGATCGGCGACCGCGGCCTGAAGGAAGGGAAGATCGAGTATCAGGGCCGTCGCGACGAGCAGGCGCAACTGCTCGACGCCGCGTCGGTGGCCGAGGTGGTCGCCGGCAAGGTGCGCGCCGCCAAGGCGGTCTGAGTTCCTGGCATCGGTCCGGGAGGGGCGTCTCGCTTCTCCTGCTTCTCCAGCACCTCCCGGCGCCCATGGCAATCCCCGACGGCAGTCGCCCCCGCGGCTGCCGTTGTCTTATCTGCAAGCGATCCGCGCATGGAATACACCTTCGCATCGGCCACGGTACTGCTGCTGCTCATCACCGATCCGTTCGGCAATATCCCGATCTTCGTGAACGCGCTGAAAAACGTGCCCGCCCATCGGCGCCCGCGCGTGATCGTGCGCGAGGTGATGATCGCCTTCGCGATCCTGCTGCTTTTCATGCTGGTGGGCGAGCGCTTTCTGCGCATGATGAGTCTCACCGACTTGTCGCTGCAACTCGCCGGCGGCATCGTGCTTTTCCTGATCGCCCTGCGCATGATCTTTCCCCGCCCCGACCAGGGCTCGTTGCCCGACGCGGGCGAGCCGCTCATCGTCCCGCTGGCGATTCCGGCGCTCGCCGGGCCTTCCGCGCTTGCCACGGTCATGCTGCTCGTGTCGCAGCAACCCGGTCGCATGGTCGAGTGGATTACCGCGCTGTGCGTGACGATGGCCGTGTGCGCGGTGGTGTTGCTACTCGCCGATCGTATCGAGCGCTGGGTCGGCTCGCGCGTGGTGGCGGCCTTCGAGCGGCTCATGGGACTGATTCTGGTGGCGATCTCGGTCGAGATGATCCTCAAGGGCGTGAAGGTCTTCGTGCATCAGTTCTGAGACCTCGCGTATGGCCACGCGCCGCCCGGTGCGGTGGGAAATCGGAAGATCGGCAATGAAAAAGGGGCCTCTCGCAAGGCCCCTTTTGCTTCGTTCCCGGGACGATGTCCCGCCACGCTCAGCGCGGTGTCGTGAGCGCGCGGATCGACGGCAGGTTGCGCCAGTAGCCCTTGGCATCCATGCCGCAGCCGAAGACGTAGCGATCGGGCACGGTGAAGCCGCAGAAGTCGGGGTGCGACGGCTTGTCCTTGGTCAGGATCTTCTCGCACAGCACGGCGCTGTAGAACTTCGACGCCCCCATCTCGAGGATCCGGTCGCGAATGGCGGCCATGGTGGCGCCCTCGTCGAGGATATCGTCGAGCACGAGCACCACGCGATCACGCACCGAGTCGCGCGGCGCCACGCGCCACTGCATGGCCCCGCCGGTGGTGGTGTTGTTGTACCGCGAGAGGTGGATGTAGTCGAACTCCAGCGGGAAATCCAGCCGCGGGAGCAGCATGCCGGTGAAGACGGCCGCGCCGCCCATGACCGACAGCACCATCGGGAACTCGTCGCCGATGGCGTCCTTGATGGCCTTGGCCATCGTGTCGACGGAGCGGTTCACCTGCTCGGCGGTGACGATTTCTTCGGAATTGCGGAATACTTCGAGGGCTTCTTCGCGGTTCATATGGGGCGACCCTGTGGAACGTGTTGCGGGGATGTCGCTAATGGCGGCCCGGAGTATAGCCGGAAAACCCGGCGCTACGTCCGGACCGCGGCCGGATGCGCAAAGATCAGCGCATGCCGGGCATCATGCCCTTCATGCTGCGCATCATCTTCATCATGCCACCGCCCTTGAGCTTCTTCATCATGGTGCGCATCTGGTCGTACTGATTGAGCATGCGGTTGACTTCCTGCACCTGCACCCCGGCGCCGGCGGCGATGCGACGCTTGCGGCTCGCCTTGATGAGTTCCGGCTTTGCGCGCTCCGCGGGGGTCATCGAATTGATGATGCCTTCCATGCGGCGCACCTGCTTCTCGGCCTGGTCCATGTTCGTCTGGCTGGCAGCGGCCTGGAACTGCGCGGGCAGCTTGTCCATGAGCGACGACAGGCCGCCCATCTTCTTCATCTGGCCGATCTGCGCCTTGAAGTCGTTCAGGTCGAAGTCGCCGCCCTTCTTGACCTTGTCGGCGAGCTTTTGTGCGGCCTGCACGTCCACACCGCGCTGCGCTTCCTCGACGAGCGCGAGAATGTCGCCCATGCCGAGAATCCGGTTCGCCATGCGATCCGGGTAGAAGACTTCGAGGCCGTCGAGCTTTTCGCCCACGCCAACGAACTTGATCGGCTTGCCCGTGATGTGGCGCACCGACAGCGCGGCGCCGCCGCGCGAGTCGCCGTCGAGCTTGGTGAGCACCACGCCGGTGAGCGGCAGCGCGTCGTTGAACGCGCGCGCGGTGTTCACGGCGTCCTGACCCAGCATGGCGTCCACGACGAAGAGCGTCTCGATCGGCTTGAGTTCGGCGTGCAGGGCGCTAATCTCCTGCATCATCGCTTCGTCGATACCCAGACGACCGGCCGTATCCACGAGCAGCACGTCATGATGGTGACGACGCGCCCAGTCCACGGCCGCACGGGCGATGTCGACCGGCTTCTGGTCGGGTTGCGACGGGAAGAAGTCGGCGTCGACCTGCTGCGTGACCGTCTCGAGCTGGGCGATGGCGGCGGGGCGGTAGACGTCGGTGGAGACCGTCAGCACCTTTTTCTTCTGGCCGCGCAGCAGCTTGGCGAGCTTGCCGACGGTGGTGGTCTTGCCGGCGCCCTGCAGACCGGCCATCAGAATGATGGCGGGCGGGGTTGTGGCGAGATTGAGCTCGGCGGCACGACCTTCGTAGTCGCCGCCCATGAGCGCGGTCAGCTCGCGCTGCACCACGCCGACGAGCGCCTGGCCCGGCGAGAGGCTGGAGAGGACTTCCTCCCCCAGGGCCTTTTCCTTGACCTTGGCGATGAAATCGCGGACCACCGGCAGGGCGACGTCGGCCTCGAGCAGGGCGAGACGCACTTCGCGCAGCATTTCCTGCGTGTTGGCCTCGGTCAGGCGGGCTTCGCCGCGCAACGTCTTGACGACCTTGGCGAGGCGCGTAGTGAGATTGTCGAGCATGAAACGTATCCAGTAAAACCTGCAAGTGGCCCGGTTCGGCCCCGCCCGCGGACCGCGACCGGCTGCCGGCGGGCGGAAGCGGGGAAGTCGGCGGGGACGGCAGCGCGCCCGTCATGGGCTGGTGTAAACTTCAAACATGACTATTTTACTGTATGCGCTGACCGCCATCCTCTACGCCGGGTTGGCGGTTTGTTCGTGGCAAGGGTATCGACGCGACGCCGCGCTCGCACTCGCGGGCGGGGAGGTCGCGCCTGCGCCGGTCACGGGCACCGCGTCGCGCTGGCCGATGCAGCTCTCGCTGTTCGCCGTGCTCGTGTTGCACGGGGTGCTGCTGCATCAGACGATCTTCCGCGCCGACAGCATGCACTTCGGTTTTGCGTACATGCTCTCGGCGATGTTGTGGCTGTCGGTCGGGATCTACTGGATCGAGAGTTTCTTCTTTCCGCTCGACAGCCTGCGTCTGATGGTCACACCCGTGGCGGCCGTGGCGTGCCTGTTACCGATGATTTTTCCGGATGTGCGCATTCTGGGCTTCGCGGCCGAACCGATTTTCAAGGCGCATTTCATCATCGCGAACATGGCCTACGGACTGTTCGCGCTGGCGGCACTGCACGCATTGCTGATGATCTACGCCGAGCGGCAACTTCACCCGTCGCGCAGCGGCGAGGCAACCGGATGGCTCTCGCGCTGGCTCGAGACACTGCCGCCGCTGCTCACGATGGAAAAACTGCTGTTCCGGCTCATCGGTGCCGGGTTCGTGTTGCTGACCCTGACGCTGGTCTCCGGAGTGATGTTCTCCGAGGCGCTGTTCGGGCGCGCGGTGCGTATCGACCACAAAACCGTGTTCGCGGTGGTGTCGTGGCTGATGTTCGGCGCGGTGCTGCTGGGCCGGCACTTTTACGGGTGGCGCGGCAAGGTCGCGCTGCGTTGGGTTCTGGCGTCGTTCGTGGCGCTGCTGCTGGCGTATGTCGGCTCTCGCTTCGTGCTTGAGGTGGTGCTGCATCGCATGACGGAGACTTGAGGCGCGATGCGCAATATCCTGCTGTTACTGCTGTTGTTGATTGCGGGCACCTGGTGGATGCGAAACAACGAGCGCAAGCGCAATGCACGGGATGCGCGCATGCGGGCGTCGTCACCCAACGGCGCCGGCGCGCCGCCGCGTCAGTCGTTGCCGCCTGCCGAGCGCATGGTGCGTTGCAGCGAGTGCGACACCTATCTTCCCGAGAGTGATGCCGTCTCCGGCGCCGACGGCAAGCATTTTTGCAGCGGCGCGCATCGCGATGCGTACCTCGCGCGCGAACACCGCGTCTGAAAGCCGCCGCGCGGCCAGAGCGCGCGGCGAGCGTCCCGATGTCTCCCGGGGTTCGCGACAACCTTCATCCAGATTTCGTCACTTTCTCGCGGTCGTCCCGCAGGGGCGGCTTGCGCATGCCTGTCGCATGCACTAAAACACAGTTACCGGCCCCGTCTACAAGAACGACAACAAGGGGGCGACGACAGGAGGGCGCGACATGCTAATGCGCAGACGGATGTATTTCCTTCTCCCGGATCTGGCCAGTGCGCAGCGCACGATGAGCGACTTGCTACTCGCACGGATCGAGGAGCGTCACATCCACTTCATGGCACGTGACGAAATGGACCTGGAGGGACTGCACGAGGCCAACCTGCTGCAGACGTCCGATATCGTGCACGGCGCCGAAGCCGGGCTCGTGATCGGCGGTTTCTGCGGTCTGGCGGTCGGTGCGGTCGCGGCGTTTTTCCCCATCGTGGGCACACGTCCCCAGTGGGAATTGATGATCGTGACGGCGCCGCTTGGCGCGCTCTTCGGCGCGTGGGTGTCGAGCATGATCGGTGTCTCGGTGCCGAACTCGCGGCTCAAGACGTTCCGCGAACCGCTCGAGCGCGGCATGATCCTGCTCATGGTGGATGTGCGAGACAGCCGCGTCGACGAGATTCGCGACATGCTCAAGGCGCATCACCCGGAAGCGCACATGGAAGGGGTCGAGGCGGCGATTCCGGCATTCCCCTGATCGGTTTACAGTTTGAGACAAGCGAGGCAAGCGCATCGACAGTGAACGGCGTCACGCAGCGCACGAGTGTTACCGGCCGGCAACGGCCCAGGGCGCCGCACCTGTGAGCGGCACGGGATGGTGCGCGTGTCGTACGACACGAGAGCAACGCCATCCCCGGGCGTGGTCACGCCCATGGAAGCCTCTCGGCCAGGTCGGGCGAGGGGCTTCTGCTTTGCCGGACGTTGCCGGCTGGCGGGGAAGTGCGCCTGCCGCCCCAGCGCTGGACGCGGCCGTCGGTCGCGACGAGCGCCGCTGCGCGAGGACACCGCCGCAAGCGCCCGCACGCGGCACGACGCGCCGGATGATCCCGGATGTCGGGGAAAGCGGTGAACGCGGTGAACGCCGGCCCGGGTTCGTCCGGGCCGTGAGCCGACGGCGTCACGTCAAGTGGGCTACAATGGCGCCCCTCGCTCTACGGGAGTTCGTGGTGCCCGTCATGCTCCAGTCATCTGCGTCCCCTAACTTTTTGCCCCGGTCGCGTGCGCACGCCGCGCGTCGCCTCCCGCTTGCGCGAGGTGCCGTATGAACGCGCCGCGCGACCTGCCCGTGCTCACGCTCGACGCCGGCGGCTGGGTCGTCGAGGCCGAGCGTCTGCCGTCGCCCAACTTCGACACGCGGCCGCCCGGAATGCTGACGGACCTGCTCGTGGTGCACAACATCTCGTTGCCGCCGGGGCAATTCGGGGGTGGCGAGATCGCGGCGTTCTTTCAGAACCGGCTCGATCACGATGCCCATCCGTTCTTCGACGAGATTCGCGGTGTGCACGTCTCGTCGCATTTCCTCGTGAGGCGCGATGGTGCGTTGCAGCAGTTCGTGTCGTGCAATGCGCGGGCCTGGCATGCCGGTGCGTCGGCGTTCGAAGGACGCACGCGCTGTAACGATTTCTCGATCGGGGTGGAGCTCGAGGGCACCGACGACCTGCCGTTCACCGAGGCGCAGTATGTAACGTTGGCGGCGCTCACGCGCGTCTTGCGTGAGCATTATCCGATTCAAGCCGTGGCCGGACACGCCGATATCGCACCGGGGCGCAAGACGGACCCGGGGCCGCACTTCGAGTGGCGGCGATTGCGCGAAATGGCGGACCTGGCGCCGGAAGCGTTGCCGTTTCAGGCAACGGATTAACCCGATGACGCGGTAGGTTTTGCTTGACAGGGCGATGCCACGGGCCTTCCCGGGGATCAAATTTTCAGGTTTGCGGAGTGCGTCATCTCCACTATACTTAGTGCCAATTCCGGTGCTGACCACTATATGTAGTGGTTGATGTGAAGTCCGGCACCGGATGCAGTAACCATCAATACCGTGCTTGTCCCGCGGCGTTTTGTGGGGCGGCGCAGCAGCAAAGCCGTGCAGCGGACACCTCGAACCCTTGGCCGTCCGTCGGTCGTGCGGTGTTCAGCACTTCGCTCCATCGGCGCCCCCAGGGCGTATTTTTGCCGGTCGTGAAACTGGTAGAGACGCGCTAACAGCACCATCTCATTGGAACGGGAGTTTTTACATGCAGACTAACGAAAACCTCACCCGCCCGAACCCGACGCCCGCCGCGACGACCGGCACCGGCCCGGGTGCGTCGGCGCCCCAGACGACGGGTGCCTTCGAGCCGGCGACCAACGCCGACTTCAAAGTGATTCGACGCAACGGCGCGGTGGTGGGTTTCGAGCCGTCGAAGATCGCGATCGCCGTGACCAAGGCGTTCCTCGCCGTGAACGGCGGTCAGGGCGCGGCGTCGGCACGTGTTCGCGAGCTCGTGGAGCAACTGACGCAGAACGTCGTGCGCGCGCTGATGCGCAGCCGCCCGAACGGCGGCACGTTCCACATCGAAGACATTCAGGATCAGGTCGAACTCGCGCTCATGCGTGAAGGCGAGCACAACGTGGCCCGCGCCTACGTGCTGTATCGCGAGAAGCGCGCGCAGGAGCGTGCTCACGCGGTCGAGGCTGCGCCCGAAGCCGCCGCGCCCGACATGCCGGTGCTGCATGTCACCGACAATGGCGTGTCGCGCCCGCTCGACATGGCCGCGCTGCGTGGCGTGGTGCAGGCCGCCTGCGAGAACCTCGGCAATGAAGTCGACGCCGAGCCGATCCTGACCGAAACCATCAAGAACCTGTACGACGGCGTGCCGCTGTCGCAGGTTTACGACTCGGCGATCCTCGCCTCGCGTACGCTCATCGAGAAGGAGCCGGCGTACAGCCAGGTCACCGCTCGTATCCTGATGCACACGATCCGCCGCGAGATTCTCGGCGAGGAAGTGCTGCAGGGCGACATGGCCGCGCGCTACATCGATTACTTCCCGCGCTTCATCAAGCAGGGTGTCGAGGCCGAGCTGCTCGACGAGCAACTGCTCTCGTACGACCTGGCCAAGCTGGCCGCCGCGCTCGACGCCAACCGCGACCTGCAATTCAACTACCTCGGCCTGCAGACGCTGTACGACCGTTACTTCCTGCACATCGACGGTCATCGCATCGAAATGCCGCAGGCGTTCTACATGCGCGTGGCCATGGGGCTGGCGCTGAACGAAGTCGAACGCGAAGCGCGTGCGATCGAGTTCTACCAGATCCTGTCGAGCTTCGATTTCATGAGCTCGACGCCCACGCTGTTCAACTCGGGCACGCGCCGCTCGCAGCTCTCGTCGTGCTACCTCACGACCGTCTCGGACGATCTGGAGGGCATTTACGAAGCGCTCAAGGAAAACGCGCTGCTCTCGAAGTTCGCCGGCGGTCTGGGCAACGACTGGACGCAGGTGCGCGCGCTCGGCTCGCACATCAAGGGCACGAACGGCAAGAGCCAGGGCGTGGTGCCGTTCCTGAAGGTGGTCAATGACACGGCCGTGGCCGTGAATCAGGGCGGCAAACGCAAGGGCGCGGTGTGCGCCTATCTGGAAACGTGGCACCTGGACATCGAGGAATTCCTCGAGCTGCGCAAGAACACCGGCGACGACCGTCGACGCACGCACGATATGAACACGGCGAACTGGATTCCCGATCTGTTCATGAAGCGCGTGATGGAAGGCGCCGAGTGGACGCTGTTCTCGCCGTCGACCTGCCCGGACCTGCACGACAAGTACGGCAAGGCCTTCGAGCAGGCGTACACCGCCTATGAAGAGAAGGCGGCGCGCGGCGAAATCAAGCTGTTCAAGAAGATTCCGGCGCAGGCGCTCTGGCGCAAGATGCTGGGCATGCTGTTCGAGACCGGCCATCCGTGGATCACGTTCAAGGATCCGTGCAACATCCGCTCGCCGCAGCAGCACGTGGGCGTGGTGCACTCGTCGAACCTGTGCACGGAAATCACGCTGAACACGAGCGAGACCGAAATCGCCGTGTGCAACCTCGGCTCGGTCAACCTCGTGGCTCACCTGAAGCAGACCGCCAACGGCTACGAGCTCGATCACGAGAAGTTGCAGCGCACCATTCGCGTGGCGATGCGCATGCTCGACAACGTGATCGACATCAACTACTACGCGGTGACGAAGGCGCGCAATTCGAATCTGCATCACCGTCCGGTGGGCATGGGCATCATGGGCTTCCAGGACTGCCTGCACCTGCTGCGCACGCCGTATGCGTCCAATGCCGCCGTCGAGTTCGCCGATCGTTCGATGGAAGCCGTGTGCTACTACGCCTACTGGGCGTCGACCGAGCTGGCCAAGGAGCGCGGCCAGTATTCGTCGTACAAGGGGTCGCTGTGGGATCGCGGCATCCTGCCGCAAGACTCGCTCAAGCTGCTGGCCGAAGAGCGCGGCGGCTACGTCGACGTCGACCTGTCGAGTTCGCTCGACTGGGACAGCCTGCGCAAGCACATCGCCGCGCACGGCATGCGCAACTCGAACTGCGTGGCCATCGCGCCGACGGCAACGATCTCGAACATCATCGGCGTGTCGGCCTGCATCGAACCGACGTTCCAGAACCTGTACGTGAAGTCGAACCTCTCGGGCGAATTCACGGTGGTCAACGAGTACCTGGTGCGTGACCTGAAGGCCCGCGGTCTGTGGGATGAAGTGATGGTCGCCGACCTGAAGTATTTCGATGGTTCGCTCTCGCGTATCGACCGTGTGCCGGCCGACCTGCGCGAGATCTATGCCACGGCGTTCGAAGTCGAGCCGAAGTGGCTGGTCGAGGCGGCGTCGCGTCGTCAGAAGTGGATCGATCAGGCCCAGTCGCTCAACATCTACATGGCCGGCGCTTCGGGCAAGAAGCTCGACGAGACGTACAAGCTGGCATGGACGCGCGGCCTGAAGACCACGTATTACCTCCGGACGATGGCCGCAACGCACGTCGAGAAGTCGACGGTGAGCCACGGTGCGCTGAACGCGGTGCCGAGCTCGGGTGGTATGTCGGGTGGTTTCTCGGCCGAACCGAGCGCGCCGCTCTCGCCGCTGGCCCAGCCGATGCCGGACGCCGAAGGCGCGGTCTGCACGATGCGCCCGGGCGACCCCGGCTTCGACGAGTGCGAAGCCTGCCAGTAAGCTGAGGCCTGCGCCTGGCGCACCGGGGCGGCGTGCACGTTGTCTCCCCGGTCGGAAAAAAACCCGTCGGCCCGCAAGGGCGACGGGGTTTTTTCTTGCCTTCGCCCGAGCGTCAGGCCAGATCGATGCGCATCGTCAGATCGAGTGTCTGGCCGTGCGCGATGACAACGTGATCGTGGTCGAACTCGCCCACGCGATGCGTGGACGGCTCCAGGCACAGGTAGGGGCGACCCGCCGGCGAGTGCACCACGAGCCACGGTGCGTCGCTGCTGCGCACCGTGGCCGAGCGCAGGCCGCCGGCGTAGTCGATGCGGGCATCGAAGCGCCCGGAACCGGAGGGCGCTTCGGCGAACCACGTCGAGCGGCCCTCCATGTCGAGCCCGCCGCCGACGGACACCACCTCGATGGCGCCCACGTGGATGCGTTGCTCGCTCGGCCATCTCACGTCTTCGGAGGGCGAATGCCAGACGGCCTCCGATTCGAACGTCAGCCGCGCGCCGGCCGGCCAGCGGAAGTAGGGATGCAGACCGAGCCCCCCCGGCATGGCGTCGGCGGACAGATTGGTGAGCGAGAGCTGCATGTCGACGCCCTGCGCGTCGAGCGTGACCGACAGGTACGCCTGATAGTGCCAGGGCCACTCGGGCTGGGCGGGGCAGTCGAGTTGCAGCACGCAGCAGTGGGGACTTTCGTCGACGACCTCCCACTCGCGGCGCAGCCCCCAGCCGTGCAGCGAACTCGACGCCGCCGGCTGCTCGCGAACGGTGATCGTGCGATCGCGCCAGTGCAGCATGTCGTCGCGCAGCATGTGGGTAGACGGAGGCATAGGAAACGCGCCGGCCTTCGGCCACTCGTCCGACGGGAACGGGTCGTTGCCGAGCGGGACCAGGTAATCGAACAGATCGCCGCGCGTGTCGCGGCGCGCGAGCCGCGAGAGGCGGCCGCCGGCGCCCGGCTGTACCTCGGCAAGGAGCGCGCAGCTGGTCAGGCGAATCGGTTTGCCGGGGCTGAGGACGAGCGGTGTCGGGCCGG
>OFTX01000263.1_pt1 | contig 31712 bp, 25 predicted proteins | sample 1775051 | NCBI WGS metagenome assembly OFTX01 (sample SAMN08195772, study PRJEB24354) | sludge metagenome | isolation source: sludge from phenol fed wastewater aerobic bioreactor A | place: India: Nagpur | collected 2016-09-15
CGCTACGCCCTCGCTCACGGTATCGTCGCGACGGCCCTGATTCGCTCCGGCGTCGCTCACTGAGGAGGGCAACGAAGCATGATTCGACGACACCTGTGGGCGCCCGCGGTGCGGCAGCGCCGGGTCGTCGGCGTCGTAGTTGCTGCGCTCCTGCTGCTGGGCGCTGCCGCGATTGTCGGCCGCGGCCCCCAGGCGCACGCGGCGGGCGCTTCCGCGACGCTCGCGTCGCCGAACAGCGTCATAGGCGGTCACCCGGCAGCGGCACGCGCGGCCGGGCCCGCACTCCGCCCGGGCGAGCCCGGCGGGACGGCGAGCACCACGGTCGGCGGGGACAGTGGCCGGCGCCAGCTCTCGGTCACGCCGGCTCGGGGGCTGCCGCCATTCGGTGCGGCCATCACCGTGCGTGGATCCGGTTACAACACGGACAACGACCTGTGGGTGGCGGTGTGCGAGGACGATGGCGTTGCCCCGGCGTCGCTGGCGCATTGCGTGGGCGGCGCGATCCCCGATGCCAATGCGACCAGCTCGTGGGGTGTGGTCACCTCGGGGCACCAGCCGCCTTACCCAGGGCCGGTGACGACACGGTGGCGCGGCCACGGATCCTTCGACCTCACATTGCAGCTGATGGCGGCCGCGGGTCAGGACGCCGACTGCACGGCGAATCCATGTTCCGTGTACACCCGCAGCTCGAAACACGGTGACCGCAGCCAGGACGCGCGCGTGCCCGTGAAGTTCGCGACCACGCAGCCGCCGACCTCAGGCGGTGGCCAGACGTCGCAACCCGGCGGCGTGCCGACCACGCAGACGCTCGGCACCGCGCCGACGACCGTCGCGCCCGATTCCGTCGCGCAGACGTCGGTCGCAGCAGGTGCGGCGCAGGTGATCGTGTTCAGCGGCTTCCAGCCGAGCGAGACGGTCGACGTCACCCTGTACTCGGATCCGATCTCACTGCCGTCGGTCCGCGCGGATGGCAGCGGCAAGGTCACCATCTCGTTCACCGTTCCGGCGGATCTGCCGGCCGGTGAGCACCTGATTCAGGCCGTCGGGCAGAAGTCCGGGCGCGTCGGCATCGCGCAGTTCGAAGTGGGTGATGCCGCCGTCACGACCGGGACCGCGACTGGTACGTCCGCGACGGATATGACGACATCCGACACCGCAGCCGCGACGGACACCGCGAGCGATACGGCGGAGTCGACGTCGAGCGCGATCGTGGCGCCGACGGATTCGTCATCGGCCACCGAGTCAGCACAGGTGTCGACGGATGCGGCCGCTGCGGCAGGGGCTCCCGGCAATCTCGCGACCGGCGGGGGCACGACGGGCGCGGGCAGGCTGATCTGGTTGTGGATCGTGCTCGGTGCCGTGGTGGTGATCGGTGGCGCGGCGGGCGTCGTGCTGATGCTCCGGCGGCGGCGCGATGAGGCCGGTGAGGAGCCGCTCACGCCGGTGGAGGCGGTGGTCCCGTCGCCCGGCTGGGCCGCGGACCAGACCAGGCCGCGGGACGCCTATGACGATGTACCGGACCGCGCCGGGTGGCCGGTCCACGCGACGGATGCCGGTCAGGAGTATGCGCGGGCCGGATCGATGGAGCCGGGATGGCAGGTGTCCGCGCCCGGCCAGTTCCCCGGCGGGATGTCTGCCGCGGCACCGACGGAGGCGATCTACGGTGCGGCTCCCGGGGCTTCTCCCGGCGGGGGCGCGCCATGGGCCCCGGGCAGCGGCTCCGGACAGCCCGGGCCAGCCAGGCCGTCCGATCCGGGCCCGGCGACGGAGCAGTGGCAACCGGGCTTCGGCCAGAACGCCGTGTCGTCTGACGCCGGTCCGGCGACCGAGCAGTGGCAACCGGACTTCGGCGGAGACGCAGCTCCGTCCGGCGGCGAGCCGTCCCGCGACCAGTCGCCCGGAGGCGGCCGACACCGGTCCGAATGACCGTCGGGCCGAACAGCGTCATCCCCGTCATGCCCGGCGATACCGCGAAGCACGCCGCAGCCCGGCTCTACCCAATGTCTAGATTGATAGACTAGAGATGTCGAGTAGCATAGACTGCGCGTCGTGGTAAGTGACGAGCCGGTGCGCGTGATGATCCGTGAGCTGGAAAGCGCGGGCTGGGCCGAGTTACGGCACGACGGGCGACACACCGTCTATGGCTGTCCCTGCGACAGGCACGTCTTCGCGTTGCCGACCACGCACAGGGTGGTCTCGGCCGGGGTCGTCGGCAAGGCTCGCAAGGCCATCGCAAGCTGTGGAGGTGCAAGGTGACACCGACCGAGGTGTACACCGTGCGGGTGTCGCGCGAGGGCAAGTGGTGGATGGTGCATGTGCCCGCGCTCGATGCGCTGACCCAGGCCAGGCGCCTGGCCGAGGTCGAGGACATGGCCCGCTCCCTGATTGCCCTGACCCAGGATGTTCCTTCCGAATCGGTGCGGCTGCGGGTCGAGATCGACGCGATCGAGGATCTTCGGGTCACCGAGCAATTGGCACAGTTGGAGGCCGATCGGGCCGACGCCGAATCCGCCACCGCCCGCTTCCGGCAGCGCCAGCTATCCCTGGTGCGCAGCCTGCGCGGCAAGGGGCTCACGGTGCGGGATATCGGCAGCATGCTCGGTGTCTCGTTCCAACGCGTCCAGCAGATGCTCGACGACGATCCGCACCGGCAGCGCCGCATCGCCTGAACCGGCGTCCCATCCGTGCCCCGGTGATCAATGCTGGACAGGCGTTACGGAAAATCAGCCCCTGCTCAACCGTGACGCCCAACCGCTGACCTAGTCATTCCGGGATCGGGTTCCTCGATTAACGTCAGATGGGCGAGGTCGAATCGCTCGTCCGTCAGTCCGTGGCTTTCGGCTGTGCGGCGTAGATCGTGGCCTGGGTCGCGTGGTGCAGGAGGAATCGCGCCGCGCCTTGGCCAGCGGTCCTCTGCCTCTTCGAATCCCTAACTTCCTGGGGCGTCAGCTGTTTCGGCTTGGCCCGGTCGTTCGCTTGCGGCGCGCAGCCGATGCCTCGGCCGGAGGTTGGGCTGCCCCATCACGTTGCGGTCCCGCATGCATGCAAGCGCGTCCTCGCCGACGAAATCGAACCGTTGACAGACCGAACGCCGGTCATTAATCTTTGTTCACTCAACCGATCGCTGTTCGGTATCTCGAACAAGGAGGTTCTCGTGTCCCAACTCACCAGACGCGCATTCATCTCTGGCGCAGGAGCAACAGGGCTAGGGCTGGCACTGGCCGCGTGCAGTACACCGTCGGGTGGAAACACAACACGGTCGGTTAGCGCGCCAGCCGAAACGTCAACGGGTCCGGATGACACCTTGGCCAAGGCGCGCAAAGCCGGGAGCATCACCGTTGCGTTCATCAACAGCAAGCCACTAACCTACGTCGACGAGAACACCGGCAAACTGACAGGGTCAGGTCCCGCCGTCCTTACCACGATCATGAAGTCTTTGGGCGTCGATTCCCTCAATCCCGTTCTCGTTGATTTCAGCGCACTTATTCCAGGCCTGACGGCAAAACGGTGGGACATGTCTGCGTTTCCGTTCTACATCACGCCTACTCGATGCAGCCAGGTCGCGTTCACGGACCCGACCGCTCGTTACATCGAGGGCGCGCTCGTGCAAACGGGTAACCCAAAGAAGATCCACAGTTACCCCGACTTGGCGAAGCCTGACGTCAAGGTCGCTATCCAAAGCGGCAACGCCGAGATCGACTGGGCGAAGTCGGCCGGGGTGCAGCAGAGCCAGATTCAACTGTTCGAAGAAGAGTCGCTGGCCGTAGAGGCGGTGCGCCAGAAGCGCGCGGACGTCTACCTGAATGCCCGGTTCTCGCTGGTGCAGGACCTCAAGAACTACGGGGCCAACGGCCTGGAAATTGCCGACCCGTTCACCGGGCCAATCGTCGACGGGAAAGAGGTCGTTGCCTACGGTGGATGGGCACTCCGCAGCGACGACACAACACTGCGGACCGCATTCAACGAGCAGTTGGCGGCGCTGCTCAAGAGCGGTGAACTACTCAGGCTCCAACAGCCGTTCGGTTACGCCGAGGTCGACATGCCAAAGCCCGGAACCACGGCTGCTTCGCTGTGCCCCTCCGCTTCGTGGGCGAAGTAGCTGCGGCCGTGCCATTCCACGTCCGCTACAGAACTGGCGCCACCCTTGAACCCTGAGATCATCAAATCGCTACTCCGTGGTGCCGCAACCACTGTGGAGGTTGTAGGACTCGCGTACTTGCTCGCAGGCCCAGTGGCGCTGTTTGCTGCACTGTGTCGTCTGGCGGAGAATCGCGTGGCCCGGGTCCTCGCTACGATTTATGTGGAGGTTTTTCGCGGCACATCGGCGCTGGTACAATTGTTTTGGGCATTCTTCGTCCTTCCGGTGTTCGGTGTGAATCTGCAACCCGTCACTGTTGGCGTGTTGGTGCTAGCGCTCAATGGGGCCGCATATGCGGCCGAAACCATCCGCGGCGCGCTTCTAGCCGTTCCGAAGCCCCAATGGGAAGCTGCCCGGCTGTTGCGACTAGGGCGATGGTCGACGCTTTTCACCATTGTGATTTCGCAGGCGCTACCTACTATGCTGCCGCCCCTAGGGAATACCATGATCGACATGCTCAAGGCATCCGCCCTGGTGTCATTGATCACGGTGTCCGACTTGACGCGCGAGGTCAACTCCTGGGCAACAACCGGGGCGCTGAGCCTCACCGTCGCGTACACGATTCTGCTTGGCGGGTACCTGGTTCTATCACTGCCGGTCAACGGCGGGATACGCCTCCTTGAGCGACGACTTCGCCGCCGAGGTCCACTCGTCAGGCAGCGTTAGGGGTCAGGACGTGGATTGGGCATACTTGCTGAGCGTCCTGCCGGATCTCGCAGACGGCCTGCGGATCACGCTGATCGCCACTCTTGCAGGAATGGCGATTGCCGGCGTGGTGGGACTTCTCATGGCGATAGTTCAGGTGATCGAGGTGCCTGTACTGGCGTCGGTCACCCGGATGCTCCTCATGATATTTCGAAACACGCCGCTTCTGGCTCAGCTATTTTTTCTCTTTTATGTGCTTCCGCAATTTGGCATCCTACTCGATGCCCTGACTGTCGGGATCATCGGACTTGCGGTCCAGTACTCCTGCTACACCGCCGAGTCTTTTCGCGGAGGCTTCACGTCGGTGCCACCAGGTCAGTGGGAGGCATGTCGGGTACTCGGTCTGTCACAATGGACGACTTTGTCATCGGTGATCATTCCCCAAGCTCTGCGACCCATCGTGCCGGCGCTCGGGAACAACCTAATCTCGATGTTTAAGGACTCAAGTGTGTTGTCTGCCATCACCATCCTCGAGCTCGTAGGTGTGGCCCGCAACTTGACGAGCTTGTCATTCCAATACACGACGCTGTTCACCGCTGTAGGACTTATCTATTTTGCCATCTCCTACCCCTCGTCCCTTGCGGTGCGCGCACTGGAGATCAGACTGTCATCGGGAAGGAGGCGTCGTGTCGAATCTCGCTGAGAATGCGGTCGACGGTATCAGCCTACGGTCGGTCACGAAGAAGTACGGTGATCAGACCGTGCTCGCCGACGTTGATCTGACAGTGGCGAACGGGAGTCGGGTGGCCCTCATCGGACCGAGCGGCTCGGGCAAGACCACCATATTGCGGTGCATCGCGATGCTGGACGAGGTCGACTCCGGATCAATCACTATCGAGGGGCATGAGATCGCTGGGACCGGCCTGCCAACGAAGCAACGCGAAATCAATCGCGAGCTCGCTCGGCGGCGGATAGGTATGGTATTCCAGCAGTTCAACCTATTCCCCAACATGAGCGCGCTGGCCAACGTGACCCTGGCGCCGCGTCGAGTCCTCAAGCTGAGCAATATTGAGGCCGAGGCTCGAGCACGCGAGCTTCTCGCCATGGTCGGACTGTCGCAGCAGGCCGAGAGCCTGCCGCATCAATTATCCGGCGGCCAGCAGCAAAGGGTGGCGATAGCGCGCTCCTTGGCGATGGATCCCGCAGTTCTCCTGTTCGACGAGGTAACGTCGGCCCTGGATCCCGAGTTAGTGGGCGAGGTACTCACTGTGATCCGAGGCCTTGCCGAGAGCACTCATGTCACCATGCTCATTGTCACGCATGAAATGGCCTTTGCCCGTGAGGTAGCAGATCGAGTCATCTTCATGGAGTCCGGAACCATAGTGGAACAAGGCGCCCCCGGTGACGTCATGGACCGACCTGTCCACGCCCGCACTAAAAAGTTCCTGGCGCGCATCAGCGCTCACTAGTGATGTGGTAGCCATTGATAACTAGGCCTTACCCGGGCCCGGTGGCGCGAAGGGGGTGACGAGTTGCGCGTCGTTCCAGCGGTCGCACGCGCGATCCGCATCATTGAGTTGGTGGTCACGGAACTCGATGGCTTGAGCGTGGCCGAGGCCGCTAGGCGTCTGAGGCTGCCACGCAATAGCACCTATGAGATTGTCTCCACGCTGACCCAGAGCAAGCTCGTCATCTTGGATCTGGGCGGAATGCTGCGGCCAGGTCCCACGCTTCTGCATTGGGGAGCGTCCTACCTCCGCTCGCTCGATCTGGTGAAAGAGGCACAGGGCGTTGCCCGCCGTATTGCGCATGAAAACGACGCAACAGTGCACTTGGCGCGCCTCGAGGGCCGTGAGGTGGTCTACCTCGTGAAGGAAGAAGGTAGCCAACAAGTCCGCATGGGTTCTGCCGTGGGGCACCGTGTCCTGGCCCACGCGACAGCAGTCGGCAAGGCTCTTATCGCCAACCTTTGCGATGAGGAATTCGAGCAGTATCTCGCCAGCGGTCCGTGGCCCGCGCTCACTGCCAATACAATCACCGATCCCACCGACCTTCGTGAGCAACGCCTGGAAACCCTGCGCTCCGGCGTCGCGCTCGACGATCAAGAGTCGAGCCCGGAGGTCTGTTGCGTCGCGAGCGTGGTGCGCGGTGCAGCCGGGGACGTTGTGGCCGCCATGAGCATCTCGACGCTTCATTCACGATTTGTCGACGCGTTCAAAGATGAGCTGTCGAGAACGGTTCTCCGGGGCGCCACCGAGTTGTCTGAACGACTCGGCTGGAGGCAGGTGACATGAGCGGCAGGTCGGCCGAGAGTATCCACCGTCCAAGATTGGTGGTGCGTGGTGGCCTCAGGAACATCGAATATCAGGAAAGGCGAGGTGGCCAGCGGTGAAGGCGGTCGTGTATTGCGCGCCCAAAGAGTTGGAATTGCAGGATGTTGCCGAGCCCGTCGCAACGCGCGACGACGAAGTCGTCTTGGACGTGATAGCGGCCGGGATTTGTGGCTCCGAGGTGGAAGGTGTGGCGAGCGGAAGCCCGTTCCGGCGCCCGCCGTTGATCATGGGCCACGAGTTCGTCGGACGCGATCCCGGCTCCGGAACGGCCGTGGTGGTAAACCCGCTACTCGTGTGCCGACGATGTAGGGCGTGCTTACGCGGGCGACCGAACATTTGCGAGCGTCGCGAGTTGATCGGCGTCAATCGCGCTGGTGGCTTTGCCGAGAAGGCGCTGGTTCCGGTCTCGAACTGCTACCCGCTTCCGTCGGGGCTCGATCCGGTCCTGGGGGTTGCCGCCGAGCCACTTGCGAATGCCGTACATGCCGTGCGACGTGCCATCTCAGCGCTGGGCCGGGTGCCGGAACGTGTCGGGGTCGTCGGCGCGGGAATGCTGGGCACGATGACTGCTCTCGTTTTCAAGTGCCATGGGGTAGAGACCGTGTCCGTTGCGGAATTGTCCGCCGACCGTTGGGGCCCCGCTGTGGCAGTCGGCGCATCGCCGGTGACGAAAGCCCTGTCAGGCAAGTTTGAAGTCGTCGTGGACGCCGTTGGCACTCGCGCAACGAGGACCATGGCCGCGGACGGTCTCGTCCGCGGCGGGCTCGCAATATACCTGGGGTTACATGATCCGGACCCCGGATTCGATGCCCAAGCCCTGGTACGGAACGAACAGAGCGTTCTGGGGTCGTTCTGCTACACCGACGATGATTTCATAGCGGCAACTCTCTTGCTGCCCAGGATTCTGCCGGAATGGATCTCGGTGCGACCAATCACCGACGGAGTCGCGGCGTTCGATCGGCTCATGAACCACGAGACGGCATCCCTCAAGATAGCGCTCGTCCCCTAACGCTCAAAGGAGAGCTCGCTGTGGGAATTTACCAACGGTTAGGGGTTCGAACCGTGATCAACGCGGTCGGGCCCGCAACCCGCCTCGGCGGCATGCCCGTCGCCGAAGAGGTGTGGGATGCCATGCGAGAGGCAATGACCACTCCGGTTCGCATCACGGATCTGCAGCGTGCGGCCGGCGAACGACTCGCAGAACTGCTAGAGGTTCCGGCGTGCTACGTCACGAGTGGCGCCGCCGCCGCACTCACCCTCGCGACGGCGGCAGCGATGACTGGAACTAACACTGCGCTGGTGGATCAACTTCCGGACACCACCGGAATGCCGGCGACTGTCGTCATCCAGAAAGCCCACCGTGATCCCTACGACCACGCGATAACGGCAACGGGCGCCCATCTGCGCGAGGTCGGATTCCCGTCGAGTACGCACAGCGATGAGCTCCACCGAAGCCTGGACGAGGACACTGCTGCCGTACTCTTCCGTCCCGGAAGGGCCGGAAATCTTCTCGGGCTGCAACGGGTCTGTGAGATTGCGGCGACGCGCAGTGTTCCCGTCATCGTCGACGCAGCGTTGGTGGTTCCGCCTGTCGTTCAGCTAAGGGAGTACTTCAATGTTGGAGCTGCTCTCGTCGGAGTCTCTGGCGGCAAGCTCTTTCGAGCGCCACAGGCCACGGGTATCCTTTGCGGCACTCCGGAACTGATTGACGCGGTCGCCCTGCACCATCAGGACTTCGACGAGCGCGAATCAACCTGGTCGCCCTCCCGCTGGGCGAAGTCTGCGCAGCCGCCCAGCCCTCCTCGCCATGGCATCGGGAGATCGATGAAGGTCGGCCGGGAACAGATCGTTGGCCTCCTCGTTGCGATCGAGCGGCATCTCCGCGACCCGCGAGCGGATGAGCCAGCGTGTCTTGCGGAGTTGACCCAGACCAGCCGAGCACTGACGGAATTGGGAGTCTCCGTTACTAGCCGACGCGACCGCGATCTCGATGTTCCGGTCCTGGACGTCTCGGTCGCGGCACTGGGCACCGACGTCGACGTGGTTGTGGCCGAGTTGCTCGCTGGTGATCCTTCGGTCGTGATCAGTGAAGAGCTGGCTTGGCAGGGCATCCTCACTATCAATCCACTCGCCCTGCGAACGGGCGACGGTGTCAGGCTTGCCGAAGCCTTCGCCCGCATTCAGTCTCGGCACGCGAAGCAAGACCGGATCGGAGCGCGGGGATGACCGAAGTGTCGACCGTTCTTGGTCTGATGGACTCGAAGGAACTTGGAATCACTCACAGCCACGAGCACATCCTCTGGGATTACTGGAACTTGATCAACTCCTACGACTGCATCCATGACGAGGAGAGCGTTGCGATCGATGAGCTTCGGGATTACGCGGCGGCTGGCGGCGGCAGCATGCTCGACTGCAGCAGCGTGGGCATACGCACGGACGTAAGCGCCCTGCGCCGAGTCTCCGAGGCATCGGGGATACCGATCGTTCTCGGCACTGGCTTCTACCGCGAGCGGGTCTACCCCCGTGAGGTCTTCACCAAGACCATCAGCCAGCTCGCGGATCAACTACAGCGCGAAATCGTCGACGGGATCGACGGCACAGGCATCCGAGCGGGATTCATTGGCGAGATCGGCACTGAACGTGAGTATGTCAGCCCGGCTGAGGAGAGGGTGTTCCGCGCTGCAGCACGGGCGGCACTGCGCACGGGAGTGACTGTCATCACGCATACCACGCACTTCGGCGAGCTAGCACACGAGCAAATCGACATCCTTCAGGACGAGGGGCTTCCCACCGAGCAGATAGTCATCAGCCACCTCGGCGATCGTGTGGAAGCCGCGGCTCTGATGGCCGTCGCGGCGCGAGGCGTCTACCTCAGCATCGACAACATCGGCTATTGCGGCGATGGCTATCCCGACGACGACGTTCGCGCCGACAATGTGGTCAGCCTGGTGCGCGCAGGCTATGGCGGGCGCGTGGTACTTGCCTGCGACATCAGCACCCGAAGCGCGTTGCGCCGATTTGGCGGCCGAGGATACGGCCACCTTCTGCGAACCTTCGTGCCGCTTCTCGAGAAGCGCGGCCTCAAGCGCTCGGAAATAGAATGTCTGCTGATCACCAACATCGCTGACGCCCTTACGTCAGGAGGGACTCCATGAGCCGCCATCCAACGGGCTGTGGGACCGTCGCCGTACCACTGAATCCCGTGGCACGCGCAGCGTCGACACCAGTCATCGGGGCGGTCACCATGCAGGCCAGCATGGCCCTGCCCGGCTCGATGCGCTGACCCACCACATGCAGGCCGAACTCATCGAGTGAGCAGAACGTGATCAGCTCTGGCGTGCCCCCGATTTGTGGCCACGGGCTATGCGGCTTAAGCGTCGCCTTGGGGGTGGCCTCTACGGTATCCCGTCTCCCAGGCTTTTGGCGCCTGATAGCCCAGGCCGGAGTGCAGCCAGGCGCGGTTGTAGTAGTTGATCCAGGCGAAGGTCGCCTGCCTGGCATGGGCTCGGGTTGTGAACTGGTAGCGGTCGACGAGTTCGCGTTTCAGGGTGGCCTAGAACGCCTCGGCGACGGTGTTGTCCCAGCAGATCACGATGCACCCGATCGACTGCATCATCCCGAGACTGCTTATCTTGCAACGGTAGTCGCTGGACATGTATTGGCTGCCGCTGCGCCATAACGCCTCCGACATTGCCGCCGCGGGTGACGATGGCGATGTCCATGGCCGAGGAGACGAGTTCGGTGCGTATGTGGTCGGCCATCGCGTAGCCGAGCATGCGTCGCGAGCCGAGGTCGAGCACGGAGGCGAGATCGGTTTGACGATTTTGCACAGCGACAAGGATTTCGAATTGATCGCAGAGGTCACCGGACAACGGGTTGATTTTGACATCCTGATTTGGCCCCGGGTTGTCGGCCTGGTTTGGCCCCATCTGATGCGGCTGTTGGCGTGGTGTGACGGCCTGTTCTGGCCCCACTTGGTGACACGCCGGGGCGGTTGTGACGGTTTGAACTGGCCCCACCCGCACGCTTCGCGCGGAGTTGTCCGCGGCGAGTGTGGAGGGGCAGATGGCGAGGTCGAAGGTGGAGCTGTTCGAGGCGATCCGGCGAGACCACCGGCGCGAAGGGCTGTCGATCCGCGGGCTGGCGGACCGGTACTCGGTGCATCGCCGCACGGTGCGGCAGGCGCTGGAATCGCCCGAGCCGCGGGCGCGCAAGACACCGGACCGGGCTGCGCCGAAGCTGGACCCGGCCAAGGGGCTGATCGACGCCATGCTGCGCGAGGACCTGGAGGCGCCGCGCAAGCAGCGGCACACGGCCCGGCGGGTGCGCGCCCGGCTGATCGACGAGCACCGGATCGAGGTGTCGTACTCCACGGTGCGGGACTACGTGGCCCGGCGGCGGCCGGAGATCTGGGCGGCGGCCGGGCGGTCGCTTTCGGAGGTGTTCGTGCCGCAGTTCCACGAGCCGGCCGCGGAGGGCGAGGTCGATTTCGCCGACCTGTGGATCATCCTGGCCGGGGTGAAGACGAAGGTGTTTTTGTTCACGCTGCGCTTGTCGTATTCGGGCAGGGCGGTGCACCGGGCGTTCGCCACGCAGTCGCAGGAGGCGTTCCTGGAAGGCCATGTGCACGCCTTCAACCGGCTGGGCGGGGTGCCGGTGCTGCGGATCCGCTACGACAACCTCAAAGCAGCGGTGTCACGGGTGTTGTTCGGCCGCAACCGGATCGAATCTGCCCGGTGGATCACGTTCCGCTCGTTCTACGGCTTCGACGCGTTCTACTGCCGGCCCGGGGTGGAGGGGGCGCACGAGAAGGGCGGGGTGGAGGGCGAGGGTGGCCGGTTCCGCCGCAACCACCTGGTGCCCATGCCCAGAGTCGATTCCATCGCGCAGCTCAACGGGCTGCTGGAACGCTACGACGACGCCGACGACGCCCGGCGGATCGAGCACCGCACCAACACCGTCAGCGCCGACTTCGCCTTGGAGGCGCCGCTGTTGACGCCGCTGCCGGCCGAGTCGTTCGAGACCGGCATCACCCTCACGCCGCGGGTGGACCGCTCCGCCCGTGTCACGGTGCGGCAGACCCGCTACTCGGTGCCCGCCAAGCTGATCGGCCGACGGGTGCGGGTGCTGCTCCGCGCCGGCGAGGTGCTCGTCTTCGACGGTCAGCGGCTGGTCGCCTGGCACGAGCGGTGCACCATCCGCGGCGGCGAGGTGCTGCTGCTGGACCACTACCTGGAGGTGCTGGCCCGCAAACCCGGCGCCATGCCAGGCGCGACCGCGCTGGCCCAGGCCCGCGCCTGCGGGTCGTTCACTGCCACGCACGAGGCGTTCTGGGCCGCCGCCCGGACCAAGCTCGGCGACGCCGGCGGCACCCGCGCCCTGATCGAGGTGCTGCTGCTGCACCGCAACCACCCGGCCGCGGCCGTGGTGGCCGGTATCACCGCCGCCCTGCAAGTCGGCTCGGTCAATCCCGACGTCGTCGCGGTCGAGGTCCGCCGCACCGCCGGCGCGCCCACTGTCGCGGACCAGGCTGCGGCGGGCCGGGTCATCCCGCTGCCCGACCGGCCCGCCAAACCGGCGGTGCTACCCGTCGATGACCGGCCCGTCCCGGACGTCGCCCGCTATGACCAACTGCTCAAGCGCCGCGCACCCATCAACCCCGAAACGCCAGAACCCATTGAGGGAGAAGCGATCTCATGACCACAGCAACCACAACAAGACCGCGGGGCCGGCCCGGCGACCCGGCCGCCCTGGCCGGCATCGACGGGGCCTGCCGCACCCTGCGGCTGCCCACCATCCGCGGCCGCGTCGGCGACATGATCGCCGCCGCCGAACGCGAACAGCAAAGCTACGCCGCGTTCCTGGCCGACGCGCTGCTCGCCGAATGCGACGACCGCGACGACCGGCGCCGCACCCGCCGGATGCGGGAGGCGAACTTCCCCCGCGACAAACGCCTCGATCAGTTCGACCACCAGGCCAACGACGCCGTCAACCCCGCCACCATCGCGGCCCTGGCCGGCGCCGACTGGGTCGCCGCCGGCACCCCCGTCTGCCTGATCGGCGACTCCGGAACCGGCAAGACCCACCTGCTCATCGGGCTGGGCACCGCCGCCGCCGAAGCCGGCTACCGGGTGCGCTACGTGCTCACCTCCCGGCTGGTCAACGAACTCGCCGAAGCCGACAACGACCACGCACTCTCGCGGGTCATCACCCGCTACGGCCGCGTCGACCTGCTCTGCCTGGACGAGCTGGGTTACCTCAGCCTGGACCGCCGCGGCGCCGAACTGCTGTTCCAAGTGCTCACCGAGCGGGAAGAACGGGCAGCGATCGCCGTCGCCTCCAACGAGCCGTTCAGCTCCTGGACAAAGACGTTCACAGACCCCCGGCTATGCGCCGCCATCGTGGACCGGCTCACCTTCAACGGCCACATCATCCAAACCGGCACCACCAGCTACCGGCTCGCCCACACCCGCCGCCAGGAACAGGCATGAAGCCCGCCCAGTGGGGCCAAAACACGCCGTCACGGTGGGGCCAGTTCAGGTTGACAAACTCACCGGGCCATCGTCTCCGCCACAGCGACCTCCTACCGGAACAGCCGTATCTGAAGCAAGTGTAACTGGAGCCAGCACCGCACTGACCTCGCGCCGCGCGTTCATAACGCTTCCGCCCGCCGGCGCTCATGTTGACACCCGGCCCCACCTCGCAGGCGCTCGGCGGGACCCCACAATCGCAGTGGAGCTGAGGGGATCCCCTACTGCTCGGCTGACGCCTCGCAGCGGGGGCCCATTCGATTCTCTCTGCCCGTATTACGTGTTCAGGGGCCCCGCCTCAGCTAGCGCTTCGGCAGGACCCCTGAACACGTAGTGGAGCTGAGGGGAATCGAACCCCTGACCTCTTCGATGCGAACGAAGATCAGGCGGTTTCGGCAGCTGCGGAAACCGTGGCGCACCCCGTTTCACCTGCTCATATAGGTTCGACGCCATCAGTGCCGATCACGCCAATCGCCGCAGAGTGTGGGCAAATTGTGGGCACAGCCAAATGGGCCACCAATACATCGCTACGGCGCCCATTGCCTGGCTCGGAATCCGCGCAGCCAACGCCTCACCATGCGCCCTGCGCGTCATCCGCTGCACGTTCGGCGCTAGCAGCGGCCAATGCTGCCACGGACCTCGCATCTCTACTCTCAGTGACTGCCAGAGGGCTCCGGTCACCCAGGCGTCCGGCACGGTCCGAGAAAGGCGCAGCAACCGGTGAACACTTAAACGTTTGTAAGCGACCAGAGCCATCGTACACTGGTTTCATGAGCGACGCGATGATCGTGAACCCCGCGCACTTGTCAGAAGACGACTGGGCGCGCATGCGCACGTTCCTGCAGTCTGCCGAGGAACGGGGCGAGGTCGTTGAGCTCTCAGCTCGGGTCGAACTTCTGACCCCGGCCGACGTCGCCAAACGCCTAGGCATGTCACGGTCAACAGTGTTGCGTAGGATCGCTGACGGCGATCTGAAGGCGACCAAGGTCGGCACGCACCACCGGATCCCCCTGATCGAGTACGAGCGCTACAGCCGCGAACTCATGCGCCGGATGACCGAAGCGTCCGCGTCCGACATCGACGCCGAGCTGTTCAGTGAGTGAAATCCCGCTCCTTTTTCTCGACGCCAACACGCTCGCTTCGCCCGTCACGCGCACCCTCGTGATCGCCGGAGCCCGTGCCGACGGGCTGCGATGGACGTGGTCCAAGCACGTCGAGACCGAAGCCGACAGACACGCCCGCAGTCTTGCCTCCCGCACCTCGACTGTGCGCATGGCCATTCTCGGCACCGAGCTGTCGCCCACAGCAGGGAGCACCGAGGGCTTGGCGACCAAAACCGTCGAAGATCGGCAGGTCATCGCGGACGCCATTGCCGCAGGAGCGGGGTACCTGATCACCACCGACGTGGACGACTTCGCGATTGAGGACCTCGCCGCCCACGAAATGAGCGCCGTGAACCCCGATTACTTCATGGCGACCCGTTTCACCCAGCGGGCGTACCTGGAGGGCGTCGGATTGCTCGCATCAGTTCAGAACAATCCTCCACGTACCGAATCCGAGGTGCACCGGATGCTCGGCCGCAGGCATCCCCGCCTGACGGCACGATTCGCTCATACTTTCGATACGGACCCCGTTCCCGGTGACGCCGATCAACCTGGCCTTCTGTTTCGAGGTGTTACTTGCATCCGTTGCGGAGCCCACCTCAACAGTGACGCCAGGCAGCGGATCGGACTCTGTTCAAAGCACGTACCCAATGCACCTACCGAAATCGACTGAGCTTGCGTCTTTCCCGTCATCCGGTCAGGCCGAGCTCGTTTTGCAAGTCCACCAAGGCGGCGAGGGCTTGTGCCCGCCGAGACCGTTCCGCGTCCAAGAACGCCTGGATCGACGACACCGCGATACGGTGGTGCGATCCGACCATGCGGAACTCCAGCGCGCCCGCGTCCATCATCTTGCGAACCTGCGGGCGAGAAACCCCCAACAGATCAGCAGCCTGGTTCGGCGTGACCTCCGCATCCCCCTTGGTAACAAGCACGTGTCCACCCTGAGCGCGCGCATCAACTACCCGCGCGAGCAGCTCCGCCGTCTCCCGCGACACAGACAACGCGACAGTGTCGCCCCGACCAGCCAGCGCCCGCCGGAACTCCTGCGAATCCCGGGCTGATTTTGACATCCTGATTTGGCCCCGGGTTGTCGGCCTGGTTTGGCCCCATCTGATGCGGCTGTTGGCGTGGTGTGACGGCCTGTTCTGGCCCCACTTGGTGACACGCCGGGGCGGTTGTGACGGTTTGAACTGGCCCCACCCGCACGCTTCGCGCGGAGTTGTCCGCGGCGAGTGTGGAGGGGCAGATGGCGAGGTCGAAGGTGGAGCTGTTCGAGGCGATCCGGCGAGACCACCGGCGCGAAGGGCTGTCGATCCGCGGGCTGGCGGACCGGTACTCGGTGCATCGCCGCACGGTGCGGCAGGCGCTGGAATCGCCCGAGCCGCGGGCGCGCAAGACACCGGACCGGGCTGCGCCGAAGCTGGACCCGGCCAAGGGGCTGATCGACGCCATGCTGCGCGAGGACCTGGAGGCGCCGCGCAAGCAGCGGCACACGGCCCGGCGGGTGCGCGCCCGGCTGATCGACGAGCACCGGATCGAGGTGTCGTACTCCACGGTGCGGGACTACGTGGCCCGGCGGCGGCCGGAGATCTGGGCGGCGGCCGGGCGGTCGCTTTCGGAGGTGTTCGTGCCGCAGTTCCACGAGCCGGCCGCGGAGGGCGAGGTCGATTTCGCCGACCTGTGGATCATCCTGGCCGGGGTGAAGACGAAGGTGTTTTTGTTCACGCTGCGCTTGTCGTATTCGGGCAGGGCGGTGCACCGGGCGTTCGCCACGCAGTCGCAGGAGGCGTTCCTGGAAGGCCATGTGCACGCCTTCAACCGGCTGGGCGGGGTGCCGGTGCTGCGGATCCGCTACGACAACCTCAAAGCAGCGGTGTCACGGGTGTTGTTCGGCCGCAACCGGATCGAATCTGCCCGGTGGATCACGTTCCGCTCGTTCTACGGCTTCGACGCGTTCTACTGCCGGCCCGGGGTGGAGGGGGCGCACGAGAAGGGCGGGGTGGAGGGCGAGGGTGGCCGGTTCCGCCGCAACCACCTGGTGCCCATGCCCAGAGTCGATTCCATCGCGCAGCTCAACGGGCTGCTGGAACGCTACGACGACGCCGACGACGCCCGGCGGATCGAGCACCGCACCAACACCGTCAGCGCCGACTTCGCCTTGGAGGCGCCGCTGTTGACGCCGCTGCCGGCCGAGTCGTTCGAGACCGGCATCACCCTCACGCCGCGGGTGGACCGCTCCGCCCGTGTCACGGTGCGGCAGACCCGCTACTCGGTGCCCGCCAAGCTGATCGGCCGACGGGTGCGGGTGCTGCTCCGCGCCGGCGAGGTGCTCGTCTTCGACGGTCAGCGGCTGGTCGCCTGGCACGAGCGGTGCACCATCCGCGGCGGCGAGGTGCTGCTGCTGGACCACTACCTGGAGGTGCTGGCCCGCAAACCCGGCGCCATGCCAGGCGCGACCGCGCTGGCCCAGGCCCGCGCCTGCGGGTCGTTCACTGCCACGCACGAGGCGTTCTGGGCCGCCGCCCGGACCAAGCTCGGCGACGCCGGCGGCACCCGCGCCCTGATCGAGGTGCTGCTGCTGCACCGCAACCACCCGGCCGCGGCCGTGGTGGCCGGTATCACCGCCGCCCTGCAAGTCGGCTCGGTCAATCCCGACGTCGTCGCGGTCGAGGTCCGCCGCACCGCCGGCGCGCCCACTGTCGCGGACCAGGCTGCGGCGGGCCGGGTCATCCCGCTGCCCGACCGGCCCGCCAAACCGGCGGTGCTACCCGTCGATGACCGGCCCGTCCCGGACGTCGCCCGCTATGACCAACTGCTCAAGCGCCGCGCACCCATCAACCCCGAAACGCCAGAACCCATTGAGGGAGAAGCGATCTCATGACCACAGCAACCACAACAAGACCGCGGGGCCGGCCCGGCGACCCGGCCGCCCTGGCCGGCATCGACGGGGCCTGCCGCACCCTGCGGCTGCCCACCATCCGCGGCCGCGTCGGCGACATGATCGCCGCCGCCGAACGCGAACAGCAAAGCTACGCCGCGTTCCTGGCCGACGCGCTGCTCGCCGAATGCGACGACCGCGACGACCGGCGCCGCACCCGCCGGATGCGGGAGGCGAACTTCCCCCGCGACAAACGCCTCGATCAGTTCGACCACCAGGCCAACGACGCCGTCAACCCCGCCACCATCGCGGCCCTGGCCGGCGCCGACTGGGTCGCCGCCGGCACCCCCGTCTGCCTGATCGGCGACTCCGGAACCGGCAAGACCCACCTGCTCATCGGGCTGGGCACCGCCGCCGCCGAAGCCGGCTACCGGGTGCGCTACGTGCTCACCTCCCGGCTGGTCAACGAACTCGCCGAAGCCGACAACGACCACGCACTCTCGCGGGTCATCACCCGCTACGGCCGCGTCGACCTGCTCTGCCTGGACGAGCTGGGTTACCTCAGCCTGGACCGCCGCGGCGCCGAACTGCTGTTCCAAGTGCTCACCGAGCGGGAAGAACGGGCAGCGATCGCCGTCGCCTCCAACGAGCCGTTCAGCTCCTGGACAAAGACGTTCACAGACCCCCGGCTATGCGCCGCCATCGTGGACCGGCTCACCTTCAACGGCCACATCATCCAAACCGGCACCACCAGCTACCGGCTCGCCCACACCCGCCGCCAGGAACAGGCATGAAGCCCGCCCAGTGGGGCCAAAACACGCCGTCACGGTGGGGCCAGTTCAGGTTGACAAACTCACCGGGCCATCGTCTCCGCCACAGCGACCTCCTACCGGAACAGCCGTATCTGAAGCAAGTGTAACTGGAGCCAGCACCGCACTGACCTCGCGCCGCGCGTTCATAACGCTTCCGCCCGCCGGCGCTCATGTTGACACCCGGCCCCACCTCGCAGGCGCTCGGCGGGACCCCACAATCGCAGTGGAGCTGAGGGGATCCCCTACTGCTCGGCTGACGCCTCGCAGCGGGGGCCCATTCGATTCTCTCTGCCCGTATTACGTCAGGGGCCCCGCCTCAGCTAGCGCTTCGGCAGGACCCCTGAACACGTAGTGGACCTCATGGGACCCCTGTCGAACCCGCCGACCGCCCTCTTGCACCTGGTCAACCGCGCTCTTGACCAGCCGACTGAGCATCTGCCGGGGCTCGTGCCGACGCGAGGCTGCACGCCACCACCGAGACAGCAGCAGCGGCGTCTGGAGCCAGATGAGCAAGAAGATCTGGTCCGGCGATACCAGGCCGGCGACCTCATGACTGAGCTTGCCGAACGGTTCGGCATCCACCGGCGGACGGTGAGCGCGATTTTGAAGCGGCACGGGGTGCCCACGCGAGCATCGGGTCTATCGCCAGGGCAAATCCAGCGCGCGGTCCTCATGTACGCGCAGGGTCAGTCACTGGCAAAGATCGGTAAGACACTCGGTGTGGACGCCGGGACCGTGCACTCTCGGCTGCGCGAGCAAGGGGTCAAGATGCGGGACACGCAGGGACGAGCCAAGTAGCGCAGTACATGCCGTCAACTCCAAGGGCTCCGGCACTCGCCGGAGCCCTTTACTTTGGCCCTTCCGTTGTCAGCTGACGCACGCCTGTTGCGGCGAACCGATCGACGATCAGAAAGGCTTTGCCGAGCTGGTTGAGCGTCAGCTCGATGCGGAAGTAGTCGACCTCGCCGGCCGCGTTCGAGTACGGACGAATCCCCTGCGCGACCCGACTACGCCGCCAGTCGTCAAACGACTCGGTGAAGAACTGATCACCCTCATCCCAGATCGAGCACTCCGCCTCGTAGTCGTCGTGCTCGGCATCGTCGTAGGTCTCCTCGTGGACGTCGGCGTCGGCCCAGGCGAACAGCTTCGGCACCGCCTCGGCATAGCTGGTAGGCCCGACTAGGAAGTGCCACGTGACCAGCTCTTCCGGCTCGTTGCCGTCCTCGTGGTCGATCCCAATCGAGACGGTGCCTCGACCGGAGCTCTTGTTGATCCACTCCTCGAAGTCAACAACTAGCCGAGTACCACTCGCCAGCATGTCCATCCACGGCTTGGCCAGTCTAAGCTCGCGGAGTCGTAGTTCGTAGGGGTCCCCTTCCGCCGCCTCGCCGAGATGCCTCCGGGCGGTCCCGTCGAGCACCTGCGCCTCCGGGACCAGGAGCTTCCAGCCACCCGTGGCCGTCCCGGTGAGCGTGTCGTCGTTCACCAGCTGCCAGTAGCAGCGCTCGGACTCCGGGTGGTAGAGCACGACCATGACGGGCAGCGAATGGTTGGTCCAGTAGCGCACATGGTCGGCGTTCGGGCGGAACCACCAGCCGCCCGGACCGGGCTCCTTGAACCAGCTGAGTCCGCCCTTGATCTGGATAGCCAACAGCTTGCCGGTGACGTCGCCTTCGTCCACGACCTCGGCATGCGCGTCGATGCCGTAGTCCTCGGTGGGTTGTTCACGGAAGAGCCAGTCGAGTTCGTCCTCGACCGCCATGCGCGTATGGGTCACCGCCGCGCTGGCGACCCTGGCACTCGGCGTCCGACGCATCACGGCCCTATCTTCTCGCAGGCCGCGCCCACCACACGACCACCTGACCATGACGGGGGTCGTACCGAGCATCCCGGGGCCGAAGGGGACGCAGACCTTCGAGGAGATGGGCGCACTTACGGCCGAGCTGCTCTACAAGATCAAGTGCGCGGTCATGTACGTGGCGCTCTTTATCGAAAACATCGCGAGCGGCAGAACTCCGGACCGGATGAGGCCCTGGTCGTACAAATGCCGCTCGCCACGAACCAGAGCCTCGACATCTGGCAGTAGCCCAACGACCCGATCATTCACCTCAGAACGGTGGCTCATCGGTGCTCCAAGGGTTGCCTGACACGGGGAGAGCTCCGGCGGGCAACGGTACGTTAGTCACGACGTACAAGTTGAGGATGTCGTCCCTGTCGATGAACATGATCTGACTTCGCTTGGCGTCGTCGAGCGCGTTGCCGATCCAGTTCCGAGCAGCCTTGGTGATCTCGCCACCCGCGACAATGAACGCGTGATCCACCAGAACCCGCTTGTTGGTCTCGGGATCGAAGATCTCGTGCGCGAGCATCATGAGCGCCTGGTGGTGGATCTCCGCGACGTTGGCATTACCGGCCTTGGTGACACCCGACGCATCGATCTTGCCCTTCTTCGCTTGGATGCCGAAGTAGAGCAGATGCTGCGTGGGCAAGGTGTAACGCATCCAGACGTCCTTGCCGTACTCCAATGACTTGTCCTTGTGCCCTGCTGCCGTTATGCGGTGAAACCCGAGCTGGCGAAACAGCGGTAGCAAGACCTCCTCGATGAGGTCGTCCTCGCTGCACTTATCGAGGTACGTCGCAAGTTCGTGGCGTCGCTTGACCTCCGTGGCCGTCAGCGGCCGATGAGGGTTCGCTTGCAGCACAGTGACGGTGTTCGTGCCGATGTGGCGGACGTAGCAGTGCCGGTCATCCCCATAAAAGGCTTCGAAGCCCTCCCTGGCCAGCACATCGTTGAGTTGGCGCATTGCGTTCGGCCTGTCTGCACCCTCGTTGGTCGCATCGCTTGGGCTCATCAGGTGGTCGATGAGGCGGCAGAACATCTCCGGAGGATGCGCCGGCCCATCGTGCGGTTCGGCCAACATCGAGTCGAGCACATCAGCAACCCAACGGTGCCGCGTGGAACCGTCGTGCGTCCAGTCGGTATCGAGTTCTTGGAAGAACTCGGTGATGTACATGCTCGACCGATACGGGAAGTACTTGGGCGTCTCCCCCGGCGCCGGATCATGGGAGCCGAGATTGCCACAGATCAGGTCGGCGAGCGCTTCCGAGTTCCTCCTCCTGAACTTCATGCTCGTCCCTCGGAACCGACAACCGTCAGCTGATCAGAACCCATAGAGGTGCTGCCTCGCATTGAACGCGGCTGGTCCACCTTCAAGCAGGCTCTCCGCAAGCGTCCGTATGGACGCGTCGTCGAGCGAGCCGATGCCGTCGGGCACCGGCCAGCCGTGCTGACCATCTCCCTCCAAGGCAACGATAAGTTCAGCGTCACCGAGCACCGGCACGTTCGCGTTGTGCGTGCTGGCGATCACCTGACGGGTGCCCTTGAGTTCGCGAAGCCGCCGCACGATGCCGTCGTACACGAACCGGTTGTCGAGGTCGTCCTCTGGCTGATCAATCACGAGGGGCGCGGTGGAGGCGCCGAGGAGGAGTAGGAGCAATGCGGTCGCGCGTTGACCCTTCGACAGATCGTCAAGGCTGCGCAGCTCACGCGGACCGGAGCCAGCACTGATATCGAGACGGACATCGACAGCTTGGCCGACACTCATCTCTTCGAGTTCTCGAAGGAGTTTCTCGCCGACGCCAATGAGGCTCGTTGCCTGGGCGCCGCGTACGCCAAACTGCTTCTCAAGCTCTTCGGCGCCACTACGAACAGCCGCGACGAACGTGCGCGGTGAGAAGTTGTCTGCATCAATCGCTGCCATGATCAGCGTCCGGGCACCCTTGACATGACGCTCAACGACAGTCTTGATCGGCTTGCGATCGGGCGCCGCGATCGGTCGAACGATGACGACTCCGTTGGTCGCCGCATTTGCTTGCCTGATGGCCTGGTTGAGCTCCTCGGACCGTCTGGTCTCGATGATCGTCAGCTGCCCGAGCAGCTCAGTGCGCTCCGTCTGCAACGTCGCAATGCGAGTGGCAATCGCCGGCCGTCGCTGCTCCTTGGCCTTAAGGGCGTCGAGCGCCTTGGTTGTCGTCAGATACTTGTCCGGATCGTGCCCATCCTCGACCAGCTTGCGGAGCACTTCCGCATGCCCATCGCGCTGCGGATCTGTCGCTGCCTTCCAGTCGGCTTTGGCGCTCGCAACCTCCTCCTCTGCCTCGTCGAGCGCTGCCGCGAGAGCTACGAACAGGTCGGTCACTTTCGTGTGCAGCTTGGCGGAGGCCGCGCTGGCCCGCTCCAGCGTCTCCTTCTGGGGCGACGTGTCGATGTTCGGTATGGGGGCAGTCAACGCAGCGATTGCCTCAGCCTCAGGCAGCGTGGCGACCGCTCCCCGGACCGCCGCAAGCCGCTGGGACGACTCCGTGAATACACCCTCGTCGCTGTCGAGCTGCTTGAGTTCCTTCAGGCGTGTCGGCAGATCAGTCGCGGTGTACTGCGCGACGTGCTGCTCAAGCCGAGGGATGTCGGCCAGTTCAGTCTCTAGATCGTCTCGGTCCTTCTCCGCGCGAGCAAGCTTCGTTCGGTTGTCCCGCAACTTCCCTTGGAGGCTTACATAGTCCGGGTCCGGCCCGGTAGACCCCGCGAAGCGCTGGAGCATGCGCGCGACGCTGCCCTTATCGGGCGCCCGCTGGGCCACCCCGTGCTGACCGCACACCTCCACCATGCCCACGACGTCCGAAGGCGCAAGGCTCGTCGCCGTACCACTGGAGTCCCGCACGACCGAAGGGTTCGGGACTGAACGCTCAATGGTAAATCGCTGCGGTGTCGGCACGGTCGTTTCCACCTCGACGCGGACAGTCGTACCCGACCGCAGCACGCCGCTGACAATCATGTCGTGGTCGCGCTTCGCATCAGCACCGATTGGCTCGATACCCAGGGCGTAGCGCAGGCTCTCCACAACAGTCGACTTCCCGGTTCCCCGACCACCAATGAGCGCGGTGAGATCCGGCGAGATCGGGATAGTGACACCGTCCAGGAAGCCTCCGGTCCAAGAGATCTGGCGAATCAGCGGGCGCGCCGACGAGGTCGGGTCGTCGGTGGCAATGCGCGTCGCCGGGGTGCGTACAGCCAGCTTGAGGCTGTCGAGCTTCAGAGAGTTGACCTTGAACCAGGTCGTTGCGCCGGGTAGCGCAAGCGCGTCGGGTCGGGAGATGTCGTCGGCATAGATGACAGATAGTGGATGAACGCGATCAAAGGGCTTGCGGGCATTACAGATAGCCTCTTGATCAGGCGCTGCGGGTTGTCCTGGTGTTACCGCAATCGCATGTAGGTCTGGATGCGTAACCATCTTGATGAGTGGCGGCCCATTGCGCCCGGTGAGCATGCCACCATTGACGACGTTGACGTGTGCCGGGATGACGAGTGCACCCCGCTCGTCCATTGCACACAGGATGTCTTTGAATGGGTGCCCAGTTGTACCGTTCGCGCAGCCCGGCGTACCACCGCACACCCCGATCGCCGCGTTGATGTCGGCGAAGTCTGTGCCGACCTCAAACAAGACCAGTAGGTGCACGCCTTCGGCAGAGTTGGCCTCGAATCCGGGTAGCGCGGCTATACCCCGGGCTGCTGCTGCGTCGACAAGTGACTTCGCGCTATCGATACACCAGTGATCTGTCACGGCGATGAGATCGATGCCCTCGGCTACGCATCGATCCAGAATTGCCGTGTTGTAAGCAGCGTCATCCGCGAAAGACTTCGACGGCGAACTCTTGCCGACGTAGCCGAACGGATTGACCTGCAGCGCAGCCTTGATCCAGTGAGCCCCAACAGCAAAGCTACCCGTCGAACCGGTCACGACACACCTCCGAACCACAGGGCGGCGCCACGCTTAGCCAGCTCCTGCTTCCGCTCGTCGTAGTCTGGCATTACCCGGCCGAGTAGTTGCCAGAAGTCCGGGCCGTGGTGAGCCTCGCGAAGATGCGCCAGCTCATGCACGAGGACGTACTCGACAAGCGCTGGCGGCAGTTGCAGGGTTGCCCAGTGAATCCGGACGCGGCGTCCGGCCGTTGCGCTTCCCCACTTGTGAGCAAGGTCAGCAACCTCGATGGCGCCGGGTTCGACGCGCAGCCGTTCTGCCCATGAGCGAACACGGGGACGCAGCTACGCCTCACCACACCGCTGATACCACGCGATAAGACTCGCCTCACCGTCTGCTACGAGCGGCCTCGGCAGGACGAGTCGACCGCGCTCCAATCGAACGGCGCCACCCGCCTCGGCAAGCCTCAGGCGGTGGCTGCGCCCGAGGTACAAGAAGCCTTCGCCGTCCACGAGCTCTTTGGTGACAGGCTCGTGCTGGAGAACTTCCTTCTCCGCCAGCTTGCGGTAGACCCACTCGCGCTTGGAGGCGAGGAACTGCTGCAGCTCTTCGGTCGCCACATCCTCAGCGGCCCGCAGGCGCAGCGAACCATCCGCCTCGATCGTGAGGCGGGCCCGGCGGCTGGTGCCCGCGATCTCAACCGGCACCTGGAGGTCATCGAGCTGGAGGACAGCCGTCATGAGCGCCCTCCCGCCTTGATGTGCTGGGTGATGAGCGGCTGGTTCGCGCGCGCCAGTTCCATGAGCCGATCGGCAACGGCGGCCTGCTCGGAGAACGGGAACAGATCCCGGTCGTCGAGCGTGTGGATGATGTCCTTCCGCAGCTCGTCCTGAGCATGGGGGTTGTGCCAGAACCGGACGATGCCCGCGTGCCTGGTCACCTCGACGACGATGTCTTCGGCGAGGTGCATGATGTCCACCCGAACCTCGTCGGGCAGCGTGGAACCAGTCGAGAACTCGCTCTCCAGCAGGCCGTAGAAGCGGGCGACCAGCGGATCCTCGTGCACACGCTGGTCGGCGGGCTCGTTCACGACGTCGCGAAGCAGCACCTCAAGGGCAAGGCTGAGCTGGTCCCACTTGCCGGTCAGGGTCTTCAGGATCTCGTCGAGGCGCTCGGAGAGCTTGGCGTAGCGGGCGGGGTCCTCGTCGAAGTTCTTGCGGATGTGGAAGCGAAGGGCGTGTTCCATCTCGGAGGCCTTGGCCTTGTCGGAGGTCAGACCCTTGACCTTGGCGAGGAACTCCGGGTCGGTCACCGAGACCGGTGGGATCTTGGTCGCGATGTCCAGCGCCGTGACGTGCTCGTCGATGAGCGCACGCACCTTCTCGCCGTAGAGCGAGGCGTCGAAGTCGCCCATGCCATCGTCCCTGTAGCGGCGTCGAGCGACTTTCTGGATCAAGCCGAAGCGCTTCGCGTCGGCGACGAACGGGAGCGCCTCTGGACGAGGCAGGATGGTATCCAGGGTGCTCAGAAACTGCTTGAGCAACACCCCGAAGCGAGCCCGCAGAGCATCGTCTGAGAGCAGATCGACGCAGGCCTCGATGTCCTCGTCGAGGTCGAACGTCTCGATGCCGGCCTGAGCGAAGAGGGCCACGACCCGAGCGTGCCGGTCTCGCAACTTCGGCACCTCGTCGGTAATCGAGGCTAGGGCGCCGACCGCGTCTTCTGCGTCCTCGGGCGCGTAGGCCTGCAGCGCTTTCTGGAGGTGAGCGCCGACACCGAAGTAGTCGACCAAGAGGCCAGCCGACTTACCGGGTGCCGTGCGGTTGACGCGGGCGATGGCTTGGAGCAGCTCCGCGTCCTGGATGAAGCGATCGAGGTAGAGCGTCTGCTCGACCGGGGCGTCGAAGCCAGTCAGCAGCATGGTGCGCACCAACAGGAAGGCGACGGGGCTGGTGTGCTCACCCGGCACGCCAAGCGGCTTCTTGAACTCGGCCATGACCGCATCCTGGCGGCTCTTATCCGTCCACTGCGCCCACGTCGGGTCATCGTTGTGATCGCCGGAGATGACCGGCACGAAGTCAAGGATGCGAATGAGCTCAAGCTGCGGCAGTGCACGGACCAGCACCTGATGCCGCCGATCCAGCCCGTCGATATCCAGGCTGCCATCCTCGGCGCCGCGCACAAGATGTTCCGGCAGACCTTCAATCTGAGCCACCAGTTCGTCCCGGGCCGTGAGCAGCGCCTCGCGGTAGCGAACCGTGGCCAGCCTGCTGGTCGCGGACAACTGCGCCTTGAAACCACCAGGGAGCACGGTCGAGACGTAGTGCCACAGGATTGACTTCGCCTTGGCAGCGATGAGCTTCGGCGCCTCCAGCACGACCCCGGTCGTCGCGTAGCGCGCCTTGAGCTTCTCAACCTCCTCTGCCGTGTGCTCAGCGAACATGTCCTCGAACAACTCGTCCAGGTCGCTACCGCCAGCCACGGCACCTTTGGCCGTACGTCCCTCGTAGAAGATCGGGACGACAGCGCCGTCGTGCTCTGCCTGGCGGATCGTGTACTTGTCAATGAACGGGCCGAAGATGGCATCGGTGCGCTTCTTGCCCTCGCGCATGATCGGGGTGCCGGTGAAGCCGATCTTGGCAGCGTTGGGCAGCGCAGCCATGAGGTTGGCGTGCAACGTCGAGGTCTGAGAACGGTGCGCCTCGTCGACCAGGATGACGATCGTTTCGTCCGTGTTGAGCACACCAAGCGCCTCGTTGGTCTCGTCGCCGGCCATGCGGGTCTCGCTCGTGCCAGTGGTATCGGTATCCCGGTACTTCTGGATCATGGCGAAGACCAGCGCCGGCCCCTTCTCCGCGAGGATCGTCTTGAGCTTGCTGGTACGCCGAGCCCGCACGACTCCCTCGCCGGAAAGCTTGGCGGTCTCGGACAACTGCTTCTCCAGGTCGGTCCGGTCGGTGACGACCACGACCTTGAAAGCCCGCAGCACCGGATCCGAGCGCATAGCGCGCACGAGAAAGACCATGGTCAGCGACTTGCCTGAACCCTGGGTGTGCCAGATCAGGCCACCGCGGCGGTCGCTCTCGCCGTCCTGGGCGCGGGTCTTCCCCGTCCGTAGGCGCGTGAGTGCCCGGCCGACGGCTCGGTACTGCTGGTAGCGAGTGACGATCTTGATCCGTCGGCCATTCACCTCAGTGAAGAGCGTGAAGTGCCTGACGATGTCGAGCAGATTGGATGGCGTCAGCATCCCGTCGGCCAGCAGCTCCTGTCCGATCAGCTCCGCTGCGGGCTTGCCGAGCTTCGCCGCCAGCTCGTCGCGCGTGAGCGGGAAGGCGTCCTTCCACTCCAGAAAGTGCTCCGGCCCGGCCGTGAAGGTGGCGACGCGGGCCTTGTCGCCGTAGGTCGAGACGACGAACTGGTTCGTCCAGAACAGCTGCTCGTTACCCTCGGGCAGGCCGAGGTGACGCTGGTTGGCGTAGCGACGCAACTGGTTGATCCCCTCGGCCATCGGGTCGGTGATGTACGGGCTCTTACACTCGATGACTACGAGCGGGATGCCGTTAACGAACAGCACGACGTCGGGCGCGACGAACTTTTTCGCCTGGCCGCCGGGCTCATCCACTCGAAACTGGCTGATCGCGAGGAAGTCGTTGTTCTGCGGGTTGTCGAAGTCGATGAACTGGATGCGCTGGGAGCGGCCTTGATCCCAATCTGGTAGACCAGCCACGGGCACGCCCTCAAGAAGGCGCTCAGTCATCCGCTCGTTGAGCTCGATGAGTTTGCCTACTTCAGAACGTGTCAACGACGAGACGACCTCAGCCAGCCGGGCGTCGTCCAGCCACGGCGCGCCATCCGGCCCCGGGTTGATCTTGCGCAAGGCTGCCCGAAGCCGATCTTCGAGGATCGAGGCGCGGAACGAGTCGCGTTCGGTGACCGCCGGGTCCGACTTGGAGCCCTCGATCACCTGCCAGCCGAGACCAGACAGCTGATCGAGCAGCGGCTTCTCGACTTCGGTGTACTCCGGTCCTTTGCTCATGAGGCGGCCTCGACTGGGACGCGCACGCGACCACTCAGGAGATCTGCCAACAGCCCGGCCCTCTCCTGACGCAACTTCATGAGAACGCGAGACTCGTCCTGAATCCTCTTGTCATAGCTCGCCAGTGCATCACAGATGCGATCCTGCTCTGCGAGCGAATCGGGAACCGCCACGATCACCCGACGCAGGTTCGTCGGGTTCACGTTCACCTGATGCACGCCCGTCGTCGCCCATTGCCGTAGGTCGATCTGAGTCTGTCGCAGGTTCAGCAGGTGGTTCAGATACTCGTTCCGCAGGCGGCCGTTCGGAACGAGCCTGACGAGGTAGGACGCGAATGACGCCACCGCGAGCTGGCCGCGCCAGATTCCTGTTCTGCCGACATGCTCAATGCTGTTCGTCCGGTTGAACAGCACATCGCCGGGCTGCAGCGTCAGGCGTTGGGCCTCGACCGTGTTCGAATACTTCAGCTCGTCTAGCTTTGCCTCGCCGTCGGCGAAGTTGTTCATCCGGAGCACCGGGACGCGCCCTGTGTCCGAGAGGCTGCTGGAAATCCCGTAGTCGCTTCGGTCCAAAAACTCGCCCAGCGGAGCGACGTGCCATCGCACAGGGCGCGGTCCCAGCGTCGTGAGTCGGAACCCATCAGCGTGCGCCGCCTCGTCTCGTACCCGGCCCGAGTCGTCGATGCCAACGGCTAGAAGGTGATCGGCCAAGCCACTCCTTGTTGTCCGCAGCTTGGACAGGACAGACGTAGCCAATCTGATTCGCTCGTCGACAAGGTCAAGTAGCACCGCGATACGGCGCTGCTCCTTGCCTGACGGCACTGCGATCGGCATGTCGGCCAACGTTGTGGCGGACAACTCAACCTGATTTGTCGACCCGGCATAACACCAGGCCTCAAGGTAACGCTGGCCCTCGGGACTGCGAAGGATGTCGTTTAGCCAGCGCCCGACGAGCGCACCAGACCGTGGCCGAGCAACCGTTACGTGACCATCGACGATGTAGCCAGCGCCGCTCTCTCGGAAAACTACCGAGCGACCGATAGTCCCGGTGCCAGTCGAGTTGATCAGGACGTCCCCGATTTCGGGTCCCAGGGTCCCGACCATTGCCCGCGGCGAGTGGGGTCTGGCGAATGACGAGTCGAAGTCGGTGTTCGTGATGCACCGCTGTCCGATCGCCTTCACGTCCGAGTCGTCAACGTAAACGGGAGCCGTGCCGCGACGGAGTAGCGTTACTAGATCGCCCAGGCGACGCACCGGCCAACCTGGTTCTGCGGGAATCACCGGCTCAAGGTCACTCATAGCCAAGCTCCTTCAAGAACCCGGCGAGCGTCGTAGCGGCAGCGTCGCGCTCGGCTTCGAGCGCCGAGAGTGGCGTCCGGTACTTGTCCCACCAGGTCTCGAAGGCCGAAATCACGGCTCGCCGGTGCCTGGTGATTCGGTCGTTAGCCTCAGCCAACAGATCATGCTGCAAGGCGTCGAGCACGATCTGTCGAGCGGGCGTGTCGTCAAGAGCGGTACTGGCAGCCGCGAGGCGATCTGCGAAGGCGGCCTTCTCGGCTCTGAGCTGCTTCTTGGTGGCTGTCAGCTTGCTCTTCTGCTTCTTCAGTTCGGCCGGTGAGACGGCGTCCTCGCCCGGCTCGGCGTCCTCCTCGTCATCCGAGGCGGTGGCCGCCTTGATCGTGCTGTCCAGCTCAGCCACTTCGGCCTCAAGCTCAGCGAGCCGATCCAGGTACTCGGGCAGCAGTGCGCGCGCCACCTTGTGGTCGAGCGGGTTGACCTTCGCCTTCTCCTCCGCCAGGGCGTCGAGCACGGTGGCAACCCATGCCTCGATGAGGCCGCGGTAGCCGTGGGTGGCCAGTGCCTTGAGGTCGGGCAAGCTCTCGCCCCACCAGGACGCCACGATGCCCCGGATCGCAAAGGGGTCGAGCAGCGGCGTGTCCGCCAACGCGTCCCGGAACGTCTCGATCATCTCCTTGCGAAGATTAACGAGATCGCCGGGCGCCTCCAGCTTGTCGAAGCGCCCCTCCTGCTCCTCCCACCAGAGCCCGATAGCGTCGAGAACCTCGCTTTCCGCGCTGACGACACCAGCGTCTGACTCGATCCGCTGGCGTAGGTCGCGCCGCTCGGTGACGACGTCAGCAAACTGAAGGTAGTCGTCGCTCCTTGGCGCCAGCAGGTGCTCCGGTACGAGGCCGTGGGCGGCAAAGAGATCCGCCTTGGCACTCACCTCACGCTTCGGGATCCCGCCGCGCAGATGCGCACGGACGTCCTGCGGCTCGGGAGGTGGCGTGGTGTCGACGTAGCGACGGATGTTGAGGTTGTCGTCGTTCTCGGCAAGCTCGGCGCGTGAGACCACACGGGCGAAACCTGAGACGTCCTCGAACGAGCGATACGCCGAGACGATCTTCTCGATGTGCTCGGGCTCCAGGTAGTTCTGTGCTCGGCCCTCGCGATAGTCGCGGTCCGCGTTGATAAACAGCACCTCGCCCTTACGCGCCGCAGGCTTTGAGCCGACCGGACGAAGCACGAGGATGCAGGCCGGGATGCCGGTGCCGTAGAAGAGCTGTGGGCCGAGGCCAATGACTGCCTCGATGAGGTCGTCGTTCAGGAAGCCGGTGCGGATCTTCCCCTCATCCCCACCACGGAACAGCACGCCGTGCGGCATGACGGTCGTGACGAGGCCACCAGGCCTGGTGACCGCCACCATGTGCTGGACGAACATCAGGTCGGCCTTCTTGCCCTTCTCCGGGGTGTAGCCGTAGCGGAAGCGCTCGGGGAACGGGATGGCGTCGGCTGAGTAGTTCATGGAGAACGGTGGGTTGGTGATCACCCGGTCGAAACGTTGGAGCTCGCCACCGGTGATGTGCGCCGGGTCTTCGAGCGTCCCGTCGTCGTTGTTGCGAAGGTCAGCATCGGGGATGCCGTGCAGCAGCATGTTCATCTTGGAGATGGCCCAGACGCTGCCGTCCTTCTCCTGGCCGACCAGGGCCAGGTTGCGGCCGTCGCCGCCAGACTCCTCGACGTACTCCTTCGAGAGGATCAGCATGCCGCCCGATCCCGTGCACGGGTCGTAGACGCTCATACCGGGTCGAGGGTCGGCGATTTGCACCATGAGGCGGACGACGTCGCGGGGCGTGTAGAACTCCCCGCCCTTCTTGCCCGCCGAGTCGGCGAAGTCCCTGATCAGGTACTCATACGCGGCGCCGAGGAGGTCAGGGAACTCAAAGTCCTGCTGGCGAAGCGGCACCTTATTGAAGTGCATGATCAGCTCACGCAGCTTCTTGTCGGACATCGACGACTGCCCGATTTTGCGGTTGAAGTCGATGTGCTGGAGCACGCCGTCGAGCGACCGGTTGCTGTGCTCCAGCCCCTCTAGGAGACTGCTGAATTAAGGGCGCGCCTCCAGCGGTTGTCGGGCTGACCTGAAATTCTGAGGGGATGCAGGGTGAGTCCGATCGGCAGCGTGAGTTGTTGGACGTGGA